>JGI24724J26744_10000508_pt1 | contig 28529 bp, 23 predicted proteins | sample Cruoilmetagenom7_FD_26744 | JGI IMG/M metagenome (IMG submission 26744) | reverse complement strand
GTCTTGGTGGAGCGAAAAAGAGCGCCCCGAAGGACGCTCTGAAAACTGGGAAAGGGCAGGGGATCAGCTGCCCCAGCTGCGCACCACGCCGCAATCCATATGTACGAAGTTCGACCCGGAGTATTTGCCAACACCACCCGCGTTGCAGGCCTTGGCGGCGCGGAACATCTGGCCGACCGATCGGTTCTTCAGGCGCAGGTCAGCGGCCTGACCCTTCATGTGCAGCGAATTCTTGGCAACCCCGCGCGAGCGCGAACGCAGCATCGCGTTGGTCTGCGGCGAGCGATAGCCCGACAGCATGGTATAGGGTTCGTTCACGTCCATCAGCGCATGGGCTGCGGCCATGATATCCACCGTGCGCGTATCGATGGTGATCGATTTGTCGATCCGCCAGTCGCGCATGAAGTGGTTAATCTCTTTCAGGGCTTCTTTGATGTACTTGCCTTCGATCCAATAGATCGTATTCAAAGTTTCACCGGTGCGCCCGGAATACATCGCGACCCGGCGGATATCGCCGCCGCCCCGCAGGAACCCTGCGGCATTGGAGAAAGTGGGGGCTGCCGCCACCGTGGTCGCCGCGAAGGCGCCCAACAAAGTGCGGCGTGTCATGCTCGTCGAGCTGTTGTTCATCATGTCTCAGCGCGTCCCGTCGCTTGCCTGCATGGTCCCATCTTGTCCGCTAAGCGGTTGAAGACAGAGCCATTTGTGTCACCTCATCCCCAGGTGCAAGCATGTTATGGCACAACTCGAATCGCCCGCCAAGCCTGTTGTTGTTCAACAAGCTGATTTTCAAGGGGAATCGGCGAAAATTCGCTGAAATCCATTAACCGTGGTAAAACCGTGCTGAATCCGTGTCTGTCGGGCGCACAAGGTGGGGAAATCCAGACCCATGTCGGATTTGTGAATGGACAGGTGTTAACAACTTGGCGACAGTGTGTCAGTTAAGCTGATACTGCCAAGCCTATATGTGACCGAGGATAATATGACGATTACGCTGCAGCGCCTTCGTGCCCCTTTTGTTTTTGCTCTTTTCATGGGGCTCATGGCCGCCTTCGTGACCGTGGCGCAACCCGCCCGGGCGCAAAGTGCGGTGCCTGCCTTTGCCCAGGCCGTCGCCGAAGCGGCCGCGCGCGACAAGGGCATCGCCGCCTTTTATCAGGCCAATGGGTATCAACCGATCTGGACGGGAACGTCAGGAAAGCACCGGTCACGCCGTTCCGCGCTGTTGAAAGTGCTTGGATCCGCTGGTGATCATGGTCTGCCCACGTCTGCCTATGACATGGATATCCTCAAGACCAACCTGCGCCAAGTCGACAGCAAGCGCCAGCTGGGCCAGCTCGAAGTCGAGATGAGCCGCCTGTTTCTGCTGTATGCCCGTCACGTCCAGACCGGTATTCTGACGCCGCAGCGGGTCGACAGCGGTATTGTACGCGAAGTTCCTTTGCGCGGACGCACCGCTCTGCTGACAGCTTTTTCTAAATCCTCGCCTGCCGGGTTCCTCAAAGCGCTGCCACCAAAATCCGGTGAATATGCGCGCCTGATGAAGGAAAAGCTGCGGCTTGAAAAACTGCTGGCCAAGGGCGGATGGGGCCAGGACGTGCCTGGTAAATCCCTGAAACCAGGGGCAACCGGCAATGCCGTGGTCATCCTGCGCAATCGCCTGATCGCCATGGGATATATGAAACGCTCGGCCACACAGACCTATGACACGGACATGCAACGGGCGGTGCAGCTGTTCCAGATCGACCACGGGCTGAACCCTGATGGCGTCGTCGGTGACGGCACGATGAAGGAAATCAACAAGCCGGTCGAAAAGCGCCTGCAATCGATCCTGGTCGCGATGGAACGCGAGCGCTGGATGAACATTGACCGTGGCAAGCGCCACATCTGGGTTAACCTGACCGATTTTACGGCGCAGATCATTGATGGTGGCAAGGTGACGTTCCAGACGCGGTCCGTTGTCGGCAAGAACACCTCGGATCGGCGCAGCCCTGAGTTTTCGGACGTCATGGAATTCATGATCGTGAACCCCAGCTGGAATGTGCCGCGCTCGATCACCACAAGAGAATACCTGCCTGCGATGCAGCGCAACGCCGGGGCCGCTGGGCATTTGCAGCTGATCGACAGCCGTGGCCGCGTGGTCAGCCGCTCGAATGTTGATTTCAGCGCCTATTCCGCCTCGACCTTCCCATATGCCATGCGCCAGGCGCCGGGCACGCGCAATGCGCTGGGGCTGGTCAAGTTCATGTTCCCGAACCGGCACAACATTTATCTGCATGACACGCCGTCCAAGAACCTGTTTGCCCGCGAAGTGCGCGCCTTCAGCCATGGCTGCATCCGTTTGGGCGACCCGTTTGATTTCGCCTATGCGTTGTTGGCAAAACAGTCCAACGACCCCAAGGGTACGTTCCATGCGGCGCTGGAGTCGGGGCGCGAGACGCGCATCGATCTGGTGAACCCCGTGCCGGTGCATATCGTCTATCGCACAGCCACCATGCCCGCCAAAGGCCGTGCGAATTATCGCCGCGATGTCTATGGGCGTGATGCGAAGGTATTCAACGCTCTGGCCAAGGCCGGGGTGGTGCTTCGGGCCGTTCGGGGCTAATCCTTTCGCAACGGGCGGCAACGCCCCCAGCGAAAGAGGCCGGACATGAGCCATACCCTTGCCGAGATTGCCGCCGCCCTTGGGGCAGACCTGTTGGGCGACGGCGACCTGATCATTTCGGGCGCCGCCGAACCCGGCCAGGCGCGGGCCGATCAGTTGGCGATTGCCATTGACGCGAAATATGCCGACAGCTTTGCCGACGGAAACGCCGTGGCCGCCTTGTTGTGGCCGGGGGCCGACTGGCAGGCGCTGGGGCTGAAGGGCGCGATCATCCCGACCCGAGGCAAAGCCGCCATGCCAGGTCTGACCCGGCTGATGGACCCAGGTCCCGCGATTGCGCCGGGTATCCATGCAACAGCCGTGATCGACCCCAGCGCGCAGATCGCAGATGGTGCCGCGATCGGTCCCTTCGTGACCGTCGGTGCCGGCGCACGGATTGGCGCACGCGCGCGCATCGACAGCCATGTCAGCATTGGGGCAAATACGGTGATCGGTGACGATCTGCTGCTGCACGCGGGCGCCCGGATCGCGCAGGGCTGCGCCATCGGCCATCGCTTCATCGGCAACCAGAACTGTGTCGTTGGCGGTGACGGGTTTTCCTTCACCACGGAAGCCAAAAGCGCGGTCGAAGAACTGCGCGAAGACGTCGACCATGTTGGNGCGGTTCAGGGNTCAACCCACTGGCAACGCGTGCATTCCCTGGGCGGGGTTGAGATCGGCGATGATGTCGAACTGGGCGCTGGATCCACCATTGACCGGGGCACGATCCGGGCCACCAGCATTGGGCGCGGCACCAAGATCGACAACCTGGTTCAGATTGGCCACAACGCCATCCTGGGCCAGGATTGTCTTGTCTGCGGCCAGGCCGGGGTCGCGGGATCTGCGCGCATCGGCAACCGTGTCGTGCTGGCGGGCCGCGTGGCCGTTAGCGACAACATTTTCGTCGGTGATGACGTGATTGCCGGGGGGGGTGCCGGCATCATGACCAACGTTCCGGCCGGGCGCGCCGTGCTGGGCACACCGGCGGTCAAGATGGACACGCAGTTGAAAATCAACCGCGAGATGCGCCGCCTGCCACGGCTGGCCGACACCATCCGTGAGCTTCAAAAAACCGTTTCAAAAATGTCGGAAAAGGGATAAATGCTCCGCAACCGGGGCCAGAGGGGATCAACCATGTCTGACACCACCAAGGATCGCGTCATTGCCATCATCGCCGAACAGGCCGTTCTGGAGCCGGGCGATGTCAGCTTGAACCAGACGCTGGAAGACCTGGGCATCGACAGCCTGGGCCTGGTCGAAAGCATCTTTGCGATCGAAGAGGGCTTTGACATCACGGTCCCGTTCAACGCCAATGACCCCAGCGACAGTGATTTCGACATCTCATCAGTCGCCGCCATCGTGAAAGCGGTCGAAAGCCTGGTGGCCGAGCAACACGCATGAGACGCGTTGTCATCACCGGGCAGGGTACGATCAACGCGCTTGGCACCAATGTGCCCGACACGCTTGAGGCCATGCGCGAGGGGCGCTGTGGCATTGGTGAGCTTGAGTTTCAGGACGTCGAGCGCCTGTCGATCCGCATTGGTGGCCAGATCAAGGGCTATGAGCCCGAGGCCCAGTTCAACCGCCAACAAATCGCGCTGTATGACCGGTTCACCCAGTTCACCCTGGTGGCTGCGCGCGAGGCGATCAGCCAGGCGGGGCTGACCTTTTCGGGCGATCTGGCAACCCGGTCCGGTGTCGTGCTGGGCACCTCGGGTGGCGGCATGAACACGCTCGATGAAAACTATCGCTCGGTCTATGAGGACGGCAAAAATCGCGTCCACCCCTTCGTCGTGCCCAAGCTGATGAACAATGCCGCCGCCAGCCATGTGTCGATGGAATGGAACCTCAAGGGGCCGTCTTTCACGGTGGCCACGGCCTGTGCCAGCTCGAACCACGCCATGGGCCAGGCGATGAACATGATCCGCACGGGCATGTCCGATGTGATGGTCACCGGCGGGTCCGAGGCAATGCTGTGTTTCGGAGGCATTAAGGCCTGGGAAGGCCTGCGCGTCATGTCAAGGGACGCCTGCCGCCCGTTTTCTGCCAATCGCAACGGCATGGTCCAGGGCGAAGGCGCGGCTGTGTTCGTGTTCGAGGAATACGAACATGCCCGCGCCCGCGGCGCCGAAATTCTGGCCGAGGTGGTCGGCTTTGCCATGACCTCGGATGCGTCTGACATCGTGATGCCGTCCAAACAGGGCGCAGCGCGTGCCATCCAAGGTGCGATGAAGAACGCGCGCCTGAACCCCGAAGACGTCTGTTACATCAACGCCCATGGCACAGGCACGGCGGCCAATGACAAGACCGAATGCGCCGCAGTGGCCGACGCTTTTGGCCACCATGCCAATGATCTGATGATCTCGTCCACGAAATCGATGCATGGCCATCTGATCGGNGGCACCGGTGCGGTGGAACTGTTGGCCTGCATCATGGCCCTGCGCGAGGGCGTGATTGCGCCCACCATCAGTTACGAAGAACCCGACCCGGAATGCGCCTTGGACGTTGTGCCGAATGTGGCGCGCGACGTAAAGGTNGANGCGGTTCTGTCCAATGCCTTCGCGTTTGGTGGATTGAATGCGGTTTTGGCTTTGCGCAAAACAGCCTGAAGGCAGTTGATTTAAAATGAAAAACGCCGCCTTGAAGGGCGGCGTTTTTGTCGTTCTGTTGGGGGCTTACTGTGCGGGTGCAACCGGCACAGGAATCGCATCAAACGCCTTGGTGAACCCGGTCAGCGAGATCGGAAGTTCGACCTTCTGGTCGGGCGCCCGGGCGGGAACGATCACGGCCTTGGCGACATTGCCAGCCTTGAACGCCGCCACTTCGGCCGGGGAAAAGCCGATCTGCGCAATACAGCCCTGCTGGCCACAGAAGCGGAACGAATACCGTCGGGCCGTGCCACCATCAATGCTCAGGGTCAGCTGTTGCTGCAACAGGGTTTCCAGCGGCGCAATCACGGTCGCGCCAGCCATGGCCTGGCCACCATCGGGCAGGCGCAGGAAGGAAATCTCGGCAACCGGGTTGCCCGCGCCGTCTTTCAACAGTTGATACAGCTGGCAGGGGTCTTCGCCTTCGGGATTGTGGGCGCATTGCAGTTCCCAATCGCCAATCACCTCTTTCACATAGGTTTGGCCAGGTTGACGTTCAGCCGTCACCTCGGTGCCCATGTCCAATTCCGGTGCGGCACCATCTGTGGGCGTCTCGGACGTTGTGTCTGTGGTCGTGGTCGCGTCAGCGGCCGGATCGGTTGCCGTCGTGTCATCTTGGGCAAAGGCAGGGGCGGCCAGGGCAATCAGGGTTGCCAGGGTCACCGGTTTAAGCAGCTCAACCTTCATAATGAATGTCCTATCCCTTGTTTGAACATTGTTTTGTGATGCTTAGCATGTGTGTTTCGGGGTGTCAGGGGACAAATCGCGCAGCACGGGGAAATCCGCCGCTTAAGGGTCGCAAACGGGCTTGCGCGGCGCGCGATGCCCTGGTCCAACACAGGGTAGGGGCGCGTGCTTTTGGTGCGCGGACAACAGGGAACACGGTGCGGCGTCATGCCAAATCCGTGACTGCCCCCGCAACTGTAAGCGACGAGCGCGTCGGCAGACCACTGATCCAGCATGGGTTGGAAAGGGGCGGCAAACGATGATGCGCACGTCAGGACAGCTGACTTCATGACCGAAACCCGGACGGCTGCTGGGGCCGTTCTGGCATGATGAAGGATGGTTTTTGACAAACAAAAGGGCCCGCTCGTGAGGGGCCCTTTTGAGAGTTTTTGCTCCCTGCCGGACTGACCGGCTTATTCTGTGATCGAACGCTATGACGTTTGGTCGCAGGGGTCAACAGGGCAAACCCATTGTTTTTGCACATTATCCGAAAAAAGCCGCGCCCAAGGGCGCGGCCAGTCTGACAGGGAGGAAGTCATTCAAACGAAAGAGGACAATCGCCTGAATGAATTCACTCTGGCAGATAAAGGTTAAAAATGTATTTTCAGGAGAGAACAATAATTCTGACGCAAGGGGCGCAGCTATGGACGGGCATGTATTCATCGGAGGCGGTGGCGAAGACTATGCGGTGCAGCAGGGGCTGTTGCTGAAATACGCGAACCGCCACGGCTTGATCGCAGGGGCGACGGGCACGGGCAAAACCGTGACACTGCAAATTCTGGCCGAAGGCTTTGCCGCCCAGGGTGTGCCGGTGTTCCTGTCGGACGTTAAAGGCGATCTGTCCGGGTTGGCGGCGGCGGGCAGCGAAGGCTTCAAGCTGCACGAGGCCTTTGCCAAACGCGCCGCGACCATCGGCCTGGCGGACTATAGCTATGACGCTTTCCCGGTCACCTTCTGGGACCTCTATGGCGACCAGGGCCACCCGATCCGCACCACCGTGGCGGAAATGGGGCCCTTGTTGCTGGCGCGCCTGCTGGAACTGACCAATGCGCAAGAGGGCGTGTTGAACATCGCCTTTCGGGTGTCGGACGAAGACGGTCTGCCGTTGCTGGATCTGAAGGACTTGCAAGCGTTGCTGGTCTGGGTCGGCCAGAACGCCAAGGACCTGTCGCTGCGATACGGCAATGTGTCGGCCAGCTCGGTTGGGGCCATTCAGCGGGCGTTGCTGGTGTTGGAGAACCAAGGCGGGCACAACCTGTTTGGCGAACCGGCGCTGGAGCTGTCTGACATCATGCGCACCGACACCGACGGGCGGGGCCGGATTTCGATCTTGGCCGCCGACAAGCTGATGGGCGCGCCGCGCCTGTACGCGACCTTTCTGCTGTGGCTTTTGTCCGAACTGTTCGAAGAGCTGCCCGAGGTGGGCGACCCCGACAAACCGAAACTGGTGTTCTTCTTTGACGAGGCCCACCTGCTGTTTGACGACGCACCCAAGGCGCTGGTCGACAAGGTGGAACAGGTCGCGCGCCTGATCCGGTCCAAGGGTGTGGGCGTCTATTTCTGCACCCAGAACCCGGCGGACGTGCCCGAGGACATCCTGGGCCAGCTGGGCAACCGCGTGCAACATGCGCTGCGTGCTTTTACCGCCAAGGACCGCAAGGAATTGCGTCAGGCCGCCGAAACCTATCGCGACAATCCGCGCTTTGAGACCGAAGACGTAATCCGCGAGGTTGGCGTGGGCGAAGCCGTGACATCCATGCTGGAACGCAAAGGCGCGCCCGGTGTGGTCGAACGCACGCTGATCCGCCCGCCGTCCTCACAGCTGGGGCCGATCACGCCAACCGAACGTCAGGCGTTGATCAATGCATCCCCCATCGCAGGTAAATACGAGACGCTGAAGGACCGCGAAAGCGCCTATGAGCTGCTGAGCAAACGTGCCACGGACGCGGCCCGCGAGGCCGAACAGGCAGAACAGGCTGAGGAGGTCGCCGAGAGCGCGGCAGAACGCGAATACCGTGCCGGTCGGCGTTATTCCGGCACCCGCGTCGGGCGTTCATCCTCGCGCAGCCCCCGCAAAAGCCGCAAATCCGAAAGTTTTGGCGAGGCGGTGACAAACGTCGTGCTCAAAGAGCTGAAAGGCACCACGGGTCGGCGGATCGTGCGCGGTATCTTCGGCACGCTGTTCAAGGGGCGCTGAGTGGTTGGGGCGACATATTCACGAAGCTGCCCTGCCGTCCCAGGCCCTGCTGCAACGCTATCGGCAACGGGGTGACTGTTTCACCTATTGTTATACGACGACGTGCCTGGACAGATCGACCTTGCCCGGTTTGTCACGGCCTTCTGTTGCACGCCGCTGTATTTCGGCACGACCATAACGCCGCCGCCGGGTGCAAAGCCGGGGCAGGGGCTGGGCCCGATCTTCACGGCCCTTCTAAGGTTTCACAAACTGTATTCCCGCGCGCTTCTGGCTGGTGCGCGGCGCAAGCAGGCCTAGAGTGGGCGGATTTTCAGTTCGGCAATCCGGTGGCCTTCGCGTTTGACCACTTCAAAGCGAAAGCCGTGAAAGCTGAACGCCTGGCCCTCGCTTGGGATCATCTGGGCCTCGTGAATGACCAGACCTGCGATGGTGTTGGCCTCGTCATCCGGCAGCGCCCAGTCGGTGGCCCGGTTCAGGTCGCGAATGGTCATGGCCCCATCGACCAGGAAATGGCCGTCATTGGACCGGCTCAGTTCCGGCTCGCTTTCGGTGTCGAATTCATCGGTGATTTCTCCGACGATCTCTTCCAGGATGTCCTCCAGGGTGATCAGCCCTTGCAGTGACCCATATTCATCCACCACCAGCGCGAAATGCGTGTGGCGGCGCAGAAACTGGCGCATCTGGTCGTCCAGCGTGGTGGTTTCGGGAATGAAATAGGGTTCCATCGCCACGTCCAGAATGTTGAAATCTTCAAGCGTCTTGCTGGCGGATTGCGCCGTATACATGGCGCGGCTCAGGTCCTTGGAATGCAGCACGCCGATGATATTCTCGGGCTCACCCCGAAACACCGGCAGGCGCGTGTGCGCGCTGGACAGCGCCTGTTCCAACACCTCAAGCGTGGGCAGTGAGGCATCAATCATTTCGATCTGCGAGCGGTGCAGCATGATTTCTTCGACATCACGGTCGCCCAGATCCAAGGCGCCCAACAGGCGGTCTCGGTCTTCCTTTTCGACCGCCCCTTCGCTGTGGCCCAAGGTGATCGCGCCCATGATTTCTTCGCGCACCGCCAGGATATGGCTGTCGGGGTCCGTTGCCACACCAAACAGGCGCAGCACCAGGCGGGTAAAGGCGCGCACGGCGGTCACAAAGGGCGAAAACACCAGGATCACGACCCGAATTGCGCGTGATACACCTGCGGCTGCGGTTTCGGGACGGGTGATCGCATAGGTTTTCGGCAGGACTTCGGCAAAGACCAGCACCAGCAGGGTCATGACCAGCGTGGCCAGCACGACGCCGCTGTCACCAAACAGCCGTGTGAACAGGGCCGTGGCCAGCGAGGCTGCCAGAATATTCACCAGATTGTTGCCCAGCAATACAGAGCCGATCAGGCGTTCATTGTCCTCGGTTATGTCCAAAGCGCGCTGCGCCCCCGGATCGCCCTTGTCGGCTTTCGACCGCAATTTCCCGCGTGAGGCTGCCGTCAGCGCCGTTTCCGACCCCGAAAAGAAGGCCGATAGCACCAGCAAGGCCAAGATCGAGCCGGCGCTGATCCAGAAACCGGTATCAAGAAGGGTTGAAACGTCATCCATATGCATTGTCTTTCCGTGGCTTGCCTTGTCTTATGGGGGTCGAACCATTTGCTTTCAAGGGAGGACACCATGCGCATCGCCGATCTGGGCACGCTAAGCGGCGAGGTTCTGTGTTTTGGCGGGCCTCTGTCGAACCTCCAGGCGATGCAGGCCCTGGTGGGTGAGGCCGCGCGTCATGGGCTGGGCATGCGCAATGTAATCTGCACCGGCGACACGGTGGGGTATTGCGCCAATCCGGCGCAAACGGTGGCCTTGATGCGGGCAAGCGGATTTGCCTGCATCAAAGGCAATGTTGAACAACAACTGGCGACGGGCGCGTTGGATTGCGGCTGTGGATTTTCGCCGGGGTCGACCTGTGACCGGCTGTCAGCGGGCTGGTACGCCCACGCCAATGCCCATGTCTCACGCGACGCGCGCGACTGGATGGAGGATCTGCCCGACATGGCGCTGTTTGCCCACGAGGGGCGGCGCTATGCGGTGGTGCATGGCGGCTTTACCAATGTCTCGCGGTTTCTGTGGCCCAGTTCGTCACACACCGAATTCGCGCTGGAACTGGCGGCAATTCAGGCTGCCGCCGGGCCGGTCGATGGCGTGATCGCGGGCCACTGCGGTGTGGCGTTTGAACGTGACATCAACGGCATACACTGGATCAACGCGGGCGTGATCGGCATGCCGCCCCATGACGGGCGCGCCGCCACGCGATATACAACGCTGCACGCGGACGGCGCCCGGTTCCACGACCTGATCTATGATGCCCCCAGCGCGGTTGCGGCCATGCATTTGGCTGGGCTGACCCAGGGCTATGACCAGGCCCTGCACACCGGGGTCTGGCCCAGCGAAGACATTTTACCCAAGGAGATGCGCCAATGAGCCGTCTGACCGAGACATTGACAGAGTTCGCACTTGGCGAGCTGAGCCAGGCCGACGAGGCGCGCCAGATGATGCGCCTGTCGCTGCTGGACTGGGCCGCCGTGGGCATTGCGGGGGCGCAGGAACCGGTGGCGCGCATCACCCGCGACATGGTCCTGGCCGAAGGCGGGCAGGGCGCGGCAAGCGTGTTTGGTTGCATGACCCGTGTTCCAGCGCGCGCGGCCGCCCTGGTCAACGGCGCGACCTCGCATGCGCTGGACTATGATGACACGCATTTCGCCCATATCGGCCACCCGTCGGTCGCGGTCATTCCAGCGGCAATGGCGGTGGCTGAAACCACTGGCGCAACTGGCGCGGCGTTTCTGGATGCCTGCCTGGTGGGGGTCGAAGCCTCAATCCGCATCGGCATCTGGCTGGGGCGTGGTCATTACCAGATCGGGTTCCACCAGACGGCCACCGCAGGCGCGTTTGGCGCGACCCTGGCAGCGGCGCGGCTGCTGTGCCTGTCGCCCATGCAAACGGTCCACGCCCTGGGCATTGCATCAACCCGCGCCGCCGGTTTGAAATCGCAATTTGGCACCATGGGCAAACCGTACCATGCAGGGCTGGCGGCCCAGACCGGGGTCGAGGCGGCGACGCTGGCACAGGCGGGGTTCATCTCAAACCCCGACGGTCTGGATGCCCCGCAGGGCTTTGGTCCAACCCACGCGGGGGCGGGCGACATGTCGGCGCTGGACGGGTTGAACGCGGAATGGTGGATCAACACGATCAGCCACAAATTCCACGCCTGTTGCCACGGCACCCATGCGATGTTGGAGGCTTTGGCGGGCGTCAACACCCCGCCCGAGGCCATCGACCAGATCATCGTCACCACGCATCCGCGCTGGATGACGGTCTGCAACAATCCCGACCCGCAAACCGGGCTTGAGGTCAAGTTCAGCTATCGCCACACGGCGGCCATGGCGCTGTCAGGCATCGACACGGGTGCCTTGGACAGTTTCACGGATGACATCGCACGCGACCCGGCCTTGCGGGCGCTGGCGGCCAGGGTGCAGGTCACAGCAGATGACAGCATTGCCGAAACCGCGACCTGCGTGCGCGTGAACGGGGTGCAATACAGCCACGACCTGAATGCCCCGATCACATTGCAGATGCGGCAAGACAAATTGCTGTCCAAGGCCCGCGCCCTGATCGGCGCAACGACTGATCCACTGTGGCAGGCGATTACCTCAGGCCCTGATCTGCTTTTCCTCTTGCCTCAAATATCCTCGCCGAAGGCATGAAAAAAGGGCGGAGCTTTTGCTCCGCCCCTTCGACACTTCTGTCACCAGGCCTTACGACGAAATATCGTAGGCCCGTTCGCCATGCACGCTCAGGTCCAGACCATTGGTTTCGGTCTCAATATCAACCCGCAGTGGCGTTACCAGCGCGACCAGTTTGATCAGCACAAAGGTGACGACGACGGTAAAGATGCCAACCACGGCCAGGGCGCCAAACTGTGCAACCCAGCTGCCGTGACCCAGAACGGCGATCATGATCGTGCCGAAAATGCCGCCCACGCCGTGCACTGCGAACACGTCTAGCGTGTCGTCAATGTGCAGCTTGTTGCGCACGAAGTTCACCGCCTCCTGGCACAAGATACCGGCGATGGCACCGATGGCCAGCGCCTCGATCGGGCCAACAGACCCGGCGGCGGGCGTGATCGAAGCAAGGCCCGCAATGGTGCCCGTCACGATGCCCACCAACGATGCGCGGCCAAATTTGATCTTCTCCCACAGTGCCCAGGACAGGGACGCCGCCGCGGCGGAAATATGCGTGACGGTCATTGCCATTGCCGCCGAGCCGTCTGCGGCCAAGGCCGAACCACCGTTGAAGCCGAACCAGCCGACCCACAACATGGCCGCGCCGATCATCACGAAGCCCGGCGAATGGGGCGGCGTGGTGCGGTGTTTGCGCGGGCCCAGGAAGATGGCGATCATGATTGCAGCAATCGCGGCGGTTTCGTGCACGACAATGCCACCGGCAAAGTCGATCACACCCGTTTCACCAAAGATACCGCCATCGGCCAACATGCCGCCGCCCCAGATCCAGTGCACCACGGGCGCATAACAGATCAGCATCCACAGGCTTGAGAATAACAGCACAAAGCCAAAACCGATGCGTTCCACATAGGCGCCAACGATCAGCGCAGGGGTGATGATTGCGAACGTCATCTGGAAGGCAAAGAACAGAACCTCGGGCAGGGTGCCCGACAGGCTGTTCGCATCAACGCCCAACAGGAACATCTTGCCCAGACCGCCCCACAGCCCCGGTTCTCCCGGTCCAAAGGCGATGGTATAGCCGAACGCCAGCCATAGGATGCTCATCAAACAGGCGATGGCATAGACATGCATGAAGACGCTCAGCACGTTGCGCGCGCGCACCAGCCCGCCATAGAACAACGCCAGCCCCGGCAGCGTCATGAATAGCACCAATGCGGTTGCCACAATAATCCAGGCGGTATCTGCCCCGTTCATAGTCCCCTCCGAAAATCTGATTTCTGGTTGGGGATGTTTTGGCGTGGATCGCCAAAATGGGAAGAAAAGAGGGTGTGAATTCGGCCTCATTTTCGGGCAATTTGAGAATTGCCCGATTATTGTGCGGCCATAGGTCGGAATGCGCGAGAATTGAGCGAGGTGGAATCAGCGCTCTGCCGCTTCTTTCAGCAAGGCGATAGCGTGCTGGGCGGCAGCCTGACGAACATTAGCCCGCCCCACGGCACCGAATTCCACCGTTTCCGTGCGCATCCAATCACCCCGCGCGATGGCGAAACAGACGCGCCCCTCGGGCTTGTGCTCGGACCCGCCCGGGCCGGCGATGCCGGTGATCGACACGGCGATATCGGCCAGCGAATGGCGCAAGGCACCTGCGGCCATTTCCGTGGCGATCTGTTCGCTGACCGCGCCATGTGCGCCCAGGGTGGCGGGGGTAATGCCCAGCATCTCCATCTTGGCGGTGTTGGAATAGGTGATGAAGCCGCAGTCAAACACGTCCGAACTGCCCGCGAGTTCGGTCAGCATTGCGCCGACCAGCCCGCCNGTACAGCTTTCGGCCGTCNCCAGNCGCAAGCCCCGCGCGCGGCACAGATCCAACAGTGCGGCAGTGGCGCTCACATCAGTACCAGGTGGGAAAAGGCGGCGGCGGCAACCACGGCCACGGCGGCCATGATGCCTGCGATCACATCGTCCAGCATCACGCCATGGGCGCCGCCCTTGCGGTCGGCCCAGCCAACCGGGCCGGGCTTCCAGATGTCAAACAGGCGGAACGCCAGGAACCCGCCGACCCAGCCGGGATAGGGAAAGACATGCGGCTCAAGCCCCAAATGCCACATGCCCGCAGACAGGGGGGCTAGCGCAATGAACATGCCAACGACTTCGTCAATCACCACCTCAGAGGGGTCGTGGTTGCCCGTCGCCGCTGTATACCGCGCAGTCGCCCACCAGCCGATGTAATAGGTCAGAGCAGTCGCGACCATCAGCCCCGGAAAGCCAAAGCCCCAGTGGATCAGCCAGGCGGCAGGAATGGCCGCCGCACTGCCCCAGGTGCCCGGCGCGGGTTTCAAAAGGCCGACGTAAAAGAATGTTGCGATCAGCTTGCTCATGCTTGCACCAATGTCGCCACGGCCATGGCGGCGATCCCTTCTTTGCGGCCCGTAAAGCCAAGTTGTTCTGAGGTCGTTGCCTTGACCGAGACGCGGCCCAGATCAATGCCCATGATATCGGCCAGCGCCTGGCGCATGGCGGGGGCGTGCGGGCCGATCTTGGGCTGCTCGCAGATCAGCGTCACATCGACATTGGCAATGGCATATCCGCGTTCTGTCGCCCGGCTGACCGCATGACGCAGAAAAATGTCGCTGGCGGCGCCCTTCCACTGGGCTTCACTGGGTGGAAAGTGCTGGCCGATATCGCCGTCCGCCAAGGCACCATAGAGCGCGTCGGTCAGGGCGTGCATGCCAACATCCGCGTCCGAATGCCCCTTGAGCGCCTTATCATGTGGCACGTTCACCCCACACAGGATGACATGGTCGCCCTGCTCGAAGGCATGCACGTCATAGCCTTGGCCGACACGTATATCCATTTGACCTCGCAACAGTTTTTCGGCCCGGGCGAAATCCGCGGGCGTGGTGATTTTCAGGTTGGCCTCGTCTCCGGCAACGATGGTGACGGACAGGCCAGCGTGGCGCGCGACTTCGACGTCGTCGGTGGCATTGCCGGGGTGGGCGCGATGGGCGGTCAGGATGGCGTCAAAGCGGAACCCCTGTGGCGTCTGCGCACGATACAGCCCGTTGCGGTCCTGTGTGCCGGTGACGGTATCGCTGTCGCCACGCCATAACGCATCCGTAACCGCCAGCGCCGGGGCCGCGCCGGGGCTGGTCGCAAGGGCGGCGATCACATCGCTGATCACCCGATCGGACACACAGGGGCGCGCCACATCGTGGATCAGAACCGCGTCGGGGGCGTGCGTTTCGGACAGGGCATTCAGCCCTGCCAAAACGCTTGCGTCGCGTGTGTCGCCACCGGGCACACAGGTCACACCGGGGAAATCTGCGGCGCGGGCCATGTCATCGGCAGGCAGCACCATGACAATCTGGTCGATACTGCCGTGGCGCTGAAATCGCGCAACGGTATGTTCGGCGACCATGCGGCCGGCCAACATGCGCCACTGTTTGGGCATGTCCCCGCCGGCGCGGGTGCCTCGCCCTGCGGCGACGATGATGGCGGCTGTTATCATGCGCTCTGTTTACGCCGTGCCGAATTCAAGAACAATGGGGCGGTTTCGCCCGTGGTATTTGCACATAAAATATGCAAATGATGAATTTCGCGCCACATTGCGTCCTGAAAAATTGCAGCTTCTCAACAAAGAAGCCATGTTCAGGGCAGTTGCACAAGGATTAAGCATGCCGCTCGCGCTCGGAGCTCTCACTCTGGATCCCCCTGTGATCCTGGCCCCCATGGCCGGGATCAGTGACTTGCCGTTTCGCCAGATCGTGGCGCGGTTCGGCGCGGGGCTTGTGGTCAGTGAAATGGTCGCCAGCCAGGAAATGGTGCAGGCCAAACCCGGCGTGCGTGAACGCGCCGAGCTGGGCTTTGGCGAACAGAACACCGCCGTGCAACTGGCGGCGCGTGATGAATACTGGGCCGCCGAAGCCGCGCGTATGGTCGAGGCCAACGGCGCCCGTCTGATCGACATCAACATGGGCTGTCCGGCCCGAAAAGTGGTGGGCGGGCTGTCGGGCTCGGCCCTGATGCGCGACCTGGATCACGCGCTGCGCCTGATTGACGCCATTGTCGCCGCAGTCAGCGTGCCGGTGACGCTGAAAACCCGACTGGGGTGGGATGATGACAGCCTGAACGCCCCCCAATTGGCGCAACGGGCCGAAGCGGCTGGGATTGCCCTGATCACCATCCATGGTCGCACCCGCTGTCAGTTCTACAAGGGGCACGCCGATTGGAATGCAATTCGTGCGGTGAAAAAGGCCGTGTCGATCCCCGTCATCGCGAACGGTGACATCACCAGCACGACGACCGCGCAACAGGCGTTGCGGGCCTCGGGTGCCGATGGCGTCATGGTGGGGCGGGGCGCAGGCGGGCGGCCCTGGCTGTTGGCCCAAATCGGTCACGACCTGTTTGGCACGCCCGCGCCACAGATTCCCACCGGGCAGGCGTTGATCGACCTGGTTGCAGCGCATTTTGAGGCCTCGTTGGCCTTCTATGGTGTTGATCTGGGCGCGCGCGTCATTCGCAAGCACCTGGGTTGGTACATGGACAATGCCGACACACCCGCCGCGCTGCGCCGCGAGGTCCTGTCCTCGCGCGCGCCAAAACAGGTGCTGTCGCTGATCCCCGCCGCCCTGTCCGAAAGGCAAGCCGCATGATTGATGCCGATACGCTGTGGTCCTCGCTGCCCGTCCCCGCGATTTTGATCGACGAACATGACCGGATCGCCCAGGTCAACACCGCCGCCGAGCTGTTCCTGAACGCCTCTGCCAAAAGCCTGACAGGCAAGCCGCTGTTTGACCGGCTGCATATTGATGCCGCGCTGGATGGGGCCTTTGCCCGGGTGCGTCGCGATCAGGGGGCGTTGTTCATCAACACGGTCGATGTCGGGTCCGGCAATGCGCCGCCGGTCGAATGCAACATCCAGATTGCGCCCTTGGCGGGGGGGGGCACAGACGGCACCACAGACGGCACCACAGACGGCACCACAGACGGCGACAGGATCCTGATGCTGCTGCAACCGCGCCAGATCTCTGACCGTTTGGGCCAGGCTCTGGGGGCGAAATCCGCAGCCCGGTCCGCCATTGGCATGGCAGAAATGCTGGCCCATGAGATCAAGAACCCGCTGGCGGGCATCACCGGGGCGGCGCAGTTGTTGTCGATGGGGCTGAGCCCCGAGGATCAGGAATTGACCGACCTGATCGTGGTCGAAAGCCGGCGCATTGTGGCGCTGTTGGACCAGGTGGAACAGTTCGGAAACCTGCGCCCGCCTGCGCGGAAAGTCGTTAATATCCATGACCTTCTGGATCGTGCGCAGCGGTCTGCCCGGGTCAGCTATGCCGCGCATATGGCGATTTTCGAACAATTCGACCCGTCCTTGCCGCCCACATTCGTCGATGGTGACCAGCTGTTGCAGGTGTTCCTGAACCTGTTGAAAAATGCCGCCGAGGCCAACCCGACGGGCGGCACGATCACCATTCGCACCTTTTATGACCACGCGCTGCGGCTTAGACGCAAGGATGGCACCGGCAATGCGTTGCCGTTGCAGGTCGAAATCATCGATGACGGCCCCGGCATTCCGCCTGAACTTGCCGCTCAGGTGTTCGAACCCTTTGTCTCGGGGCGTGAAAATGGCACCGGGCTGGGGCTGGCCCTGGTCAGCAAAATCATTTCCGACCACGACGGCTGGATCACATTGGACACGGTACCCGGACGCACAGTTTTTCGCATTTCGCTGCCCGTGGCCCCTAAAACCCCACCTACCCCCCCACAAGGAGACTGACGATGGACGGCACCGTTCTTGTCGCGGATGACGACCGCACCATTCGCACCGTTTTGACCCAGGCGCTGACGCGCGCGGGATGCCGGGTGCATGCGACCAGTTCGCTTGTCACGCTGAAGCGTTGGGTCGAGGAAGGGCGCGGCGATCTGGTGATTTCCGATGTCGTCATGCCCGACGGCAATGGGCTCGAAGCTCTGCCTGAAATTTCCGCGATGCGGCCGGAATTGCCAGTCATCGTGATTTCGGCGCAGAACACGATCATGACCGCCATTCAGGCCGCCGAGGCCGATGCGTTCGACTACTTGCCCAAACCGTTCGATCTGCCTGACCTGATGAAACGTGCCTCTAAGGCATTGGAGCGAAAGCGTATTCGCCCGACCCCCAACCGTCCCGAAGGCGGCGGAGACGACCTGCCCCTGGTGGGGCGTACCCCGGCGATGCAGGCGCTGTACAAGCTGGTCGCACGTGTCATGAACACCGAATTGCCCGTGCTGGTCACCGGGGAAAGNGGCACGGGCAAAAGTCTGATTGCCCGGGCGATCCACGACTTTTCCGACCGGCGCAATCTGCCCTTCGTGGTGGTGACGCCTGACGATCTGGGCCCCATTGATGGCCCGGCGAAAATCCTATCGCGGGTCGGGCAGGGCACCATCCTGTTTGACGAAATCGGCGATCTGGACGCCGAGGCACAGGCCCGCATCACCCGGATGCTGGACAGCCTGACCGACCCTGCGCCACGCATTCTGTCGACGGCACAGGGCGACATGACGCGCCGGCTTGAGGCCGGGGATTTCCGCCAGGATCTGTTTTATCGGCTGGGGGGCGTGACCATCCCCGTGCCCTCGCTGCGTGAACGGCTAGAGGACATTCCGGCGCTGGCCGAGCATTTTCTTCTGCGCGCTGAACGCGATGGGCTCAGCCCGCGCCGCCTGACGGATGAGGCGACGGAAATCCTGCGCGCCTATCCCTGGCCCGGTAATGTGCGTCAGCTGGAAAATACCGTGCAGCGCCTGATGGTGACGGGGGCCGAGGAAGAGATTTCGCGCGCCGAGGTCGAGGCAACACTGGGCGCGCCCTCTGGCGGCGTGCTGCCGCAGGCGGTCGAAGGCGAAAAGCTGTCGGCCAGCGTGGCGCGACATTTGCAGCGCTATTTCGATCTGCATGGCGGCACCCTGCCGCCGCCCGGCCTGTATCAACGTATTTTGCGCGAAATCGAGCTGCCTTTGATCGAAATCGCCCTGGACGCGACCGGCGGCAATCAGGCCAGATGTGCCGATCTTCTGGGCATCAACCGCAATACTTTGAGAAAGAAGATCACCGAGCTCGAAATCGAGGTGACACGGCGGCGCAAGTTGATGTAAAACCGCAACAGAGCGTGACATTCCGGCGTCAGACCGGCAGTCACATCGGCGGTAAGCCGCGGGAAGCGGCGTTTTTATGAGGTGGCGTGTTGGCACGCAGTGCAACACCTATGTCGACTTGGGAGCGTTTGATCCGCCTGCGCAGGCTGCGCCGGGCGCGGACGCTGGCCAGTTTCGGATTGGTCACGTTAGGCCCTGCGCTGGCGTTGGCCACCTATCTCATCCTGGGTCCGATGAACCAGGGGGCGAAAAGCCATACCCTGCGTCTGATTCTGCTGGCCGATTTCGTCTATGTGCTGGTGGTTGCGGCCATGGTCATGGTGGGGGTGGCCCGCATGATCGCGGCGCGGCGGCGCAAATCGGCGGGTTCCCGCCTGCACCTGCGCCTGACAGGTGTGTTCACCCTGGTCGCGTTGGTCCCCACGGTTCTGGTCGCCGTGTTCGCCATGCTGACCGTGAATGTCGGGCTGGAAGGCTGGTTTTCCGATCGGGTCAGCCGGGTTGTCGGCAACTCACTGGCCGCCGCCCAGGCCTATAAACAGGAACATCGCGACGGGTTGGCCCAGGATGGCGAGGCCCTGGCGGCCTTTCTGAACAAATCGCGCGAGAGCAGCCGCATTCTGCCCGACAACACCTTGCGCCAGTTGCTGGCACAGGGCCAGACGCGCATTCAGCGCGGCTTGCGCGAGGCCTATGTGGTGAACTCGGATGGTGAAATCCGCGTGCGTGGCGACCGGTCCTACTTGTTCGATTTCGAACATCCCTCTGGGGACCAGATCACGCGCGCGCTGCAAGGCGACACCGTGTTGATCGAGGACTGGGAGCAGAACGAATTCCGCGTGCTGATCCACCTGACCGCCTATTCCGATCACTTGCTGTATCTGACGCGCGATGTTGATGGCGCGGTTTTGGACCTGCTGGACGAAACCCAGGAAACCGTTGAATTTTATAACCAACTAGAAAGCCAACGTGGCGCGATGCTGTTTGAGTTCGGGCTGATTTACCTGGGCTTTGCGGTGATCCTGATCATTGGGGCAATCTGGATCGGCATGTGGTTTGCCGAACGTCTGGCCCGCCCGATCGGGCGCCTGGCCGGGGCGGCGGAAAGCGTCAGCGGGGGCGATCTGAACGTGCGGGTGATCGAGGAAGACGGAGACGATGAAATCGCCCTGATGGGCCGCATGTTCAACCAGATGACTGCTGAATTGCGCCTGCAACGCGACGAGCTTTTGGCAAATACGGACCAGATCGAACGCCGTCGTCGGCTGTTTGATTCCGTGCTGGGCTCGGTCACCGCCGGGGTCATGGGGCTGGACGCAGACGGGCAGGTCAGTTTCCTGAACCGGGCCGCAACCCGGCTGTTGGATGTGCAAGAGGCCGACGTGCTGGATCATGATCTGGCGCTTCTGGTGCCGGAATTCGCCCCCCTGTTGGCGCGGCTGACCGAAGAGGGGCGCGAGACCGCGCAAGAAGAGCTGCGCCTGACCCGACAGGGCAAACAGGAGAGCCTGTTGGTGCGCATTGCGACGCGGCGCGGTGACGAGGGCGGGCTGGAAGGCTATGTGATCGCCTTTGATGACGTGACCGATCTGGTCAGCGCGCAGCGCATGGCGGCCTGGGGCGACGTGGCGCGCCGGATTGCCCATGAAATCAAGAACCCGCTGACGCCGATCCAGCTGTCGGCGGGGCGGATCAAACGCAAGTTCGCCAAGCAGTTGGATGACGACAATGCGGCCGATCTCGAGGCGCTGACCGATGTGATCGTGCGCCAGACCGATGATCTGCGCCGCATCGTTGATGAGTTTTCAAAATTCGCGCGGATGCCGGAACCGGAACGGCGCGAGGTGGATCTGGTGAAGCTGGTGACCGATGCCGTGCTGTTGCAGCGTGCAGGGCAGGAAGGCGTGACGATTACAGATGATCTGCCCAGCACACCGGTCAAGGGCGAACTGGACGCGACCATGATCGGTCAGGCGCTGACCAATCTGATCAAGAACGCAGGCGAAGCCATTGAAGGGCTTGAAGAAAAGGGTGCGCCAGACGGGTTTGTTCCCGAGGTGCGCGTGGCCATGGAGATCGACGGCACAGAGGCCCGCATCACCATTGCCGACAATGGCGTCGGCTTGCCCGAAGACCGTTCCCGGCTGTTCGAACCCTATGTGACAACGCGTGCAAAGGGCACCGGCCTGGGTCTGCCCATCGTGAAAAAGATCATCGAGGAACACGGCGGACGCCTGGCCCTGACCGATGCGCCCGCCTTTGCGGATGGCGCGCATCACGGGGCCATGGCAATCGTCACACTGCCCATCGAGGCAGCTGCGGAGGCATTGATATGAAACAAGTATTTCGAGTGAGGGGGAAAGATCATGGCTGACATCCTGATTGTGGACGACGAACGTGATATTCGCGAGTTGATATCGGATATTTTGCAGGACGAGGGTTATACGACCCGGCTTGCCGGCACCTCGGACGAGGCCGTGGCCCAGGTCAAAGCAGAACTGCCCGCGCTGATGATCCTGGATATCTGGTTGAAGGATTCGGCCATGGACGGGATCGACATCCTGAAGATGGTGAAACGAGAACATCCCGAAGTACCGATTGTCATCATCTCGGGCCATGGCAACATCGAAATTGCGGTCGCGGCGATCAAACAGGGGGCGTATGATTTCATCGAAAAGCCCTTTAACATCGACCAGCTGATGGTGGTGATCGGTCGCGCAATGGAGACCAGCCGCCTGCGCCGCGAAAATGTTGAGCTGAAGCGCAAGGACATCCATTCCTCGGAAATGATCGGATCAAGTGCGGCGTTCAAGGCTTTGAAATCACAGCTTGAAAAGGTCACCAAATCAAACGGTCGTGTGTTGCTGACGGGCGCGGCGGGCGCGGGCAAGGAAGTGGCCGCGCGGTTCATCCATGCCAACTCGGACCGCGCACGGGCGCCCTTTGTGTCCGTGAACTCGGCGGCCGTCGAGGCCGAGCGTATGGAAGAGGTGCTGTTTGGCCGCGAAAGCGGCGAGCGCGGCGTCGAGCCGGGCCTTCTGGAGCAAGCCAACGGCGGCGTTCTGTTCTTTGACGAGGTCGCCGACATGCCCGCAGGCACCCAGTCCAAGATCCTGCGCGTGCTAGTGGAGCAGGCGTTCCAACGGGTTGGCGGCAGTGAAAAGGTCAACGTCGATGTGCGAATTGTTTCTAGCACAAACAAGAACTTGCAGGAGGAAATTGATGCTGATAATTTCCGCGAGGAGCTGTTTCATCGCCTGAATGTCGTGCCGATCCAGGTGCCCGCACTGGCTGACAGGCGCGAGGACATTCCCGAACTGACCAGCCATTTCATCGAAGCCTTTAACAAGGCGCAGGGCCTGCCGTTGCGCGACTTGAGCGATGAGGCCGCCGCCATGATGCAGACCATGCCCTGGCCCGGCAACGTGCGTCAGTTGAAGAACGTGATCGAACGGGTGCTGATCCTTGGCGATGGCGCGGGCCCGATCGAGGCCGGTGAATTGCCCGGGACGGACACAGGCGAGGCCGACGACGGGCAGGGCGTTGTGCTGTCCAGTACCCTGGCCATGCTGCCCCTGCGCGAAGCGCGCGAGGCGTTTGAACGTGAATACCTGCTGACCCAGATCAACCGGTTTGGCGGCAATATTTCGCGGACTGCGAATTTCGTCGGCATGGAGCGCAGCGCGCTGCACCGAAAGCTGAAAAGNCTCGGCGTTGTGACCTCGAACAAGNCGGGCGCGCGCATTGCCCATGTGGCCGATGNCGAGGCCGAGGATTGACGGGCCGCGCGGGCTCTGCCATGCCGGGTATGCGATCTTTGAAAGGGTCTTGAGATGAAGGTCATCATCTGCGGCGCGGGCCAGGTTGGCTGGCAGATCGCGCGTCATTTGTCGGGCGAAAAGAACGACGTTACGGTCGTTGATAACAACCCTGAGCTTGTGCACCGGGCCACCGATACGCTGGATGTGCAGGGGATTGCGGGCTTTGCCTCGTACCCGGACATTTTGGAACGCGCCGGGGCGCGTGACGCCGACATGATCATCGCCGCCACCCATTCCGATGAGGTCAACATGGTCACCTGCCAGGTGGCCCATTCGGTGTTTGCCGTGCCGCGCAAGGTCGCGCGTCTGCGCAGCCAATCCTATCTTGATGCCATCGTTGCCGACCTGTATCGTCAGGACCACCTGCCGATTGACGTGGTGATCAGCCCCGAACGCGAGGTCGCCGAGGCCGCCTTGCGCCGCCTGTCCGCCCCTGCCGCCTTTGACACCGAAAGCTTTCTGGATGGCAAAGCGCAGCTGTTGGGTGTTGTGCTGGATGATGACTGTCCGGTGGTGAACACGCCGCTGCGCCAGTTGACCGATCTGTTTTCCACCCTGCGCGCCATCGTTGTGGGCGTGCGTCGCGAGGGCACGTTGTTTGCCCCCGAACCCGGGGACCAGCTGTTCGTCGGCGATCAGGTNTATGTCTTCTGCGTCANTCANGACGTCGAACGCACGCTTGAGATTTTCGGTAAATCCACCAAGCTTCAGGAACGTGTGGTCATTCTGGGCGGCGGCAATGTCGGCCTGGCCGTGGCGCAGGCGCTGGAAAAACGCACCGACCGCATTCGCGCCAAGGTGATCGAACTGGACCGCAACGTGGCCGAAAAAGCCGCCGATGCGTTGGAACGCACCGTGGTTCTGTATGGCGACGGCATGAACAGCGACATCCTGAAAGAGGCGGGCGTGCATCGCGCCGATGCGATCCTGGCGGTGACGGATGACGACAAGGTGAACCTGCTGGCCTCGGTGCGGGCCAAGGCGGCGGGTTGTCCCATGTCGATCTGTCTGGTCAATGACCCGTCGCTGGTCAACCTGATGGACCCTTTGGGCATCGACGCCTATATCAACCCGCGCACAACGACCGTCAGTTCGATCCTGCGCCATATCCGGCACGGCAAGGTGCGTGGCGTCTATTCGATCGGCGACGCCGAGGCCGAGGTGATCGAGGCGCAGGTTCTGTCGACGTCGCCCATCGCCGGTCAGGCCATTCGCAATATCGACTTTCCCGAAGGCGTTCTGGTTGGCGCGGTGATGAAGGGCGACGAGGTCGTGCGCCCTTCCGGGGCTACGCGCGTTGACGAAGGCGACGTGATTGTTCTGTTCTGCATGACCCCGGATGTGCCCGAAGTGGAACGTCTGCTTCAGGTCACCATCGACTTTTTCTGATCCGATGTTAGAACGCATTGCCCAACAACCCTTGCTGGTGATCCTGATGGGGATCAGCGTGCTGGCCATGCTGGTGCCCGCCGCCCATGCGGTGGTGGTTGATGACCACTATGTTGGGCGGGTGTTCTTTTACGGGGCGGTGCTGTTTGCCTTTTTGACCAGCTTTCTGGCGCTGGCCATGGCGGGTCGGCCGCGCGGCAATCTGCCCAGACGCCACCTGTTGGCGCTGCTGGGCCTGTTCGTGCTGCTNCCGCTGATGCTGGCGGTGCCGTTCCATCAGGCGGTGCGCAACACCACGTTTTTAAATGCTTATGTTGAAATGGTATCGTCCCTGACCACCACCGGCGCGACCCTGTTCGAAGANCCCGGGCGCCTGCCGGACAGCGTGCATCTGTGGCGTGCTCTGGTTGGCTGGCTGGGCGGGTTGTTCATCTGGGTCAGTGCGGTGGCGATCCTGGCGCCCATGGCGCTGGGGGGCTTTGAGGTGCGCGCGCGCGGTGGCTCTGGCCCCGGCAAGGGTACCAGCCAGATCACCCATGTGGCCGACCTGTCCGCCCGGATCCGTACCTTTGGCGCGCAGCTGTTTCCGGTCTATACCGGCCTGACGCTGACGCTGTGGATCGGTCTGATCCTGGCGGGCGACGACGCTTTTGTCGCCTTTTGTCACGCCATGTCCACCATGGCGACCAGCGGCATTTCCCCGGTGGCGGGCACGGCGGGGGGCAATGCGGGCTATGGCGGCGAAGTCATGATCGCGGTCTTCCTGTTCTTTGCGGTGTCGCGCCTGACCTTTACCCGCGACGGGGTGAACACCGATGTCTCTAACCTGCGCAACGATCCTGAGGTCCGTCTGGCCGTCACCCTTGTGGTGATGGTGCCCGCGTTTCTGTTCGCCCGCCACTGGCTGGGTGCCTATGAGATCGAAGAGGAAATGAACCTGCTGTCCGGCCTTGCCTCGCTCTGGGGGTCCATGTTCACGGTGCTGTCGTTTCTGACCACGACCGGGTTTGAAAGCCAGGCCTGGGAGGCCAGCCAGAACTGGTCCGGCCTGCAAACCCCCGGCCTGATCCTGATGGGTCTGGCGTTGGTGGGCGGCGGTGTTGCGACCACTGCGGGGGGCGTGAAGCTGCTGCGGGTCTATGCGCTTTACAAACACGGGTTGCGCGAGATGGAGAAGCTGGTGCACCCGTCCTCTATCGGCGGGGCAGGCGGTGACGCGCGCCATCTGCGCGGCCATGGCGCCCATATGGCCTGGGTGTTCTTCATGCTGATGACCCTGTCAGTCGCCCTGGTCATGGTGCTGTTTTCACTGACTGGCGAGGGGTTTGAAACCTCGATGGTGCTGACCATTTCGGCGCTGACCACCACGGGGCCGCTGGCCGGCATCGCCGCCGTTGACCCCGTCTNTTATGGCGACCTGTCGGACGCGGCCAAGCTGATCCTNGCCGGGGCCATGGTGCTGGGGCGCCTGGAAACTCTGGCCATTATCGCGCTGTTGAACCCCGATACGTGGCGGCGCTGATACATATTCCTGCCTGCGCGGGCGTGTCGTAAATTGGGGCTGGAAACCCCGCCGTTCCCGTTTCATACTGCCCGTCAAGGTTAAGACCCTGCCGGACCGCCGGCAGCACGAGACAAAAAAGGAAACAAGCGATGGCTGCCGACAAACAAAACCTGCAAGACGCCTTTCTGAACCATGTGCGTAAAACCAAAGTTCCGGTGACGATCTTCTTGATCAACGGCGTGAAACTTCAGGGCGTTATTTCCTGGTTTGACAACTTCTGCGTGCTGCTCAAGCGCGATGGGCAATCACAGCTGGTCTATAAGCATGCGATTTCGACCATCATGCCGACCCAGCCGATCAACCTTTATGATGGCGACGACAGCTGACCGATACAATTTCGCAAGAGGACCTGCCCACACGGGCCTGGGTCCTTCACCCCGATATCCGCAGTGACCGAAACCGCCGACCCGCTGGTCCGGCGCTGGAAGAAGGCGTGGCGCTGGCCGACGCCCTGCCGGGGCTTGAGGTCGTGGGCAAGGACATCGTCGGCCTGCCCAAACCGCAGCCCGGCCACCTGTTTGGCTCGGGCAAGATCGAAGAGCTGCGNCAGAAGTTTGAGGCCGCCGAGGTCGAACTGGTCCTGATCGACGGGCCAGTCACCCCGGTGCAGCAACGCAATCTGGAAAAAGCCTGGGGCGTGAAGATCCTGGATCGCACCGGATTGATCCTGGAAATCTTTTCCGATCGCGCCCGCACGCGCGAAGGTGTGTTGCAGGTCGAAATGGCGGCGTTGTCGTACCAACGCACGCGGCTGGTGCGCGCCTGGACCCACCTGGAACGCCAACGTGGCGGGCTGGGATTTGTCGGTGGTCCCGGCGAGACCCAGATCGAGGCCGACCGGCGTGCCATTGACGACCAGCTGAACCGCATTCGNCGTCAGCTGGACAAGGTCGTGAAAACCCGCGAGCTGCACCGCGCCGCGCGTGCCAAGGTGCCATACCCGATTGTTGCGCTGGTGGGCTATACCAACGCCGGCAAATCGACGCTGTTCAACCGCGTGACCGGGGCCAATGTCATGGCCAAGGACATGTTGTTTGCCACGCTGGACCCGACCATGCGCCAGCTGGAACTGCCCTCGGGACGCAAGGTGATCCTGTCCGACACGGTCGGCTTTATCTCCTCTCTGCCGACACAGCTGGTCGCCGCCTTTCGCGCCACGTTGGAGGAAGTTCTGGGCGCTGANCTGATCCTGCACGTGCGCGATATTTCCGCCGANAATACCGACGCTCAGGCCAAGGATGTTGAAACCATCCTGGCCTCGCTTGGGGTTGACGAAGACACGCCCAGGCTTGAGGTCTGGAACAAGATCGACCTGCTGGACGATGACGCCCGCGAGGGGCGCGTGACCGAAGCCGACCGGACAGATGCCATTCATGCCATTTCGGCCGTGACGGGGCAGGGGCTGGACGCGCTCTATGACGGGNTTGACACCGCGTTGGGGGAACCGCTGACAACCGAGGTTCTGGCGCTGGCCTATAGTGACGGACGCAAGCGCGCCTGGTTGTTTGGTGAAGCCATCGTCGACAGCGAAGATCAGGACGAAGACGGCTGGAAACTGACCGTCACCTGGACCGCACGACAGGCGGCGCAATACGCGGCCCTGTGAAACTTGCGATCCGATCCCTCAAGTGGAAGACCGCCCGAGATCGCGCGGTCTTCCTCCCGTGAGTGACGAGGTGCTACCTATCCCAATGGACGTGCTGCAACCGGTGTCTTCTGCCTGACCTTTACGTCAACCGAAAGGGGGAAGACCGCATAGGCTGTACCCCTAACGGGCCATTGATCAATTCCCTGCCGATTGTGCGGGAAGCAGCCGGGTCGTGCCGACCGCCGCCGCGCGCGCCAGATCCGGGTCCAGCGACATGGGAATGTATTCACCGCGCCGCCACAGCTCGCCCAGATCGTCATAATGTCGGCTCAGGAAATGGCCCGACTGCCCGGTGGAATTGATGAACAGCGAACTGTTTGGATCGGCAAAGTCATACACGCCGCGATAGCCCGCGCCATGCACATTGCGAAACGGATTGGCCCCCTCACCGGACGTGCGCCCACGCAGCAACGTATTGTCCCCGCCCGAGGTGCTCTGGCGGATGTTCACGAACCAGCGCAGCCCGGGCACCTCGCCCAGCACCTGGTGGTCATGGGTCGCCTGATGGGCGTCGCCCCAGCGCAGGCTTGCATAATCCCCGCCCTGGCGTTCGTTGATCCACAACAGCGCATCATCCAGCGCGGCGCGCGCCATGTCGGTACAGCTTTCGACCGCTGCTGACTGGATCACGTCACACCAGACCCCGGCGCCGTCGATATTGCGAAANACGCGTTCGATGAAGATCGGTTCCAGGTGTTTGAACTCAGCCGCCAGCGGCCCCAGCTCATCGCGGATCAAACGGGTCTGAAGNGCGCGCAACCAGGCCGAATACAGCAGCGGTTCGGGCATATGTTCGTTCATCTCACCGTTCCAGTTCGCCAACAGNTCTAACGCGTGTTGACGGGCGCGTTCCTGCGTGCCCTCGGGCGCGGCTGATCCGGTGAACCACAGATCGGCGCCGACAAGCGGCAACAAGGTGCGCGCGGTGACGGATACTGTGTCCAGCTGCGCTTCGATAAAGCTCTCGCGCGTGTGCACCTCGCGGCTTTGCATCAGGCGTTGCCAGCGTTGAATGCGCTGGCTGTCGCCCCAGC
>JGI24724J26744_10000502_pt1 | contig 28616 bp, 30 predicted proteins | sample Cruoilmetagenom7_FD_26744 | JGI IMG/M metagenome (IMG submission 26744) | reverse complement strand
TAGACGATTTAGATATAATGTATTGATTGGTAGTTGCATAAAATCAATTTATTCTTAAAATCATTAATAAAAGCAATGACGAAAAAACATGCATATTGATTATCAAAAGGTAATAAAAACAATTAATTTTTTTAATTCTTTTAAACATGATGAAATTGAAAGGGTTATTTCAATCCTCAAAATTATTCATGTTGAAGAAGGGAAAACATTATTTCAGCGCGGACATCAGGCAGTCAATTGTTATATTGTTTTATCAGGCAATTATATGATTTATTATAAAAAAGGACAGGCTTTTACCCTTCATAAACCAGGTGAGATAATTGGTTACACATCACTTATGGCTCCATTTTATTACACATCAACTTGTGTATCACTCACAGAAGGTGAACTTATTTTACTATCAAGGGCAAATTTTTACAGACTTGTTCAAGTTAATTCTATGTTGAGCAATAAAATTATCGAAGAAATCAACAAGGTGGCTGAGAAAAGACAATTTTTTACTCAACACATGAATGATTAGTTTATTGGAAACGAAAACAATCTTTTAATATTGTGACTAAAGCAAAAGGAACATGAAATACAATGTATGGTTTTGAAGCTGTCGCAGCTCATAATGGATGGAGCATAGCTATTTTAGGAATTTTAATTGTCTTTACAGGGCTTACTCTTTTATCTGTTTCCATTGCATATTTTACAAAAATATTAAATTTTTATAATGAAAAAAATAAGTACTTAAAAAAAGATAGAAAATGGTGGCAAGTATTCAAATACATGTTAATTAAAAAACAACACAAAACTAATGATATAGATAACTCGCTGACATTAGAGCCAAAATCATTTGATAAATTAAAAGAACCAGCAGATCAGTATTATGCAATATTGCAGTATTTGGGTGAACCTTTTCAGCTCCCGGAGCTTCTTGATATAGCAAAGAAAAGAGGCCTTGAAAAACCGCATTCAACTATAAACGATCTACTGCTTGCAAAATTGATCATTCCTCACAGACTTGGATATTTTTGCTGGAACCATAAAAAATATAAACAAAAAAAAAAAATACAAATTAAGGATTAATTTAATGTATGACATGCTTTTTCAGTTTTTACAAAATACAGGCTTTTATATGGCTGACTTTAGCCATATACTCATGATTATTATTGGCTGTATCTTTATATACCTTGGAATTGCAAAGCATTATGAGCCTTTGCTTCTTGTACCCATTGGATTTGGAATATTGGTGGGCAATATACCAGTATTTACAGGAATGGGCCTTAGCATATATGAAGATGACTCAGTCCTGCATTATCTTTATTTTGGAGTTACAGCAGGAATATATCCTCCACTTATTTTCTTAGGTATTGGCGCGCTTACAGATTTTTCAACTTTACTTGCCCGACCTGTTTTAATGCTTCTTGGAGCTGCAGCTCAGATGGGAATTTTTATTACTTTTTTAGGTGCACTTGCACTTGGATTTTCTCCAAATGAAGCAGCATCAATAGGAATTATAGGAGGTGCTGATGGTCCCACTGCAATTTTTCTTTCAGCAAAGCTTGCTCCAAATCTTATAGGGCCTATTGCTGTTGCAGCATACTCTTATATGGCATTGATTCCTGTTATTCAGCCTCCTATAATGAAACTTTTAACTACACGCAGGGAAAGATTGATAAAAATGGGCGAGCTCAGGGAAATTTCAAAACAGGAAAAAATATTTTTTCCTATCATAGCTTTTTTGCTTTGCACTTTTATAGCCCCTGCTGCAAATATACTTCTTGGAATGCTGTTTTTTGGAAATCTCTTAAAAGAAGCTGTAGTTACACAAAGGCTTGCTGAAACAGCTCGAAAACCTATAATAGACACAGTTACAATACTTTTAGGCCTAACAGTTGGAGCCAGCACACAAGCTGACGTATTCCTGACCAGGGAATCTATTGGTATTTTTTTACTTGGTGCGGTATCATTTTGTATTGCAACAGCCTGTGGTCTGATGTTTGCAAAAATCATGAACCTTTTTTTACGACAAAAAATTAACCCTTTACTTGGCGCAGCAGGTGTATCTGCTGTACCGGATTCAGCTCGTGTGGTACAGATGATTGGCCATAAGGAAGATCCAAGTAATTTCCTTCTGATGCATGCCATGGCACCAAATGTATCTGGTGTAATAGGTTCTGCATTAGGTGCAGGTATTTTATGGAGTTTTATAAAATAAACAGATAGCTGATAAAACACATAAAACATCTATTGTTTTGTATGAATTTGCATCCAAACATAATTCGTCAAAGCATGAAGCTCTTTACCCTTTATAATATTTTTAAAAGCAGGCATTTTTATTACTCCATGTTCATCATGTTCTGATACTCCATTTAATATAATATCTTTTAACCTTGATTTGGATGTTATTTTATTTACAGTTTCTTTTGAGCTCCACATGGGAATAAATTTTTTTTCTGCACCTGGATTAATAATATTACCCTTGCCTTCTTGTCCATGGCAAATAAAGCAGCTGTTTTCTTCTGCCACAAGATTTCCAAGCAAAATTAAATTTTTAACTTTATCAGCAATCATTGTTTTATCTTTGGACATCAATAAGCTTGTTGTTTTTAGGGCTCCTTTCAGATCTGTCAATCTTCCATTATGTTTTTTCTGCAGGTTTTCCGCATCTTTTTTACTACCAAAAGCAAGTTTGCTTACATTTGACATTACTCCCTTAATATCGCTTTCAACAAGAAAGCAAGCAGTTTTAGCGTCAATGATCTTGCCTGTTAAATAATCTGATACTTCTATTTTTATTACATTGTTTTTATCAATTATTATTGCTGCACAATGAAGACTACATGTATATTTTTTGGTTGAATCTTTAAGGGTCAAAATGTATTTTGTATGCTTGTATTTTTGCAAATCCATTGCGCAAATATTGCACCATTGCTGCGCAACAGCATCTGAAACAAAACATGTATAAAAGAAAAACACAGTAATAGGCAATAGGATATAAAATTTATTTTTCATTATTTTTCCTCCTTAATAAAAAATTATGAGTAAAAAATTGTAAGCCATATTGTTTTTTTATCTTTGGCTGTCCATTTAACCCGGTGTTTTTTATGAGCCTTTATGTTAATGTAACTGCCTGACTTTAAAACAACAACATCCTTTTCTCCGTAGAATTGCAATCCTGCACTGCCTTGAAGTAAAATTACCCATTCATTTTTGTCCTGATCATACCAAAATCCATCTGGCGAAGCTTGTCCTTTTGATACAATCCTTTCAATCTTTATGTTGTCAGATGTCAGTATGTTGTCTACCACTTCTTTTGCAATATTATCCTGGATGTTTGAAAATATGTTATTATTCATTTTTGCATCACTAATCTACTGTAAATAAACCTAAATTGATAAAATTAACCATGCGAAATTGATATATATGAGTCTGTTGATTTACTATCAAATACACACGCAACCAACAACATGCAGTATGGTTCGACACTGAAATACACCGCATAATGTGCGTCAATTTTAAAAAATTGACTAAATCAACAGACTCATATATCAGGCAGTTTAAAACTTTGATATTAAACCTGCTTCATATAAAATAGTTTTTATAGGTTCTTTTTCAAGCTCTTTTCTTACAGATTCTACAACATCATAAGGTTTATGAAAATTTTCAAAATTAAACTGATGTTGAAAAGCCATTTTCTCAAAAGGATTATTTTCATATCCATATTCTAACAGCCCTAAAGCATATGAGATTAACAAAGAGTCAATGTCAATATATTTCCATTGGGCTATATGTACTAATTCATGGAAAAAAAGTGGTTCAATATGTTCATTGCCTTTTGATATAAAAAAAGTATCCCAAAATGTTATGCCCACAATATTATCAAATTCAAACGGGATAATGTTGTCAAGCCCTAATGCTTTTAATGGTGGGAAAGGACATTTATCAATGCAGACAACAAAGGTATTATCTAAAAATGTTGTTGGAAAGTACCTTCTCAGAAAATTAAAATTAAAATTTGAAACAGATATTTTGTTTTCATCATATTTTGTCAAAAGTTCAAATATCCATTTTTTTACTGCTGGTATTTTTTCTTTAAAAAGTTGAAGTATCATTAGCTTTTGTCATATGTTTTGATATAATTATTTTTATGTCTATTTTATGTCTATTTTTCAACAAGCCTGTGCAGTTATAATTAAAATAAGGTACAATATGAAAATTTTCATGTCAATTAAAAGCATCTTTTATAAATGACAAAAAATTTTCAAACGTGAATAAATGGATAAAACAGTAAATTAGAACAAATTTTGCCGTTGTTTTTTATTAATCAAGCCTTTTGAAAAACAATAATTCGGTCAAAAATTTAAATCTAATAATTTCAATAGGTTATAAAATTAAAGTGTATGGTTTTTTGTAATGATTTCAAATGATTATAATTTTTAGCCCATTGAATCAGAAAAAATTACCGAACTATTGAAAAAAATAAGCGTTTCAATTAACTAAATCTGATGCACGATTAAATATCTGCCAAAGGGAGCTAAAATATTATTTTATGGAAATTTCTAAAAATATCAAAATCAGTTTAATTGTAATTGGTGTATTATGGGCAATATATTTGTTAAACTTTATTGTTGCAGTTGATTTGCGAAATTATGGTATTAAGCCGCATAATATAGAAGGGCTGTCAGGGATCATTTTTGCACCTTTTCTGCATGCAAACAAAGACCACCTAATTGCAAATTCAGGTGCTCTTTTGGCTTTGCTGATAATATCACTATCAATAAACAGAAAAATAACAATATATGCTGTTGCAATAAGTATATTTGTTGGAGGTGGATTTGTATGGATATTTAGTTCAGCCGGCACTGTTCATATAGGAGCAAGTGGTGTTATATTTGGATTAATTGGTTTTTTGATGTTTTATGGTATATTTAGAAGAAAATTTAAAAGCATGCTATTATCTTTGGCTGTATTTGTTTTTTATGGAGGAGCTCTTTACTCGCTGTTTGAAAACAACCCAGGTATAAGCTGGACAGGCCATTTTTTTGGTTTTTTTTCAGGTGTGTTTGCTGCAAGAAGTCTCAGAAATTATAAAACTTAAGTAAAAATCAGGTTGCTTGTTTACTATGGTTTGCTATAACTGTTAAAATTAAGTAATCAAATTAGCAACCAAAATAAAATTTTATAGACAATAAATTTTACAGGAGGAAATCCATATGTTTGAGACAAAAATCACTGAAATGTTAAATGTTAAATATCCCATCATAGGCGGTACAATGATGTGGATTACAAATCCTGAGTTTGTTGCAACCATATCCAATGCTGGCGGATTGGGAATATTAGCCTCTGCCATATATGAAAGCAAGGATGAATTCGAAAAAGCCATTGATACAATTTTTGATTTGACAGATAAACCTTTTGGAGTAAATATAAACCTTTTTCCTGCCATGCGTGCTATCGACAATAATGAATATGTTGATGTTATGGTAAAAAAAGGTGTGAAAATCGTTGAAACATCTGGACATTCTGCGCCTGTTGAATTATGCAACAGGTTTAAGGACGCCGGGATAACCTGGATACATAAATGTGTCGGAGTTCGCTATGCTCTTAAAGTTCAAAAAATGGGTGCTGACATTGTAACTATTGTTGGTTATGAAAATGGCGGAGCTACAGGCAAGCTTGATATAGGAACCATGGCACTTGTACCTGCGGTCATAGATGCCCTGGAAATACCTGTCATAGGCGGAGGCGGTATTTCAGACGGAAGAGGACTGGTGGCAATTTTGGCTTTGGGAGCAGAAGGCGTTATTATTGGAACACGCCTTCTTGCTACACAGGAATGTCCTATTCATGATAATTTGAAACAGGCACTGCTAAATGCTTCAGAGATAGATACAATGCTTATAATGCGTTCGATTAACTCTACTCACAGGGTTTGGGTCAATGAAGCTGCTCAAAAATGTGCTGATCTGGAATCACAGGGCGCTGATCTAGGTAATATTTTAAATGTTGTTTCAGGAGAAAATGCCAAGGAAATGTTTGACAACGGAAATCTGGGCAAAGGAATAATTTCCTGCGGACAGGGAATCGGAACAATTCATGATATACCTACAGTTAAAGATCTTTTTGACAAAATGATAAGTGATGCTAATGATGTGGTTTTAAAAATTAAAAATAAATAAAATCAATCTGGCTTCAGCCATTACCTTTAAGTATGGGGAAACTTATGGGAATTTTTATAAAAATTTTCCCATACTCTTTTGGCTGAAGTTAGAAAAAAACCGTATTTGTTTATAACATTAAAATAACATCATTGATGTTTTGGTGGTTGTATATGAAATTTAAGTTTTGTCCTTATTGTAGTAATAAGTTGCATCTAAAAATGCATGAAGATGTAAACCGGCTTTATTGCAATCATTGTAAAATATTCCATTATCAAAATCCTACAGTTGGTGTGGCTGTGATTATAGTTAAAGAAAATAGGCTGCTTCTTGTAAAAAGAACAGGTTCTTACAAAGAAAAATGGTGTATACCTTGCGGACACGTTGAGTGGGGGGAAGATATAAAAGCAGCAGCAAAACGTGAGATCATGGAAGAAACAGGATTAATAGTTTCACCAGGACCTGTTTTTGCTGTACACTCAAACTTCCATAATCCTGATAAGCAAACTGTGGGCATATGGTTTTGGGGTGAATGTGTTAGGGGTAAACTTCATGCAGGATCTGATGCAAGTGAAGCAGATTTTTTTTTATTAGATGATTTGCCAAAACACATGGCTTTTCCAACTGACATTTATGTGTGCAAACAGCTTAGACATTGCCTTGAATCAGGCGGCATAACTACCTGGCTAAATTCGTGTGTCGCACAGAAATTTTCATCTGTTTAACCTCCTTTCATCTTTTCATATCTTTTTTTTGCAACCTGGACTTTAACAAGTTGAGGTTGCATTTCAAAACAATAATTTTATAAATAAAACTTAAACATGTTTAATTCAAAAAAGGTAAAACTTTGGTTTTGTCATGGGTATATTTATTTTCATTTATTGTGAAATAGAATTCATAAAGATATGAAATGCAATACATATCAACCTGTTTTATATTCTGGATGAATTCCTGCTTGTGTAAAACTGTAATAAAAATTTGACTGAAATGTTTATCTGTTTTTTGCTAAATGTTAAAGTAAATTATCGCTATTTTGCTGTAATAATTATTGCTATTTTGCTTTTATTGATGATGTTAAAATGGCATTTTTAATTACAAGGTATATATTTTATTTTAATAATAATTGTTGGCATTAAAACTGCTAATCTTAAGTAAATTATGATATTAAGTGAACTTGGATATTTTATCAATAATACGTTTTTTATAATTATTGCCTATCCAAAAATGAGCAAATTTGTTTGAGTTCTAAAGAAGGCAAAAAATTTAATTGACTTGAATACACTATCGTATTTCGAGGATTAAAATTTAAGTCTGACGCAGGCATGTACTCAATAGATCAAAATAACCATTTCTGGATGGTCGTTAAACAGTTTAATTATTATTTGCTTTATTTATTAAAAGGATTCAAAGATGTTGATATATAGAAAAAAAAAATATGGGGTTACCATATTAGCTATTTCAGGTTTTTTGGTTGCAAATACTGTTAATGTTTTAGACGGAGTTATTAAAAATATACAAAAAGAAAATATAAACCATATGATTTTTGATTGCAGCATGGTTAGGAAAATTGACAGCGTTGGCTTTATGACTTTGATAAATTTTGCTAAACAATGTGATGCCTGTAACGGAAAATTAATAATAACCTCACTGCAAAAACATATAGAAAAAATATTTATGGTTATGAGATTGCATAAAGTAATAACAGTACGTCCTGATCAAGATGATGCTCTTATCAATTTTTCATTAAAGTATAAAAACATTGATAATCTTCTGTATTTTCATGAAACAAATAATAAAAAGGTAGCATGAATTATATTATTCAACCTGTATTTTTAAATATCATGTTTAACGCATAATAAATGAGAGGTTAATAAGGATCTATTTAGACTACTATTTCTGTTAGATAACAAATTGATACGAATTAAAAATGCTTTTGGGTTTTTTCAACGAATTTCCTTATAGGCTGTTGATAAAATACACCAAGACAATGACAAGGAGTGTACCTCTTGAATATAAAAAAAGAACAAATGGATTTTCAGGTTGAAAAACGTTCAGGATTAGATAGACGTAATTTTTTTTACACAGGATATATACCCGAAAGAAGAGAGGGTAAAGATAGAAGAATCAACGTTGCCAAACAAAAAAAAACAACTCAATAGCAATACGATTTAGGATATAAGTTTGGACATATGCAGTAAAAAAATATTTAAGGAATGTTGTTAAAAAAGCATAAAAGATTTTTTAAATAAAACAAATATATTTATGGAACAATAGATTAAAAAAATTTGGGTCAGGTTTTAATTCTGCAAAATAAACTGTGTAAATACCCTTATCTTTATAGACGCCAATAACTATCAGAAAAGACATCCTGTGCGAAACCGCAGCTCAATTGAAAACAGGATGTCTTTTCTGCGGGTTTAAAAAAACCACATCATTTTTAATTATCATCTTTTAATTATCACCCATATTCCTTGGGATCAGGATTGATCTGTCAACAGCCTGCAAATTATTGCATCCTGTTAATATCATTGCTTGTATTAATTCTGTTTTGAGTTGATCAATATATTTTTTTACGCCGTCTTTTAACCCTCCTACTGCTGCAATTGCAAAAGGTCGTCCAATCATAACAGCATCCGCCCCAAGCGCAAGCATCTTTAAAATATCACTTCCTGATCTGATCCCTCCATCAACTAAAACAGTAATTTGCCCCTTAACAGCTTTAGCTATTTCAGGAAGAACTTCTGCTGCACCTGGTGTATGATCCAGCACTCTACCGCCATGATTTGATACAACGATACCGTCTGCCCCCGCATCAACAGCTTGTTTTGCATCCGCTGGTGTCATTATGCCTTTTAATATGAATTTGGCAGAAGTATTGTTAATTATTTCTTTTAACTTGATTTTTGATTTGGGTGAAACAGGTTTCCCCATGAGCTTAAGTGTAATAAGTCCTGCGGCATCAATGTCCATTCCAATGATTGATGCACCAGATTCTATTGCTTGTTTAATTTTTATGAAAAGCTCTTTATCTTCCCATGGCTTGATAAATGGTATACCGTTTCCGTTTATTTTTTTTATAGCCCAAAATGCTGATTCATGGATAATCTCAGGGACTCCATCTCCTGTACACCCCATAATACCTTTTTCATGGCACCCTTCAAGAACAGCTTTAATATATTCTTTTTCTGATATATCAGCGCCCATATTAAAGGATACACCTCCTATGGGTGAAGCAAAAACAGGGAAATCAAGTTTTTTTCCAAACAGGCAGATGCCTGTATCCGGATCATTAATATCATGAATCACTTTCATTTTAAATTTATATGAAGAAAGAGCTTTTATATTGGATATAAATGATTGCCCTGTACCTATTCCGCCCATACCAGGGACGTTGCCGGCACACGCTATACCGTCACATATCCTGCAAACCATGCAATAACCTTTCATTAATTTTCTTGCTTTATCTTTTATCTTCTTCATAAATGGATTCTTTTAATGGCTTTGAATAATTAGAAGTTAAAATAAATATTTTTTTCCATTTTTTATTATCTATATTGACTTGCTATCACATGACAAGTTACAATTACGCATAAGAAACAATTTAATTATAAATATATCAAACAATGATCATTTTTTTGGGTCATTGGTTTTGCTTAAAGCCAAAACTCTCATTATGTATTATTCAGAAAATACTAACCCAAATAATTTTTGTACCTAAATGTAACCTCACATAAAATTATATAAAAAAGCTTATGGAAAATAAAAAAAAAATTAAAGATAAGAGAAAATATCATAGGGAAGCTCTATGTGTCAAGTTCAGGCTTGATACAGGTGAAGATGTTATTTCAGCAAAATCTTTCAATTTGAGCCATAATGGGATATATTGTCAGGTTAATAAACTCATTGCTCTTATGACGAAAGTAAGACTTACGTTTCACCTGCCTGCTGATGGGGGAAAAAAAAAGGTTGTGAATTGTTCGGGAGTCGTAGTAAGAGCTGAAGAAGATATAGATGAAAAAACCTTGAATAATGTTTTTAATATTGCAATATTTTTCGATGAGATGGAAGAAAAAGAAAAGGTTAAAGTTTTATTAGATAATATGTAATTTTTTTTTATTACAAACCAGAATAAGAATTTTTAAAAATGAAATCACTTTATTATGATGAAGAAAAGAATGTAAAGAAAAAACCTCTTGATGCTTCTACGGTTATTTTTGTGCAGTATGAAAAAGGTAAAAAGCCTTTTGAGATTTTTCTTATGCAGCGTAATAAAAATTTAAACTTTATGGGAAATGCATTTGTTTTTCCAGGCGGCAAACTTGACAAAGCTGACTGTGATGATGGCCTCATACAATATGCTGATGGCCTTTCTGCCCAAAAGGCAAAGCAGCAGTTAAATGAACCAGATCTTTGTGAAAAAAAAGCTCTTGGCCTTTTTTTTACTGCTGTCAGGGAGACATTTGAAGAATCAGGAGTTTTACTGGCAGCCTGCATAATAGAAGGAAAATCTAAAAACATTGAGGCAGCAAAACTAGGGAGCATAATTAATTGCAGAGAAAAAGTTCACAGGCAGGAAATATCCCTTAAAAAACTCGCTGAAAAGGAAAACATTCATTTCAGTTTAAACCTGTTAAAGCCTTATTCTCGTTGGATTACACCCGAGTTTGAAAAAAAAAGGTTTGATACACGATTTTTTGTAGCAAAGATGCCTGAAGATCAGATATCTGTTCATGATTCTTTGGAGATGGTTTCATCCTTATGGATTACGCCTTCTGATGCACTTTTAAAACATGAAGCCGGAGACCTTTTACTTATGCCTCCCACCTTGAAAACAATTGAAGAGTTATCAGAGTTCCAATCAATAGATGACCTTCTATCTTCTTTAAAATCTAAGAAAATTTTACCAATTTTACCACAGGCATTTTCAAACAAAGATGAGTCAGGTGTTTTATTGCCCCATGATCCGGATTATAGCATTGCTGAATACAAGCAGCATGTTCGCAGCAGTGAGACATCCCGAATTGTATCTGTAAATGGAAAATGGAAAAAAATGACCTATGAAAATAATCGCTGATTATTATGTTATTTGATTAAAAGGAGTGTTTTTTTAGTTATGGAAAAAGTTGTGATCTATACATCAAATTTTTGTGGTTACTGCCTAAAAGCAAAACATCTATTTGGTCTAAAAGGCGTCAGTTATAAAGAATTGCGTGTTGATGAAAATCAACAACACCTCGAAGATTCCGTTAAAAAAAGTGGGGGGCTAAAAACTGTACCCCAAATTTTTATAGATGATTATCATGTTGGAGGATGTGATGAACTTTATGCTCTTGAGAAAGCAGGTAAACTTGATCAGATGATAGCCAAGGAGTTAGCATAAATACAATAATAATTTTGGACATTGTGGTTGACAAGTTTTTAAAAACAAAAAAAAATTGCTAATAACAGCCCATGAGTGCTTTGGCGTTTAAGCAAATAATGAAACAGTTTAATTCATTTATATTTAACCTGTTTTATATAAAATCATTTTTTTTGTTAAAAAAAATTTTCCCCATCCTTTTAGCACTTTTTATTGCACAAATTATTTCAACAACCTTCGTATATATCTCAAATATCAGAATTTACAAAAATACCCAGGCAATAATAAAAACCGGATATCTTTCAGTACCAAATAAACATGTTCTGCCAGCATTAGAAGACGTTTCAACCGCTTTTTTAGGAGGATTGTTTTTTACATTTTCATCAGGTATGTTTCTTATCCTTTTTTCTTATTTCTCAACATGGACTATTAAAAGGCATCTTGCAAATAAAAAAGCTCTATTTTTTTTATTTCTATTATGGCTTTTTTTAATCATAATATCTAACCAAAACGGTATTGCTCCCATAGCAATTTGTTATTTTTCCATCATACCATTTGTAGTATTTATATATGTCATTAAAAAGATACCAGATGTGTATGTGACATACAGAAAATCAAATTTTTTTTTGCATATTATATTTTTTTTCATCTTTGTCTTAACCTGTTTATATTTTATTAAAATAGACAGTTTTATTAAAATCCGCGATAATATGCTCTTTTCCAATCCTTTTGGAAAAAAAATCAATAACTTCTACTATGAATATTCAATTTACCCTGCCCAAATTTTCAAACCTGTAGAAAAAAAAATCTTAAAAACATGTGATTTGTCTGATATTGATAATAAAGATACCGCTAATGCAATTGAGAAAAAGCTGCTTTTACACCATTATATAAATACTCATAAAAACCCAAATGCTGATCTGAAAATTTCAAATATTGGGGATAACCTTATTTTTACCAAATTCAACAAACCAGTTCTAAACATCAATATTAATTTTTTTTTAGACAACACAAATTTTGTACTGCACAATTTTTCTCAAAAAAGCGACTGCTATACCTTTTTCAGAATATTCACTTTTTTTTCAATAATTGCATTGATTGCATTTTTTATTTATATTTTTATTTTCATAACCTTTAGCCTTCTGATAAAGTTATTAATTGTCAAATTAAAACTGGAAAAAAAAATAATTTTTCTAAACTTTATTACAGCAGTTTTCTTAGTTTTTTGGATTTTTTCAGAAAAACCGCATAATGTAAATATATCTGATCTAAATAATGCATTAAATTCTAATGCCTTTCATACAAGGCTTGAGGCATTAAAGCACGTTTATAAGAACAAAATTGAAATATCCTGTTACAATGTCTGTCAAAAAATGATGCAAAGCAAGCTTGTTCCTGAACGTTATATGCTGGCAAAAGTTTTAGGTGTAAGCCGTGATCCAAACACACTGAAAAATCTTGTCAAACTTGCTAATGACAGGCAGATCAATGTTGCTTGTATGGCTTTTTACTCACTTGGTAAAAGAAGGGACAAAATGATGATAAAAAATATAATAAAACAGATACAAACTTCAACAATATGGTATACTCAGCTTTATGCATATACAGCTTTAAAAAATCTTAAATGGACACAGACAAAATCAAAATAATTACACTTTTAGCATCCATTTTAACGCTATTTATAATTGAAGCTGCAGCAAGGTGTCTCCCATATTCCACGCAGCTTTCTACCGTGGAATTAACATGCATTGTCAGAATTATCGAAATAACAATTCTTATTCTTGTCATAATATATTTTGAAAATAATTTGTCATGCATAGGCATTAATAAAAAAAAAANTTGTTCAGGTATATTTAAAGGAGTTTTATGGTCATCTGTCCTGGGTTTGATTGTGCTGTTTTTTTCTTTTATAATATATTTTGCAGGTAAAAATCCTTTTAAAGTTATACAGGTAAATATTCCTGAAAATTTTACAGATTCAGTTTTACTTTTTATTACAGGAGGAATTATATCTCCAATTTGCGAAGAGATTTTTTTTCGAGGAATATTGTATGGTTTTCTGCGGCGCTATGGTTTTTTTGCAGCTATCTTTTTAAGCACTTTAATATTTGCTTTTTCCCATTTACAGGTCTGTTTTATACAGATAATAGGAGGTTTTATTTTTGCAGCAGCATATGAAAAGGAAGGTACTCTTTCAACACCTATAACTATTCATACCCTGGGCAATTTAACTATCTTCTTTTTTAACGTGAACTTTTAATTCCCATAAATAATATGATAAAGACTTTTTATTCAGCAATTTATCTGGCATTGGCTTAAATGATGCTTTTTTATTAGATCAATATAAAAAAAAAGCATCATAGCTGCTGAATATATTTTTTACTATATATTACTTTATTTTTTTACCACATTTTCCACAAAAATCAAATCCCTCAGGGAGCCATCTGGTATTACATGCAGGGCATGTTTCTGTTGGAGGTCCCCACAAATATGTATGGGATTTGCCCTCTGCTGTTTTTTGTCTAAGCTCTATATGTTTAGGAACTCTTTTTTCTCTAAACGCACTTATTCCCTCTAATGTTTCAGGACTTGTTGATTGTAAACACCAAAAATCGCTTCCTTGCCTTATAGTATGTGATACCATATCAAACCAGACATTTATCTGATCTTTTGTAAATCTTAAAGACCATGGAGCCTTTTTTAATAATGTCTTACATAATTTTTCCACTTCTTTATCCAAATCTTTATAAGGAACAACCTTGTTAATTAAGCCATATTCAAGAGCTGTTTTGGCATCTATTACTTCATCTGTAAATAAAAACCATCTGGTTTTTCTATCTCCAATAATAGGTGTAAGAGTTTGTGTTGCGTAGCTTGCAATTGCTCCTACTGCTCCCTCGCCTTGTTGGAACTTGGCATGTTCTGCTGCTATAACAAGATCACAAGCAATAAGAATTTCACAACCCCCTCCTGCTGTTATTCCGTTTATTTTTCCAATAACCGGTTTCCCGCAAAATCTGATATTGTAGATAATTCTGGCATATTGATTGTTCATTTTCCAAACATCATGGGTATTGTTGAAAAGATCTTTTGCCCAGTTAAGGTCAAGTCCAGGGCAGAAAAACTTGTCTCCAATTCCTGTAATAACAATTACTCCAACGCCAGCATCTTTTTCAGCTTCCTCCAGCGCCGTGCAAAGGTCCTCCATAAGTTGAAGGCTAAGTGTGTTATTTACATCAGGTCTGTTTATTGTAATTGTAGCTACAAGGGCTTTTGCTTCATAATTAACAGTTTCAAGCTGCATTTTCATATTTTTTTATCCTCCTGAAATGATTGAGATCATAAAAAAAATCACTAAGTAAAAATAGGCAGAACATCTTTGTTCGTTAAATAGAGCTTTCATTCTAAAACAGGACATGTTTTAATAACTTAGCCTTTAAGCTAATAATAAAATATAAACTATTAAAAACTTTATAAATTCTTTTTTATACAAAGGTCTATGAAAATAAAATTAGATGAAGAGTATCGTATATTATCAAAAAATATAAGATAGATTCTCAACCAATATATTATTTTGTAATTTTATACAAGCTCTTTAAGGAATCTTAAGATTATGGAAGTTTTGCCAAATATTTATTGTTTTCCGATGGACATAATAACGTTGCCGCCACATAGTTCAACAAATTGTTTTATAATAGCAGAAAATGACAGCGCATTTATTATAGACGCTGTTTGTAGAAATACCGATACAATATCTAATATTTTTGAAAAAATCGGTATAAAAAAGGTTCAAACCGCTGCAATTACTCATCCGCATATTGATCACTTTTACGGATTAAATAAAATACTCAAAAAGTTTGGCGGAAACCCATTATATCATATCAATGCACAGTCTAAATTAAATCACTTATTTGACAATAAAAACAGACAATTATATGTGACAGGGGAAGAAGATATCAAGGTTGCCCAGTATAATATTAAAGTTATATATACTCCAGGACACTCCCCTGATCATCTCTGTTTGTATCTGAAAAAGGAAAAACTTCTTTTTTCTGGCGATACAATATTAGGATGGGGAACATCTATAATTTCACCACCTGATGGTGACATGAAAGCATATATGAAAACATTAGAAAATCTTGACTCATTGGATATTGATATTATTTGTCCGGCTCATGGACCTGTTATTAGAGAAAATGGCTCAGAATGGATAAAATGGTATATTAAACACAGGCAGATGAGAGAAAAAAAAGTGCTTAAGGCTTTAAGGCTTAGTGCTTTGACGCCTATGGAGATTGCAGAGCAGATATACAACGATCAGGATATTCAAATGCATGGGCCAGGTCTTCTTGCAAGGGCGGAAAGATCTGTAATGGCTCATCTTGAAAAACTTGAGAAAGAAGGCATTGTGGTTTTAAAGATGATAAACGGCCATGCAAAATATACTCTTTTAGAAAATAGTGAATAGACAAATTGAAGATATAATTCTATTCAAGCTCGGAAATGCTGGCAAAACAGCTCCTGCAAATAAGCGCTTTTTTTTTCAGACTATTTTTTTGATATAACAGCTATTTTTTGAACTTTTTCAAAAGATTTGATCCAATAAGTACAGCTAAATATGAAAAGCCAGCTATAATGATAATTGAAGGTCCTGTTGAAAATCTATATTTATAACTGAATGCAAGACCAAAACAGGAAAAAACCATACAAAATAATGTTGAAAACAACATCATCTGCCAGAGCCGTTTGGAAAACTGCCCTGCAATTGCTGAAGGAATTGTTAAAAGTGCTATAACCATTACAATTCCAACAATTCTTATAAGTAAAACAACAGTAAGAGCTGTCATGCACAGCAAAACAATAAAATAAAAATCAACATTGATGCCCCGTAAACGGGCAAATTCATGATCAAAGCATACAGCTATAAGTTTATTATAAAAAAATAAAGAGATAAAAACGACTAAAATATCAAGACAAGCTACAAGCGTTATATCACTATATGAAATAAGCAGTATATCCCCGAAAAGATAACTGGCCATATCAAAATAACCAGCAGTGCGATCAATAAAAAGAATGCCCGCTGCCATTCCTATTGCCCATAAAGCACCAATAACCGTGTCTTCACGCTCTTTTACATGCAAACTAACAAAGCCTATTACAATAGCTGCTATAAGTGCTGATATAACAGCACCATACATAGGCTTTATCCATAAAATACCTGTTTTTTGCTGTAAATAAAGACTTGCCCCTATCCCCCCAAATACGCAGTGTGAAATTGCTCCTGCAAGATAACTGATTCTACGTGTTACAACATATGTGCCTACAATTCCAAATGAAAGACTTGCCAAAATACCGATAATAGCAGCTAAACGTAAGAACTGGTTATCAGGATTAAAAATAGCCTGCACGAACTCAATCATTATAATGTCCTTTTTCACTGCATATATGATCATGACGAACCATTCGAATATCTCCTCCGTAAATATTTTTAATTAAAGTGCCGTTTACCTGAGATGTAGGATGAACAACGACTTTGCGGTTTACACAGATAACGCTTTTGACAAACTGCGATACAAATCCAATATCATGCGATACCATGAGAATCGTCATTGTTTTATTAAGTTGCTTAAGTATCTCAAAAAGAGCTTCTTCATTTTCAGCATCAATATTAGATGTTGGTTCATCAAGCATAAGAATATCTGGATTGCAGCACAAGGCACGGGCAATCAAAACCCTTTGCATTTGTCCTCCTGAAAGTTCAATAAAAAGAGAGTCTTTAAAGTTAACAAGATTTACCTGCAAAAGAGCTGATAGAGCAGCTTTTATATCTTTTTTCGAATACCTCACTCCTAAACTTTTGCCAAGACGTCCCATAAGAACAATTTCCATAACAGTTATTGGAAAATGCAGGTCAAGTCTTATATGTTGCGGCATATATCCAATGCGAAGACGGACTTTTTTGGGTGATTTACCTAAAACCTTTACTTTCCCTGTACAAGGTTTTAGAAGCCCAAGCAAAAGCATCAGCAGTGTTGTTTTCCCACCTGCGTTAGGTCCTACAATGCTTGCAAAATCTCCCTGGCTTATTTGAAGATTTACTTTTTCAAGCACATTTTCCTTAGTATAGGCAAATGAAACATTTTCAAGCTCAACTGCAAGATTTTCGGACATAAAAAGTTTTTCCTGTTTTTTTGTTTAAGATGTTCTTTTAAAGTGAAAAAGTCCAAGAGAATATTTCATTTTCATAGTGTTACAAATATTTCCATGTTCTATAAAATTTCCGTGATCATCTATATATGAAAAATCAACAAGTTTGAGATTTGCAAGGGTACAAACGATATCTGATGCTTCAAACACGTAGTTTGCATCAAAAAACAAGGCTTTTTTACCTATGGGAATTGAAAGATACAGATTTCCTTCAGGAGCTAAAATCCTTTCAAGCTCTAAAAGAGCCTGAAAGCATCCGTTGCTGTTTAAAGGGTCTCCATATCTTCCAAGCCCTACATGTTCTATAACATGCAAGCAGCTAAGAGAACATATACTTTTATCTGAAAAAGGAAGATTTAATAAATCGCCTGCTATTTTTTTTAAGGAAGATATTTTAATATCAGGAGGAGAAAATTCCAGTTGTACCACTGGTAAAAATCCTCCGAGCTGGGAAACAAAAGAGATACTTGATGAAATATCAGTATGGTATCGTGGTATACGATTTTTTATGATTTTATTTGTTGCCCAATATGCTTGATAAACATAATGAGGATCAAACTTGAGGGGGCTGTTTCGTTCAAATAGAACCGGCAAAACCCTTAAAGGATAATTTCCAGAATATTTTTTTTTAAAATGTTTTAGATTTTTTGCATACTTTGTAATTTCAAAAAAAAATTTAATCGAATTTCGAGGATCAATAATTTCTTTTAAATTTTTTAAAATTACAAGATAATACAATTTCATGTTATCAGATCTCATATTCAAAACATAATAATCTGTTTTTATACATTTTCTGCAATATTTTTAAATTGTTTAATCTTAAGGTTATAATTAGTACCTTTGATTAAATACAATCAAATAAAAAAAACAGTTGTGCCAAATTTATTGTATGATCAATTTAAAAGCAATAATCATACTCCAAAGGGCATAAAGAAAACCAGAAATACCAAGTCCTAATATTACGCCAGCAAGCCCTATTATTGAAGAGAGATAAAATGTTGAAAAAGCTGCAATAAATCCTGATATAAGTATTGGGAAAAGGTATCTGTAAGGTTTGTTCATAAGCAGGCCAAATCCTGTAAATGTTTGTCCAAGATAATAAAATGTCCATGAAATTGTCAGCCATGGCAAAAGATAAGAATAGCTAACATATTGCTTATTACTTATTAAAAGTATCAGACTATTATGAAAAAGAAAAAAAAGAAAAACCAAAACAGATGCGAATATTATAAACATTCCTGCCATGATAAACAAAATTTTATTGGCAGATTTAACAGCACTATCTGAATAAAGATTTCCAGCACGTTCATAAGCAATTGGCAAAAAAAACCTGCTTAAAAAACCGGAAATAAATATAAGAGGATAGACTGCAAGTTGTGTAACTACAGAAAACGCTCCCACTACATCTGTTCCATAAAATGTCTGAAGAGCCCATTTGTCACAATTTTGGTGAATCCATCCGAACATCCCCCAGACAAAAAAAGGCCATGAAAAAGATAAAACCTGTTTTCCTATTTTGTTATAATTGTTGTTTGGCTTTTTACTTAAAAAAAAAGGTTCAGGTTGTTGCTTTGCTATTTTATTAAAATGAATTTTAATAAAACATGCAACTATTGATAAACCTAGAAGATTACCTATCATAACAAAATCAGCATTTGCAATCAAAAGAAAAGAACAAAAAAATGCCGCAACAGGTTTTATAAAAGCTGTTGCTGTATTTAAAATGGCAACACTCATCCTTTTTCTTGCAGCAGATAAAACACTTATCCTGACGTCTGTCCAACCGACAAATGCACCGGTTAAAAGTGAGACCACAATTAATGATGTCCATTTAAAATGGTTTGTGCAAGTACATGCAAAAAGATAAACAATAACAATAAAAATAACTATCTGAACAGAAAATCGTGTGTATTTGTTTAGGTAAACTGTAAAGCTGTTTAATTCACCATTATCAGAAGCTATAGCAAAGTAACGCATAAATCCCTGACTTAAAGGACCGAAAAAATTTATACTGATCAAAACAACTAAAGTGTTTGCAAGAGACAGCCTGCCAAATTCATCAGAGCTTAAAATATATGTTAAAATTTTTATTCCAAAGAACCCTCCTATTACCATGCCGATTTGTCCTGTCAAAACCCATATGGCTTCAAAGTTGAATTGAAATATTCTGCATAGTAATTTTTTATTTTTTTTAACCATAAAAAAGGATTATTATAGTAAAAAATCTCTCTTTCTCAAACCTAATATAAATATGAGTGTATCATGAAAGCTAATTTTTTCTAACAAGTTATATTTTTCCTTAAGTTCTTCTATGCCGTTTTCTATCTGCTTGTCAGAAAATTCAGCAAGGTTAGACATAAATCTCTGTCTGAGAATATAAAACCAGTTTTTTTTATCTATTAAAAGAGGATAATGATTAAAAGTAACTTTAACATAAAATCCTGCACCTTCAAGTTCTCTTTTAAATATCTCATAATTAGGCTGGTTTTTCTTGAATGAATTTAAGGCCTCTTTGAAAAAAGGGAAACTGCTTTCTGGAGGCCGTGTTATAATAAGAAGTCTGCCATTTTGTTCAAGCTGCTTATACACCCCTTTCCAAATATTCATTCGAAAATGAAAGTGATGAACAACTTCTTTCATTAAAATTTTACTGTAAGATAAATTATCTTTTGATGTAAAAGAAAGAGCATCTTCGCAAAAGGTTGTAATACCGCTGAATTGGGATGCAATTTCAAGTAGTTTAAAATTTTTGTCAACGCATAAAATATTTTTTTTTAACTTTTTTCTTTTATGAATCAGGTTAGCATAAGATCCTGCGCCACCTCCCATATCAATTAGAGTATCATTTATACCTATATCCAACAGTCGCACAATTTGATTAACAAGCCAGGTATGATATTTTTTATCAAATAAATATGAGTATGCATCGTTATATTGATCTGCCAAATCAGAGTAATGAAGATTTAATGTTTTAATCTCTTTTTTTATTTTTTCCATACTATTTTCCACAAGCTCTCTCCCAGCTCCTTGTATTTTTTTTGCACTTTCAATTTAAGTTGCCTGCTTTACACATCACCCTTAATACTTTAATTGTCTATTATTTCTAATAGTTATCTCTCTTTATCCATATCTGGTATACCCTTTGCGATATTATCGAAAAAGGCAGAACAACCAGCAAACCATTTTTTTGAATTCATATCAAGTCACTTTTTGTTCAATCAAAATCATATGTAATTTTAAATAATTTAAAAAATAAAAATTAATTTGGAGGAAAAAATGAAGTCTTTCAAAAGATTTTATATGTGTGTTATTATAACAAGCTGTATTATGTTTTCTGCAAATGTATTTGCAATGGGCTATCTGCCCATCAGCACCACCCCAAAAAAGCCTGTTGATGAAAACACGGGTAATATCCCAAAAAAGCCTGTTGATGAAAACACGGGTAATATCCCAGAAAACATAGAGTACATTCCAGGACAATCCTATTATGGATCAGCAGGCGATGAANAAAATGGCAAGTACATCGAATATATTCCCGGAAATCTGCCAATTATTCTTTCGTCTGCTCACGGAGGATATCTNAAACCTGAAGCTGTAAAAACCAGGCGATATGGAAGTTCAGATACAGATACATATACTCAGGAAATGACTCGTCAAATAATGGAAGATATATATAATGAAACAGGTGGTTATCCCCATGTAATTATCAACTTACTGCATAGGAAAAAATTAGATGGAAATCGGGATATTGGGGAGGCTGCTCAAGGTGATCCTCTATCAAAGGAAGCATGGTATAATTTCCATGCATTTATTGACTATGCTAAAAAGCAGGCTGTTAGCCAATATGACCATGGATTATATATAGATGTTCACGGTTTTCCAGGATGGTCTAATAAGGTAATAATAGGATATCGTCTTACAGGAGCAAATCTCAGACGTTCAGATGATGAAATTAATGATGAAAAATATATAAACAAAAGTACAATTAAAAATCTCTACCAAGATAATATACAAGATCTATCATTTGCTGAAATATTAAGAGGCAATATGAGTATAGGAGGGTTATTTGATCGCCTCGATAATCCAATTTACGAATCTGTACCAAGTCCATCAAAGCCTTACCCAAAAAGCGGTGAAACATATTACGGAGGCGTTTACAATATGAAACGGCATTGCATTGGCAAAGGAAATGAAAAGATCAGTGGGTTTCAGCTGGAACTTGACAAAAAAATACGTACCCTTGAAACTGAAGGTGAACAAAATAAAGGAGAAATTGCAAGACAAAACTTTAGTCGGGCTTTAAAAGATATTCTTATTAAATTCTTTAAAATTCATCATGATATTGATCTTGCAACCTGCTATAAATAAGAAAAATTTTTTAAATTAGTACCAATTTTTCAAATCAAAACTATTATCTTTTGGCAAATAGAATTAACTCTTATCATTTATAAATAATCATTAAAACATATGATGCAAGTTATGCCTGTTTGCCAAATTGTGTAAACAATATTTTGTATAATTAAAAAAAATCCTCTTACAAAATCCCATCTTTTTTAAAATAACGCCTCTGAAAAACAAATCCGCTTCCCAAAATAATAAAATTGCTCGATCATTAATAACATAACCTTTAAGTCTATTGTTCCATTTTCTCAAATATAGCAAAATAATACAAGACTATATATACTATATATAGTATATTATATTATCTACTATAAAAAAGATGCGCCAAATACAATCTAATATTGTCAACAGTTCGGTAACTTCTCTGTTTTCATAACATCTAATATCTGCAACATTTTGAAATAATGCATATATGCTACCTAAGCATATTTTTATAAGTTATTAAAATTGATTTTTAACTTTTTTTACCAAACTATTGTATAATAAAAAAAAGGAGAAAAAATGAATACTTTCGATTTAAACTACATTGGAGTTGATGAATTAGTTGAAGATGAACTTATAGACGTAAATGGAGGACAAATAATTACGACACTTCTTGCATTTTTAGGTGCGACACTAACTATAGGTGGAATCGCAGTCCCAGCATATGCGTTGATATTGGCAGCAATCGCCGGTGTTGCTGGCATAAGTGCTGTAAGTGGTATGGCTGGAATGCTGCTATACTAAAGTTTCAAAACGGGACGCGCTGAATTGGGGGTATAACTACAGGTGGTATGGCTGGAATGCTGATATAGCTGTATTTGCTTTAATTGTTATGGATATATGCGCATCTTTTTTTATATAAATTACTGTTTTTTGCAAAAAATTATAATAATACAAGGCTTAAAGCAGGCCAGTAAGTGATTATCAAAACAACAGCAAAAAGTATTATCATAAAAGGCACTGTTGCACTGTAAAGCTCTGTTATAGGTTTTTTAAATCTATAACTTGCTATAAAAAGATCCATACCCACAGGGGGTGTAAAATATCCGATTTGCATATTGGCTATAAAAATTATGCCAAGGTGAACAGGATCAATACCGTATGATACAGCTACAGGAAGTATAAGCGGCACCATAATTACAAGCGCTGAAAATATATCCAAAACAGCACCAATCAGTAGAAGCAGTATGTTTAAAAACATTAAAAAAACTATCTTATCTGAAACATGTGCTTTTATAAATTGAAACATCATCATTGGAACTTCGGCATCAATTAAAAAATTTGTTGATGCCAAAGATACGCTGATTATAATAAGTATGCCTCCTACCATAACCATTGATTTACGCATAATTGCAAATAGTTGTAAAATTTCTATTTCTTTATAAATAAATACTTCAACAACAATAACATACATGGCAGTAACAGCGGCAAGCTCTGATATTGCTAAAAAACCACTGTATATTCCGTATAAAAGAAAAATCGGTAAAGGTATTTCCCATATAGCCTCTTTACTTGCGATAATGGCTCTTTTATAGGAAAAAGGGATAAGTGGTATATTGCATTTGCGATTTGTCCAATAACTCCAAATAGATAAAGATATAATCATTAAAATTCCAGGAAAAATACCAGCTAAAAACAGAGCGTCAATTGTGACGTTTTTACCTAACTGAAGTTGCTGAGCAATTATTCCGTACAAGATCAAAGGAAGTGAGGGCGGAAACAAAATGCCTAGACTTCCAGATGTTGTAACAAGAGCAATACTAAATTTTTCATGATATCCGGCTTTTATCAGTGAAGGATACAAAAGACCTCCAAGTGCAACAATTGTTACACCAGATGCTCCGGTAAAAGCTGTAAAAAATGCGCACGCTATAAAAGCGACAATTGCAAGTCCGTTAGGCATCCATCCGATAATGGCTTGAGTAAGTTTTAAAAGACGTTTTGAGGTTTGGCTTTCTCCCAACAAATATCCTGAAAAGGTAAAAAGTGGCAGAGCCAGTAATAAAGGCATGTCAGAAATACGATATATTTCAATGGCAATTACAGAAAGGTTGATATCAAGATAGTAAAAACCTAATAGAGCTATGGCCAATATGATAGAAAACAGGGGTGCGCCTAATAATGCAACTACTAAAATTATTAAAGCAAAGGCAAAAAGTATCACTTTGTCAACTTCATCAGCTTCGAAAAATTGCGGAAAAACAATATGGTGTATCTAAGAGCAATTACGAAAAATGCTACGGGGATAATAGATTCACATATCCAGGAAGGGATACTATGAAATGCCACATCACCAGATGTAAACTCCATTTTGACAAATAGTAAACTGTAGTAAGCAGCTACAGTGCAAACTGTTGCTGTAAAAATATCTACAATGCAATTAGATACTGCCTTTGCTTTTTCTGTCAGAAAATTAGATACTATGCTGATACTGATATGCTCGCCTTTTCTGCTTGCCACCATAGCACCAACAAGCCCGATCCACAAAACTATAATACGTATTAGCAGATCATTCCAGACAATACCAGCACCAAAAATATTACGCAGAAAAATCTGCAAAAATGACATGGTAATCATAACTGTCAACAGTGCTACTAAAATAATATCTTCAACTTTTATAAGCAAAATACAGACTTTGTCCAAATATTTTTCATAAAAAGTTTTATCTGTTTTCATCAGTTTTGTTGTGATCTATATTTTTTAAGATTTTTTTTTAAAATGTCAACTATGTTTTGAGATAGTTCTCCAGCTTTTAAAAGCGTTTTTGATACACTGGCAGCTTTTACTGACCATGATTGCAACTCTTTTTTGGTTGGAGCTACAAATTTTATTCCTTGTTTTTGCAAAGCTGTTATTGCCTGAAAATTCTGTTTTCTGTTTTCAGCATCAATTTCTCTTGATGCACGGCTCAAAACATCGCTTACTATTTTCTGATGATTTGGTAAAATTTTTAAATAAGCTTTTTTAGTTAATGCAAAAAGTGCATAAACATAGATAAGGGGTGTATCAGTAATATAAGAAATTTGCGTATGCCATTGAAGGGTTACAGCATAAATCAACGGAACTGTTACAGTATTGATAAGGCCGGTTTGTAATCCAGGGAGAACGTCTGCAACAGAAAGGGGTATCGGTTTTACCCCAAAAGCTCTGACTGTTTCCAGGGAGAGATAATCATTTTCAGGAATCCAGACTCTTTGTTTTTGTAAGTCATCAATTGTTTTTATCGACGATTTGGATAATATATATGCAAATCCTCCTTCAGCAAGACCAAAAGTTTTAAAACCTCCCTGATAAAGACCATCAACAATAATTCTGTCCATATAACTACGGACAAAGTCTATTTCTTCCAATGATGTAAATTCCATAGGCAAACAGTAAATCTGGCTGTCTTTATAAAATTTTGTAAGGCTTCCAATTGAAAAGCCTCCTCCATGAAGTTGTCCAATTTTGATCTTTCTAAGCACAGCTTTATCATCTCCCATGATTCCTCCAGGATAAAATTTGAAACGAACCATGCGATTAGTTTTTTTTGAAATTTCATCTGCACTGCTGCGCATTTTTTGCATCCACAAAGAGCCTTCAGGTGATAATGTCGCAATTTTTAAAACAATTGCATCAGTAATTTCTGCATAAAAAATTAAAATTAGAACTATAAAAATTATTGGAAAATTCTTTTGATTCATCTATGCTCTCCAAAGACTTATAACAATGATAAAAGTGGTCTTAAAGATCAAATAAAGGCAAAAAAAAACTAAAAGTATTCATCAGCATTTTCCAACAGTTCACTGGCTTCTTTTTGTGCAAGCGTATTTATAAGCGCAAATTCTGGAATATTGGGGTCCGCTTCAATAACCTCAGAAAGCAATCTGTCGTGGAGCTTTCGATCAAACATCGGTCGAGCGTACTCTCTGGCATAAATAACTTTTGCCATCAGGTTTTTTCCATGTGCAATTTCAATGGCCCTTTCAAAATGTTTCCTGCCCACATCAGGTTTCCCTCCCAAAATAGGTGGAAAAATCATGGAAAGAACGCCGATATACAAATGAACGTTGCCATCTTTGTAGGACTCATCAAGTTTAATGATATGTTCCATAATGGCTGTGACTCTTGATATTTCAGCAACAGCGACAAGATCATTGCTGTGCGCCTTAATCCAGCTGGCCCAAGCTGTACCAAGAGTATAAAGTGATGATATATCTTTATCAGATATGGAGTTAATAACAATACAAAACTCCTTATATGTTAATTCTCGCATTGAACAGGTTTTTGCATTGCTAAGGCAAATTGCTCTGAAAGCATATGTCAAAGCTTTATCAGCAAGTTTCCGTTCTCTATCATCATCTTTTACAAAAATTCCTATATACGAAGTATAAAGGTCTGCTGCTGCACGAAGCAAATTGCCATTATTTGGGTCACCGTGAAGCAGACCATCAATCATTATCAAATATGCTGTTCCACCTGATTCCACAATTTTTAAATCATTATTGTTGATGATTGCATGTGAAAGATTGTCTGCAAGCTTTCCTGTGACAGATGCAAGAATTGCAGAGCAACTGTACATGGGAAAAATGCAGCCAAAAAGAATCAGATACCTGAGAAAGCTCTTGAATGACCTAAGCTTTTTTTTGAGGGATATGACTGAAAGGATATACACAAACTTAGTACCTTAACATAATATTTTAACTTGTTGTCTTCAACTTAATAAATTGCTAATTAAATGAAAATTCCCCATATGTACATATCAACTTCAGATCATCTTTGCTGATTTTCAATTAAAAGATTTCTACAATAGCTTGCTACTCTTACAGTTTCTTAATTTTAGATCTAACAAATCAACGCCTAAAACTAAATACTATGGAATTAAAATACAATATCTATATAATAAAATGATAAGAAAAAGAATTCTGTATGTCAAGTATATTATGGTACTGTCAGCTATAAGGCAGATAGTTTATTTGCAAGTTTTTTTATTTTTCCTTGCATTTGCATTGTGTTCTTATTTGCACTGCCTGAAACTAATACTAAACTTTTCCCTTTCTTGTAAGAAACCTCAATAAAATACTTTTGATGTGACAGGAAAAATGTAATAATGCATCCTAATATCATAACAATAAAGCCTGTATAAACAATCAAAACACCAGGATCTTTTGTTATCTGGAGCCCTGTAAAATATCTCGGTTTAAAATCAGAAATATTGATTACAACTTTGCCTTTTCTCATTTTATCAAAATTTGGAAATTTTACAGGAAGTACAACTCTAACTGTTTTGCCACTATCATCTTCAAGTTTTCCTATAACAACTTGTCCAAGATTAAAACCCTTAAAAGTATAGGAATTACGGACTTTGGTAATAGTGAATTTTCCTAATACTTCAGGGATTTCAAACGATTGTCCAACTTTAAGTGATTTGGTATAGACCATTTTTGTTGCTTTGCTTGCAATTTGCAGAAAAATTTCATCTGGCAATAATGTACCGTAACTAGACTGAAATATATTGTACCCTTTATATCTAAGAGGATCATTTACTATAATATCTTTTGATAAAACAGGATCATTATTTTCAATTATTGTTAAACCTGAGCGGTATTCCTTAGGGGCTCCAGAATTATAAAAATCAACAGAAAATTTATCGCACCTGATTTTAAAAGGTAGTTCAAACTTTTTCCCTGAATTATTTAAAGCAAAACTGCTTTTAAATTCTTTTTCAGGAATGTTAACATGACCGCTTAATCCAAAAAATGAACTTGTAAAACCACCTAACAGCAGCAGAAAAACACTTAGATGAACAATAAATACACCAAGACGGCTCCAACGCCATTTTTCGCTGAAAATGTAAAAACCATCATTACTTTCACATAACGTAAAATATCCGAGTCTATTTTTAATCGCAGATTTGTATATTTCTTGAAGCTCCTGTGGTTTATGAGAGCTAAAAAATGTTATATTATGCTTTTGCTTTCTAAAAAATGAAATGTTGTATTTGGGACTCTTGGCAAAAATAATTTTTTTAATTTTAAAAAATCGATTAATAGAGCATACAACTAAATTTACAGACAAAAAAAGCAGTATGAACTGGAACCAGTATGAATGATACATATCAAAAAAACTTAACACTGAAAAAATGTTGTATAAAGTTTCTCCATAAGCATTAAAGTATTTTTCCGGACTTTGATTTTGAGGTATAAATGTCCCAATAGCAGAAGTTGCTGCTAATAAAAGAAAAATTATTATGGAAAGTCTTATTGATGAAAAAAAAGTCCATACTTTTTGTTTAATACTATTTTTTGTTTTATTATTCATTTATTACCCTAAAATAAAAAAATCATATGATAAAATATTTTGCATTGATATTTAGAAATTGATTTTATTTCAATAAACACCTTGAATTTTATTGCAGTTGTTTATTTGGGTTATTTAAAAAAAACATAAAAATAATTTTCATGATTTTAAATATATAGAATAAATGAATATAGTTTACAATATATTTATTTTGCATATCATGTTGAAATTATTTGCAACTA
>JGI24724J26744_10000497_pt1 | contig 28666 bp, 25 predicted proteins | sample Cruoilmetagenom7_FD_26744 | JGI IMG/M metagenome (IMG submission 26744) | reverse complement strand
ATTATATTTCACTTTAAAAAGAAATCATAAAAAAGGATAAACATTTTAGTTTATCCTTTTTTTTATGCAATTTTGCAAAACCTTTTTTAAGATGAAACATCCATTCATAATATTTCTTATTCTTAGAATAAATAATAAGGATGTTCCATGTGACCTTCATAAAAAAATGAATAAAAACACATGAAATACAACAAAAAAGAAAAAGCAATAGTTTTATTAGCTGATGGAACTATTTTTCATGGAAAAGCCATTGGAAACAAAGGCACTACTTTTGGCGAAGTTTGTTTTAATACTGGAATGACAGGCTATCAAGAGATTTTTACAGACCCTTCTTATTTTGGACAGTTAATGGTTACAACCAATGCACACATTGGAAACTATGGAACTCAAAAAGATGAAATAGAGTCTAATTCGATTAAAATTTCAGGACTCATTTGTAAAAATTTTAGTTATGACTATTCTCGCGATAAAGCAGACGCCTCGTTAGAAGAATTTTTAAATGAAAATAAGTTATTTGCCATTTCAGATGTAGATACTAGAGCTTTGGTTAGCTACATTAGAGATAATGGTGCGATGAATGCTGTTATTTCTACAGAAGTTGATAATATTGATGGACTTAAAAAGCAATTAGCAGAAGTGCCAGACATGAATGGTTTAGAATTAGCTTCAAAAGTTTCTACTAAAGAGCCATATTATTTTGGTAATGAAAATGCTACCTATAAAATATCAGCTTTAGATATTGGAATGAAAACCAATATTCTTAGAAATTTAGCAAATAGAGATGCTTATATAAAAGTGTTTCCATACAACNCCAAATTTGAAGAACTAGAAGCATTTAAGCCAGATGGTTATTTCTTATCTAATGGACCAGGAGATCCAGAACCTTTAGTTGAAGCTCAAACAGTTGCTAAAGAGATTATTAATAGAAACCTTCCTTTATTTGGTATTTGTTTAGGCCANCAAGTTATAGCATTAGCTAATGGTATTTCTACCTATAAAATGCATCATGGACATCGAGGTATCAATCATCCTGTAAAAAACTTGCTTACAGGTAAGGGAGAAATTACATCTCAAAATCATGGATTTGCTATTAATAGAGAAGAAACAGAAGCACACTCTGATATAGAAATTACACATGTACATTTAAACGATCATACAGTAGCTGGTATTCGAATGAAAAATAAGAACTGTTTTTCGGTGCAATACCATCCAGAAGCTAGTCCTGGCCCACATGACTCTTCGTATTTGTTCGATCAATTTATAGAGAACATAAAAAACAAATAACTAAAAACCTCAAAGAAGACTTACTTNCTTGAGGTTTTTAATTAAGTATAATTATTTAATCAATTATTAAAATATTTCAAATGAGCATTATAATTAATATTCATGCCAGACANATTTTAGATTCAAGAGGAAATCCAACTATCGAAGTAGATGTAGTTACTGAGAATGGTTTTATGGGAAGAGCTGCAGTGCCTTCAGGTGCATCAACTGGAGAACATGAAGCTGTTGAACTTCGTGATGGTGGAAAAGCGTATATGGGAAAAGGTGTATTAAAAGCTGTTGAAAATGTCAATACTATTATTGCTCAAGAATTATTGGGTACATCGGTTTTTGAACAAAACTTAATCGACCAGATTATGATTGATTTAGATGGAACTTCTAATAAATCAAAATTAGGTGCTAATGCCATTTTAGGTGTATCGTTAGCTGCATCAAAAGCTGCTGCTAATGAATTAGGGATACCTCTTTACAGATATGTTGGAGGAGTTTCAGCAAACACACTTCCAGTTCCAATGATGAATATTATTAATGGAGGTTCTCATAGCGATGCTCCTATCGCATTTCAGGAATTTATGGTTATGCCTGTAAAGGCTACTAATTTTACGCATGCCATGCAGATAGGAACTGAAATTTTTCATCATTTAAAAAAGGTATTACATGATCGAGGTTTAAGTACTGCTGTTGGAGACGAAGGTGGTTTTGCACCTAATTTAGCTGGAGGAACAGAAGATGCTTTAGACACTATTAAAAAAGCTGTAGATAATGCAGGTTATACTTTAGGTGATGAAGTTATGATTGCATTAGATTGTGCTTCTGCTGAATTTTACATAGATGGTAAATATGATTATAAGAAATTTGAAGGAGATTCTGGGGAAGTAAGAACCAGTAAAGAACAAGCAGATTATTTAGCCGAATTATGTTCTAAATATCCAATTATTTCTATTGAAGATGGTATGGATGAAAACGATTGGGAAGGCTGGAAATATTTAACTGAAAAAGTAGGAGATAAAGTACAATTAGTTGGAGACGATTTATTTGTAACGAATGTTGAAAGACTATCAAAAGGGATTGAAAACCATATTGCAAATTCAATTTTAATAAAAGTAAACCAAATTGGGACACTAACCGAAACCATTGCAGCAGTCAATATGGCGCATAATGCTGGATATACATCAGTTATGTCTCATCGTTCAGGTGAAACAGAAGATAATACTATTGCTGATTTAGCAGTTGCTTTAAATTGTGGACAAATAAAAACAGGTTCAGCTTCTAGAAGTGATAGAATGGCAAAATATAATCAGTTATTACGCATTGAAGAAGAATTAGGAGAGGTTGCTTATTTTCCTCAAGATAAAGCGTTTAAAATTTAAATTCATAAAAATATTTTTAATATTAATGGCGATGATTAGTTAACTAATTATCGCCTTTTTTTTATAATCAATATTACTAATATTCTAATTNTTAAAACCTTTGTTAAGTTGCTTTATAAATCGTTAGATATTTTGTAAATTCGTCAAGTTAAAAAGCACAATAAAATACATTAAATTTTAATAGAATATATGTCAGAAAAAGCTACCATAGAAATAGACGGTAAAAAACATGAATTTCCTTTAATTAAAGGAACAGAGAATGAAGTTGCAATAGATATTAAAACCTTAAGAAGCGCAACCAATGGAATAGTGACAATAGATCCTGGGTTTAAAAATACAGGTTCTTGCGAAAGTGCCATTACTTTTCTTGATGGTGAAAAAGGGATTTTAAGATATCGAGGTTATTCTATAGAGGAATTAGCAGAAAAAGCAGATTTTCTTGAGGTAGTATTTCTTTTAATTTTTGGTGATTTACCAAACAGTGAAGAATTAGAAAAATTTCATTCAGATATAAAAGCACAATCTGTTGTAGATGAAGATATTCGTAAAATAGTTGATGCCTTTCCAAAATCGGCTCATCCAATGGGTGTTATTGCATCTCTTACAAGTGCTTTAACGGCATTTAATCCTTCTTCTGTGAATGTGAATTCTGATGAAGATATGTATAAAGCTATTGTTAAAATCTTAGGAAAATTTCCTGTTTTAGTAGCTTGGACTTTTAGAAAGAAGAATGGCTTGCGTTTAGAATATGGCGATAAAAGTGTTGGTTATGTAGAGAANATCTTGAAAATGATGTTTCAATTACCAAACGAAGAATATCAGTTTAATCCAATAGTTGTAAATGCTTTAGATAAATTGTTGATTCTTCACGCAGATCATGAACAAAACTGTTCAACATCAACTGTAAGAATTGCAGGCTCTTCTCATGTGGGATTATTTGCCTCACTTTCTACAGGTATTTCTGCGCTTTGGGGACCACTTCATGGTGGAGCAAACCAAGCTGTATTAGAAATGCTTGAAGCTATAAAAGAAGATGGTGGAGATTCTAAAAAGTATATGGCTAAAGCAAAAGATAAAGAAGATCCTTTTAGATTAATGGGCTTTGGACATAGAGTATATAAAAATTTCGATCCAAGAGCAAAGATTATTAAAAAAGCAGCAGACGAAATTTTAAACGACCTTGGAGTAGAAGACCCTATTTTAAATATAGCTAAGGCATTAGAGCAAGAAGCTTTAAATGACCCATATTTTGTAGATAGAAAATTATATCCAAATGTCGATTTCTATTCAGGTATTATTTATAGAGCTATGGGAATTCCAACAGATATGTTTACTGTAATGTTTGCCTTAGGTCGTTTACCAGGTTGGATTGCGCAATGGAAAGAAATGCGTTTAAATAACGAACCAATTGGTCGTCCTCGTCAAATTTATGTTGGTGAAACTTTAAGACCATTTAAAGCTATCAATAAACGTTAATCAAATAATTATCATATTAAAGCTTCATATATTCTATGAAGCTTTTTTTATATTTACAATATGCTAAAGTTAAACGTAACCAACGAAACATCTAGATTAAGAGCTGTAGTTTTAGGAACAGCCAAAAGCAATGGTCCGACGCCTACAGTTGAAGAAGCTTACGACCCAAAATCTTTAGAACATATAAAAGCGGGAACTTATCCTATAGAGGTTGATATGGTTAAGGAGATGGAAGCTGTTNCTGCAGTATTTGAGAAATATGATGTCAAGGTTTTTAGACCAGAATTGATAGAAGATTGTAATCAGATTTTTACTAGAGATATAGCCTTTGTAATAGAAGGTAAATTTGTAAAAGCGAATGTCTTACCAGATCGTGAACAAGAGTTTGAAGCCATTGAGCATGTATGGTCTCAAGTACCAAAAGAAAATAGAATAAAATTACCTGAACATTGCCATATTGAAGGAGGCGATGTCATGTTGTATAACGATCACATTTTTATAGGAACTTATAGAGGAGAAGATTATTCAGATTTTATTATTGCTAGAACCAATATGGAAGCNGTTGAAGCCATTCAAGAAATCTTCCCAAATAAAATGGTGAAATCTTTCAACCTTCGAAAATCGAATACAAATCCAAGAGAGAATGCTTTGCATTTGGATTGCTGTTTTCAACCTGTAGGAAAGGGCAAAGCAATCCTTCATAAAAATGGATTTCTTGATGAAAGTGAATATGAATGGTTACTTGATTTCTTCGGAAAAGAAAACGTTTTTGAAATTACCAAAGAAGAAATGTATCATATGAATAGCAATATTTTCTCTATTTCTGAAAATGTCGTTATCTCTGAAAAGAATTTCACAAGATTAAATACTTGGTTACGTAATCAANGAATAATAGTAGAAGAAGTGCCTTATGCTGAAATAGCTAAACAAGAAGGCTTATTGCGTTGTTCAACTTTACCTTTAATAAGGGATTAATATTCATTTTTATAAAAAAATGTTATATAATTAGTCTAAAAAAAATATAATCTGATTTTTATAACGAGTTTTTTGAGGTTCTGCTATTACCAATTTCAAAATCAGTTAAAAGAAATTCCAGGTGGTAATTATTTAAATTAAACCAACCATTGAAATAGCTTTTAATTTACGACACATATTATGGTAACAGTATCAGTTTTAGCAACTCTCTTAGTTCCATACTCTTCCCTGATTTTGTAATCAATACGATTCCATTTCTTTAAAAAGTAAAAAAAGGAATTACATCTCTGTATTTCCTATCTTATATTTTAGTTAAATTCTGTTTGCTATTGTGAAACCCAATGAATTGTACACAATGCAGTATGCTTTGCCAAATTCTATGGTCTTTTTCAAGTGTTAGACATATTATTTTAAAACTAAACGGCAAACAGCTTTTTTATCCTCAGATTCAATAACTATTAAATATACTCCTGATGATTCTTTTAATTTTAAATTTAATAACTGTTTCTTAAAGTATGTGCTAGTTTGAATTGTTTTACCATTTAAATCAGTAATTGTAACATGTGTTGTTTCGTAATTTACACCTAAATCTATGGAGAAATTACCATCTGTAGGATTTGGATAAATTATTGGATTAACTTCAAACGTATTTTCAATAATCCCAATTGGAGCTGTTATAATAATTGAATAATCTTCAACTTCACCATCGAAATCAGTTTCACATTGAGTTGGAGATGTATTATATTTAGCTGATACTCTCATGATTGTTTCACCAATTTCAGCATCATTTGGAATTAATATATTTAAAGGAGATAAATTTGTTATTCCATCTGGAGTATTAATTGCTGAACCTAAATCATATTCTTCGTTTACATCATCAAAATCTGTGTCCTGATTCCAATCTATCCAAGCTTTAGCATGAACAGTATAATTGCCATCTGTATTAACATTAACATTTAAATTATAAGAATTTCCGATTTCAACTGTCGATGAATGCATATCTGAATAGTCTGTATAAGATTGCGTTTTTCCTGTTGCATTGTTTATACCATTAAAATCTACCAATGTTACAGCTGTTGCCCAAGACATATTTCCAAAAGAATCACAATGNGGACAATCATCAACAACAGTTATCATGTTAGGAATAGTTTTGGTGTCAGAGTTTCCATGAATATCAGTAACAGTTAAGCTAACATTGTAGGAACCTTCTGTTCCAAAAACAACTTCAGGATTTCTAACAGAAGTAGAAGATATAGATTGTGGTTCTGGTGTAATAGACCATTCCCAAGTTGCTCCTTCATGGTTTAATATAGAATAACAATCAAATTTAACAGGTTCCATTAGGCAACGAATAGTATCTGAATATGTTATAGGTTGTGCAACTGGATTAAACATATCGTCCTGCATTTTTCTACCCCAAACACCTCTTCCTGTTGTTCCTAGTCGTAGTTCTGCATCTCTATAAAATGGGTTGATTTGTAATGATTTTGTTACTAAGGGCAAGTCTGTTGAATAATCTACCCAATTATTAGTATCCCAATAAAAGACACCATATTGAGATACTACATAAACAACATCGTTAGTTCCTCCTTGATACATAATGTCTGTTANATCTTCTCCATCTAAAATGCTAGTTGTTTTATTTTGCCATGTTACTCCACCATCAGGAGTATAATGCACCTTTTCACCATTAACTCCTCTAGGAGTACAAACCCAGACTTTATTTTCGTCTTCTGGATGAACAGAAATTCTGAATCTTCTTTTATTTCCGCTTGGATCATTTGTAGTTTTATTCCAAGTTATTCCACTATCAATGGATTTCCATATTTCACAACCATCCCAATAACCACCTAGTTTATTATAAACTGCATAAATTACATCTGGNTTACTTCGTGAAATTTCCATTTCATAAATCATACCTGTTGNATCTGGAAATGTATAAATCACATCAAAATTGGTTCCACCATTTGTTGATTTATAGACTCTGTTCTCAAGTCCAACATAAATATGGTCTGCATATCTAGGATCAAAATAAACACCACTTCGTTCTGCAACCAAATAATGTTCATTTGGTCGAACAGGCAAAGAAGGATGATTTGTTAATTCATTTCCAAAGCTATCAGGAATGGTTTTAACAGATGTATTATCACTTGCATAATGTGTTCTATATAATAATTTTCTGCTCTCTATTGGGTGAACATAACCTGAAGCTTCCTCAACACCACCAATGTTGTAGGCATTACCTAAGCTGTAATTTTCAAACCATCCACTTGTTCCATCATGATATTTTCCTCCAGTAAAAGTATCTTCATTCCATCCAGTATTAAATCCCCAAAAATGTGCAGCTTGAATACCTCTATTTAGAGCTACATGAGACGTTAATTCATCGTTTGAATAATCTATACCNCCATCAGNCGCTACCCAAATATCAGTTCCAANAACTTCAATATCTTGAACGTCTGCGTGAACGTAGTCTAATCGCGTAGAGTTTGCAGCTCCAATAGATTGAAACGTTTGGCCACCATCANTTGATTCGGTTAACCTTATACTTGCTATCCATAATTTGTTTGGGTTTGTAGGACTAGCTTCCATATCAAAATTAAAAAAACCTTGATGATAACCATCACTATANGCAGCTACATTCCANTCTTCAGTTCCATTAATTGCACCATAAGGACCTCCATCTTGTCCTGAAGGTTTCGTCCAATTTTCACCTCTGTCTGTGCTTTTATAAACTCCTATCCAACCTTGATCACCAGATTTAGAATCTCCTATTAAACAGACATAGACTAAGTCTTGCATTGCAGGTGTTATGGCTATTTTTCCACCATAATCAACAGCGTTATTAAATTCTGTTGGAGAATACCATCCGTTATCTTTTAATATCCAAGTAACACCGTTGTCATCACTTCTAAATAATTCACTTCTTTTAGCTCCAGCATTCGATTTTAATAAGTAAGCTGTTGTGTTGATTGTAGGATGAAAATCAATATCCCAAGAACTATCAGTAAACACTTGAGCCCAAGTGACTCCTCCATCTATAGACTTAAAAAGACCTGTTGTAGATGTATGAAAGACGATATTATTGTTAGATGGAGAATATTCAAATTCATTACCAGTTCCATCTGTATAATGTCTTTCTAACCATGTAATACCACCATCTAAAGATTGATATATTCTTCTGTTTGAAGAAAGTAAAAAATTATTAGAATCTGTTGGATGAATTTTAACTGCAGAATTACCTCCAGAAAATATTTCTCCTAAAGAAATTAATGACCAATTAGATGCTCTATCTACAGTTTTATAGACACCTCCAGCCTCAGTGCCACATATTAGAATATCTGGATTAGATAAAGACTGATCTATGGAGTATACATTTTTATGCCATGAAATAGGGATTGCAGGATCAGTGCCAAAGGTTTCAAACGGTCCCATTGGTACCCAACCCAAATCAGATCCTGGAATTCTCATTGTATTTTTTAGTTGGTATTTTTCTTTAAGAAGTTGATGTTTAATGTCTTCTTCTAATTTATTTGGTTGTTTAATAAAACCGTCTTGATCTAATAAAGGAGCAACCATTAAAATCCAATGTTTATGATTTTGAGTATGAATGTTTTTTATGAATTTATTATTCATGTAGTACTCCTTAAATAAATACTCAACTTCACCAACATTTGGGTTGTCAGAATACATTAACCTTGCCCAATTAGGAGTATTATTATCAATAATTGGTATAGCTTTAAAGAATTCAGAGCTGTTCTGAGATTGGGATTCTATAACTGTTATAAATACTAATAAGAGTAATAAAACGTGTTTCATGATTTTAAAGTTTGTCAATGTAGTTTGAATGATTTTAAATAAAAAAGATAGTCACTAAGATACTGATTATCTTAAAATGTTTTTCAGATATAGAAACTTTTTAATCTCTTAATCCATTTTAAATGGAGAGAGTAAGCAGGCTGTTCTCAAGATTTTTATTTTTTTGTATTGGAGAACTCTAATTGTACTGTAGTCTTAAAACAAGATTGCCACTTTCTTCGTGTACATATTGCTTGATTTGTTTGAAACCATATTTATTATAAAAGGCTCTTCCAATGGCGTTTTTCTCAAAAACTTCAACATCTAAAACCTTATTTTCTTTTGCTACAAAGTCTACTAATGTAGTTCCTATTCCATTTGAATGATTCTCGGGTAAAACAAAGAGTCCGCCAATTTCGTTTTCTATCATACTTATAAAACCAACTATTACATCATCCTTTTCAAACACCCAAGTTTCAGAATCTGGGATATACAGATGTCTCATGTCAGACGCTACTTTTTCAGTAAACTGTTTGTTTAAAAATGGATGTGCTATTGTAGATGATTTTAACCAAACAGTCATTATCTGTTCTAAATCTTGTTTTTTATGTTTTCTAATCATTTTTAAATCAGCTTTTCTACTTGATTATTATTCTTATTAAATTCCTCTATATAATATATTAAATCGAAGATTTGCCAATTTAAAAAAGCATTTTAATTTGCTTTTTTAATAAGAACTATACCATTGATTTGTTGCAATATGTAGCTTTTTCAAAATCTCTAATATTGATAGAAATAATAGGGACTTCAGGGAACATTAATTTTAATTCGGCAACCATTCTTACAGAAAGGTTCTTTTTTTGAGAGACAGATCGGCCTTCCATAATATTAGAAAAAATGTGGATGAAATCATCTTTATCATTTCCAATATTATAATATTCAAAGGTGTTAATTCTTACTTTAATATCTCCTTTACCAAAAAGACCTGTTGATTCTGCTGTATCATAAACTTTCTGAATAATTTCTTTTGGAGATTTTTTCTTTATGATATTTTTAGAACAATCAATTACAAAATGTGGCATATATTATTTGCTTAGTTTTAATTAAACGTAGAGTTAACGTGTTAGTGATTGGTTTAGTAGTGTTTGGAACGAAGTTAGCAAAAGAAAACGATTAAAAGGAAGATCTGTAGAATTTTCGGAGTACACACAAAAATCAGCTATTAATTAAGCACGATGTTAGTAGTTATTTTGCTTGATATTTGTTAAATGGAACCTCTACTATCTATTAACCAAAAACACAACCAGCTCAACAATATAATGAGACAAATTATTAATTTGTATATTTATCTGAAAGCAAAACACGATAATACACGTTTTTTAATTCAATATAAAAAACATCCATAAATCGTCTTATTAATTTTGAATATAAAAAGCATGAAATATATTAAGTTTATTTTATTATTCTGTTTATTGTTGAACTGTAATAAGGATAAAAAGGCATCAAAAACGGAGGCAATTAATTCTGTTGAAAATGAAACTGAAGCATTTCTGTTTTTAAACAAGTTAGTAGATGAAACAGGGATAGATTTTAAAAATACAATTACTCAAGATGCTCAGATAAACATACTTTCATATGAATATTTATTCAATGGTGGTGGTATTTCTGTTGGTGACATTAATAATGACGGATTACAAGACCTTTTATTTACAGGNAATCAAGTTCCTAATAAATTATACTTAAACAAAGGCAATCTCAAGTTTGAAGATATAACAGAAAAAGCTGGCTTAAATGTTCAAAACGAAGACGGATTACCTTCTTGGCATACAGGATCTACAATAGCAGACATTAATAATGACGGTTATCTAGATATTTATATATGTAGATCGGGAATGAACAATGCATATACAACACCTGAAAATTTAATGTTTATCAATAATGGAGATTTAACATTTACCGAAAACGCAAAAGAATTAGGTGTGAATGATGCTGCTCACTCATCGTCAGCAACCTTTTTCGATTATGATAAAGATGGTGATTTAGACTTGTATGTTAATAATCATTTTGTTTCCTTTAATAGAAAGTCTTCAGTAGCGAAAATGTATGAGCAATTAAAAGAGAACCCTGATCAATTAGAAGCTAATTCTTCACATTTTTATAGAAATCAAAATGGAAAATTTGTCGATGTTACTAGAGAGATAGGTATGTTAAGATATGACTATGGACTTGGCGTTGTCGCAACCGATTTAAATAATGATGGCTGGACCGATTTGTATGTTTCAAACGATTTTACGCAACCTAACGTCATGTGGATTAATGATAAAAATGGTGGGTTTACTGATGAAATTAAAAATATGGCTTCACATGTGGCTTATTTTTCAATGGGATGTGATGTTAATGATTTCAACAACGACGGCAATCCTGAAATTATTGCAGTCGATATGGCAGCAAAAGATCATGTTACCTCTAAAACGTTCATGGCATCAATGAACACTGANTTTTTTAAAGAAATGACAGAGGTCTATAAGCATATACCTCAATATATGTTTAACGAATTTCAGTTGAATAATGGTAATAATACCTACTCCGAGATATCCAATATGATAGGAGTTGCTAAAACAGATTGGAGTTGGGCACCTTTGTTTGCAGATTTCGATAATGATGGATATAAAGATTTACTCATAACAAATGGTTATAAACAAAATTTTTTAGATAATGATTTCAGGAATAAACTTAAGGAAAGAAAGATCCAATTACAAGGAAAACCCATTCCTATTGAAGAGCGTGAAAGATGGTTACAAACAATCCCAGAATATAAAGCTAAAAATTATTTTTTTAGAAACACAGGTGATTTAAATTTTGAAGATTATAGTAAAATATGGTTAGAAAACGCACCAAATATATCTAATGGTTCAGCCTATTCAGATTTAGATAACGATGGTGATTTAGACCTGATTATAAGCAACATAGACGACTATGCATCCATTTTAGAAAATCAAACAAAAAATAGTAATTATATACAAATAGACTTAAAGACTACTAGTAAAAATCATTCAAGTTTGTTAAATGCAAAAGTCTATGCTTATGCTGATAAGGAAATCTATTACCAAGAATATACAGCAACTAGAGGATTTCAATCTTCAGTTGATAATATTATTCATTTTGGTTTAGGAGATCGTATTAAAATCGACAGTCTAAAAGTAGTTTGGAATAATCAAAAAGAAGAGGTTATACATTCCGTTGATATTAATCAAAGAAAAGAGATCCTTTATGATGATGCAAAAACGAAGACTTTAAGTCAAGGCAAAACAAATTCACTTTTTACAAATGCTAAACTAGATTTCACTTATAGTAAGAACAATTTTGATGATTTTAAAAAGGAAATTTTACTTCCACACAAAATGTCAACTATGGGGTCTGATATTTCTGTAGGTGATATTAATAATGATGGATTAGATGATTTTTTTATCGGTGGAAATATGAACCAATCTGGTGTAATATTTGTTCAAAACAAAAACTCTTCGTTTAATAAAATTATACCTGAAGTTTTAAAAGATGATAGTGCATTTGAAGATTTAGGAAACCTATTTTTTGATGCTGATGGTGATGGAGATTTAGATTTATATGTTGCAAGTGGTGGTGGAGGTGAAATTGAATCTCAATTAAATTTATTACAAGATAGATTATACATTAATACAGGAAGCGATTTTGTAAAAAGACCCTTACCAAGAATTGAAAGTAGTACGAAAGCAGTAAAAGCAATAGATTTTGATTCTGATGGCGATTTAGATTTGTTTGTTGCTGGACGAAATACTCCAGGTCATTACCCTAAAATATCTAAATCGTATTTATTAGAAAATGACGGAAAAGGGAATTTTAATGACATTATAGCAATTGTGGCTCCAGAATTAGAATATTCTGGGATGATAACAGACATTTTAATAACAGATTTAAATAAAGATGAAAAACAAGATTTAGTGGTTTGTGGAGAATGGATGCCAGTTTCGTTCTTTGAATTTGTTGATGGAAAATTTATTAATAAAACAAGTACTTATGGAGACATAAACAAAGTTGGATGGTGGTTTGCTTTAGGAGAAACAGATATCGATAGCGATGGTGATTTGGATATTGTANCTGGAAATATTGGTGCTAATAATAAATTTCAACCAAGTCGTGAAAAACCATTGAAGCTTTATTTTAACGATTTTGACCAAAATGGAACTGAAGATATTTATTTAAGTGTTAAATATAAAGGTCAAGATGTACCTGTAAGAGGGAAAGAATGTAGCTCACAACAAATGCCAAACATTAGCGAAAAATTTGGATCATACATCGACTTTGCGAATGCAAATATAGAACAGATTTTAGGTGCTGAAAATGTGAAAAACGCACTGCTATTTGAAGCTAATGAATTTAAGCATACCATTTTTTATAATGACAGCGGAAANTATAAAACCACTACGTATTTACCAAGTTTAAGTCAAGTTGCTCCAATGAGAAGTATGATTTTTACGGACTTAAATAATGATAATATCAATGATTTTGTAAGTGTAGGAAACCTAAAAGATACTGAAGTTGAAACTTCTGCCTACGATGCAGGTGTTGGATTTTGTGCTTTAAAAACCAATAATAAATTTAAACAAATTGCATTGAATCAAACAGGTTTTTATGCTAAAGGAGAAACACGAGATATTAAAGTTATTGAATTATCTAATGGAAAATCTATGCTAATAGTTAGTAAATATGGTGAGCCAATGGAGACATTTATAATAAACTAATCTCAAATATATTCTCTAAAATTAAAGTCTGACTTTAAAATCTTTAAGTGTATTTTTTCTAATTTATTTTATTATACATCACAAACCAAATAGCGAATTCGAGAGGGTTTTGGTAAGTAAAAGCTGTTTTTGTATTTAAGTTTAACTTTGTTGTGCTTTCGTTATTTTTTAATTTCCCCTTCAATTGTTTCGAGCATATTTATTATCCTCATACGCAAAGTCTGCGATTGTATGTTTGTGACTTGATGATGTGTAATTACTTGGCTAATTATACCTTCCAATTCAACATCTTCAAGAACCTTTGTCAAATTCAAACTTTTTTTTGTTGGCTTTATAGTTAACTTATTTTTGGATTCTTTGTCTAATGCTTCAGTAGGGGTGTATCCATCTTTCCATAAATTATTATTTATGTTCCTTGAAACTCCCAATCTGAGATAACAAGGCAATAAAATCTCTGTTCTAAATTTTTGATACTCTAACTCTAGTTCTTGGACTTGAAATACTTCAGAAGACCAATTAGATAAAAATCTCACCAAGGTATCATTATTTATTAAGCGAAGATTTTCTGAACCAACTATATCGTTTTTTAGGGGTCAAAAGTTGGGTCTCTAAATAGTGTCCACAATGATTGATAGACCCCATCTTCATTAATAGAATTAGGGTTATCTATATGATTTAGCAAATTGTTACAGGCCTCTAGTGCCTCATTACGCATCAGTATTTTTTGATCGAGTTGATTCAGATTACTTTTATATTCACTATTTAATTGTTTTAGAATTAATTGCTCCTTGGCTAATTCTTTCTGTTTCTCATTCCAATTGTTGATGTTCAAAGCAATTAGAATTCCAATTACAACCAAAAGAATTTCTCCAATCGCATACATTAAATATTTACTGAATTTATTTTCAGATAAGAGTTTTTGGCGAATTTTTCTAAAGAATTTTATCATTGAATAGTGGTTTTTGATAAGGGTCTAGTGTATGATTTCGTTGCGTATTTTAGCAACTAAAGTTAGCAAATACAAACCAGATAGAAAATTCGCGAGGATTTTCGCAAGTAGGCAAGTCACAAGCAATTAATTATACACGTCTTAAGCTTGCAATTCATTATATTTGATATATAAACAGAACGAACAAAAGAGAGAAATTAGATTAGTATACACGGTGAAGTTTAGACTTCGACAACATTGATAATCCTCTCTCTTTTTCTACCTAAATTTCGTTCAGTTCTTTGAAGGGTAGATCACGATTTTAAGTTGTTGAAATGTGAGTAGCATCTGTTCCTTCCAAAATTCAGTTCTTATTACTAAAGATAGAAAAATTTATGGTATTAACATCAGTAAAGACGTGTTTGATGTTTACAATGATACAAAAGGTCATTTTCAATTAAATAATGTTAGAAATAAATTATTAGCAAGAGCATTTTTAGTAATTAATAGAGGAACTCCTTATGTTGAAATAAAACAATTCGTAGNATAAATAATTAAAATAATATTTGGAATTGATCTTGGAATGCCAATACATAAACAAGTTTATTTTTGGTAGGAACATTAACAACATAAAAATTAGAATTATTTAAAATGCACAACGGGTTGGTATAATATATTTAGTATACTAAGTGATCTGTTCATGGCCACTTTAAACTTGTTGAAATCTTCATAAAATAGATTTTTAATAGAACTCACAAATACATCTAGCAGGTTAACCAATTATTTAGAACAAAAACAAATAATCTATTCTTTGTGAATTCTTCAGTTTTAATCATAAAAAAGTTAATAATTAATATTATATTAACATTTTTATTCTTAAAACTAACTAAAAAAATCATTTTATGGCAAACGTTTTATGGTTGCAGGGAGGAGCTTGTAGTGGCAATACAATGTCCTTTTTGAACGCCGAAGAACCTACTGTGGTTGAATTAATCACAGATTTCGGTTTAAATATCCTTTGGCATCCTACTACAGGATTACAAATTGGAGATCAGGTTCAAGATTTATTAAAAGATATTATTGCTGGAAAAGAGCAAATGGATATTTTGGTTTATGAAGGTTCGTTAATAGAAGGTCCAAATGGAACAGGATCAATGAACTTTTTTGCAGACCGTCCAATGAAAGATTGGATTAAAGAACTTTCAGAAGTGGCTGGTTATGTTGTTGCCATAGGAGACTGTGCTACTTGGGGAGGAATACCTGCAGTTCCACCAAACCCTAGTGAATCTACAGGATTACAATTTCACAAAAAACAAAAAGGAGGATTTCTTGGAACTAACTATGTGTCTAAAGGAGGCTTGCCTGTAATAAATATTCCTGGTTGTCCTGCGCATCCAGATTGGATTACTCAAGTTTTGGTGGCAATTGCTGTCGGTAGAATTGGAGATGTTCAAATAGATGAGTATCACAGACCAAAAACATTCTTCACAGACTTTGTACAAGATGGTTGTACAAATGTTACTAATTTTTCTCAAAAAGTGGATGGTAACTTTGGTAAACGCGGAGGTTGCTTGTTCTACGAAGTCGGCTGTAGAGGCCCAATGACTAGAGCGAGTTGTAATAATATATTGTGGAACAGACAATCAAGTAAAACACGATCTAATCATCCATGTTTGGGATGTACTGAACCTGGATTTCCACATCACGATCTCAAAAAAGGAAGTGTATTTAATACTATGAAATACTTAGGTGTATTGCCGAAAGAAGTGCCTCATGGTAGGACGAAATTGGCATATTATATGGAAGCTGGTTTCCAAAAAGTGATGCCTAAGAATCATAAAATAATGGAAACTTCTAAATAATCAATTAAAACTATAGAAATGTCAGTAAAAGAATTAAATATATCACCTGTAGGAAGAGTTGAAGGAGATTTAGATGTTAAGGTATACATAGATAATGGAAAAGTAACTCGAGCACATACTCAAGCAGCAATGTTTAGAGGTTTCGAGAAAATTATGGAAGGTAAAGATCCACAATCTGGTCTTATTGTAACACCTAGAATTTGTGGTATTTGTGGAGGATCACATTTATATTGTGCATCTTCAGCTTTAGATACAGCTTGGGGAACAAAATTGTCACCAAATGCATTATTATTAAGAGCAATTGGACAGGCAACAGAAACTATTCAAAGTATTCCACGTTGGTATTATGCTATTTTCGCTACAGATTTAGCGAATAAAAAGTATGCCAATCAGCCTTTATATAAAGAGGTTGTAGAACGTTGGTCTGCTTATGTTGGGACAACATTCCAAAAAGGATTAACTGCAAGCGCACTTCCAGTACAAGTATATGCATTGTTTGGAGGTCAATGGCCACATTCAAGTTATATGGTGCCTGGTGGAGTTATGTGTGCACCAACCTTGAAAGATATTACAAGAGCACATGCAATCATGACGCAATTTAAAAATGATTGGTTAGAGCCAATTTGGTTAGGTTGTTCTATTGAACGCTACCTTGAGATAAAGTCTTGGGATGATATGTTAGCTTGGGTAGAAGAAAATGAATCACATAAAAACAGTGATTTAGGTCTATTAATTAGAGCTGGTATTGAGTTTGGTTTAGATAAATTTGGACAAGGTGTTGGCAAGTTTTTGGCAACAGGTACTTACTTACATAAAGACCGATATAACAATCCAACTATTGAAGGTAGAAATGATGCTTTAATTAGTTCAAGCGGATTCTTTGATGGTGAAAATTGGCACGAGTTTGACCATTTAAAAGTAAGTGAGCATGTGAAGCATTCTTGGTACGATAATCAAGAAGATGGTTTACATCCTTGGGAAGAACCATTACCAACACCAACTAAATCTCAAACATTACATGATACCGATTTTGATGGTCAATATTCTTGGGCAAAAGCACCAAGATATGATGGTCATGCATGTGAAACAGGGCCTTTGGCTCGTTGTATAATGAATGCAAATCCAAATAATAAGGACCATCAAATTAAAGATCCTTTATTTGGAGACATTATGAAAAAAATGGGACCAAGTGTTTTTACAAGAGTTTTAGCTCGTGTACATGAAGCGCCTAGATTATATAAATTGATTGAACAATGGTTATCAGAAATTGATTTAGATGGTGAATTTTACACCAAACCTGTTGAAAAAGATGGAAAAGGTTTCGGAGCAACTGAAGCAGCACGTGGTGCTTTAGCACATTGGATTGAAATTAAAGATGGTGTGATTAAGAATTATCAAGTAATGGCACCAACAACTTGGAATGTTGGACCAAATGATGCTAATGGTAACCCTGGACCTATTGAAAGTGCTTTAACTGGTATTGAAATTGAAGATCCTTCAGATCCAGTAGAGGTTGGTATTGTTGCACGTTCATTCGATTCGTGTTTAGTATGTACAGTTCATGCACATGATGAAAAAAGTGGTGTAGAATTATCTAAATTCAAACTGTAACAGATACAATGTAAAATAGTTACAGAAAACTTTCTCAAGGTAACACTTGAGGAAGTTTTTTAATTTCAAATAAATAAAGATGCAAATTGCAATCATGGGTTTTGGTAACCCAGTACGTAGTGATGATGGTATTGGAATGTATGTCATCGAGAAATTAAAAGAACATATTGGAAAAAATGATGCTATAAATATTTTTGACATGGGAACAGCCGCTTTTGAAGTACTTTTTGGATTAAAAGGACATCAAAAAATAATTTTGGTTGATGCAGCTTTAAATACAAATGAACCAGTTGGAACACTTTTTAAAGTGCCTGCTGAAGAAGTTTTGCGAGCACCACAAGATGATCCATTAGTGTTTCTTCATGGTATGAAATGGGATCAAGCTTTATCTTATGCAAAAAAAATATTGCAAGATGATTATCCAGATGACATTCAAGTGTATTTAATTGCCATAGAAAACACTAAATTAGAAGTAGAATTAAGTGATGTAGTTAAAGACGCTGGAGATAAAGTTGTTAATCATATATTGGACGATTTAAAAGTTTTAGAAGTATTGTGAGTGAAATGTTATTAAAATCATCTCATGTATATCTGGATAGTGAATTGGTTGAAACCATTTTTAAAAACATTCATTATGCATACGTGACTTATGTAAAGGCTCAAAAACGATTATTAATTACGCCTGTTAGTAGTCAATGGTTTGTTAAAATGTATGAGCCTACACAGTTTTTATTAAAATCTAGAAACTTAAAAGGAGATAAAACTCTGGCTATTCGCGAAATCTTAATCGATAATGATTTAGATATGAAAGACAGAATACTTGATTTTGAAATAATAAAAAAAACAAATCTTATAAAAGTAAATATATAATGACAAAACGGAACAACCCAAAGGATGCATGGTTGTTAGACGCTGAAGTTCAATATAAAATTGAAGAGATAAACAGTCGTTGGGAAGTGTCGCTTGTGTTTATAGATACTAAAGACCCAAATCATATTTTGATTAAAAAAATTGAAGATTATAGATCATATAGATTAGCAGAAATTTATGCTAAAATTTTGCAACAAACGGCTGCAAAAGATATTAGAGGAACTCAAAAAGTAAACAAAGATGATTACCATATTAGCAAAAACTAATTATACAAAGCATATTTCTGAAGCTATTGAAAAAATTGATCGCTTAAATGAGTTAGTGACTGTAGTTAATGCTATAGAAGATACAAATTATCAATCTAAATTAATTTTAGTAGAAAATGATGAAATTTCTACTTCTATAGATTGGTATGATACAGAGCCACCTTATGTGTTTCCTAAAGCTACTTTTACTACTAATAATTTATTGGCATTAATCTTTTACAAATTAGGTAATCAACAAAAAGCTTTTGAATTTCTTTCTGAAGAAAATGCGTTATATAATGATCTTTTAGTAGCTACACATTTACAATTTGGTTATAATGTTTCTGAAGATATGTTTGCAAAAGTTGAATTGAGACACAACCAGTGCATTATTCAGCATTACGGAAACTATGAAAATAGGTGTTCTTCTATAGAATTAAAAAATAATTATGAAAATGCAATTGCCAATTCTGAAAATGATGATTTAAAAATATTCACTGCAAAGCATTATTGTAACTTTCTTTTAGATGGAAGCGACTATCAAGAAGTTGAAAGAGTTGTACGTACATTACAAGACAAAGCTTTATCTGAAGACGCAGAAAACGCTCTAAACGTTCAATTGGCTTCTGCTTTAATGGCACAAATACAGATTCCATATGAGAAAGACAAACTAGAAGAAATTGCTAATTTATTTAATAAGTCTATTGTGTATTATGAAACAAGAAACCAAAAAGTAAATGCTGGATTACTTTATATTGATGCATCTGAAATTGCTAATTTTCAAAATGATTTTATAAAATCTAAAGACTTAATAAACAAGGCAATTATATATTTCAAAGAAGAAGATATTCCAGAATTTTTAGGTGAAGCTGGCTTACGAAAAGCTACTTTGTTATATACATGGTCAAAAAATGGAAGTCCACAATATTATAAACCTGCTATCAATGCATTTCAGGATACGTTAAAAGTTTTCAAAAGAGATATTCATCCGCAAAAATTTGCAGATGTGCATCATAATCTAGCGTTGATATATTCAGAAATCCCTGTTTCTTCAGAGGAAAAACCAATATGGACAGCTTTTTGCGCATCGTCTTTCAAGGAGGTGTTGAAGTTTTACACTAAAGACAATTATCCATACGAACATGCTATGGCAAGTCATAATTATGCAACCGCATTAATGAGTTTTCCTGAAGCAAAATTGCATAATAATTTAGATAAAGCTTACAATTTGTTTGAAGATGCTTTGGCGATAAGAACAGCCAGCAAATACCCTTTTGAACGTTCATTAACATTAGTAAACCAGCTAGAACTATATTGGTTGATGCATAATGAAAACAGTGAAGAAGAATCCAAAAAATATGCAATCATGCTTGACAAGGCTAATGAAATTAAGCAATTGGTTGAAGATAATGCATTGATAGAAAAGGCTAATGAACATTTAGAAGCTTTAAAGAATTTAAAAACAATACTAAATTAATTATGCATGAAACATCCATAGTAAATAGCATTATGCGAACTTTGGAAATGGAGTTTGAACAAGAGAAATTGAATAAGTTGAAAGCTATTTATGTTAAAGTCGGGATATTGTCAAATATAGAACCTCGTTTGCTTTACAATGCATATGAAGCCTCTCATATGATGAACCCAAAGTATCAAAATGTAAAATTACATATTGAAATGAGCGAATTGAAAATACAATGTGAAAGTTGCAACCATATCACAGATGTAAAGGAATATCGCTTTTTATGCGATAATTGCCAGAAACCTAGTAAAAATATTGTTCAAGGAGAAGAGATGCTAATACATAAAGTAGAATTTGAAGATTAAGTGAGCACTAAAAGTGCTAATAATAATATGAAAACAGTTCTAATTGAACTAATAGAAAATATAAAATTATGAGTATAGAAAAATCAACCAAAGCAGCTCGAGGAACTGTTCAATGTGAAAATACAAATCTAAATTTGTTAAAGGCAAATGATTTTGTGGCGGATATTATAAAAAAGGAAATGGCAAAAACCAATACACTTTTAGTTAATATAACGTCTTCAGCTGGAAGTGGAAAGACGACTTTAATGCAAAAAACTGCTGAAAAACTTAAAGATAAAATAAAGATTGCTGTAATGGTTGGTGATTTGGAAACTGAACGTGATGCAGAACGTATACGTGAAGCAGGTATTTATGCTTTGCAAATTGTGACTGGTGGTATTTGTCATCTTGAAGCACAAATGATTCATCAGGTATTAGACCAATTTGATTTACCAAATATTGATTTATTGTTTATTGAAAATGTTGGGAATTTAGTATGTCCAGCATCTTTTGATTTAGGTGAAGATTTTCGTGTAACATTAATGGCAACAACTGAAGGTGATGATAAACCTAAAAAATATCCGCGTATGTTTTTAACAAGTGATATGATGTTGGTTTCAAAATCAGATTTACTGCCTTATTTGCCATTCTCTGTAGAAGCAGTAACCAAAGATGCTCTGGAAGTAAACCATGAATTAGAGGTAATTCAAATTTCTTCTTTAAGCGAAGAAGGTATTGATGAATGGTGTGACTGGTTAGTAGAAAAAGTAAAACAGAAACAACAAGTCTAGTGTTTAATAATTGGTGAATAAAACATTTAAAATAGAAATTAAGGGACGAGTTCAAGGTGTTGGATTTCGTCCTTTTGTTTTTAACCTAGCAAAAGGGTTTAAATTTAGCGGAAGCGTTTCAAACAACGAAAATGGGGTAGTTGTTTATTGCAATACTACAAAAGATAGTGCACTAAAATTTTTGGATGAGATTCTTAAAAACAAACCAGAAGTAGCAGTGATAACATCACATGTTTTAACTGTAGTTTCTTCTACTAAATACAATGGTTTTAAAATTATTCCTTCCAAAGCTAACACAAAAATCAATATTCCATTAACTCCTGATTTTGCTGTTTGTGAAGCTTGTAAATCAGACATTTTAAACCCAGAAAACAGACGGTTTAATTATGCTTTTACTACATGCGTACATTGCGGGCCACGTTATGCGATTACTGAAAAGTTTCCATTTGAAAGAGCACACACCTCATTAAATAATTTTAATATGTGTGTCGCTTGTGAAGAAGAATATAAAAACCCTAATGATAGAAGGTTTCATTCACAAACAAATTCATGTGGTACTTGTGGGATACAAATGAAGTTGACAAATAATTTAGGAAAGTTAATTACCAAAAATCAAAGTGATATTATTAATGAGGTAGTAACACTTTTATTAGATGGCAATATTGTTGCCATAAAAAACACCAATGGTTATTTGCTTTGTTGTGATGCTTCTAATGAAAAAACGATTAAAGAATTAAGAACTAGGAAAAAGCGTCCTAATAAGCCGTTTGCAGTATTATATTCTTCAATTAATACAATTAAAAACGAGTTTGATTTAAGTAAACATGAAGACAATGCACTTCAATCTAGAATAGCACCAATTGTTATACTTCAAAATACGAAGAAGATAAGTGTTGATACTAGTACAATAGCACCAAATTTGAATCAAACTGGTGTGATGCTTCCATCTTCTGCATTAATGGAACTCATTATGCAAAAACTAAAAAAACCCATAATTGCTACAAGTGGAAATATTCATGGTTCACCTATTATTTCTGAAGAATTTGAGGCAGTAAATCAGTTAAATGAAGTTGCAGATTATTTTTTGCATCATAATCTCAATATAAAGTTTCCTCAAGACGATTCGGTATTAAAGTTTGTTGAAGACAAACAACTTACTTTAAGACGTTCACGAGGTTTAGCACCTAATTATATTGAGATTAAAACAAGGTCTAAAAAATCTGTGTTGGCAATGGGATCTCATTTAAAAAGTACTTTTTCTTTTGTTCCAAGTGAACAAATGTATGTAAGTCAATACTTCGGAAATTTAGATAGTTACAATGTTTTGGAACGATATAAAACTACAGTTGATCAATATGTAAATTTGTTTAAAACAAGGCCGCAAACAATTCTAGTAGATAAACATTCACAATATCAAAGTAGCATTCTAGGAAGCGAATTAGCCTCTAAATGGAACACAAAACTTCAAGAAATTCAACATCACAAAGCACATTTTGCAAGTGTAATAGGTGAATATGATTTATTCAATTCAAAAGAAAAAATATTGGGAGTAATTTGGGATGGAACTGGCTTAGGTGATGATAATACAATTTGGGGAGGTGAGTTTTTTGTATATGAAAACAATGATATAGAAAGATTAACACACTTTGAATATTACGATTGGTTAGTTAATGATAAAATGGCAAAAGAGCCTAGATTGGCTTTATTTAGCCTTTTAGACGACCAACATAGAGAATTAATAAGACATAAATTTTCTGAAATAGAATGGGTTATTTATTCTAAAACTATTAAGACGAATAGTTTAAAAACGTCATCAGTAGGTAGATTATTTGATGCAGTAGCTTCAGCATTGGATATTTTAGATATAAATACATTTGAAGCTGAAGCTGCAATGTTACTAGAAAGTTGTGCAAATACATATTCTAAAAGCTATTATATTGATTTTCTACATGAAGAAACTTATGATAGAATTCCTTCCAAAAAAATTATCCAAGCTATAATAAAAGCTTATCGAGAAGGGTTATGCAAAGAGCGTTTGAGCTACAGTTTTATATATACATTAGCAAAAATTATTATAAAAAAGGCTAAAACAAATAATATTAAAACAATAGCTTGCAGTGGAGGTGTTTTTCAAAACNCGTTATTAGTTTCGATTCTAAAACTAATGACAAAAAAAGAAGGCATGAATTTAAAATTAAATCGTAAATTGTCTGCTAACGATGAAAATATATCTTTCGGACAATGGATGTACCATCAACATATAAAAAAATAGAAAAATGTGTTTAGCAATCCCTGGAAAAATAAAAAGTATAGAACTACAATATAACGGTACTGTAAAAATGGCAAAAGTGTCTTTTGGAGGTATTACCAAAGAGGCTAGTCTTGAAATGTTACCAGATGCAGATATTGGCGATTATGTTTTGGTACATGTAGGTGTAGCCATCAGTAAAGTAAATGAAGAAGAGGCAAAAAAAACATTTGAATATTTAGCAGAAATTGGAGAGTTGGGTGAGTTAGAAGATGTAGAAGATTACCTTCCAAAAAAAGAGGAATTATGAAGTACATGAATGAGTATAGAGATCCTGAATTAGCAAAACAGTATCTTGAAGAAATAAAAAAAACAGTTACTCAACCTTGGTCTATTATGGAGGTTTGTGGAGGACAAACNCATAGTTTGGTAAAAAATGGAATTATAGACATGTTGCCTAAAGAAGTGACTATGATCCACGGTCCAGGTTGTCCAGTTTGTGTGACACCTTTAAATTTAATTGATAAGGCTATTCATCTCGCTTTAAATGAAAATGTAATTCTATGTTCTTTTGGAGATATGCTTCGTGTACCTGGTTCTAAAATTAATTTATTAGAGGCAAAAGCAAAAGGAGCAGACATTCGTATTTTATACTCACCATTAGAAGCAGTTAAAATAGCAGAAGATAACCCAGATAGAGAAGTCGTATTTTTTGCTGTAGGCTTTGAAACTACTGCGCCTGCAAATGCTTTATCTGTGATTCATGCGCATAGAAAGAATCTTAATAATTACTCTATTTTAGCATCTCATGTACTTGTTCCACCAGCAATAAAAGCTGTTATTGATGATGAAGAAAGTAAAATAGATGGTTTTCTGGCTGCTGGACATGTTTGTACGATTATGGGTAATTCTGAATATTATCCTTTAGCTAAAAAACATCAAGTACCAATTGTGGTTACAGGTTTTGAGCCTCTAGATGTATTACAAGGTATTTTGATGGTGATCCGTCAGTTAGAATCGAATAAATCTAAAGTTGAAAATCAATACTCAAGAATAGTTAGAGAAGAAGGTAATACTGACGCACAGAAAATGATTTTTGAGGTTTTTAAAATTAAAAACCAGATGTGGCGAGGTATTGGAGAAATTCCTGAAAGCGGTTACGCTGTTAAAGAAGAATATGCATCTTTTGATGCTAATAAAAAGTTTAGTATTACAATTAAAGAAGCACCAGAGCATCCAGATTGTATTTCAGGTCAAATTATGAAAGGTATAAAAAAACCTTTTGAATGCTCTCAATTTGGTAAAAAGTGTAAGCCTTCATTCCCGCTTGGTGCACCAATGGTAAGTAGTGAAGGTGCTTGTGCTGCCTACTACCATTTTTCAGGTTTAATCGAAGCATAATCTTTATTAAATAGTTATAAATGTCGGATTCAAAAAAAATACGAATGCAAATGCACTGCCCAATGCCAAAATTGGATTTTGATGTTATTACTCTTGGGCATGGAAGTGGAGGAACACTTACCAATAAATTGCTCGATAGTGGAGTTTTCGACCTATTGAGTAATGATATTTTGGATAAAAGACATGATGGTGCTTTCATAGAAATGAACGGTGAATTGGCGTTTTCTACAGATAGTTTTTTAGTATCACCTATCTTTTTTCCAGGTGGAAATATTGGAGAATTGGCAGTAAATGGAACGGTTAATGACATAGCCATGTGTGGGGCAACGCCAAAATATTTGTCGTTGAGTTTTATTATTGAAGAAGGCTTGAAAATGACAGAGTTTTGGGAAATTTTGGTAGCCATTAAATACGCTTGCGAAAAGGCTAATGTAAAAGTTGTTACAGGTGATACTAAAGTTGTTGAAAAAGGAAAAGGAGATAAAATATTCATCAATACATCTGGTATTGGTAGTATTCATCCTAATGCTAACATTAATGAAGAACGTATAAAAACTGGCGATAAAATAATTATAAGTGGAAACATAGCAACACATGGTATGGCGATTATGTCGGTTCGAGAAGGGCTAGAGTTTGATTCTACTATAGAAAGTGATACAACAAATTTAAACCATACCATTCTAACTTTAATTGAACAATTTGGTAATGANATCCATCTATTAACAGATCCAACACGTGGAGGTGTTGCCACTGTTTTAAAAGAAATTGCGCTATCATCTAATATAGGAATCGATATTTTTCAGAAGGACTTACCTATTGATAGTCAAGTGGCTAGTGCATGCGAGCTATTAGGTTTAGATCCTTTATATGTTGCAAATGAAGGTTTATTTTTAAGTTTTGTAGATGCATCTATTGCAGATAAATATTTAGAAATATTACAGAAAGATGACAATGGTAAAAACTCAAAAATAATTGGAACTGTTGTTGAAACGCACCCTAAACAAGTTATTATGGAAAGTGCTATTGGTGGGAAACGGGTAGTTAGTATGCTGCCTGGAGAACAATTACCAAGAATTTGCTGATTTATGGATTACACTACTCTAGGAGATAAGGTTACTAACTCATATGTTTTTAAAGGTTCGCAGCGCAAACCATTTTTAGCACCAAGAGGTGTATTTGTAGCAAACAATATGTTGTTTGTATCTGATACAGGACAAAACCGTGTGTTTATTTGGAATAATATTCCAAAGTTAGAATTTCAAGAACCCGATGTTATTTTAGGCCAAGAAGCAATTGAAGACTCTGGACGTAACTCTAATGAAGCTGTTTCGTCTAAAACACTGCATTACCCTTCAGGTATTTGGAGTGATGGAAATAAATTAGTGGTTGCTGATGCCTGGAATCATCGCGTATTAATATGGCATGCTATACCTACTAAAAATGCGCAACCAGCAGATGTTGTTTTAGGACAGCCTAATTTTGAAAATAATCAACCTAATGTAGAAGGACAAGCAGCCAACCCAAAAGCTAATACTTTAAATTGGCCTTATGGTGTTTTTTCTGATGGTTTAAACCTTTGGATTGCAGATACAGGAAATAGACGCGTATTGTTTTTTAATGATATTCCTACTCAAAACTTTACCAAAGCAGACAAGGTAATAGGGAAACCTAATTTTGAGACTAGAGATTACGAAAACAATGATCCAATCTGGCCTTATTCAATTAAAATAAATGATANAGGAGCGCTGGCTATTGCTGACACCCAATTTTACAGAGTATTAGTTTGGAATGATAAAAATGAAGCCTTCAATAAACAAGCGGATATTATTATTGGACAAGAAAATTTTGATAATGCTGGCCAAAATCAATTTAGATTAGCGCCAGAATCAAATACCTTAAATTGGACGTATGATGCTTGTTTTTATAAAGATGGTATTCTTGTAAATGATACAGGTAATAGTAGAATTTTAGTATTTAATAAAATTCCTAATAAAAACAACAAAGATGCAGACACATTAATTGGTCGACCAAATTTTAATACTAGTAGCGAGTATAAGGGTAATTTACAAGGAACAAGCTCTGCAATATATTGGCCATTTTCTATAACTACTGAAAAGAATAAATTATTTATTGCAGATACAGGAAATCACAGATTAGTAATTTGTGATTTAAAAACTTAAATATAACCAGTATATACCAATTATAATAGCGAATAGCCCACCAGCAAAACGAATGCCTTTGAAAAAGTTNTCATTGTGAAGATGTTTTGAATAGGATGTTAATTTTCCTAAAATTAATGCATAAGTAGACATAGCCAGTACTGTTCCAATTGCAAAACCAATAATATATTGAATACCTTGAGAATTGTCTTCAAATCCTAATACAGGAAGTAATAATAGAAAATGAGCTACACCTGCTAATCCGTGTAAAAAACCAATTCCTAGAGAAGATATGACATTCTGTTTTACAACTTTTTTGTGAGTATGTTGAAGTCCTGTTTCGTGCTCATGTTCATGAATATGTGCATACGTTTCTTTTTCTTTATGTACATGCGGATGAATGTGCTTCTTTTGCTCATTAAATATTCGGAAAAATGCCCATAGTCCAACACCAATTAATACTATAGCGACTAACTGTTCACTATATTCAGAAATTGAATCTATTGGAATAATGTCTTTAAATAAAAGAAATAAAACACCAATAAGTAGCATTCCTAACAAATGCCCAAGGCCCCAAAATAAACCTATTTTCCATGCTTTCTTTTTGGATTCTATAACTAAAGGTGTTACAGCTGCTAAATGATCAGGTCCAGAAATAACATGCAACATTGAAGCAAGTGTGCCAGCAATAATTGGAAAGTTTACCATAGTTAATTTAAAAAAAATAAATATAAATAAATTAATGAAATTCTACAATCTGATAAGTAAAAACATAAAAGTGAACAAGGTATTCATTATGGTAGTTTTTGAAATTTTCACCTCATCATAAAACATTAAATGCAATTCCAGTTGTTGATTTGTACTGCGATAAGAATACCTAGAACTACAAGTAATATTTCTCCAATCGCATACTTGAAATATTTCCCCGTTTTTCCTGCCGAAAGCAAATTCTGTCTAATTTTCCTAAAGAATTTTATCATTGATTAGTGGTCGGTTTTAATGAAGCACAACGGTTGGATATACGCAATTGTCTATATCCAGCTTATGTTCACAACTAATTTAAT
>JGI24724J26744_10000494_pt1 | contig 28764 bp, 31 predicted proteins | sample Cruoilmetagenom7_FD_26744 | JGI IMG/M metagenome (IMG submission 26744) | reverse complement strand
GAGAGCGGCACCATGCGTTCCTTACCGCCTTTTCCGCGCACCAACAGCATCCTCGGGTCACCCCGTGTTGCCGAAACCGGCAGTGACACCAGTTCCGTCACCCGCATTCCCGTGGCATAGAGCAATTCCATCAAACAGGTGTTGCGCAGGCGGTCAGATTTGTTGCGCCCATGGGTGCGGGCGGCCTCCAACAGCCGCTCAACCTCCTCGATGCTCAAGGTTTTGGGCAGGCTTTTGGCGCGCCCCGGCCCTTTGATCTGGATGGCCGGATTGTCCGCGCGCCAGCCTTCTTCAAAGGCAAACCGGTATAGTCCCTTGATCGAGGAAAGCCGTCGTGCCCGTGTGGATTGGGCTAGCCCTTGAGCCTCGCAATGAATCAGATAACCCTCGACATCCGCCCGCGCGACGCTTGCAAAATCTTGGCCCCGATCGGTGAGCCATTCGGAGAAATCCAGCAGGTCACGGCCATAGGCGGTCTGGGTGTTGTCGCTGGCATCGCGTTCGGCCATTTGCGCCTCAAGATAGGTGCTGATCCAGCGCGCAGCCTTCATAGCGGTTATCCTTGCCGATCCAACAGCATCAGTTGCAATGCCGCACGTCGCGCCGTATCTTCCAACCCGACAGAACGCAGCAATATTAATGCCTTGCGTGTGTTTTCGAAATCGCCGCTGGTCCCCTTGGCAAACAGCGTGATGGATTGCAAAATGGCCTCGCCTAGTTTTTTGTCATCCAACAGCGGCTTGAATTGTGAATATCCACCCATCGCCGTAAAAGCCGCTAGAATGGCGCGGGCTTTATCGTTCGGGGCAACGGCGGCCGTCATGTCGCCTTGGGCCAAGGCCACAAGGAATTGTTCAGATGGTGAAACCGCGTTGAACTTGCCCGCTACGGTTTCGTAATCCTCGGACAGTAACCCGACCGAAAAGGCCAAGGTGGCTGCATCCGCCGAAAGTGGCAACCGTGCCAGACCCTTGCCGTAAAGCGCTGCAAACGGCACCTCGAGTTGCGCCTTTTTCATCTCGGCCCAAATCACCGGTAAGGTTTTGGAAATCGCGCCGAGATCGTCAGCCTGATACGCCGTATCAAAGGCTTGCATCGCATCAACCCGTTCCCAAACGCCGCCCGAGGCTGCGGGCAGCCGTTCGGTGTAGAGGCCAAGCAGTTGGTTTTCATCAACCGCACCGGTAATCGCCAACCGTTCGGCCGCCTCTATCTGGGATTTCCAGCCGCTAATGTCGCGCAGGTCTGCATTGGCAAAGGCGCGGGGCAGGGCAGGGGTCGGGATCGATTCACCAATCGCCTCGCGCATTCGAAAAATCAGCGGGGTGACGTGTTTTTGTACTGGCAAGGGCGGTTCGCCCTCGAACAGTTCAGGATCAAGGAACCGCGCCAGTAAAGCGTCCTCGTTCGCCGTCACATAGCCGAGAACCTTGGCGGTTTCCAAAGTGACTGCGGCCGCATTCCAGTCGCCGTTGCGCGCCAGACAAAAAATACGGGCCGGAAATGTCGGAGCAATATCGGCGTTGGTGCGCAGGGTTTCACAGGCCGCATCTTCGGTCCCGGTCAGCAACGCCACATCAAACCAGCGTCGAAACAGATCAGGTGTATGGGCGCCAGCGCGCTCCAGCAAGGCTTGGGCCTGATCCAATGTGCCCATATCCAGCAATTTGTCGATACGCGCCAAAAACAAACCCCCAGAAGCATCAGCATCAATCGGGGCATCCAGTTCGGCCAGCAGAATCATTTTCAACAAATCCTGCATCGCGGGCAGGTTATGGGGCTCTTGGCTGCGGATCAGGCGGGCCAATTCCACGCTGCTGCTGGTGCCCCAAAAATCACGCGGCAACCCGGTGACCGAAACGGGCAACAACCCAACCGCATCGGGGGTTGGCCCATCCAGCTTGGTCACGGTGATACCCTCGACCGAGGCACTGTTGGTGACGGCGGTCTCGGTGGCGGCGTTGCTGTTTTCGGGTCTAAGAACCACAGGCTCTGTAACCGTGTCGGACAACCAGTCAATAGCTGACAAAGGCGCCGACTGGTGCTGATCGGCCGCAGTAAGCCCGCCGTGACCAATCATAATGGCCGTTATAATACAAAACTTTTTACTCAGCATCCAGTGTGACCGGCTGGTTAACCTCAATTACATCGGGGGACAAATCCCCGATGTATGCATAGCCCACAAGGGCTATAAAGCCCAGCACCAGAAGAAAAACTATAACTTTCAGTAATCGCCCCATTGATTGTCTGCCTTTTGATGCGTCTCGCTTGCGTCGTCTTTTGGTAAGGTCTGTGGTTTTTATATATGGCCTTTTGGAGGATTTCACGCCATTGAATGCAAATAATTTAAAATTAAGCGGGGGATGGCCGGTTTGCAGGCCAGATTAAAGAAAACAGTCGTGCTTGTGGGCATGATGGGGGCAGGCAAGACCGCTGTGGGCAAAGCGCTCGCGGCGCGTCTGGATGTTCCGTTTCTGGATTCGGACGAGGAAATCGTCAAAGCTGCCGACAGGTCCATCGCCGAAATTTTCGAGCGAGATGGCGAAGCTTTTTTCCGTGACCGCGAGACCGAAGTGATAAAACGGCTGCTGGATGAGGAATGTGGCATCCTGTCCACCGGGGGCGGTGCATATCTGGCCGAGCGCAACCGCGCCGCAATTTCAAAGGCCGGCGTTGCCATTTGGTTGCGGGCTGATCTGAATTTACTTTGGGCCCGCGTGCGTCACAAAAACAACCGCCCCTTGTTGCAAACCGAAAACCCGTTTGAAACCCTGCGCGGGCTGTCCGAGGCTCGCGATCCGCTTTATTCCAAGGCTGAATTGGCGGTTCAGTGCCATGCAAAATATTCAATCGAGGAGATGGTGACCGAGGTGATTGAAGCCTTGAAAACCCGTCCCGATATTATGGAGATTTCCCAAGATGGTTGAAACATTGCGTGTTGAACTGGGGGATCGATCTTATGACATCCGGATTGGAGCAGGCCTGATTGAGAGCGCTGGCGCCGAGATCGCACCATTGCTGGTACGTCCGCGCGTTGCGGTGGTCAGTGATGAAAACGTCGCCGCCCTGCATTTGGATGCCTTGAGGGCTGGTTTGAAAGCCGCAGGCGTCGAAATGGTGTCACTCGTGTTGCCGGCAGGAGAAACCACTAAGGCTTGGCCGCAATTCGAGCGCACGGTGGAATGGTTGCTGGACCAAAAGATCGAGCGCCGGGACGTGGTTGTGGCCTTTGGTGGCGGGGTGATCGGTGATCTGGTCGGCTTTGCGGCGGCCGTGTTGCGCCGCGGGGTGCGCTTTGTGCAAATCCCGACCTCGCTACTGGCGCAGGTCGATTCCTCGGTTGGGGGCAAAACCGGCATCAATGCACCGCATGGCAAAAACCTGATTGGCGCCTTTCATCAACCCTCACTGGTGTTGGCCGATATTGCGGTGCTTGGCACCTTAACGCCGCGTGATTTTCTGGCCGGATATGGCGAAGTGATAAAATACGGTATGTTGGGTGATCTGGGGTTCTTTGAATGGCTCGAGGTGAATGGCCCAGCTCTGGCCGCTGGTAACATGGATTTGCGCGCCGAGGCCGTCCGGCGATCCTGTCAGGCCAAGGCCGACATCGTAGCACGGGACGAGACCGAGCAGGGCGATCGTGCGCTGCTGAACCTTGGCCATACATTCTGTCACGCACTAGAGGCGGCAACGGGCTATTCTGACCGGCTGCTGCATGGTGAAGGCGTGGCAATCGGCTGTGCCTTGGCGTTTGAGGTTTCATCGCGGTTGGGGCTGTGCAGCCAAGAAGACCCAAGCCGCGTGCGCGCCCATTTGCGCCACATGGGGACCAAAGTTGATCTGGCCGATATAGCGGGTGATTTGCCGGATGCCGATGCTCTGATTGCCCTTATGGGGCAGGACAAAAAAGTGATGGACGGCAAGATCAACTATATCATGGCCAGTGGCATCGGTCAGGCCTTTGTCACCGATGATGTGGATGCGGATGTGGTGAAAACTGTCCTGACAGAAGCACTTTCATCGCGATAGAGGTGAACGTCACCGCGTTTTCGGTCCCTAAGCATCCCCACCAGAGGCACCTTGCTGCCGATACGGGCAGCGGTGGGGCGCCGCAGGAAGTGCGGCGCAACCCTTTATCAAATAATATGTAGCCCTAGAACGGGATTTCGTCGTCGATGTTGCCACCGCCGCCGCCTTGCTGACCACCGCCTTGCTGACCACCGCCTTGTTGACCACCGCCACCAAAGCCACCGTCCGAAGATCCGCCACCGTAACCGCCTTGCTGCTGGCCACCGCCACCACCATAGTCGCCACCGCCGCCTGAGCGCCCGTCCAGCATCACCAATGTGCCACCAAAGCCTTGCAAAACCACCTCGGTCGAGTAGCGGTCATTGCCGGATTGATCCTGCCATTTGCGGGTTTGCAACGCGCCCTCGATATAAACCTTGGAACCTTTGCGCAGGTATTGTTCTGCGACCCGCACCAGACCTTCCTGAAAAATAGCAACCGTGTGCCATTCGGTTTTCTCGCGTCGCTCGCCAGTGTTTTTGTCTTTCCATGTATCGGATGTGGCAATGCGCAGGTTACACACTTTGCCGCCGTTCTGGAATGTGCGCACTTCGGGGTCCGCCCCAAGATTGCCCACAAGGATCACTTTGTTTACTGAACCCGCCATTATCATCACTCCCGTAGAATCTGTTTTCACTGTTACACAGTGTTACATCACCCCGTCATGGTGAATGAAAGGTGAATTTGTTAGAAATTAGCCGAATTACCGCCTTATCTGGTCGGATTGGCAGTGCCTTTTGTCACGGTTTCACCTGATCAAGCGGGAAATCGCCGCAAGATAACAGGCCGTGAACAGCGCGGATAGCCAAGGCTGGTGATTTCTGGAGAAACCGATTACATTGCGGCAAAGCACGGTCGTATTGACCAGTGGGGGCTGGCTATGAAACGCATACTCGTATCGGTATTGATTGGGGGAATGGTTTGCGCGACTGCAGTCAGCGCCAATCCGTTGAACCTGTCGACAAAATCCCGAACCAGCTTGTTTCGCTCGCAAACCAGCGTTCTGGATGGGCGTGCTTCCAGCCAATACTCCAACTCGGTGCGTTTGCAGCCCAAAACGGTGATTACCCCCGGTAAAGACGGGGATGGCAATCGTCGCTATGGTGGGCGTTACAAGGGCGAGTATCTGGGCATGGCCCGCACTGCGGCGCGCAAACACGGGGTGCCGGAAGATCTGTTTTTACGTCTGATCCAGCAAGAATCCGGTTGGAACGCTGGGGCAAAGTCAAATAAGGGCGCTTTGGGTCTGGCACAATTGATGCCGGCCACAGCACGAACTCTGCGTGTAAACCCACGGGTGCCACGGGAAAATCTGGAAGGCGGCGCACGCTACTTGCGCCAACAATATGACCGTTTTCATTCATGGCGGTTGGCACTGGCGGCTTATAACGCAGGGCCGGCGGCCGTTGAAAAATACGGCGGTGTTCCGCCCTATCGTGAAACCAAAAATTACGTCCGTAAAATCTGGGGCAGCTAGCGCGCCCGCCGAAAGGCTGAAGGGGTTTGGCCAGTATGATGCTGGAAGGCACGGGTGAAGTAGGCCGGTGAGGTGAACCCGAGTTCAGCCGCAACCTGCTGTATTGGCGTTTTGGTTTCTTTCAACAAACGCCGTGCTTCAAATATGATGCGATCATTCAACAAGTTTGATGCGGGCCGTCCGCAAGCCTGATTGCAAACCCGGCTAAGGTGGGTTGGCGTCACGCCCAGCGCACTTGCATATTGCGAGATGTTCATGCCGCTTTGATACTGCGCCTCGATCATTTCGGTAAAGCGGGTGGTCAGGCGATGGGCCGCATCAGGTGCTTTGCTGTCATCGCTGCGCAACAGGATTTGCCGGTTTAGCCATACGCTGAGCAATCCGGTGTGATGGTGTGCGGCGCGAATGCGTTCGGGTTGGACCCCGTCAAGCTCGCGCTGCAAACTGTCCAGTATACCTGTGATTTCGCTTTGTGGACCTGCGTCGCGTATGCGCAAATGTAGGGGTGAAGCAGGCAGCGTGTATCCCAGATCCTTTGGGATAAATACGGCCGTGCCAAACACCTGAGTCGACACTTCGAACCCGTGCATCACGCCGGATGGAATGAACACTGCATTATGGGCGCCATAGCCGCGCGTGGTGCCGGCCACTGTGATGCGTCCCTGGCCACGTGTGAACCACAAAAACAGGTTGGATGTGTAGCTACGCATCGCCTCGACACGCCAGCGCCCGCCTTGGGCCAGGCGCGGAATCGGAGTCATACGGACTTCGGGGAGTTTGTATTTAATTTCGGTCATCACGTGCCTCAGGTGATAGGGTAACGGGTGGGCTTTTCGCCCATTCTTTGGGCAGCTTACGCAGGTAAGCGCGTGTCACCAAACAAAAAATGCACAAAATTGATTAAATGGCGGATCGTGGCCGAAGTGTTACGGCCGACTAAGCGGATGCCAGCCCCCCATGCGGGCGCGAAACCACGAGCGTTGGCGTTTGGCGTATTGATGCGATGCTATACGCACCGCATCGCGGGCCTGATCCAGCGTGATTTCCCCGCGGATATGCGCAATCAGTTCAGACGCGCCAATTGCTTTGGCGCTTTGATGTGCGGGATTCCAGTGCGGTTCCATTTTGCGTGCCTCGTCCAAAACGCCGCCTTTCAGCATCTTGTCAAAGCGCTGGTCAATCCGCCCGTTTAGCCAGTCCCGATCCGAATTCAGCACAATAGGCGTGCAGTTGGTCAGCGGCAAAAGGGGCGGCGGTGTCATATCCTGCCACTCGCTCAACCCGCGCCCGGTGGCTTGCAGCACTTCCCATGCGCGCTGCACGCGCATGGGGTTTTTGCGATCAACCCGCGCAAGCGTGGCCGGATCAAGCCCGATCAGCAACGCATCCAGCCCCTGATCGTTCAGCAATTGATCCGATCGCTGGCGGATTTCGGGCGGAGTTTGGGGAATGTTGGCCAAGCCTTCGGTCAAAGCTCTGAAATAAAGGCCGGTTCCGCCCACGATAATCGGGCGATCCGGCGATTTCTCCAGAATCTGTGCAACTTCGCGCAGCCAGCGGCCGACCGAATAGACGCGGTTGAAAGGCACATGACCATAGAGCAAATGTTCGGCTTGGGCCAAATCATGATCATCAGGGCGCGCTGTCAGAATGCGCCAGCCGTCAAACACCTGCAACGCATCGGCATTGACGATCACGCCGCCGCGATGTTGGGCGATTTCCAGCGCCAAGGCTGATTTGCCCGAGGCGGTAGGGCCCGCAATCAAAACGGGGATATCCGCTGGTATACAATTTATATCGCCCAATTCGCTCATTCCCTTGATGTTTGCCGTTGAACCTGACCCGTTTTTCCGACATTTTAGCCAAAAGGCAAACAGTAAGATTTTCTTACCAATAATCGGCAGGGCAAAACACTATGAATGACGCAGACACGACCNCAGCCGANAACACAGCCGAGAACGCTGAGCGGCCCGCATTCAATCGCGTGATGCTCAAGATTTCCGGCGAAGCCCTGATGGGTGATCAGGGGTATGGCCTGCACCCACCAACGGTAGAACGCATTGCCCGCGAGGTGAAAACCGTTCACGACATGGGCACCGAGATCTGCATGGTCATCGGGGGCGGCAACATCTTTCGTGGCCTACAAGGCAGCGCCCAAGGGATGGAACGCACAACCGCCGATTACATGGGGATGCTGGCCACCGTCATGAATGCGCTGGCCATGCAGTCGGCACTTGAGGGCATCGGGGTTTTTACCCGCGTCATCAGTGCCATCCCGATGGATCAGGTCTGCGAGCCCTACATCCGCCGCCGCGCCGTGCGTCACCTTGAGAAAAAGCGCGTTTGCATTTTTGCCGCCGGCACCGGCAACCCGTATTTCACCACCGATACCGCCGCCACTCTGCGGGCCAATGAAATGGCCTGCGAAGCGATTTTCAAAGGCACCAAGGTTGACGGCGTTTATGACAAAGACCCCGCCAAGTTTGATGATGCCAAACGCTATGATCGCATCAGCTATGATGATGTGCTGCAGCAGCACCTCGGGGTGATGGATGCCAGCGCGATTGCCTTGGCTCGCGACAACAACTTGCCGATCATCGTGTTTTCGCTGGACGAGCCCGGCGGGTTTCGTGGTATTCTCGCCGGAAAAGGCACCTATACGACCGTGCACAGCTAAAGGCACCGGCCCAACGCGGTTTTTTCCGCGCCAACAAAAGAGTGAATCGAATGTCAGACGAAATTGAAATCGACCTAGATGATATCGAGCGCCGGATGACCGGTGCGCAAGGCGCGTTGCGCACGGAGTTTGCGTCTTTGCGCACTGGTCGGGCTTCGGCCTCGATGCTGGAGCCAATCGTGGTCGAGGCTTATGGCAACCGCACCCCGATCAATCAGGTTGGCACGGTCAATGTGCCCGAACCGCGCATGGTGACAATCAATGTCTGGGACAAATCCATGGTTCAGGCTGTTGAAAAAGCGATCCGCGAAAGCGGTTTGGGAATCAACCCACAGCTGAACGGCACCATCATCATGTTGCCGATCCCCGAATTGAACGAGGAGCGCCGCCGCGAGTTGACCAAAGTGGCCGCGCAATATGCCGAACACGCCCGCGTTTCCGTGCGCAATGTACGCCGTGATGGCATGGATAAGCTGAAAAAAGCCAAAGCGGATGGGATGTCGGAAGATGACAACAAGATCTGGCACGATGAAGTCCAGTCTTTGACCGACGCCGCAATATCGGCAATTGACGCCGCGTTGGAAAGCAAGCAAGAAGAAATTATGCAAGTTTAACTTGTAAAGCGTGTGCTTTTGAAGGGTGATAATTTGACCAAAACGGACAAGGCAGTGCCGACAGGCGGCCCAAACCATGTTGCTATAATCATGGATGGGAACGGGCGTTGGGCTCAGGCCCAGGGTAAGCCACGTTTGTTTGGTCATCGGGCAGGGGCGCGCCGTGTGCGCGAAATTGTCAAAGCCTGCCCAGAACAGGGGGTGAAATATCTGACGATTTTTGCCTTTTCTACAGAAAACTGGAAACGCACCCAAGCCGAAGTCGCAGGGCTCATGTTGTTGTTCCGCCGCTACATCAAAAAAGAAACCAAAGATTTAATCGAGGACAATGTTCGGGTTCGGTTTATTGGCGACCGCATCAAACTGGATAACAAGCTGGTCTCCTTGATGGATGAGCTGGAACGGGTGACGGCCGGAAATGATTTGGTACACCTGACGATTGCGCTGAATTACGGGGGGCGCGACGAAGTGGCCCGCGCAACCAAACGCCTTGCAATGGAAGTGGCAGAAGGCAAGCTAAAGCCCGAGGATGTGGACGAGAGCACCCTTACACGGCTGCTTGATACCTGTGTGCTGCCGGACCCTGATTTGGTGATCCGCACATCAGGCGAGGCACGGATATCGAACTTCCTTTTGTGGCAATCAGCCTATTCAGAATACGAATTTACCGACACCCTGTGGCCTGATTTTACCGACAAAATTTTTGCGGAAATTTTGGCCGGATATGGCAACCGTGATCGTCGGTTCGGGGCTGTGCGTGCATGAGCCGCAACTGGGATGATCTAAAACCACGGGTGTTATCGGCGATTGTCATGGCAATTGTCGGCACTTTTGCGGTTTGGGCCGGTGGATACTGGTTCATCGCCCTGATTGCAGTTTCCAGCGGATTAATGATGTGGGAACTGCTGCGTATGGTTGCGCCGACACAAAACGCCGAGGCAATTCAAATGGGGTTGGTGACGGGTCTTGCCGTTACCTTGTCCGCCCTGTTGCCCGCCCTTTATACAGCCCCGGTTCTATTGGCCCCTGTGGCTGTCGGCTTTGGCATGGTGAAGGTCAATCGCGGGTTGTTCACGCCTTACGCGCTGCTGATCCTGCTGGCCGGATATGGATTTATCTATCTGCGCCACGATCTTGGTTTGATCTGGATGCTGTGGCTGTTGCTGGTGGTAATTGCCAGTGACGTCGGCGGATATGTGGCGGGGCGTATGTTGGGTGGGCCGAAATTTTGGCCTGCGATTAGTCCTAAAAAAACATGGTCCGGCACGGTTGCGGGCTGGATTGGCGCCGCNTTGATCGGGCTTTATTTCAGCCAGACCTATGATTTGTGGGGCGGCTTGCCGCTGGTCTCGGTTCTGGTGGCGTTTGCGGCCCAAATGGGTGACATCGCCGAAAGCGCCATCAAGCGTAAAACAGGCATCAAGGATTCCTCCAATCTAATCCCCGGTCACGGCGGTTTCATGGACAGGTTTGATGGCATGCTGGGGGCGTCATTAGTGGTGGTTCTGCTGGTGGTTCTGACAGATTTTCCGTTTGGGGCCGGATAACATGCGGCGCGTTAGCATATTCGGGGCGACGGGCTCAATTGGCCAAAGCGCCATTGATCTGATCCGCCGCGCGCCTGATCAATATCAGGTGGTGGCACTGACGGGGGGGCGCAACATTGCGCAACTGGCCAAAGACGCGCGTGAATTGAACGCTGAACTGGCGGTTACGGCATTCCCAGAATATTTGGGCGACCTGCAGGCAGCATTGGCGGGCAGCGGTATTGAGGTTGCGGCGGGAGAGGCAGCCTTGATCGAGGCGGCAGACCACCCTGCGGACTGGATATTGTCGGCCATCGTCGGGGCTGCGGGCTTGGCCCCTGGGTTGCGGGCATTGCGCCAAGGCACCACTTTGGCGCTGGCCAACAAGGAAAGTCTGGTCGCCGCTGGCCCGTTGNTGATGCGCGAAGCCAAGGCATTTGGTGCCACATTACTGCCGGTTGATAGCGAACATTCCGCGATCTTTCAGGCGCTGGTGGGCGAGGACATCGCTGCGGTCGAGCGCATCATTATCACCGCCTCGGGGGGCGCATTTCGGGATTGGCCGGCTGAACAGCTGGCCACAGCAACCGTGNAACAAGCCCAGACCCACCCGAACTGGGACATGGGTCAGCGCATCACAATCGACAGCGCCAGCATGTTTAACAAGGCCCTAGAGGTCATAGAAACAAAAGAATACTTTGGTGTATCTCCTGATAAAATCGAAGTTATTGTCCACCCCCAATCCCTGATCCATGCGCTGGTCGGGTTTGTCGACGGTGGCCTGATGGCGCACGTTGGGCCCGCCGATATGCGCCATGCCATTGGCTATGCGCTGCATTGGCCAAAACGCGGCCATGTGCCGGTGGAACGGCTGGATCTGGCCAAGATTGCCCAGCTGGAGTTTCGTGCGCCGGACGAGCTGCGTTGGCCAGCCCTGCGACTGGCCCGTGAGGTGATCAATGCCGGTGGGTTGACGGGGGCGGTGTTTAACGCCGCCAAGGAAACAGCGCTTGATGCCTTTATCGCGGGTCAAATAGGNTTCATGCAAATGGCCGAAGTGGTGGAAGAGACCTTATCGCGAAATACAGACGCTGGATGTCATAATAATGACGTGATCACCCTTGATATGGTGCGCAAGACAGATCATTTGGCACGACAAGCCGCTAAAGAAATCATCCGCCATCAAGGCGCTTAGTGGCATGACACAAAGGACAAGCAGTTGGATTTAGCAGGCCTCATTCCGTCATTTGGCAATTTCGCCTTTACCATCGCGGCCTTTGTTGTGGCCCTTTCGGTGATCGTGGCGATCCACGAATATGGCCATTATATCGTCGGGCGTTGGTCGGGTATCCATGCCGAAGTGTTCTCGCTTGGATTTGGCCCGGTAATCTGGTCGCGCAATGATAAACATGGCACCAAATGGCAGCTGGCGGCCTTGCCGTTTGGCGGATTCGTCAAGTTTTTAGGCGATTCCAGTGCGGCCAGCGGCAAAGATGGTGAAATGATCAGCACATTGTCCGAGGCCGAGCTGCGCCGCACCATGCACGGCGCCCCCTTATGGGCACGCTTTGCCACAGTTCTGGCGGGGCCGGTTTTTAACTTTATCCTGTCGATCATCGTGTTCACTGCTCTTGCATTGGTGTCTGGTGTGGCCAGTTACCCGCCGGTCGTCGAAACCGTCTATGATCTGCCGTCCGACGCCTATGAGGTGCAAGCGGGCGACAGAATGGTTGCAATAAACGGAATGTCGATTGCCGAACCAGAAGATTTTGCCAAGGTTTCAGCGGCATTGCCGATTACCCCGACGCTTGACTACACGGTCGAGCGCGGCGGGGCAGAGGTAACCGTCAAAGGCCCGCCCTTGTCACCAACGCGCGTCGCGCATGTGACGCCCGGCTGGGCGGCCGAGGCGGCGGGTTTGCTTGAGGGCGATGTGATCTTGTCGATCGGTGGCCAAGAGGTGTTTGAATTTGGCCAAATGATCCCGATCATCAATGACACCAAGGGCGCGCCAACCGTCTATTCTATCTGGCGCGATGGCACGGTTTCAGACATGACTGTTGTGGCCCAGAAACGCGACCTGCCAAAGGCCGATAACAGCTTTGACACCCGCTATATCATCGGCGTCAGCGGCGGGTTATTCTACACCCCAGCCGTCGAAAGCCGGGGTGTCATTGATGCGGTTACCTATGGCGGCCAACGCACTTGGGGCATTATTACCCAGTCGATTTCCGGACTGTATCATATGGTGACCGGCGCGATCAGCTCGTGCAATATGTCAGGCCCGATCGGCATTGCCAAAGTTTCCGGTCAAATGGCCAGCCAAGGGGTCGAAAGCTTTGTTTTCTTCATTGCATTGTTGTCGGCAGCGGTGGGGCTGTTGAACCTGTTTCCGATTCCGGTGCTGGATGGCGGACATCTGGTGTTTTTCGCTTGGGAAGCCGTTACAGGCAAACCGCCCAGCGACAAAGCACTGCAGATTATGATGACAACCGGGCTGGCGCTGATCCTGACCTTGATGTTGTTTGCGGTGTCGAACGATCTGTTTTGCCCTTAAAACAAAGGGCTGTGAGATGGGATGTTTGGTGCGGACGCCCTAATCCTGACATATTCCGACACTATTGGTTGTTTACAACGTAACAAACAGCCACGGATTAAACCCATGCAAGCCATCCAAAACAGCTATCGCGGATTGTCGCTTCTGGTTGATGTCAACTGGGATCGTATCTTGTATCCAATTACAATTGTCGCCGCATTGTTTGCGGGCGCATTCTTTGGTTCGTTGATCCTCGGATAACACCATAATTATCACGTATTATTGCAAGCCTCCGGCAAATTCGGCACGGGGGCTTTTTGGCCTTTTGACAAGCCTTGGCTGACCCTATAGCAAGAGACCATCTGGGATGATAATTCGGTATTGGTCTGCAAACCATAATAAGCCGATTGAGCAGTTGGGGACACGAACAATGAACAAAACATTTCAACGCATTTCGATTGTTTTATTTCTTGCGATAACAATTACTTACTCTGCCATTCCGACGGCTGCACAGGCGCAATCCTATCGATTTAACGCCGTCACTATCGAGGGCAATCAACGGATTGAGCCAGCGACCGTCCTGACCTATGCCGGAATCGCCCGTGGCGAAACGGTGTCGGCAGCCGGGTTAAATGACGCATATCAACGTATTTTGGGTAGCGGCTTGTTTGAATCTGTTTCGTTGGAGCCGAACGGCGGCACGCTTGTGATCAAAGTTCGTGAGTTTCCGACCATCAGCCGGATCAATTTTGAAGGCAACAAACGTCTGAAAAACGACGTGCTTGAGCAAATCGTGCAATCCCAATCCCGCCGCGTCTATAGCCCGTCCATTGCCGAAGCGGATGCAGCCAACATTACCGAGGCCTATAGTCAGGAAGGCCGCTATTCCGCGACAGTGACGCCAAAAATCATCCGCCGTTCCGCAAACCGCGTTGATCTGGTATTTGAAGTGGTTGAGGGCAAGGTTGTCGAGGTCGAGCGCCTGAGTTTTGTAGGCAACCGTGCCTATTCAGACCGTCGGTTGCGCCGTGTTCTGGGCACCAAACAGGCGGGTATATTTCGCGCGATCGTCGGCAAGGATACGTTCATTGCGGATCGTGTCGAATTTGACAAACAGGTGCTGAGGGATTTTTACCTGTCACGCGGCTATATTGATTTTAGGGTTCTGGCGGTCAATTCCGAAATTTCCCGTGAACGTGACGGGTTCTTTGTCACCTTCAACGTTCAGGAAGGGCAGAAATTCAAGTTTGGGGAAATCACCGCTGTCAGTGATCTGGAAGAAGTTGATTCTCTGGAATACGAGGGCGCGATTAGAATTAAATCCGGCCAAACCTATACGCCAACCCAAGTAGAAAACACCATCGCCCGTATGGAGCGATTGGCCATTCAGCAGAGTTTGAATTTTGTTCGGGTCGAACCACGGATTACNCGTAACGACCGCGATCTAACCCTTGATGTCGAGTTTGCAATCGTTCGCGGGCCACGGATTTTTGTGGAACGCATTGATATTGAGGGCAACGCGACAACGTTGGATCGTGTGGTGCGTCACCAGTTCAAAGTTATCGAGGGTGATCCGTTCAATCCGCGCCAAATTCGCGAAGCCGCCGAACGTATTCGCGGTCTTGGATTCTTTAGCAATGCATCGGTCGATGCGCGCGAAGGCTCGGCTCCGGATCAGGTTATTGTTGATGTTAATGTTGAAGAGAAACCAACCGGCAGCCTGAATTTTGGCGCTTCCTACGGTACAGAAGGTGGCGTTGGGCTTTCACTCGGCTTTAAAGAGACCAACTTTTTGGGCCGCGGGCAAACGCTTGACTTTAGAGTTGATACAGCATCCGAAAGTGCTTCGGTCGGGTTTTCCTTTATTGAGCCAGCCTTGATCGGGCGTGCCGTAAAATTCCGGCTTTCAGGTCATTACACAACGACCGAAGGTCTGAATTCGACTTACGACACCCGTCGTGCAGGGATGTCAACGGGTCTGGAATTTCCGATCAGTAAAAATGGTCGCCTTGAGGTGAATTATTCTTTGTCCAGTGATAAGATATTTAACCTTACACCGGTTATACCTTCGACTGTTTTGACGAACGAAGAAAATGAAGGCACTGTGATCACGAGCTCGATTGGTTACCAATTCAATTATGATACACGACGCACTGGGCTTAATCCTAATGCTGGTATTATACTGCGATTTGGGCAAGAATTTGCCGGATTGGGTGGGGATTCTAAATTCGTCAAAACAACGGCCCTTGTCGGCGCTGAAACCAAAATCATGAACGAAGAGGTTACGTTGCGCGCTGTATTTGAAGGCGGGGCGGTAGCTTCTTTTGGTGGCACCAATAGTCGGATCAACAATCGGTTTTTCCTGAATGGGGCTAAGATGCGCGGATTTGAATCACAAGGCCTCGGCCCACGGGTTGGTAACGATATCACAGGGGACGCATTGGGTGGGAATCTGTTTGCTGTTGCTCGGTTTGATGCAGAGTTTCCGCTGGGCCTGCCAGAAGAATACGGCATTACTGGCGGGGTGTTTTACGATGTCGGCACGGTTTGGGAATTGGATGCTGCAGGTGGCGCGGATTCTTCAATGCACCTTCGGTCCGCAGTCGGGGTATCTATTTTATGGACCACCGGTATTGGCCCATTGCGCTTTAACTTCTCCAAAGCGCTGGAAAAACAACCCTATGACCGTGATCGTTCCTTTGAGCTGACCATTCAGACGAAATTCTGATATGGGGGTGCGGGGNGGTATTCTAGCGGCTCTTATGATGCTGGGCGTCCTNGCATCAATGGCCAATGCGCAGGACAGCGCACCTGCCCAAAGGGCTGTTCTGACCATTGATCAGGAGCTTTTATTCACAGGCTCATTGTTTGGTGAACGGGTCGTTGGCGAGATCAACAGTGATTTGGCCGAATTGGAGAAGGAATTTCAGCGACTCGAAGCGGATCTAACCGCCGAGGAAAAGGACCTGACCCAGCGCCGCGCAACGCTTGCACCCGAAGNATTCCGGCTGCTGGCGGATGCGTTTGACGAAAAGGTGCAGGGGATCCGCAAAGCACAGGACGCCAAAGCCCGCGAGTTGGACCGCCGTTTGGAACTGGAACGCGCCAAATACTATGGGCTGGTCAATCCGATGTTATACAAGATTATGGAAGATCNGGGGGCGAGCGTTATNATTGATCGTCGGGCAATATTGGTTGGCGTTGACGGNGTCGACATAACCAATGANGCCTTGCGTATGATTGATGCCACACTNGGTGATGGGATTGCGCCACCTGTTCCTGTGGAGGAATAGATTTCTTTCAATGGAACAGCTGACTTGTCTGCTCTGAAATGAGTTGATAATCAGGGGGTTGAGACGTTAAAGGCAAAAAAATAAGACAAAGATATGGACGGGGACATGACAGAACAAATTACGACAGCTGATCTAGACATCATTCAACGGATTATTCCGCATCGTTATCCATTTTTGCTGATCGACAAAGTGCGCGATATCGTCGCGAAAGAAAGCGCTGTCGGGATCAAGAATGTCACCTTTAACGAGCCGCAGTTTCAGGGCCATTTTCCGGGCGCGCCAATCTTTCCGGGTGTAATGATTGTCGAGGCGATCGCCCAGACATCAGCGGTGCTGGTTGGGGTCACGCTTGATCTGATCGACAAAGACCTGCTGGTCTATTTCATGTCCATCGACAAATGCAAATTCCGTCGCAAGGTTGTGCCCGGTGATGTGCTGGAAATGCACGTCGAGGTGTTGCGCTCCAGCAAGAAAGTCTGGAAATTCCGCGGCGTAGCCACGGTCGAGGGCGAAGTTGCCGCCGAAGCCGAGATCGTTGCAATGATCGATCTGTTGGGAGAATAGACCACGATGACCATTCACCCCACAGCCAAAATTCACGCCAGCGCGATCCTTGATCAGGGCTGCATTATTGGCGAAGGCTGTGAAATCGGGCCGTTTTGCTGTGTTGGCCCAGATGTGGTGCTGGGGCCAAAGGTGCACCTGAAAAGNCATGTTGTTGTGACGGGACACACCGAAATNGGCGAGGAAACCGAAGTGTTTCCATTCGCTGTGATTGGTGAAATCCCGCAGGATTTGAAATTCAATGGCGAGCAAACCCGCCTGATCATTGGCAAGCGAAACCGCATCCGTGAAGGCGCCACGCTGAACACAGGCACCGAGGGTGGCGGTGGCATTACTCGGGTTGGCGATGATTGTCTGATTATGACGGGGGGGCATGTCGCCCATGACGCCACCCTTGGCAACAAAGTAATACTGGCCAATCAGGTGGCGATCGCTGGCCATTGCGTGATTGAGGACGAAGTGATCATTGGCGGTCTTTCCGGCATTCACCAATTCGTGCGCATCGGACGCGGGGCCATCATCGGGGCTGTGACAATGGTCACCAATGATGTGATCCCCTTTGGGTTGGTGCAATCGCATCGCGGTGATCTGGACGGACTAAATCTGGTCGGCTTGAAACGCCGCGGGGTGCCGCGTGCCGAGATTTCAGCCCTGCGGCTTGCCTATCAAACGCTGGCCCAAGGCGAGGGCACCTTTCAGGAACGCGCCGCCCGTTTGACGCGTGATAGCGACAGCGACTATGTGCGCGAAATCACCGAGTTTATCACCGGAACGTCTGACAGATCGTTCCTGACCCCAAAATGAGCGGCGCACTTGCCATTCTTGCCGGGCATGGCNCTTTGCCTCAAGTGTTGGCTGGTGCCAATGCGGACGCTTTATTCGTCAGCTTTGAAGGCGTAGATGTGACTGTGCCGTTGCCGCGCCACTTTGCGGCCTCTTTCAACCAATTCGGCAACCTGTTTGAAACGCTGCACGCTGCTGGCATCACCACTGTCACCTTTGCTGGTGCGATGACGCGCCCGGCTCTGAATCCCGCCGCCTTTGATCACAAAACGGTCGCGCTTGCGCCGCGCCTAATGGCGGCTATGGCAGGTGGCGATGACGGGCTGTTGCGTGAAATCGTGGCGGTGTTTGAGGAACAAGGCTTTGATGTCAAAGGCGCGCATCAGGTGATGCCTGATCTGGTAGCCGAGGCGGGGCTGTTGGCGGGGCAAGACCTTGACGCCGCCGATATGGCGGACGCCAAGCGCGGCATGGAAATCTTGAACGCGCTCAGCGACGTGGATGTGGGGCAGGGCGTTGTGGTGGTAAACGGGCTTTGTCTGGGGGTGGAAACCCTGCAAGGCACCGATGCAATGCTGGGCTTTGTCGCAGCGACCCCTGCACATTTACGCCAAACCGGCGGGGTGTTTGTGAAGGCCGCCAAAACCGGTCAGGATTTGCGTGTCGACATGCCCGCAATCGGGCCAGATACCGTGACGTCAGTGGCCGCAGCAAACCTTGGCGGCATTGTGATTGCGGCGGGCCGGGTGATGATCCTTGAGCGTGCCAAAACCATCGCGGCAATCGAGGCGGCGGGCCTGTTCCTGCTGGCAATATAATGCAGTTTTACCTGATTGCAGGCGAGCCATCCGGTGATGCATTGGGGGCGGCTTTGATGGCGGGGCTGAAACAACTGGTGCCCGATGTTGTGTTTCACGGCGTTGGCGGTCCATTGATGCAGGCGCAAGGGTTGAACAGCCAGTTTGCGATGGATGAGCTGTCGGTGATGGGCATTGCCGAAGTGCTGCCCAAATACCGTGCCCTGAAACGCCGCATTACTGAATGTGCCGATGCAGTTTTGCGCCTGAAACCGGATGCGTTGATCACCATCGACAGCCCCGATTTTTGTCTGCGGGTGGCTAAGCAGGTGAAGGCTGGCAGCGACATCAAAACCATCCATTACGTCGCCCCCTCGGTCTGGGCGTGGCGGGCAGGGCGGGCGGCCAAAATGGCCCGTGTGATTGATCATGTGTTGGCGTTATTGCCGTTCGAGCCACCCTTGATGCAGGCCGCAGGCATGGGGTGTGATTTTGTCGGCCATCCGGTGGTCAGCGAGCCTGTCGCCAGCCAAACGGAAATCACCGAATTTCGCCAACGCCACGGGATCAATGAGGCCCCGCTGTTGCTGATCTTGCCCGGTTCGCGCCGTGGCGAGGTTGATCGCCTTGCGCCAGTGTTCGGGCAAACCCTTGCCCGTGTCATCCAAGCCCGCCCTGATTTGCGGGTTGTGGTGCCCGCCGCCAATGCGGTTGCAGCACGGGTGCAGGAATTGGTGGCCGACTGGACAGGTGATCCGGTCATTTTGCAGGGCGACGCCAATGAGAAACGTGCCGCTTTTGGCGCGGCGGACGTTGCGCTAGCCGCGTCAGGCACAGTATCGCTGGAACTGGCCGCCGCCAGCACCCCGATGGTGATCGCCTATGATATGAACTGGTTTTCGCGGATATTGATCGGCAGGATGTTAAAGATCGATACAGTGACACTGGTGAACCTTGTGTCGCAAACCCGTGTGGTGCCGGAATTTTTGGGTGCCGAATGCACGCCTGACAAAATCGCAGGCGGCATCATGGATGTGCTGGACAATCCACGCGCTCAGCAGGCCGCGATGGACCTGACGATGAAACGCCTTGGCCGCGGCAATGAAGCACCGGGGTTACGGGCGGCCAAAGCGGTTCTTAATGCGCTTTAGGGATGTTGATTTGCGGTGGATCAAAGCCACGGCCAAAGCGCCTTAGCATACTTTAAGACGCGTATATCATTATAAGGAGTCGACATTATGAAAATTCTCTCATCTCTGGCGCTGGCCGCCGTGGTCGCGTTCACAACCGCGCCCGCTGCCTTTGCCGACGAGATCATCGGCAGCTATGTTGCCTATATTGGCCGCGACGATCTTTATAATTCCAAAGGCGCNCGNCTGAGCGAGCCGTGGCAGATTTTGCGCCAGGATCGCGCCAATTATCACCGGTTTGGTATTTCGCAGTCAGGTGATGAGTGGGACCCGTTTTTCGACAGTATCGAAAATCGCGCAATCATGGAGCGAATGATTATGAACGGCTCTATTGCTTCGGGCGCACGCAGCGGATTGTTGCAGGGCGGGGCAACAGTTTTCGTGCGAATTTATGGCAGTGGGTCGCGTGGTAAATACGTCAAGGTCACGGTTGTAAACTAACTGCGCATGAATCGCATGACATAGAGCATAAGGGCCGGAACCTCGCGAGCGTATGATTTTAACGTTTTAAAAGGTTTAGTGCCTTTATTCTCTGGACTGCTTACCTTCGCAACCAGTCCAAAATGCTTGGCGATCAGTTTGGCGCGTAAGGCGTGGTAGTGATCTGTGGCAAGCACCACAGATTTGGCCTCAAGTTGCGCCAAAATCGGGCGGGCGTTGCCGATGTTCTCAAGCGTCGTNGTTGATCTGTCTTCAAGCGATATGTCGCGTTCGGGCACGCCCTGTTCTATACAGATATCGCGAATGACAGCGGCCTCGGAGGGCGGATACCGCCCGACACCGCCGCAGCCAATGATATGTCTGACCTGACCATCGAGGTATAGTTGCGCCGCATGGTTGGCGCGCCTGCGCAGGGTGGGCGAGGGCTGTCCATCTGCCCAAACCGCCGCCCCCAACACCAAGGCCACAGGTGGCTCTAGTGCCCCCGCCAAATCCAGCCCCCGCCAAATATCCGGCTGCCGTCTTCTTGATAGAACACACAGGCCTGCCCGGGTGACACACCTTCTTCGGGGGTCAGAAGTTCGACTTCAGCCGTGGTTGCGGACAGCGGGCGCACGATTGCACTGCGGGGCGGGCGGGTTGAGCGGACTTTGACAGCCAGATGCCATGCCTCACGGCTCTNGAACNCCTCNTCCCCCAACCAGTTGATCTCGCGCACGGGCACAATCCGTGTGGTCAGCGCCTCTTTCGGCCCCACAACCACCTCGCGCCGATCCGCATCCAGCCGAACCACATATAATGGGTCCGCCAAACCGCCAATGCCCAAACCACGGCGCTGCCCGATGGTGTAATGAATGACGCCTGCGTGTTGCGCCAACACATTGCCGTCCATATCAACGATGTCACCGGGGCTGGCCGCCTCTGGGCGCAGCTTTTCAATCAGGGCGGCATAGTTTCCGTCGGGCACGAAACAAATATCCTGACTGTCGGGTTTGTCCGCCACCGCCAATCCGTGTTTCACCGCCAACGCACGGGTCTCGGCCTTGGATTTCAGATGCCCCAAAGGAAAGCGCAGAAATTCCAGTTGGTCCTGTGTGGTCGGGAACAGGAANTAGCTTTGGTCACGGTTCGCATCCGCCGCCGCATGCAGCTCGGCCCCGTTTTCCCCTGTCATGCGCTGAATATAATGCCCCGTGGCCATGCAGTCGGCATCCAGATCGCGCGCGGTGGCCAGCAAATCCTTAAACTTGACCCGCTCGTTGCAACGAATGCAGGGAACAGGCGTGGCCCCCGCCAGATAACTGTCGGCAAATTCATCGATCACGGTTTCCTTGAAAATATTCTCGTAATCCAGAACGTAATGTGGAAATCCCATTTCCTCGGCCACGCGTCGCGCATCATGAATGTCGATGCCCGCACAACAGGCACCTTTCTTGGCCAATGCTGCCCCGTGATCATAAAGCTGCAAAGTGACGCCAACCACGTCATAGCCTTCGCGGGCCAGCTCGGCCGCGACCACGGACGAATCGACGCCGCCGGACATTGCCACAACCACACGGGTTTCGGACGGCGGTTTTGCAAAGCCAAGAGAATTTAAAGAATGGGTCATTAGGATGCCGTTTATAGGAGTTATCAAGGTCCTTCAGAATATAGGAAAATGCGAACTACTAACAAGGGGCGGTTTCATTTCTAATTAAGGGAGTTGGCGCAAATTGGGCAAAACCGCACAAGGATTGTCAGATGTATTTGAAAAAAGTTGATGGGCCGCGCGCCGTATCCCTGCCGGATGGCACAGTGATGACACGGGCCGATTTGCCGGACCCGGCGACCAAACGCTGGGTGGCCAGTCGTAAAATCGCAGTGGTCAAGGCCGTTTCCTTTGGGCTGATTCCCTTAAACGAGGCGCTGGAAACCTACGATATTTGCGAGGAAGAGTATATTTCGTGGAAAATGGCCGTCGAAAAACACGGTGCGGGCGCGTTAAAAACAACTTCTTTACAAAAGTATAGACAACTTTAAGGTGTATTCACGAAATGTTCCTCATCGGTAACTTGTGGTTAACCATTTATCTCCAATGTTAACCACAATGCTGACCGAAAAATTAATAGCGGAGAATACTGACAATGCGTGTTTTGCTGGTTGAAGACGATCCTACCACATCTAAAAGCATCGAAATGATGCTCACTCATGCCAACCTGAATGTTTACTGCACCGATTTGGGTGAAGAGGGCATCGATCTGGCCAAATTATATGACTACGATTTGATCCTGCTGGATCTGGGTTTGCCGGATATGAATGGCAACGAAGTGCTGCGTCAATTGCGACTGGCGCGGATCGATACGCCCATTCTGATCCTGACCGGATCNGACGATACGGAAAACAAGATCAAGGCATTTGGGTTCGGGGCAGATGACTATCTGACCAAACCGTTCCACCGTGAAGAATTGGTTGCGCGTATCCATGCAATTATTCGCCGTTCCAAAGGNCATTCGCAGTCAATTATTGCCACGGGTAAAATTGCGGTCAATCTGGATGCCAAAACGGTTGAAACCGTTGGCAAGCCAATCCACCTAACGGGCAAAGAATACCAGATGCTGGAACTCCTTTCGCTGCGCAAAGGCACAACTTTGACCAAGGAAATGTTCCTGAACCACCTTTATGGTGGCATGGACGAACCCGAGTTGAAAATCATTGATGTGTTTATCTGTAAACTGCGCAAAAAGCTGTGCGAGGCAACGGATGGCGAAAACTATATCGAAACCGTTTGGGGGCGTGGTTATGTGTTGCGCGACCCTGTAGCGACCGAAATGGATGAACCACTGGCGATTGGCGCCTGATTGGCCACCACTCTCTGGACCTCTTCGTGATCGCCGCCTATCAAGGACAGGTGCATTGCGAAGAGGGCCAGATGGACACAATAGCAGTTGATCAATTGAACATGGCACAGGCCAGCAGNGAATTGGCCCGTTTGGCCGCTGTGTTGGGCCGAGCAAATACGGCCTATCATACCAATGATTCCCCAGAAATTTCCGATGCCCAATTTGATGCNCTGAAGCGGCGCAATGCTGAAATCGAGGCGCGGTTCCCTAATCTGAAACGTACCGACAGCCCCAGTGATGTTGTTGGCGCTGCACCGTCCGAGGGGTTTTCAAAAGCCCTCCACGCGGTGCCGATGCTTTCATTGGGCAATGCGTTTACCGATTCTGATGTGCAGGAATTTGTGGCCCGCATTCGAAAATTTCTAGGCATGGGCAAGGACGCTGCGCTGGCGTTTACGGCCGAGCCGAAAATCGACGGTGTATCCCTTAGTTTGCGATATGAGGCGGGGCGTTTGGTTCAAGCGGCGACCCGCGGGGATGGTGAGGTTGGTGAAAACGTCACTCAAAACGCCCTGACCATATCGGATATTCCGGAAAAAATCGAAAATGCGCCCGACATAGTTGAGGTGCGCGGCGAAGTTTATATGGCGCACAAGGATTTTGCCGATCTAAACGCGCGTCAAATGGCCAAAGGTGACAAACCTTTTGCCAATCCTCGCAATGCCGCCGCCGGATCCTTGCGCCAATTGGACGTCAGAATCACCAAATCCCGCCCGCTGAAATTCTTTGCATATGCGTGGGGGGCATTGTCCGAGCCTCTTGCCGCCACCCAGTCGGGGGCAATTTCGAAACTAAATCACTTTGGGTTTCAAACCAATCCGCTCACAAAGATTTGTGACAGCTCTGACGAAATGATCGCCCATTACAACGAGATTGAGCGCCAACGCGCCACTCTTGGTTATGATATTGATGGCGTGGTTTACAAGGTCGACGATCTTGCCCTGCAACAGCGACTTGGTTTTCGCTCCACCACACCTCGTTGGGCTATCGCCCATAAATTTCCCGCCGAATTGGCATGGACCCGGCTTGAGGGTATCGACATTCAGGTCGGCCGCACTGGTGCTTTGTCCCCCGTGGCCCGCCTTGCGCCAGTCACGGTCGGTGGCGTTGTCGTATCGAACGCCACCCTTCACAATGAGGATTACATCAAGGGGTTTGATTCCAAGGGCAACATCATCCGTGATGGCAAAGACATCCGCGTCAATGATTGGGTTCAAGTCTACCGTGCTGGTGATGTGATCCCGAAAATTGCTGACGTTGATCTGGCAAAACGTCCATCGGATGCTGTGCCTTTCAACTTTCCGACCATTTGCCCTGAATGTGGCTCTGATGCCATCCGCGAGGAAGGCGATGCCGTTCATCGTTGCGTTGGTGGTCTAATATGCCCGGCCCAAGCGGTNGAAAAGCTGAGACATTTCGTGTCTCGCGGCGCTTTTGATATCGAGGGGCTTGGCGCCAAACAGGTTGAGATGTTCTACCACGACGACATCCTGCCAATCCGTGAACCCGCCGATATTTTCACCCTGCAAACACGCGATGCCACCAATCTGGCCAAATTGAAAAACCGGGATGGCTGGGGCGATAAGTCGGCCAGCAAACTGTTCCAGGCGATTGACGAAAAACGCCAAATTCCCTTGGCGCGCCTGATCTTCTCGCTCGGCATCCGCCACGTTGGGGACAGTGCTTCTACTTTGCTGGCCAATCACTATGGGTCATGGTCAAATTTCGAGGCGGCAATCAGTTCGATCACCCAAAGTGAAGGCCCTGAATGGGACGATCTAATTGCCATTGATGGTGTTGGGTCCGTGATGGCGGCCGCACTTGTAGCGGCGTTCGGGCAAGAAACTGAACGTGCGTCGATTGACCGGCTGGTTGCACATCTAATCCCGCAGGATGCGATCAAACGCGCCCCCGTCGATAGCCCAGTTGCGGGCAAAACCGTGGTGTTTACCGGCGCGTTGGAAAAGATGACCCGCGCCGAAGCCAAGGTGCGCGCCGAGGCGTTGGGGGCCAAAGTTTCAGGCTCGGTATCGGCCAAAACCGATTTGGTTGTGGCAGGGCCAGGGGCGGGCTCGAAAGTCAAAAAAGCCGAAAGTCTGGGGGTTGAACTGATCGATGAGGACAGTTGGCTGACGCTGATAGGTGACGCATGAGTGGGCGACCCGAAATCCTCTTCCCACTGTTTTCGGATTTGGAAACCTTGCAGGGCGTTGGGCCAAAAACTGCAACTCACTTTGCCCAAATGGGCATAGAAAAACCGCGTGATCTGATTTTTACATTACCCCACAGCGGCATTGATCGACAGCGCCGCGAAAGCATTCGTGATGTCACAGCCCCCGCAGTGGCGACGGTAACTGTAACGGTCGGGCGGCACATTCCGCCGCCAAGTCGCGGGCGGCCATATAGGGTCGAAGTGACGGATGCCAAAACCACNTTCCAGNTGGTNTTTTTCCATGCCCATGCCGATTACATCCAGAAAATCCTGCCAACTGGTCAGCAGCGCGTGGTTTCTGGACGCATCGAGATATTTGATTCGGTCGCGCAAATGGTGCACCCGGATCATGTGTTGCGGGTCGAGGAAGCGGATGAAATACCCGAGTTTGAACCAGTTTACCCACTGACCTCGGGGGTGTCGTTGCGGGTAATGACCAAGGCGGTCAATGCAGCGATGGAACGGGTTGTTCCGTTGGACGAATGGATTGATCCAGCCCAAAAAGCAAAAGCAAAATGGCCCGACTGGTATCATGCCATATCGATGGCTCATGCGCCCAAAAACAACGCGGATCTGGCTCCGGCAGCTGCCGTACGCGAGCGTTTGGCCTATGACGAACTTTTTGCCCACCAATTGACGTTGGCCTTGGCGCGCGCGGTTGAGCGCAGGGGCAAAGGCCATGCCAGCATTGCCAACGGAAAATTGCAAAGCAGGGTTTTGGCGGCATTGCCCTATCAGGCAACCGGCGCACAGGAACGGGCAATTTCCGAGATAGCGGCCGATATGGCCAAGCCCTTAAGGATGAACCGCTTGTTGCAGGGGGATGTCGGATCGGGCAAAACACTGGTCGCTTTGATGTCGCTGCTGGTTGCGGTCGAGGCTGGNGGGCAGGGGGTGATGATGGCTCCGACCGAAATTTTGGCGCGCCAACATCTGGCAGGATTGCAACCTTTGGCCGAAGCGGCAGGCGTCGTGCTCGAACTCTTAACGGGTCGTGACAAAGGGGCTGAGCGCGCTGCCAAGCTGAAAGCNCTNAAATCCGGGGACATCCAGATTTTGGTTGGCACCCACGCGGTTTTTCAAAANGATGTTGAGTTTCAGGATTTGCGCCTTGCGATTGTGGATGAACAGCACCGTTTCGGGGTGCGTCAACGATTAGAGCTGTCGGCCAAAGGCCTGCGAGCAGATGTTTTGGTGATGACCGCGACACCGATCCCGCGCTCTCTATCTCTCGCGCAATATGGCGATATGGACATTTCGGTGCTGGACGAAAAACCACCAGGGCGCAAACCGATCCGCACCGCAATGGTGTCAACCAAGCGTATTTCCGAAGTGGTTGACCATATGCGCGGGGCGATTTCCGAGGGGCGCCAAGCCTATTGGGTTTGCCCGTTGGTTGAAGAAAGCGAAGTTGTTGACATGGTCGCGGCACAAGAACGCTTCAAGTCGNTGCGGGCCGCATTGGGCGAAGGCGTGGTTGGGTTGGTGCATGGGCAGATGCCGCCGTCGGAAAAAGATGTCGCCATGAANCGGTTCAATGCGGGCGAGACCAAGGTGTTGGTTGCCACGACGGTGATCGAGGTTGGCGTAGATGTGCCCAATGCCACGATCATGGTGATTGAACGGGCCGAAAGTTTCGGATTGGCGCAGTTACATCAGTTGCGTGGGCGAGTGGGACGCGGATCCGAGCAGTCGACCTGTTTGTTGATGTACCAGTCACCAATGTCCGAAACCGCGTCGCGGCGGCTTGAAATCATGCGCGAAACCGAAGATGGGTTTGTGATTGCCGAAGAGGATTTGGCAATGCGCGGGGCAGGGGACTTGATCGGAACGGCCCAATCCGGTCTGCCGCAGTTTCGAATAGCAGATATAGAAAGTCAGTCTGGATTGATGGCTATTGCTCAAAGTGATGCGCGCAAATTGCTGGCAGAGGATCCCGATCTGACGACTGCGAGAGGCAAGGCGGCCCGCACCCTGTTGTGGTTAATGGAGCAGGATAAGGCAATTCGTTTAATTTCAGTGGGTTAGACACATTTAGCATGGTTTGTTCACAAATGTTCCTAAAAAGTTCTTTACATATGCTTAATGGTATGAGAACAAAGGGGCAACAAATAGAGTAAACACGAAGGGGCCCTGAAATGCTCAACGATATTAAAACCGTCTATTTACGCTCCGGCGCAACGATCCTTCAGGACGCAATTGGGGCAGCGGCCCTTATTGTGATGCTGGCTGTTGGATTATATCTGCCCGGGTTAGGATAGCGACTGACACGATCCAAATTGCCTGCCGTCGATATGCCGGATACAGCGCTGCAATATGTCCCCAACAGATGCACGCGACATGACACTGCCTGTTACACGCCGAGAAGATTGCCTCTTTCTTGATGTTGAGTGTCCGGACCACATAAGACATGGCCACTTGCCGCCGCCTTCTGGTCCCAGAAGTGCGGCGGTTTTTTTAGCCCAAAACCACCCCATAGCCTGTCATCAACACCTTCCGGTGGATGTTCCGCACGCTATCTTCAATTTCTTACATCTTAATTAAGCACATTCAGTTTTGCTGGCCATGCCGACCGCCTTGACCAAAGCCTCTAGCGACAACATGATCGAGGCGTGGCGGTTTTTATACCCGCGCGCAGCCATCAGCACCTTTAGCCCGTCAAATGGCGCATCCGGCGCATCCCCCCCCCTGCGCAACATGTCCGACAATTGATCACGTGCTTTACAAATCTCGTCTGGGGTGCGCCCGATGATGTTGCTGGCCACCACCGAGGCCGCCGCCTGACCCAAAGCACAGGCCTTCACATCCTGCCCAAAGCCTGAAATGCGGCCTTGATCCAGTGTCACATCGACCGTCACGGTTGACCCACACAAAGGCGCGCGTTCNTTGACGCTGGCTTGCGGGGCATCCAACCGTTCGGTTAGGGGAATANCCGTTGCCAGCGCCAAAATCTGGCTGGAATATAATTTGATCAGATCTTGGTCATTGCTCATCTCAAATCCTTTTGGGGCTTTCCCTTTTGGCTGTTGGTATCCTAGATAGGCATAAATACGAAATTTGCAAAAGGTTTTGACATGTCTTTCGACCCAACAACACTAAGATTTGACGACAAGGGCCTGATCCCCGCAATTGCTCAGGCCGAAGGCACTGGCGAGGTGCTGATGATGGCNTGGATGAACGCCGAGGCCGTTGCCCGCACGCTTGCAACGGGGCGGGTCACTTATTGGTCGCGATCCAGGCAGTCCTTCTGGATTAAGGGCGAAACCTCGGGCCATGTGCAGGAATTGGTTGAACTGCGGGTGGATTGTGACCGCGACTGCCTGTTGGTGATCGTGCGCCAGTCAGGTCCGGCCTGTCACACTATGCGGCGCAGTTGCTTTTATACAGCCATTCAGGACGGGGACGAAGTTGAAATGATGCAGCCGATGGAGTAGAATTTTGCAAGGCTGGGCTATTTTTCCCCTTATTTAGCCTGTTTTTACAGGAGAATATTGATGAAAAACCTAATTGGAACAGTGTTAATCGCGGGCCTGTTCGCGGGTGTCGGCGTTGCCCCATCAGATGCTGACGGGTTTGACCCACGCCAGCCCTGCGACAAAGTTCTGGAAGATGCGGACCAGACCACCCTGGCGATGGTGGGGGCATGGAGCTTTGGTTATCTGGCCTCAAAACAATCAGACCCGCGCCCCGTGGACCTTGAAAAT
>JGI24724J26744_10000493_pt1 | contig 28904 bp, 22 predicted proteins | sample Cruoilmetagenom7_FD_26744 | JGI IMG/M metagenome (IMG submission 26744) | reverse complement strand
GTTTTTCTGGGAAGTGCACCATCTTTCATTACCGATCGAAATAAGGAATCTTTCCGCATAGCTGACAAATAAATTCCTGCATTACCCGATTTGGAACCCAATTTAAGAATTGTGTCATCTCCGTGAATATAATCCACATCATTGATCTGATTATTTAAGATCAGATCATCAATACAATTCTGTATGCTTCCTACTGTTAATGTATGGTTGGGTTTCTTTACACTGACCATCCAAAAGTTGTATTCATCAAAAGCGCCAAATACTTGATCCTCGGTTTGATTGTTGGAGACTGCAGATACCAATGTTTTAAAATCAGTAATTTTCTGAACATCTAATTTGTTATTGAAATANTTCTTTAATGAAAGAAGCCAGTCTCCCTTAATGCCTTTTAATAAGCGGTGGATTGGTTCAAATACTATGCCTTCATCATGGATATTGACGATTTCCACGAGCGCATACCGAGCCGGATGATTTTCTGGAGTTTTGTGTTTTATCTTATCCCAAACTGCTTTTGCTGTTGCCAATGAGTGATTCCCGTCTCCTACAGCAAAAAGTAATGGGGGAGCGTTTTTATCAACACTATATTTTTCTGATTGAATCTCTGGTGAGATCAATTTTTCAAGAGCTTGGACGACCTTGTTTTCTAGGTTTGGAGAAGTGATATGGTAACCCTTTAGGTGACCGCTATTCTGCATGAGATTAAAATCATAAATTAGTTCGATAGCATTGGATGAATTAATAATAGGTGCGATGACGGACAGTTCTGGATCATCAATCAAGACTAGAATGTGCGGAATTTCTATTAATGCATCCTGGCGAATCTTTATCCGAGGTGGTAAACGATCAATGATCGTGCCTTCGGTAGCTCTGATAAGTGAGTCGGCACCATCAGTAAAATCATATCGTTCAAGATCAAGAGCGGCAATGAGCCCCTTTCTAACTGAATTGTCAAAGTACCGTTCGATATAAATAATGCCATCAATCAATTGGAAATAATTCATTTTGAGATATTTTTCCATGAATGAGTTGATTTTAGAAGAATGAATTTGTTCTTTTTCAGTACCTAAAAATGCTTCAGGAAGAATTAGATGGTATGCGGATGGTGATTGANCGATTAANTTTTCTACAGCGTTCCAGTATTCTGGCTGAGATGTGAATTGATCGCATGCTACTACTGCCCACTTTTCAAAATCTGTTTGATTATTAGGGATTAGTATCTCTGGTGCTTGGATGCCAACACTTGGAAAATTCCTCATTTTATTGATGTTCCCTTTACCTTTGTAGTTATTTTATCAAAAAAAATTATAGGATTTGTATTGAAATTCCTTAGAAAAAGCACTTTATTAATCTATAATATTAAGCTCCATTTTATACACCTTGACGGTAACTTGCATTTCAAATAGAATTCGTTTTTGGATTTATGGATTTGGATTTTCTATTACATAAATGTATAATACTTCCAAGTTCAAACAATTAAAGTGATTTGCGGAAATAGCGTATCCTTTCACGCCCCTTATATTTCTGAGATCAAAATAATTGAAATATAAATAATATGAATTAATCAGGAGAAGTGTTCATGGTACGTATTCGTTTAAGAAGAACAGGTTTAAGAAATCAGCCGAGTTATCGCATTGTTGCAGCAGAGAAAGAGAGTCCACGAGATGGGAAATTCTTGGAGAACTTGGGGTCTTACAATCCACGTACTGACCCGTTTACATTTGAAGTTAATGAAGACCGCGTATTTCATTGGCTCAAGAATGGGGCACAACCCAGTGAATCTGTAACGCAAATATTCAATGCTGTCGGGCTATTAGATCGGTATAAAAGATTCAAGGATGGCGAACCTATTGAGAAAATTATAGATGAAGCCAAGGCATACTATGAATCACGGTCTGTTGACCCAAAAACCCGCATAGATAAACCTAAAGCTGAGGCTAAGCCTAAGGCCGAAGCTAAACCTAAAGCTGAAGCTAAGCCTAAAGCTGAAGCTAAGCCTAAAGCTGAAGCTAAGCCTAAAGCTAAAGCTAAACCGGAATAAGAAGTTAAAACAAAAAGGAGCCCACGTGAAAGATTTAATTGAATCTATCGCAAAGCAATTGGTGGATGATCCATCGCAAGTATCTGTATCGGAAATCGATGAAGGCGGTCGTGTGCGAATTGAATTAAAAGTAGCTAAGGAGGACATGGGCCGTGTCATAGGAAAAGGTGGGCGGGTAGCCAATTCAATCCGTGTTCTCTTACGTGTTGCAGCAGCGCGTGAAGGGAAGCGCGCAACTCTGGATATTGTAGAACCTTAGTTATATGCAGAATAAGCAAAATGAAAGACAGGACCAATCAGGCTTGCTAAAAAATGGTAAGCCTGATTTTTTAGCAGTTGCCAAAATTCACAAGCCGCATGGTTTGAAAGGTGAAGTAACGGTAGGATTGGTCACAGATTTTCCTGAAAGGTTAAAAAAAGGAAAGCAAGTGTATATCGGTGAAAACCATATTCCATCACAAATTGACACTATTAGGAAAACGGATAAAAAATATCTTATAACATTTGCAGACCATTATTCAAGAGATTCTGTGGCTTCTTTTCGTAATCAGATAGTATATATTCAATATGAAGATTTACCCGTGCTTCCAGATAATGAATATTATCATCATGATCTTGTAGGTATGAGGGTTTTTTCAATCGAAGAGAAAGAGATTGGTGTTCTTGTAGAAATCATTCTTACAGGCGCGAACGATGTATATGTAATCAAACCTCATAACCGGGATGCGAAGGAGATCTTAATACCTGCAATAAAGTCCGTTGTAAAAAAAGTGGATACTGAGAACAAAAAAATGACAGTGAAGCTACAAGAGTGGCGCTGATGGATGATCGACGATACTGGATCGGATTTGACCAGATTCGTGGGATTGGTTCTGTACGAACTAAAATGTTGCTGGATTACTTCGGTGATCTTTCAGAAGCATGGAAATCAAATCCATCATCATTGCGAGAAGCAGGATTACCAGAAAAAATTGTTAATTCATTTGTGAAATTACGCCATGAAATTGACCTTGAACAAGAATGGAATTTAATTCAGCAATTAGGTATATCAGTAGTCACTTTTGATCAAGACAATTATCCACGATTACTTCAATCCATACAGCATCCTCCTCCTGTGCTGTATATCAAAGGGTCATTTATTGAGGAAGATGATTGCTCTGTTGCTGTCGTTGGCACTCGAAAAAAAACGTCGTATGGAAAGCAAGTGGCAAGCGAGCTTTCACGATTTTTAGCAACTAATGGGATAACCGTTGTTAGCGGCATGGCTCGTGGAATTGACACAATTGCTCATCAATCTGCCTTAGATGCTAATGGAAGGACCATTGCGGTTTTTGGGAGCGGGTTAGATGTTATTTATCCTCCTGAAAACAGAGGCCTAGCAGATAATATAAAAGCTCATGGTGTATTGGTAAGCGAATTTTATCCGGGTACTCAACCTGAGGGAGTGAATTTCCCGCCGCGCAATCGAATTATTTCTGGTCTTTCAAAGGCGGTTGTGGTTGTTGAAGCTGATGAGAAAAGCGGTGCATTAATAACAGCGAAATTTGCAGTAGAACAATCAAGAGAAGTTTTCGCAGTTCCTGGTTCAATTTACGCTCCAAGGAGTCGAGGAACAAATAGGTTGATAAGTGATGGTGCTCTACCGCTTTTAGATTTTAATGAATTACTTTTAGCTTTAAATCTGGAACAATCCGCAGAATTCAGATACGTGCAAAACATTTTGCCTAAAAATGATATAGAATTGCTGCTCTTGAATACAGTTAGGGACGAACCCCTTCATATTGATGATATAAAATCAATTACGGGTTTATCAACAGATAAAGTCTCTGCGAGTTTGGTTATGATGGAATTAAAGGGTTTTGTTCGAAAAGTAGGAAATATGATGTACCAATCCGTTTCTGATGGATCAGAGAATTATGAGGTATGATGGACACACATTTTTATGCGGTTATCATGGCTGGTGGGGGAGGAACGCGATTATGGCCGCTTTCTCGAAGAGATACCCCAAAGCAGTTATTAAAAATTTATAAGGATAAATCGCTTTTTCGCATAGCTTTAGATCGGTTAAAAGGCTTGCTTGATATTGATCATATATATGTGGTTACCGTTGAGGAACAGATAGCTATGCTCAAAGACGAAGCTCCTGAACTACCAATACACAATTACTTAATTGAACCGATGCCGAAAGGGACTGCCTCTGTTGTAGGGATGGCTGCAACTTATTTACAGAAAATTGACCCAGATGCAGTAATGGCGGTTCTAACAGCAGACCACGTGATAGAAAATGTACAGTATTTCCAAGATTTATTGGTTAAAGCGAAGACAGCGGCAGCAGAAGGACTTTTAGTCACATTGGGTATTGAGCCAACATTTCCGGCTACCGGGTATGGTTATATCGAAGCTGGAGAAATAATTAGTGGGTTGAATGGGTTTAAGGTAATTAGATTTAAAGAAAAGCCTGATCCAGAGACGGCGAAAAAATATTTTAATTCCGGTTCTTTTTATTGGAATTCTGGGATGTTCATTTGGTCAGTCGCAGCAATTTTGAATGAGTTTAGAAAACAAATGCCTGAGTTGCATGAAAAATTGAGAATAATCCAGACCCGCATTCAAGAAGATCACCAAATTGGTGGAATTACTGATATTTGGGAGACTATTCAACCACAGACAATTGATTATGGTATTATGGAGGGCGCTTTGGATGTGGTTGTACTGCCCGCGCGGGGTTTAGGTTGGAATGATGTGGGGAGTTGGGATTCACTTTTTTCAATTTTAGAAGCGGATCAGGATGGAAATATCCAATTGGCACGCCATGTAGTAAATGTGGATTCAACGGATATTCTTATCCAATCAACCGACGAAGAGAAGATGATAGCAGTTGTGGGATTGAAGGATATTGTAATAGTGGACCATAAAAACACCTTGATGATATGTAAGAGAGGTGAAACTCAAAAGATTCGCCAGGTTATCAAGAAAATAAAGGAAAATGGTTTAAATAATTATCTTTAGGAGTTATTTTGGAAGCTTATTGTGTTAAATGTAAAGAAAAGCGAGAAATACAAAATTCACAAGCGGAATTTAATTCTCGATCGACACCAGTAACCACTGGTATATGTAAAGTTTGCGGTACAAAACTATATCGGATAGGTCGCACGGAGATGCATGAAGGTATGGTTGCTCCACCACGTGTAAAAAAGGAAATTAAGAGAAAAGGTAAAATGGTGATCGTAGAATCGCCAGCCAAAGCCAGAACGGTCGGAAATTTTTTAGGGAAAGGATATACAGTCCGTGCCTCGGTAGGGCATGTACGNGACCTTCTTCGTTCTCAATTGTCGGTTGATGTGGAAAATAATTTCCAACCAAAATACCGGGTCCCAAACGAAAAGCGACCNATAGTAAAGGAGCTGAAAGCAGAAGCAAAAAAAGCCGAAGAGGTCTATCTGGCAACAGACCCGGATAGGGAAGGTGAAGCAATTGCTTGGCATCTGATGGAAGCTGCAGAGCTTGATGAGAAGCGTGTAAAACGGGTTGTTTTTCACGAGATTACAAAACCAGCAATTGAAACGGCTTTTTCTCATCCACGGGTAATTGACTCTGATCTTGTTGATGCACAGCAAGCGCGGCGAATCCTAGATCGTTTGGTTGGATATAACTTAACACCTCTTTTATGGGAAAAGGTGCGTGGTCGTCTTTCGGCTGGACGGGTTCAGTCTGTTACGTTGCGTTTAATTGTGGAAAGAGAACGGGAAATTGAAACATTTATTCCGCAGGAATATTGGTCCATAGATGCTGAATTCAAACCCTTGGATGCAACTGAGTCATTCAGGGCAAAATTATTTAAGGTTGACGGCAACGATCCGAATTTGTCAAATCAAGAGGTTGTTGAAAAACTCCTTCCAAAACTAAAAGAAGCAAAGTACACAGTAGGTGAAATTAAAAGAGGGAAAAGAACAAGAAAACCTTATGCTCCTTTTATCACCAGCACTCTACAGCAGCAAGCTTCACGGCAGTTGGGTTTCACTGCAAAAAGAACAATGCGGGTTGCCCAGCAGTTATATGAAGGTATTGACATAGGGAATGGCGGCCAAACAGGTTTGATTACTTATATGAGGACCGATTCAACAAATATCTCGCCAGTTGCTCTCAATGAGGTTCGAAAATATATTGAAGATGTGCACGGGGAAGGGTTTCTTCCGGATAAGGAAAATACATATAGAACCAGAGTTACAAAAGCACAAGAGGCACATGAAGCGATTCGACCGACGTCTGTGATGCACTTGCCGGAAAAGGTTAAACCGTTCTTAAAACCTGAACAATATAAACTATATCGATTGATTTGGCGCCGCTTCGTTGCTTCACAAATGCGTGCAGCAATTTATTCAACTGTTTCGATTCTTATTAATGGAGAAAACGCAGAAAATAATTTCAAATTTCGCGCATCTGGTTCAGAATTAGATTTCGCTGGATTTCTTGTACTTTATGAAGAAGCAAAAGATGAGGATTTGAATGAGAAAAAGAACGGGCGATTAAAACTACCTAAAGGATTGGCAAAGGGAAATGCGCTGAAATTACTTGAACTTTCACCTGCCCAGCATTTTACTCAACCACCACCAAGGTTTACTGAAGCATCGTTGATACAAACATTAGAGGAATATGGAATTGGCAGACCTTCCACATATGCGCCAACCATTTCGACGATCCAGGCTCGTGGGTATGTGGAGCGAGAAAATAAGCGACTAATGCCAACGGAAACTGGATTTGTAGTGAATGATCTTCTAATCGAATATTTCCCAGATATTCTTGGCGTAAATTTCACTGCTCAGATGGAAGAAGATTTAGATGAAATTGCGCATGGCAAACGGAAATGGAATGATTTGATTGAAGATTTCTATAAAGATTTTGAACCGAAATTAAAACATGCTCAGGAAGAAATGCCTGAAGCAAAAACAGAACCCGAAAAGATAGGTCGAAGCTGCCCGAAGTGCGAAAACGAGTTGATTGTCAAATGGGGTAGGTTCGGTAAATTTATTAGCTGCAGTAATTATCCTGAGTGTAAATATACTGAACCATTTCTAGAGAAGATTGGTGTCGCTTGCCCGAAAGATGGTGGAGATATTGTTCTACGTAAAACCAGAAAAGGCCGTATATTTTATGGGTGCATAAATTACCCAAATTGTGATTTTACGTCATGGAAAAAACCAATAAAAACCAGTTGCCCCGCTTGTGGTGGTATATTGGTTAATAGGAATAAAAGAGAATTCCAGTGTCTTGATTGCGATGAAGTATTTACATCCGATAACATTGTTATTAAATAAGCGGCATAAAACTTGCATCCTACACAGTGTATTGATCTTGTCAAATTACAGGAGAGATGACTATGGATAAAATAAAAGATTTTTTCAAGAATCCGACCAATTTTGGAGCAATCGGATTAATAGTAGGAATTGTAATTGGTCTTGTTGTTCTGGGTTGGGGTGTATTACCAGTGAAATGGACTGATGCTGCTCCAACTGATCTACAGATCGATTACCAAAGGGATTACCTTTGTATGATGATCGATTCTTATATACGAAACCAAGATAATGAGCTGGTACAGCTTCGATGGGATGGATTGGGTGAAAACGCCGACGAATTGTTGAATACATTAACCCCAACGGTTTGCCGATTTACTTCTGCTGCTGAAATTGAAGCCTTCAAAGAAATTGTGGATCTTCAAATGGTTATTCCAGAAATTACAGCAGAAGAACTTGTTGAAGAAGAATCTGACATTGGTGTTATAAATGCTGGGGAGGAAACACCTTCGGAGGTAAAAACGATTTCAATCCTTCCACTTGCGATCCTCATTTTACTTACTCTTGTTGTAGGTGGAATACTTATATTTCTAATGATCAAACGAAGAAAGAGTAATAGCGGTGGAAAAGTTAAAGCCACTAAGGTTGTTATCCCAAAGAATAATTCTGAAGATCAATTAAAACGTGAAGGTAAAAAAACCGTAATCAAAGAATCCCCATTAGCGCAGTTCATGACGACCTATCGCCAGGGTGACGATTTGTATGACGATTCTTTTAGCATAGACTCGGTAAATGGTGCATTCTTAGGAGAATGCGGTGTTGGCATTGCGGAAACGATTGGTGTGGGCGATCCTAAAAAAGTAACAGCACTTGAAGTTTGGTTGTTTGATAAGAATGATATTCAGACAGTTACAAAAGTATTGATGAGCGAACACGCAGAAAATGATCCTGCTTTACGGCAGCGACTTCTTTCTAAAGGCGAGCCTATCTTAGTTGAACCAGGCATGCGTTTCATAATGGAAACCGCTTCCCTTCAATTAGAAGCACACGTAATTGACATGGTATATGCACGTGGACCTTTACCCGAAAACAGTTATTTCTCCCGATTAACGCTTGAAGTGTCTGTTTGGCCAAAATAATAGATAATAAAGAAACCCGGATAGCCCGGGTTTCTTTTATTTAATCTCAATAATCTTAAAATTGATTCTGCCCTCTGGTGTTTTTACTCTTACAATGTCCCCCACTTTATGTTCAAGTAGGGCGCTTCCGATAGGAGATTCGTAGGATAATTTACCTGAACCTGGATCCGCTTCTTTGGATCCCACAATATGAATGATTTCTTTTGGGTATCCCTCTTCTTTAACCACTACAATTGAGCCAATTTGAACTTCATCAGATGAATTATTTCTTTGTTCAATCACTTTTACTCGTTTAAGGGTTTCTTCCAATTCTTGAATTTTACCTTCTGTAAATCCTTGGTCTTCCTTTGCTTTAATATAGTCAGCATTCTCGGAAAGTCTCCCATTTCAATCGCAGATCGTAATCTGGCAGCCAATTCAGCGCGAGCAGGCCCCTTTAATTCTTCAAGTTCTTTTTTTAACTTATGTATTCCTTCTTTAGTTAAGAAAATATCCTCATGCATAATAATCGCAAAGCCCTTCAATTGAAAGATTGTACTATACAAGAATTTTCGGAACTGGAGAATTCAGCGAGAAAGTCTGGTTCCAATTTTTTCACCGGATATTACTTTATAGAGATTACCCTCTTCTTCTCCAGAAAAAATATCAATGGATAAATTTTCATCAAGCGTGATTAGATCTAACATATTTTTTACTTTTGAAGCCATTCCGCCAGTTACATCCGTGGAGGCGGAAGCATTTATTTTATTCGATACTGATGGGTAAGTATCTGGAGTGATTAATGNGATCAAATCCTGATTGCGCGGATAATCCAGAAAGACCCCTCTTTCTTTTCCGGCGAGTAGAATGCGATTTGGATGCAATACATTGACCAAGTATGAGAACAATTCTTCTGTGGAAAAAATCGTTGCTCCTAATCCTTTATCAATGACCACATCTCCAAAAACCATTGGTAACAGGTGGTTTTTCAAGATTGAAATAAATGGTTGTGTATTCCATAGGTCAACCTTTTTGTTGTTTGAAACAAGGGATGCGGAAGCTGGTAGAGAGATGACAGGTAATCCTAAGTCTAGAAACTCCTTGATTACAATATTGTTCAATTGGTGTGCGGACCACCATACTTTTTGAAATCCAAGCCAATCTTCCGTTGACCGGACGCCAGTGTGCGTTCCAAATTGTGCAGCGGTTGAGTGACCAAATGATCCAGATCCATGACCGATAAGCAATTTCAGTTCGGGATTTGTGTCAAGCGCTTCTGAGATTTCAGCCGCCAAGCGTCTTAGTGTATCTTTTCTAGCAGAAAACGGGATGTTCTTATTAGTTATTAAGGAGCCGCCAAGTTTTAGGAATATCAACATGAATTAATTTCCTTGGTTAGAACCTTTAATCGTAGTGGATATTATATGCGTTGCTCCATCTGATACCAAACCAAAACCAACTCTTTCGCAGGCGGAAGGTTCGCAAATAGCAATCATATATCCGCCTTTTCCCCCACCACATAATTTAGCCCCAAATGCGCCATTTTTTAAAGCGGATTCAACTAATTGATCAAGTTCAATTGAAGAAACCCCCAATTTCTTCAAAGCAATATGGTTGCGTACCATCAAGTTGCCTAATTTCTTTACTTCACCGTAAAGTAAGGCTTTGGAAGCTTCTTCCACCAACCCCCCAATTTCAAACAGAATCGACTTGATGAAATCCGGTTCCTTTTCCAGCCTCTGTTTTACGAAAGTTACCACATCTTTGGTTAATGTGCGTTTTCCTGTATCCGCGAGAATGATGTGGATAGAACTCATAATATTAAATTGAGATATAGGTTTTGATTTTCTAAAGAGGATGGGTTGACCAAGAGTGATAACACTATTGTCAATTCCGGAGGGAGAACCATGTTGGACTTCTTCTGATTTATAGGCCAATGCATTGATTTCATCATTTGATAGACAAATGCCTAAAAATTGACTCATACACTTTGTTATTGCCACTGCCAGGGCTGCGCTGGAACCCAATCCGGCAGAGATCGGTATGGATGAGGAAATGGTCATTTCAAAATGAGGAGGTTTTTGATTGATATGAGCGCATACATTTTCGATAGATGTACGAATAGGGTCATATTCATCAAGTTCAGCAAACGGGATATCTTCTTGCCAATTTATATTTCGAATCTTGATGATGGATTGGTTCTCCAGGATAACGGGAAGAATTGATACCTTTACTTGGATTGCGTCTATTGGTACAGCGATTGCAGGGTAACCATAGACAACAGCATGCTCACCGAATAAGATGATCTTCCCAGTGGCTTTAGAGATAATCGCGGGCATAAATTCAAAATAAATAGAAAATTATTAATACACTGATTCCGTAGAAAAGTACGGACAGTTGTAGGGGTTTATCTTTTAGAACCAATTCTTCAGGAGCTCCGCCTGATTGTTTTATTTGAATGAGGTATAGATACCGAAAGATTCCGTATAGAACAAAGGGTATGGTTAACATCATAGAATGATTTTCAGGTAAATTTGGCGCGGAAAAAGAATATAAACTGTATGCTATTACAGTTGTGCTTGAAACGATTGTGATTAATTGGTCAAGGAAAGGAATCGAATATCCCTCAAAAACAATTCTGTGTTGATTGGCATCTTTTGATAGAAGAACCAATTCTGCTCGCCTTTTCCCGAATCCGATAAATAAGGATAAAAGAGTGGTAACCATATATAACCATGGGGAAAACCTTTCTACTTCAATCAAGGAGACACCTGCCGCAACCCTGATAACAAAACCTGCCGCAATGGTCATTACATCTAAAATGGGAATGTGTTTTAACCATTTTGAATAGAGGATGTTCATTAGGAAATAAATTGAACATAAAATTAGGAATTCAATGGAGAGAAAGTATGCAGCAATAAAAGCTAAAGAGCTTATCAACAGCGCGATAAAGATAGCTGTACTTACTTGTATTCTCCCAGATGCTATTGGGCGGCTGCTTTTTATTGGGTGTTGTTTATCTGCTTCCTTATCGAAAACATCGTTTAAGTAATAAACACTACTTGATANAAAACAAAAGACGAGAAAACCAGCTGCTGTACGAAAAAAAGCATCAATATTGAACAATTGGCCATCAAATATGATGCCCGCGAAGAGAAAACCATTCTTAATCCATTGCTTTATACGTGAACTTTTTATAATATCTTTAAGCATTTCAAAATATTATCATATTTGCCGATTAGAATTAGTATATATGAATTATGAAGAAACAAAGGATTGACATTCTGCTGGCTAATTCTGGGCTGGTCGAAAGTCGTAATAAAGCCCAGCGGTTAGTAATGGCAGGTGAGGTAAAAGCGGATGGCCAGCTGGTTCATAAATCATCCGAATTATTTGATCCATCCTGTCACATTGCAATTAAGAGTAAACCCAAGTACGTTTCTCGGGGCGGGTTAAAACTGGAAAACGCGATTGCTGAATTTAAAATAAGTGATATTGCGGGAAAAATTTGTGTGGATATCGGTGCTTCGACCGGGGGATTCACAGATTGTCTTTTACAAAATGGTGCTGAAAAAGTATATGCTGTGGATGTTGGATATGGCCAGCTGCATCAATCATTACGGAAAAACCCAAAGGTAATTAAAATGGAAAGGGTGAATATTAAGAATGTAAAGGGTTTCCCTGAAACGATTGAGCTGGTAACAATTGATGTTTCTTTTATATCATTGAGGCGGATTTTTCCGATTGTTAAAAAATGGTGTAAACAAAAAGAAGTAAGAGTAATTGCGTTGATCAAACCCCAATTTGAAGTCGGCAGAAAAATTGCTGCAAAAGGGAAGGGAGTGATCCGCAGTGATAATGATCGGCAAAAAGTGGTCAAAGATATATTATCTACCGCTCGAGATGAGGGATTTAATGTGCTTGGTGTGGTTGAATCACCAATCAAGGGGCCGAAAGGGAATGTCGAGTTTTTAACATATCTCGTCTTTGATCCATTGAAATGTGAATGAAGGCGGATTTGGCTTATCGTGTATACTAACAGGTTGGTATGCAAACAGAATTAAAAAGAAATTTCTGCATAATAGCTCATGTGGATCATGGTAAGTCTACATTGGCAGACCGCCTTTTACAGGTTACTGGAACAGTCTCTGAACGGGAGATGGTTAATCAGCTGCTCGACAGCATGGACCTTGAACGGGAAAAGGGCGTTACCATTAAGGCATCTGCAGTACGAATGTCTTACAGGTACCTCAATATAAATTATGAACTTAATCTAATCGATACACCTGGCCACGTGGATTTCAATTATGAGGTAAGTAGAGCGCTCGCGGCTTGCGAAGGGGCGTTATTGGTTGTGGATGCTACTCAGGGGATTGAAGCGCAAACCCTGGCAAATCTTTATCTTGCACTTGAATCTGATCTTGTAATCATTCCGGTCCTTAATAAAATTGATCTGCCTTCTGCGCACCCAGATGATGTTGCTAACGACCTGAGTAATTTACTGGGAATTGATTCCGACGATATGATACGCATCTCTGCAAAACAAGGATTGAACATTGAAGAAGTGTTGAAAGCGATCGTGGAACAAGTTCCTCCACCCAAAGGGAAAAAAGAAAACCCAACCCAAGCGCTGATATTTGATTCACATTACGATTCCTATAAAGGTGTTATCGCTTACATCAGATTGTTTGAAGGGAGCATCAATATAAAAGATGCACTCCGTTTAATGGCAACGGGTCTGGACTATAAACCAGTAGAGATTGGTGTATTTAGCCCCGGTATGCGTGAGATTGATTTACTAGAACCGGGTGACGTAGGATATATTGCTACAGGATTTAAAACTGTGCGTGAATGCAGGGTAGGCGACACAATTACTTCTGTTTCTAATCCCGCAAAAACCCCACTGCAAGGGTATAAGAATCCAAAACCGATGGTATATGCTGGAATCTATCCAGTTGAAGGGGAAAGCTATGAGGTTCTTAAAGAAGCACTTGGAAAATTACAACTGAATGATGCTTCATTGATTTTTGAGCCGGAAACATCGCAGGCGTTAAATTTCGGTTTTCGGTGTGGTTTCTTAGGACTTTTTCATATGGAGATCATCCAGGAAAGATTAGAGCGTGAATATAACCTGGATATTGTTTTGACTGCACCAACGGTGGAATATGAGATTATTTTCCTTGATGGAGAGTCTATTTTTATCGATTCCCCGGTTGAACTGCCACAGGAAGGTCTTATTGAAGAAATTCGGGAACCGTGGATGGATTTATGGATATTCACACCTACTGAATATTATGGTGCTGTTATGGAAATAGTTACTAAGCGAAATGGAATTTTCATTGAGCAGGAGTATCCTGCTCCAAACCGTGTTCAGCTTCGGTTCGAAGTACCTCTATCAGAGATCATCGTAGATTTTTTTGATGATCTGAAATCGAAAACTCGAGGCTATGCCTCAATGGATTACCAATTTCGTGAATATAAACCGGGAAATCTAGTCAAGTTGGAAGTGTTGATTGGGGGGGAAGCTGTGGATGCGCTGGCGACAATTGTCCACANAGAGCAGGCATATANAAAAGGCCAAAAATTAGTAAGTAAATTAAAGAAATTAATCCCCAGGCAGCAATTTGATGTAGCTATTCAGGCATCTGCAGATGGCAGGATCATATCAAGGGCTAATGTGAAAGCTCTGCGAAAGGATGTAACTTCAAAATGCTATGGTGGAGATGTGAGCCGGAAACGAAAACTCTTAGAGAAACAGAAAAAAGGTAAGAAGCGCATGAAACAAATCGGGAATGTTGAAATTCCGCAGGAGGCTTTCATGGCAGTATTACGGTTGGAGAGTGATTGAAAGAGAAAATTGGGATAAAAAATCTACTACGCTGGTTGCCAGGTCTATTGATCAGCATTCTGGCGTCCTATTTTATTTTCAAGGTTGTAGATATAAATGTTCTAATTAGTTCATTGTCAGAAATTGGTCTAATAACTATTCTGATCATTGTTGGTATAACTCTTATTTCATTGGTCGCCAGGGCTGTGGTATGGATGAAATTACTTCCGAAGGTGAGTTTTATAGATTCATTTCTTATAATAAACGAATCATATTTGTTCAATAATCTGATTCCTCGTTCGGGTGAATTGGTCAAGACCATATTGTTCGCAAAACCTGCTTCGGAGCATGCCTTTACAATATTTTCTAGTGTAATCGTAGAACGCTCTTTAGATCTTATTATCGCGGCTTCTATGTTTTTGGTTACGTTCCCATTCGTTTCACAATTAAATAACATTCGTCCAATTGCCTTTACCTTACTTATACTATTTTTATTATTTCTTATGTCTGGTTTCCTTATTGCCTTAAACGCCGAAAATGTAAAAACTTGGTTACGGAATATTGGAAAAAGAAATACGAATTTCATGGAAAAGATATTACCGAAAATCGAGATGGTCATTGATGGATTTTTAATCCTAACCAATTGGCGGCAATTTATTTCTGTTCTTTTCTGGATTATCATATCGTGGCTCTTATGGACTGTCATACTCTTTATTGGCATTAATACTATTCATGGTGGCGTTAAATTCTGGTGGGCAATTTTCACGGAGGGAGTTCTTGCCATGGGGATCGCTCTCCCTTCCGCGCCGGCTGGTTTAGGTGTATTTGAAGGCACAATGATAGCGGCGCTTTCTGTGTTTGATATAAGCGCTGATGAATCATTAGGTATCGCAGTTGTGATTCATCTAGTTCAAATCATGGTGACAACGGTTATTGGATTAATAGCGGTNATAAAACAAGGAGAATCTATTTCTGATATTCTTAAGAAGATAAAATCNGCGAGACAAGAAAAAACTGAAGAAATAAAACAAGAATAGGTGCGAGNAAAAATGGCAAAAAAGATATTNATTACCGGCGGGGCGGGGNTTATTGGATCAAATTATGCCTGCCGTCGGATTTTGAATGGGGATGATGTCACAATATATGATAATTTATCAAGACGTGGGGCTAAAGAAAATTTGGAATGGGTTTCATCCAAAACCAATGACAAATCATTTGTTTTTACCGAGGGCGACGTCCGCGATTATGAAATGTTAACGAGTGTAGTAGGTGGAAAAGATATAATCATCCACTTGGCTGCACAAGTTGCAGTAACCTCATCGGTCGCTGATCCGCAATTTGATTTCAGTGTAAATGCAGCTGGAACCTTCAATGTGCTTGAAGCGGCAAGAATATGTGGGGAAAAGCCACTGGTTATTTATTCATCAACGAATAAAGTGTATGGTGAGATTGATGACATTCCGGTTGTTGAAGAAGAAACACGATATTCATTTAAAAATCTTCCTAATGGTGTCAGTGAAAATCAATTATTAGATTTTCATTCACCATATGGGTGTTCAAAGGGATGCGGTGATCAATACGTCAAGGATTATTCAAGAATCTATGACATTCCAACAGTTGTTTTTAGACAGAGCTGTATCTATGGGAAGCGCCAATTTGGGATAGAGGACCAAGGTTGGGTTGCGTGGTTTGTAATTGCCGCGGTGGCGGGCAAACCGATCACGATATATGGTGATGGAAAACAAGTAAGAGATCTTCTTTTCATAGATGATTTGATGAATGCTTACGATCTGGCAATCGAGAGGAAAGAAGACGTAAAAGGTCTGATATTCAATATTGGCGGGGGCATGGAGAATTCTGTTTCAATATGGCGGGAATTTGGTCCTATCCTTGAGAAAAATCACGAGAAAGAAATACCGGTAGATTTTAAAGAATGGCGCCCTGGTGACCAGAAGATTTATATTTCGGATATCTCTAAGATCAAGGATTATCTTGGTTGGTCCCCTGAAATAAGCGTGGAAAAAGGTCTTTCATTATTATACCAATGGGTGGTAGAAAATAAAAGATTATTCGCATAGATATTAATGAAGATATTAATTGAACTGACTTATTACCGGCCGCATACNAGTGGGTTGACGATATATGCTGAACGCTTAGCAAAAGCACTTGTAAAAAANGGACATGCTGTTACTGTTCTTACATCACAATATGATCCTGCGCTCCCAAGAAATGAGAAACTTGATGGAGTACAGATTGTCCGTGCACCTGTGCTTATGCGTGTGAGCAAAGGTGTGATAATGCCNACCTTTGGGTGGTTNGCAAATAAACTGGTCAGAGAACACGATGTTATCCATCTGCATCTTCCCCAGGTGGATGCTGCTGGATTGGCTTTNAGAGGAAGAATTCATAAAAAACCTACTGTTATCACATATCATTGCGATTTAAGAATGCCTTATGGGATTTTAAGTTGGGTGGCGAATCAGGGTGTGAACTTGATGAATAATATTGCAGGAATATTTACCCATCGAATCGTTACTTATACACAGGATTATGCAGACCATTCGAAATTCATCAACCGTTTTAAGGAAAAATTAGCAGTAATCAATCCTCCTGTTGAACTCCCTGATGTTACAGAAACAGAAATTCAAGCCTTTAAGCAACAGCATAATCCTTCTAATAACCACCCAGTCATAGGGATGGCTGCGCGTTTTGCANCAGAAAAAGGTGTGGAAATTNTTTTATCCGCATTAGAGGAGATTATTTTAAAATACCCAAAAGCTGAAGTTTGGTTCGCGGGACCGTATGAAAACATCCTTGGTGAAGAACGCTACATTGAAAGATTGATGCCGTTGATAAAACAGTATCAGAAAAAGGGAAACTGGAAATTCTTGGGATTATTGTCTCCCATAAAAATGGCTTGTTTCTATCCCAACCTGGATATTCTTACAATTCCAAGCTTGAATTCGACGGAAGCTTTTGGGTTGGTACAAATTGAAGCTATGATGAATGGAGTCCCAAGTATTGCTTCAAACTTGCCAGGGGTTCGGCAGCCCGTGATCAGGCATGGTATGGGTGAGGTTATTCCAATCGGAGATTCCGGAGAATTAGCACACGCTGTGTTCAAGATATCAGAACATAAAGACAGGTACAAACAGGGATATCAGAGGATCAAAGAGCAATATACACCATTTTCTATAGCGGAAGAATATTTGAGATTGTTTGAAGAAATCTATAATGAGATAAACCCTACTTCAGAATTATAGGATCTGAATGGAGAAAAAATATCTTGACCTCTTCTGGAAAAATATATCCTCGCTGCCTTATTTTCGTGGATTCTTACGTGCTGTAGAGGGAAGATATTATCAAGATATAAATATGTCCCCGCCCTTACTCGATCTGGGCATTGGTGATGGACATTTTGTATCAGAAACTTTTCATCACTCTATCGATGTTGGAATTGACCCCGCTTTCTTAGAATTGCTAAATGCAAAACAAAAAAAAGGCTGCAGACTTCATATATGCGGATCAGGTGATCACTTACCCTTCAGGAGCAGATATTTTTCCACTGTTTTTAGCAATTCTGTCCTTGAACATATTAATGTCCTCGAACCTGTATTTAATGAAGTAAAAAGAGTATTAAAAGATTCGGGAATTTTTATAATAACAGTCCCCAATGATAATTTCACCAATAACCTTTCGGTGGGGAGGTTCCTCAATTGGTTAGGATTGGAAAATTGGGCGATATCCTATCAACACTTTTTTAACAGGATATCATGTCATTATCATCCAGACCCGGTATCAAAGTGGGAAGAAAGATTAGAATCTGCGGGATTTGAAATTATCAAATCTTGGAATTATTTTCCAAAGACATCCTTGAAAATCTTAGAATGGGGGCATCTTTTCGGAATCCCATCATGGATAAGTAAAAAAATTTTTGGAAAATGGATATTAATTCCTTCTAGGTGGAATTTATGGGTTGTATCTGTCTGGTTGAAAGGGCACTATTTAATGGACCAGGAATCACCTGAAGGGGCTTATACATTTTTTATTTCTAAAAAGATGAGTAACGATGCATGAACCTAGTATTTTTGAGTATATAAAATCTATATTCGATCCTGAGACCACAATAAATATTCATGATTACCTTAACGTTGGATCAGGAGAAAAAATTAAATCAATTGAGCAGACTGTAAATAACCCCACACACGGAAAAGGAAGCGGGAAGATTTTATTGGGTACGGGATTGGCGTTACTTGCACAAGCATTTCTCGAGCCCACCCGATTCAATGTGGCATTGGCTTTTATCTTATACCTTTTCTCTGTAGTGTTCTTATGGGTGGGTATAACGCAGCAACCAATTTTGATAAAACCAAAAATTCCTCTAAAAGAAAACAATTTTCAATTTGGGAAAAAGGATTTATTTCTTATTTTGTCTATCATTTTTCAAATCACTTCTTTTTTCCTGTTTTCAGAAAATCAGTTTAGCTTGTTAAATTTTATTGCATGGTTCATGGGCATGATTTTTTTATTCATTGCAGTTTGGAAGCCCAAAATGTATTCAAAAGGAAAACCACAGAAGAAAGATCCGGTTTTCTTAACCTTAATAGTTTTTGCTAGCATTATCATTTTGTTTTTCCGCTTTTATCAAATAAATGAAATCCCAAGCGAAATGTTTAGTGACCACGCAGAAAAATTATTAGATGTGATGGATGTGTTGAGGGGAAATTTATCGGTGTTTTTCATACGAAATACAGGACGGGAAGCGATTCAATTCTACTTCACTGCGATGATTATAAGAATACTAGGAACAGAACTAAATTTTTTAAGTTTAAAGATAGGTACAGTTATCTTTGGGCTTTTAACACTACCGTTTATATACTTGATTGGGAAAGATCAATCGAACAAGTGGGGGGGGCTTGTCGCATTTTTACTTGCAGGTATCGGGTATTGGCCCAACGTGATTTCTCGAGTGGGTCTACGGTATTCTTTGTACCCGTTATTTACTGCCCCTGTCCTCTATTTCTTAATTAGAGGATTAAGGACAAGAGACAGTAATTTTCTTCTAATAAGTGGATTACGGATTACTATTAGGGTTGGGTTTACATGGATATAGTTCTTTTCGCATTTTACCTATATTAGTTGTCATTGTCTTTTTTTTGTATCTATTTAATAAAGAGTCTTCCAGTTATCGGGTTCAGACGATTATTGGTTTGGTTATTGTAGGAACAAGTGCTTTCTCGGTTTTTCTCCCACTTTTTAGGTATTGGTTTGATCATCCAGGAAGCGTTGGGTACCGAGCGCTTTCGCGGATTNCACAAATTGAGAGACCTTTCAATGCACCGGTGTTTACCCTATTCATTAAGAATTTTTGGGATTCTATTATCATGCCATTTTATAAGAATGGTCAGATATGGGTACATTCTGTGCCAAACCGACCTGCATTAGATTTCGTAAGCGCTAGTTTTTTCTTTGTTGGTGTGATTTACCTGATTCGCAAAATCAAGGAAGAAAGAAGCTGGGAGGCTGGATCCCTGTTAATATCTGTTCCAGTTTTAATGATGCCTTCAATCTTGTCTCTTGCTTACCCAGGAGAAAATCCTTCACTAAATAGAAGCGCAGGTGCTCTTGTACCCATTTTTGTTATTACCGGCATTGGATTTCTTGTTTTTATTGACGCAATCATTAAATATTTTCCAAAAAAAATGTCACGCATAATCGCTGGAATCGTAGGATTGGTCATTATTTTAGAATCAATGTCGAACAATTTCCACATTGTCTTCAATGAGTATAAAGAACAGTTTGATAAGAATGCATGGAACTCATCGGAAATCGGAAGTGTGATTAAAAAATTTACTCAATCTGGAAACAATCCAGACCTCGCATATGTTATTCCATATCCCCATTGGGTGGATACACGCTTAGTAGGTTTTAATGCCGGTTATCCCGGAAAAGATTATGCCCTTTGGGGAGATGAGATATCGGGCACCACAACGATTCCAGGAGATAAATTGTATATTTTCAAACCTGAGGATGACGAAACTAAAACTGAACTTGATGTAAGTTTTCCTGATGGTGAAGCATCCATTTTCTATTCACGGATACCAGCAAAAGAATTCATCATTTATACTGTGGAAGGTATAGATTAATTCGAACATAGAGAATATATGATTAAAAAGAAAAAAAGAGGGGGCTGGCTTGTACTCTTTGGGTTAATCCTGGTTATTACCTGTGGCGCATATTTCCGGTTTATAGGGATAAATTGGGACGAAAACTACCACCTCCATCCGGATGAGCGCTTCCTTACGATGGTTGAGACGGCAATTAAACCCGTGGAAAGCACGCGGGAATATTTCGATACAAATTACTCATCCCTCAATCCGCATAATGTTATTGATGGAAACGGGAATCAAACATTTCCATTTTTTGTTTATGGAACGCTACCATTATTTATTGTTCGATATGTNGGAGAAATTTTTAACCAAACCAGCTATTCCGAGATACATATTATTGGGAGATATCTTTCAGGAATATTCGATCTAGGAACGATCATATTAGTGTTTTTTATAGCTAAGGATTTATTCCAATCAAATCGCAATGGATTATTTGCTGCATTATTCTATGCTTGCGCAGCTCTACCCATTCAGATTTCTCATTATTTTATTGTTGATAACTTCACCACATTCTTTACTATGCTCGCGTTCTTTGCAGCTGTGCGAGTTATGCGTCTTGAACGATCCAGCTTTATTAAGGCTCAATATGATTCGAAGTGGAAGATTATATTCAAGGAGTGGAAGGGGGTTGGTTATTTTGTGCTTTTTTCAGTCGCATTAGGTTTTGCTACAGCTTCAAAGATCAACGCTGCAGTTGCTGCGGCTCTTCTTCCTGCCGCGATATTATTATCTAACTCAAATACTGCTTTTAAATTAACCGATAATAGATGGAAAATTAGCATACGGAATTTAGCTGTTGCTGGAATATTAAGTCTAATAGTGTTTAGAATTTTCCAGCCATATGCTTTTTCAGGCCCCAGTTTTTTCAATTTTTCACTGAATACAAAATGGATAAATAATTTAAAGGAATTAAGTGCTTTAAGCTCAGGATTAAGCAATTACCCTCCATCTCTTCAATGGACAAGGAGATCAATTTTCTTTCCAATAAAAAACATGGTTATTTGGGGAATGGGTGTGATTTTTGGGGTCTTTTCCATTATCGGGTTATTTATGATGGGAGGGAAGCTTATAAAAGGTGAGTGGAAGCGTTATGGTTTGCTGGTGGGTTGGAATGCAATTTACTTGTTATGGCAGGCAGTTCGATGGAATCCTACCATGCGATATTTTCTGCTGGTGTATCCAACACTCGCAATTACCGCTAGCTGGTTCGTTGATTATATTCTTTTAACAATGTCAAAAAAGAAAATCACGACTTTTTGGTTTAAGAAATTTCTTCAATTAGCATTTATAGTAGTTATTATAATTTCTGCGACTGCATGGGCATCAGCATTTGTGAAAATATATCAGCAGCCGATGCCGCGGATAGAAGCCAGTGAATGGATTTATAAGAATTTAGAAGGGGCGATCAACCTGAGAATGAAAGACGTTAATGGGGAGTATTCTCAACCAATACCATACCCAAAGTATTATGAGTTGGACCCGGGAAAAACATTATCATTCGATTTTGTCCCCCAAATAAATACTTCCATTTATAGGATCGCATTTGACCATATTGTTGCTGAAACCTCGTCATCAGAGGATCAACAACTTGCATTTGTGATCTATACAAAAGACAATAATGACATCCTGGCAGAAATAGAAATGAATGATTCTTTTCGAGTGGATGGTGATGCAAGAGGTCAAAGTTATCAATTTGATTTACCGAATTCGGTTTTCTTAGAAGAGGGCAGGGAATATATCTTTTCCATACGTTCNATGCAATCTNAAGCTAAAATGCAATTCTCGGGAACTATAAGTGTTGTGCAACAGATAGGAGGAAGAGATGTATATAAACGGGTTTTCGAGTTTGCTGAACCAATGTTGGCCGGAAAACCATATAGTTATACATTCACCCCAATTAAAAGAGGGGAATTATTTGGGATAGATCTTTTTCGGGTGCGCACTGGTGTAAATGAAAAAAGCGAGGTTTCTTTCACCGCGGATGTTAAAGACTCGTCTACTGGACAAATCCTATCAACGGGAAAATCACTTAACAAATTTTCCGATAGGATTGATTTCCGAGGTCAGGGGTTTTCTATCATCTTTGAGGAACCGATTATTTTAGAAGCTAATGNGGCCTATGAACTGTCTGTCAGTATTGGAGAGCAAGGNNCATCANTACCAATTTTTATAAATGGCAGTAAAACTGCCAAGGAAACCGATTGGGATGATACGTTGCCATTATTCATGTATAGATTAAATCCGTTTGATAATTTTTCAGGGGTTTATCAATCGGATTTAAATTTTCAAATGTACTGGGACGACAACGCGGATAAATATTCGCGGTTTATCTCAATACTTGATCAGGCAGATTATATTGTTCTCAGTTCAAACAGACAATGGGGCAGCGTCACTCAAATCCCCGAGAAGTATCCGCTGTCCACATTATTCTACAGGGAAATAATTGGATGTAATTTATCTGATGTCCAGAGGTGTTACAGAGAAGCGCAACCAGGGATTTACTCAGGCAGATTGGGATATGAATTGATTGAGACTTTCCAATCAGAGCCGAAAATTTTTGGAATAGAGATAAACACGCAGTTTGCTGAAGAAGCATTTACAGTTTACGACCACCCAAAAGTATTTATTTTTAAGAAATCGGAAGATTTCTCATTAGAAACCATAATTAACACACTTTCAACTGTGGACCTCAATCAAGTGTTGAATATTTCTCCACAAGAGGCTGAAAAACGACCGGGAATTTTAAATCTACCGGATGAAACATGGGATTTACAGAAGAGCACAGGCACATGGGCAGATCTTTTTAATTACGATTCCCTCCAAAATAAATATCCGTTTATATCGGTTTCAGTTTGGTATATTGGTATAACAATCCTGGGTTGGATGGTATATCCAATAATTAGGATTGCTTTCAGGGGTTTGGATAGAAAAGGCTGGCCAATTTTAAGAATTGCTGGTCTGGTCATATTGACATTTATCGTTTGGGTAGCAGGCTCATTTGGGGTTCAAGTTACTAGATTGACAATATTTTCTTGTATTCTAATTCTCTTTGTAATTAATGGTTTTCTGTTCTATCGGGGAAAAAATGAGATAATCCAAGAACTTTCCCACAACTTGAAAAGCATTATCTTTATTGAAATAGTAATTTCTATCTTTTTCATTTCCTTCCTGCTTATACGTATTGGGAACCCAGATCTTTGGCATCCTTATAAGGGAGGGGAAAAGCCAATGGATTTTTCCTATTTCAACGCATTGATCAAAAGCGTTAGTTACCCACCGTACGATCCATGGTACGCAAGCGGTTATATAAATTATTATTATTGGGGGTTCCTTATTGCTGCAGTTCCAACAAAATTATTGGGTATCATCCCATCAATTGCATACAATCTAGTGCTGCCCAGTTTTTTCAGCTTCACAGCCTCCTCTGCATTTTGTGTTGGCTGGAATCTCTCGGAAAAAGGATTAGAAAAACGTGGCGAGTCTAAAGAATCAAAGCTTCTAANAAGAAAAATGCTTTCCGGTTTAGTCGCTGCAACATTTGTTTTAATGATCGGCAATCTTGGAACAATTAAAATGATAGTTCAAGGATTTCAACGATTATCTGAGACGGCAAGCTCATCTACATATGATGGAAATTTTGGTGCGGCATCATCCTTTTTTGAAGGTATTAAGATATTTTATCAGGATAGGAAATTTAATTATTATCCAGGAGATTGGTATTGGATACCATCCAGAACTATTCCAGGCGAACCAATCACGGAATTTCCATACTTCACTTTTCTATATGGGGATCCTCATGCTCATTTATTTGCACTCCCCATCACACTCCTCGCTTTGAGCTGGATAATTTCTTTAATTAATGAACGTTTTCAATTTGAGAGAAAATGGGAATTCTTGGTGAAAATGCTTTTTGGAGGTATTTTTGTCGGTGCACTACGACCGACCAACACCTGGGATTATCCTGTATCTTTAATGATCGCTTGCGGAAGTATTTTATATATTTTTATAAAATACGCGGTACCCCCAAAAAAAATATTCCCAACTCTTAAAATACAGCAAAGAACAATAATCTTGGGAATATTGACTGCAATAAGTTTTGGATTAATATCATATTTTCTATATCATCCATTTACGAAATGGTATGGACAGGGATACACATCTATAGATTTTTGGACTGGAAAAAAAACACCTTTAGGGCCGTATTTAACTCATTGGGGGTACTTTATTTTCATAATTTACAGTTGGCTAATAAAAGAAGTTGTAAATTGGATGAGAATCACTCCTTTGTCTGCACTTAATAAAATTTATCCTTACCGAAGCGGCATTATTGCTGGTATATTACTCCTCCTAACAGTAATGGCTTTTTTAGTTATCAGAGGAGCAGTTATTAGTATCCTGGTAATTCCAGCAGTTGCAATCTCTGGTCTTTTGTTATTTGGGAAAGGAAGTTCCGAAAAGCAGCGGTTTATATTAATTTTTACTTGTATTGGTTTAGGACTTACTCTTCTGGTTGAACTCGTGGTTCTTTCCGGTGATATTGGTCGAATGAACACTGTGTTTAAATTCTACTTACAAGCGTGGACTTGCTTAGCTATAAGTTCATCGTGGTACCTATCTCAACTTCTTATGGGTATAAAGAATGGGAAAAATAAGAATTCAATTTCAGGCTGGATTACTATAATTTTATTGCTGTCTATATCTGTTATCTTATTTCCGGTTATTGCAAGCGCTGATAAGATCACCGATAGAATCTCAAACACAGTTCCAATAACACTTGATGGAATGGAATATATGCGTTTTTCTAGTTATACTGAAAACAATCAGGTAATGGATCTGAAACAGGATTATAAGCTGATTCGATGGATGCAGGATAATATTAACGGTACTCCGATAATAATAGAAGCAAATGTTCCGGAATATCGTTGGGGAAATAGAATCACAATTTACACTGGATTACCCGGTGTTATTGGCTGGAATTGGCATCAACGTCAGCAACGCGCAATAAATCCTTCTGATTGGGTGTTTAATCGAGTTGAAGATGTAAATACATTCTATTCCGTTACCGACATATCAGTAGCGATAGAACTGGTTGAAAAATATAAAGTTGAATACTTTGTTATTGGCCAATTAGAAAGAATAGTCTACCCTCAGGAAGGAATTGATAAATTCTTTCTAAACGCCAATAATGATTTTTTCGAACTAATTTACTCATCCGAAGATACCAATCTATTTAAGGTGGTGCAATAATTAATGGGTGACTTATTTAAATGGTGGGTATTTCTAGAAATAATCGGATGGATTACTTTTCCGCTTTGTTTCAGTCTTTTTAAGAACCTGTTTACGAAAGGTTATTCATTTTCAAAAATTACTGGATTATTGTTTTGGGGTTATGCGTATTGGATTGGTAATACTTTCGGGATCATCGGAAATACTAAGTTTGGTGCTGTTTTTGCAATAATTATAATTCTCTCCGCATCAATTTATTCCTTATATAAGAAACACCTCTGGACTGAAATATATGATTGGATAAGAGCAAATATTAGAATTATCCTTTTCAGTGAAGTGCTGTTAATAATTTCTGTATTATTTATGGTGATTATGCGTGGGGCGAATCCGGAAATTATTGGTACCGAAAAACCTATGGAACTTACTTTTATTAATGGAATCCTTAGATCTACGTCATTCCCGCCTAATGACCCCTGGTTGGCTGGTTATTCCGTATCATATTACTATTTTGGATATTTGATCATTGCTGCTATCATAAAGTTAATTGGAACAAATTCAGGAATAGCGTTCAACCTAGCCCTTATTTTCTGGTTTGCACTAATTTCAATAGGGGCGTTTGGAATTCTTTTCAATATTTTAGTTGGGAAGATACAACAGGAAAAGAAAATACTTTCTCGGAAGAAGATCAATTTCGCAATTCTATATAGTTTTTTAGCCCCCCTTTTTTTATTACTAGTGAGCAACGGTGAAGGTTTACTTGAATTGCTGCATTCACTCGGATTTTTATGGAAACCAGATCAGGGTGGAGAAATGGTTTCACGCTTTTGGAATTGGCTAGATATTAAAGAACTTTCTCAACCGCCGCCGATACCTTTTGATTGGAATGTTGGAAGAATTGGTGGAACTTGGTGGTGGCGGGCTTCGCGTGTGTTGCAGGATTATTCAATGCAAGGACAACCTCGAGAAATCATAGATGAATTTCCTTTTTTTTCATTTTTGCTAGGAGATCTTCATCCACATGTATTGGCCATGCCTTTTGTACTCCTTTGCATAATATCTGGATATACATATTTATTAGAGGCGAACGAGAATAAATTTAGTTTGTTAAAAAACACAACTGCTTTTTGGGAAAAAGGTTTTAATTGGTTTTTAGCATTAGCGCTGGGGAGTTTAATATTTTTTAATACCTGGGATTTTCCTGTTTATTTTGGGATGATAGGGGCAATATTTATTATCTCAATTTATCCAAAAAGGGAATCTATTGGAGAGACGTTAAAGGAAAGTATTATATTGCTATTTACTTTGGGCTTAATTTGTTCTTTGCTATATTTCCCCTTCCTAATAAGTTTTTCTTCCCAGGCTGGCGGACTATTACCCAGCTTGATTTTTCAATCCAGAAGTATTCATTTGCTTGTAATGTTCTTTCCCTTTATAGGAATTGTATTATCCGATTTATTATTCCGGATTCTTCCTGGTCTGCCAAAAACTCTTGTTAGAAGGAATTTCTTGATTGCTTTCGGGGGATATCTCTTCAGCTTGATGGTTTCTATGATAGTTCCAATAATTATTGGAGCCATACCTGATTTATTTATGTATCTTCAAAATAGTTTAGGTGGCAATTATGAAAATTCTATCCAGGAGAGTTTGCAGCGATATCAGACGTTGATTTCAATTTATGGTGAGAGCAACACTCAAGAATTAATTTTAGGAACTATAGAAAGAATAATCTCAGACCCGATTGATATTCTGGTTATGATCACTTTGATTTCCGTTGCGATTTCAATAGTGATCTACTCCTTTAAGCAAACAGAGCAGTCGGAAAGTCGATTACTAATTAATAAGCAAGATTCTTTTATCGGATTGATAATCTTCCTGAGTGTAGGTCTAATTTTGTTCCCTGAAGTATTATATTTACGCGATCAATTTGGTTGGAGAATGAATACTATTTTTAAATTTTATTTTCAATCCTGGCTGCTTTTTTCAATTAGCGCAGCATATACGGTAAGTCGAATAGGTGAAATTAAGAAACCGCTTGTCAAAAAAATAATGACTGCCTTAACATTATTCAGTATTACTTCCGGACTCGTCTATCCTTTTTTCGCAATTAGAGAGAGAATAGATGGTTTAGTTGGCAGGGACTTTACTTTAAACGGTAATGAATATATACAAATATCAAATCCGGATGAGTTTGAGGCTGTAAGATATCTAAATCTAGTTCCATTTGGTGTGATTTCCGAGGCTGTTGGTGGAAGTTACTCCAATTATGGCAGGATCTCAAAATTTACAGGGTTGCCAACTGTGCTGGGATGGCCAGGGCATGAATTGCAGTGGCGTGGGGGCGTTGAAGAAATTGGATCTCGCGAATCGGATATTAAAGAGTTGTATAGTACAGATAATTGGGTTACAACGAAGAACATTTTAGAAAAATACAATATCCGATATATTTATATTGGAGATATTGAAAGAAAGACCTATCAAATTTCCGAAGAGAAATTTATAGTCAATTTACCAGTGATATTCAATAATTCAAGTGTAGTCATCTTTGAATATTGATAAAAAATATTTATTATGATTAAAGATATTAAGGACAAAAAGAAAAATGAGATCACAAATCTCCATCTGATTTACGTGTTCTTATTTCTCACGGCATTCGCAATCCGCTTTTTCGGATCCCAAAAATTACCGATAAACTCATATGAAGCATCAATACTATTAAATATAACTGGTCGGGCACCAATCTATCCTGAAGGGCTTGCGATTATTGAATCAATATTAATCAAATCAAGCTTCTTCATTTTTGGCGATAGTGATTTAGCCGCAAGAATATGGCCGATTATTGCGGGAAGCATTCTAACCCTGCTGCCTTTATATTTGAGAAAGCAAATAAACCCAAAAATTGGAGTGATGTTATCTCTTTTCATTGCAATTGACCCCTTTATGGTTGTGAATTCTATTCAATTAGGAAGTAATATTTATGCTTTTCTAGCTTTTGCATTTTTATTGGGGGCAATTTGGAAAAGAGATGTATTTAGGGGAATTCTGAATTTGATTTTACTTTTTTTCTCTGGGCGCGGAGTAATGATTGCGATGATATTAAGCATTGCTTTCCTAGTCTATCAGAAAGTACATGAAGGGGATTTTATTAAAAATTTCATTGAAGAGTCTAAAGAATGGTGGAAGAGAAATAACACCTTTCAATTTCAAAAGTATTTATTCTTTGGATTGTTATTAGTT
>JGI24724J26744_10000487_pt1 | contig 29087 bp, 21 predicted proteins | sample Cruoilmetagenom7_FD_26744 | JGI IMG/M metagenome (IMG submission 26744) | reverse complement strand
ACTCAAGGAGAAATGGCAGAGTGGTCGAATGCGGCAGTCTTGAAAACTGTTGAGGGTCACACCTCCGGGGGTTCGAATCCCTCTTTCTCCGCTCAAAGCCTTGCATATCATGCAAGGCTTTTTATTTGCTATTCATTTTCAAGTTAAGAAAATCTTACTAAACTCATTGTTTAATAGTAATACGAGCCATTTGAATAGTTTTATTAAAAAACTAATGGTATTCCATTTGCCATAAATTATTTCATTCCACAACTACTCTATCAGTTACCCAAGCTTTTTAAATGAATTTGGGTACCAGTTAATGTTCACAATGTTCACAATCTACTTTTGCTTGTGAACATATCTAAGCTTTTTTGCATCAAAACAAATAAACTAAAATAAGATATGAGTAAATTGACAGTAAGATTTTATGTGAAAAAAGACAAGGCAAAAAATGGCTATGTAGCTATATATTCCAAAATCAAATTCGGTGTAACAAGCACCACCATGTTCACTGGAAAATATATAAATCCTAATAGATGGAAATCTACAGATATGTTATTAAAAGCAAATAAAATCCAAAAAGAAGTTTCATTAAAAAACTACTTATATAATATTCCTAATGAACTTGATGATATTTATATAAACCTTAAAAAAGAAGGCATTGAAGTAGTTAATGCGTTACAAATCAAAAATGCCTATTTAGGCAAGTCCTCTCAAAACAAGTTAACTCTAAACAACATTGTGAGTTATCATAATGACAACTTTGTTAAACGAGTAAATAAGGGAGAAGTTAGTGACAAAAGTCTTGAGAAGTATGAAAGGGTCGGCAAAATTCTTAAACAGTTTTTATCACATAATTATCATACAAATGATATAGAATTCTCTAAAATTAACAATGAATTCGTTTATGCTTTTGATAGCTATTTGAGATATGAAAGACCAAACTATGGTCAACTCGGTATTGGAAATAACTCAACAGTAAAATATATATCTAACATCAAAACCATTATTAATTATTCTAAAAAAAGAGGTTTAGTTACTAAAAACCCTTTTGATGTTTATGATAAAAAACTAGAACCTGTCGAGACAACCTTCTTAACTAATAAAGAACTAGAACAGATAAAAAAATTAAATTTTGCTTCGATTAGGCTAGACACTGTAAGAGATATTTTTATGTTTTCATGTTATACCTCTTACGCTCCTATCGATGCCATGAAATTAACATGGTCAGATGTATGTATTGATGATGATGGGGAACACTGGATTAGAACCAATAGACAAAAATCTGGTGTAGAATCCGACATCGTAATCCTACCGCCAGTGAGGAAGATTATCGATAAGTACAAGAGAGACCCTAGATGTATAAATGATAATAGATTATTACCTAATTATAGCAATCAAAAGATGAATGAATACTTAAAAGAAATTGGTGAGTTAGCCAAGATTAGTAAGAATCTTACTTGGTATGTTAGTAGACATACATTTGCAACAACCATTTGTTTAGGTAATGAAGTTCCATTAGAGCATGTTTCAAAAATGATGGGTCACCGCAAAATCTCACAAACTCAACATTATGCAAAATTACAAGACAAGGACATTAAAAAACAAACAAATAGGTTAAAAGTGATTTTAAAGTAAATAGGCTATATTAGTTGTAAATTGCAATTATATGAAGTCTACTGTAGCGAAACTAAAAGACACTCTTAAACAGATTGGTTTAAGTAAATTTAAAGAAGATGATAATTTAAAAGACTTCACCTATAACGGTAGAGATATTGCAAACCTTAAGCAAGACTATTATTTAATTCTAAATAACAGTTTCAAAGAATATTTTGCAATACTCTTAGCTGAGAAAAAAGTAGATAAAGAGCTAATTGGATTATTATATGGATTAACAGCTACATTCCATAATGAAATTAAAAAGAACAAAAACCAGTTGCGTGTAAATTATTTACTGGCGAAAAGTAAAAACAGACTAAGAGAAAGCCATGAATGGACTCATAATGTCATTAATTCTACAATGAATGCTCAACAAACAACTTTAAAGAATATCCATTCGTTCTTAAATAATCTCTACAAAGATATTGATTACTTGACAAATGAAGATATTAATAATTTGACAATAAGAGCAAAACGCGGTTCTACTAGTTCTCAACTTATTAATCACCCTGAAATTGGGAAAGTTGTAATTAACCTAACAAAAAAGGACAGTATTGCCTTAATATTAATTTTAGAGCATTTTGGCTATCTTGATTTTAGTAATACTGATAAAAATCACTTCATTGAAAAAAACTTTAATTATAAACAAAACAAAGAGATGAATGCTATCAATTCTGAAATTTCAAACCTATTTGACAAAGATAAGATGATGGCTGCCAGAAATAAAACTTCAACTAAAAAATTAGTAAATAATTTAAAAGATTTATTGGAAGATTTTGATTTCGAAAGGTTTTTGAATTCCAGAAAATACTAATTCTCACAATCTTCACAATACACTTCTCATTGTGAACCATTCATAGTTCTTTTGCACTATAAATAGTTAAGAATGAGTAAGATTATAGTAATACAAGAAGATGACTTCAGAGGATATCTGGACGAGGTTAAAGAGTCGATTATAGAAGAAGTAAAAAATCATAAATCTACAGCCACAAGACCTAAGTTTTATAGAAATAAGGACCTTAAGGAGATTTTCGGATTTTCAGACGGCACTATTATTAATTATCGTAAACGTAATATACTCCCATATACCTTTATAGATTCTATTCCATTCTATCCAGTTGATGAAATTAACCGACTGTTGGAAGATAATTCCAATAGGAATCTAATTTAATTCAACTTTTACTTAATTCCGCACTATTTATTATTAAATAACAAACCTATCTGAAGGAAATATCACCTATTTCCTTTTGGTTGGTGTATATAAAAAAACCCAAATAAATGAAACAAATAGAATACTTAACGGTGAACGATATAAGCAAACATTATAAGACTACAACTAGAAATGTTAGACGTATAGTTAACAAATTAAAAGATGAGAAAAATGAATATTTAATTCACAAATATGATGGTATCTGGATGATACATAGTTTACTATTAAATAAATTTAAACCTCAACGAGTAAGAACTTCAAAGCACTATGCATTAACAATTAGACCCTCGATGAGCTACCCTAGAAAAGTGTTAGAGGAAATGATGAAATTAGTTTTTGTTTCATGTGAAGATGATTCTCTTGAGCTAAACTATACTATAGAAAACAGTAAGACAATAAATAATCATAAGCATTTACATTGTTTCGTTAGAACTAAAAGAAAAAGAGAACTAACTAAACATATAAAAGAAATGTTCTATAAAATAGACTATAAACAGAATGCTATTTATGACCTAGAAGGTTGGAAAAAATATATAACAAAGGACGGAAGTCCAATAATTACATTAAAAAAATAAAATTATGACATTAGAAGAATTTACACATAATGAACTTTTAGTAGCAATTATGACAGAGTATCTTAAAATAAGTGATGAAGAAAATGCTAGTTTATCTATCATTAATCTATATCATGAATATAATACCATGTATGAGTCAGGTAATATTGGTGAGTTATTTGAAATTTGTGAACTGGCAATTACATTTCATGGTGCAATATTGGGAAGGGTGGTCTAGGTATCGCACCTTATAAAAGACGTAAAATACAATTTGAAAAAGTACACAACGGATGCCCAAAAAAAAATTTTAAGAAAAAAATGAGCACTTTTTTCGGTTTTAAAGACACGTGTGTACTATGATGATAAAATTATAAAAAGATGATTTTGGGTATAAAATAGAGGGTTTGTAAAATTACAGTCAGACCAATAAATAAATTTTAAATAAAATGGATAAAGATGAAATAGGAGCTAAAATTGCTCATAAACAAGAAATGATTAATCTGGAAAAAGACCAGAATAAAAAGAATGAGTTATACCAAGATTTAAGAGTGCTACAAATGAGGTTACAAATGGATGATACTCATGAAAAAATTAAAAAGTTAACCAATAGGGATTAAAAATATAATTAGCTAAATTTGAGCTTAACACTTTAGCTAATTATGACCATCCAACAATACCTCAACAATTTAAACACGCTTTTTAAAACAGGTAACGCACGTGAACATTCGTATCGAGGTGACCTACAAACTTTATTATCCACCTTATTACCTGATATACTAGTCACCAATGAGCCAGCAAGAGTTGCCTGTGGTGCACCAGATTATAGTTTAACTAGAAAAGGGGTTCCAGTTGGCTATATAGAGGCTAAAGATATAGGTGTTGATTTAAAAAGTAAAACACTTAAAGAACAATTTGACAGGTACAAAGCTGGACTATCTAATTTGATTATAACGGACTATCTAGAGTTTCAATTCTATAAAGATGGTGACTTAAAAACAACCGTTAGTATTGCAGAGTTGAGTGAGAATGAGATTAAACCAATTTCAAAGAATTTTAAGACGTTTACAGAGCTTATAATCAATTTCTCTACTACGATTTCACAGTCCATTAAATCTCCTACTAGACTGGCTCAAATGATGGCTGGTAAAGCCCGATTAATGGCTGATGTAATTGAGAAGTCATTAGATAATGACGACAAGCAAGACAACCGTTCTAATATCAAATCTCAAATGCTGTCTTTTCAGCAAATGTTGATTCACGATATTAACAATAAATCTTTTTCTGATATATATTCACAAACCATTGCTTACGGCATGTTTGCTGCTAGATATCACGACCCAACTTTAGAAGATTTTTCACGAACCGAAGCAGCCCAATTAATACCTAAAAGCAATCCATTTTTAAGGAAGCTATTTCATGATATTGCTGGGTATGATTTGGATGATAGATTGGTTTGGATTGTTGATGAACTGGTAAGTATATTTTTGGCTACCGACGTAGCTGAAATCATGAAGAACTTTGGTAAATCTACCAAGCAAGAAGACCCAGTTGTTCATTTTTACGAAACGTTTTTAGGTGAATATAGTCCAGTATTACGAAAAGCTCGTGGTGTTTGGTACACACCTCAACCTGTGGTGAATTTCATTGTTAGAAGTGTTGATGAGGTACTAAAAAGCGAGTTTGGATTGTCACAAGGTTTAGCCGACACCAGTAAAATAAAAATTAAGAAAAAAGCATATACTAAAGCAACAGCGGATGCTAGGTCAAAGGTTAAAGAAGTTGAGGTTGAAGAAGAAGTTCATAAAGTTCAAATTTTAGACCCAGCTACGGGTACAGGTACATTTTTAGCTGAAGTTGTTAAACAGATTTACAGCAAGTTTAAGGGTCAACAAGGCATTTGGTCTAACTATGTGAAAAAAGACTTGATACCACGTTTAAATGGCTTTGAAATACTCATGGCGAGTTACGCCATGGCACATTTAAAAATGGATATGCTATTGACTGAAACTGGAGTTGAATTATCTGATGAACAACGATTACGTATTTATCTTACAAACTCTCTTGAAGAAGCACATCCAGATACTGGTACCTTGTTTAGTAGTTGGTTAAGTGATGAAGCAGACCAAGCCAATATCATTAAACGTGAAACACCAGTTATGGTCATTATGGGTAATCCACCCTACAGTGGCGAAAGTTCTAATAAAGGTGAATGGATAATGGACTTAATGGAAGATTACAAAAAAGAACCAGGTGGTAAAATTAAATTGAAAGAACAAAATTCAAAATTTATCAATGATGATTATGTGAAGTTTATGCGATTTGGACAGTATTTTATCGAAAAAAATGACGTGGGAGTTTTAGCATTTATTAATCCACATGGATATTTAGATAATCCTACATTTAGGGGTATGCGTTGGAGTTTATTAAAAACATATGATAAGATTATTACAATTGATTTGCATGGAAATAGTAAAAAAAAAGAAGTGAGTCCAGATGGTTCCAAGGACGAAAATGTGTTTGACATTCAACAAGGAGTATCAATAAATTTCCTTGTAAAGACAGGAAAAAAGAGTCATGGTGAATTAGGAAAGGTTTATCATTATGATTTATTTGGTAGTCGTTCAAGTAAATATGATTTTCTAAATAACAATAATTATGATTCTATTACATATAATGAATTACCAAATATTGACCCAAATTACTTTTTTGTTAAAAAAGATTTAAGCTTAAAAAGTGATTATGATAAAGGTGTTTCTGTCAAAGAGTTATTTAAAATAAATACATTAGGTATTCAAACGCATCGTGATTCATTAAGTATTGATTATACTTTAAATGAACTTACTCAAAAAATAAGTGATTTTTATGATGAAAGAATTGAGGATGGGACTTTATCTGCAAAATATTCTATAAAAGATAATAAAGAATGGAAGCTAAATGAAAAGCGAGATAATACATTCGACAAGAATAAAATTGTGAAGATTAATTATCGCCCTTTTGATACTCGTTGGCTCTATTACGAAAGAGATATTGTTGATAGATTGAGGGATAGCGTTTCAAAACATTTAGTAAATAAAGAAAACTTATGCCTAATTGTTCCTAGACAATGTGTTTCAGATTGGAGATATGCTTTTATTTCGAATAATATTATAGAATCTAACTTAACAGGAACTGCTGGTCGATTTGGTTCTGGAAATTTTTTCCCTTTATATCTTTATCCAGAAAACATTGAACAACAATCTTTAGTTAAAACAATCAAAAGAACACCAAACCTTAATCTTACAATAATTAATAAATTAGTTGAAAATATTGACTTAATTTTTACTATTGAGAAAGAAGGCACTCCTAATACATTTGCACCAATAGATGTATTAGATTACATCTATGCAGTATTACATTCGCCAACATATAGAGAAACTTACAAAGAGTTCCTTAAAATAGACTTTCCACGTGTTCCGCTTCCAGCGGATCACGTGACTTTTTGGAAGCTAGTTAAACTAGGAGGAGAATTGCGCCAAATACACTTGTTGGAGCATCCAACAGTTGAAAACTACATCACACAATATCCAAATGATGGTGACAACATTGTTACTAGAAAAATGACCAAATCTAGTATTGGTTATAAGGCGACTACCTCAACACATGGCAAAGTATGGATTAATGATGAACAGTATTTTGATGAGGTTCCATTAGTAGCTTGGGAGTTTTATATTGGTGGCTATCAACCAGCACAAAAATGGCTTAAAGACCGTAAAGGCAGAGAACTAAATTTTGAGGATATATTACATTATCAAAAGATAATTGTAGCTTTAACTGAAACGGACAGATTGATGATGGAGATTGATAGAATTAATTTTTAAACATATAGTTATGAATCTAAAAGAATTTAAAACTTTACTAAGCGAAACAACTGACACTAAATGGTTTAATTCAGTTGATATAGCAATGAGTTTTCCCGTTTCAAGTGAAGAATTTAATTTTAAAGGTATGGCTGACCTTCATAGATTTTTGTATGAACAAATAAACGGCTGGGGAAAATTAGAAAACAGTCTGCCAAGTGAATTAATCGATTCACTAAAATATTTTATAAGTATAGAATCTAAAATTATTGATTTTATTAATAGATATAAAACAGAAGAAGGAGGCACATTAACAGCTAATTTCAGGTCGATTTTAAATTCACTAAAAGATAATCCCAATATTTTTACATATGATTCCCCAGAGAGTGATTTTCTAATAAATATATTTAATAATGAAAGAGATTATTATCTGGGCGCATACACATATTTAATTGGAGATTTAAATGCAAATATTTCACAAAAAAAGAATTTTAACGGATACTTACTGGCTTATGAATTTAAATTTAAAAGCAAATCTGAAATCACCAACAGAAGGAAATCTGAAAGAACTTCTCTAAATAAGCTAAAATCTGATTTTAAAAATAATTTAGGAGAACTAGATTCTCAATTGGTTGACCATTTATCTGAAAGCACAAAGAAATATAAGAATTTTGGTTCGAATTTAGAAAAGTTTCAGGCCGACAAAGAAAAAGATTATACAGATTGGGCGGCAGGTAGTAGACTAGATTTTAAAACATTTCATGCTGCATCTAAAGAGAAAATAAACGAGCTAGAAGATACTTATGTTGAAAAATTAAAATTAGCAGCTCCAGCTGAATATTGGGAAAAACGTGCTAAAAGTTTACGAAAACAAGGAAGATGGGCAATGGCGATTCTAATTGTTTTAGTGGGAATAGTAGTTTGGTCATTAGGAGAATTACTATGGAAAGTACCTGAACAAATATATTCAAGTTTTTTTGATGGTGATAAGAGCGCTGCTATAAGATGGTCAGTCATCTACGTTACGTTTATTTCTTTTATGGCGTTTGGAATAAGAGCAATAACCAAAGTAATGTTTAGCTCATTTCATTTGGCTAGAGATTCAGAAGAAAGATATACATTGACTTATTTCTATTTGTCATTACTTAAGGATTCAAGTGTAGATAAAGAAGAAAGACAACTTATTATGCAATCGTTATTTAGCAGAGCTGAAACAGGATTATTAAAAGATGATTCCACACCAGCTATGCCAAATGATATGGTTGGTAAATTCTTTGGTTCAGGAAAATAATAATATATTTTATTCTATACCTTTATGTGGAACATCCGCTAAACCTGTTGATAAATTTAAATCAACTTGCGTAAGCCATTTTCCAGTTTCATATTTTCCTTCACGTGGAAAATGTTCGATAACATGCATGACAGCAATTTGATTCCCCTCTCCTTTAAATGTGCAAGGAGCAATAGTATATACTTTATCAAATGGACTTTCGCCTTTAATCAAGTCTTTCAATGATGAGATTTTAATTAAACCATGTTCAGGAGCTTTATTAGGATGTATTATTAGTACTCGATTTTCACCGTAACCTTCTCCTCTTGCTGCATATTTTTCATAAGTCTCAAGTATTGCATTTAGGACTTCTCTTTTATCCATTTGAGCAATTACTTTATGTTCAATATGTATTTTTGTTTCACCGTCTGTAATATATCCATCATTAGGTTCGGAATCAGCTTCATCATAACCAACTAACCAATCATCACCATAAGCCAATGCTAAAACTATTAATCCAAATAATTCTCGTTTATTAAGTTTTATCTGTTTTGAAATATCTTTAGAATCTTCAACCCATTTAGGTGACGCTACAAATGGTCTTATATGATTAATGTATGCATCTGTGGGATTGTTTTGCCAAGCCATAATTATTTTTTTTCAATTTACAATAATATTCATCATTATCCAGCTTTGCTGGATTATGAAATGAATTGTTTATATTTAATTTATGAAAGCGCAAAGAAATTTATTTTTAAAATTTAAATCATGTAGGTTGTTGATTCTTCTTATTGCAATAGCCTTTATTGGTTGTAGAAAAGACAAGGTGAATGATATTAATGAAGATGTAAATAAAGGTACACTAACCTATGTTAATAAAGTTAGGTTGTATAAAATTGATTACCCAAATACTATGAAATTAATAAATAAAACACATAATTATGATGGTGTTAATTTCGAAAATAGTGAAGAATCATTAAACGTATATTCTCGTTTGTTGCAGTTTCCAACATTTAAAGATGACTTTAATAGAACTTTAATAAATAAAAATTATGAAGTAACCTATAAGCTCTTTAAAAATGATTGGTATATAATTAGTGGATATATTAATAATAGTAATAAGATATTTTATATAAAATCATATTATAGTGATGAGAATGACGAGGTCAGAAAGATGATTTTAAAATACCCAAAAACAAACCAAAAGTATTTTGATTCGATATTACCAATTATGATATCGTCTTTTGAAGATGTGAAGTACGAGGATATTAATAATTATAATGATATAGAAGAGCAAAAGACTTTTGCTGAATCAGAAAAAAAGAAGAGTTCTAATACATATCAAGTTAAAAATGAGAAACCTATTCTTAAGTTTAGTGAATTGAAGGCATTGTTTATTGGAGAAGATAGTTATGAAGTAGAAAAAACTCTTGGAAAACCAGATAGAACATTTGATTCATCATCTGGTGATGCTTGGATATATTGGTTTGCCGCTTATGATGATTTTGATGGAGAAATAAGACACTTAAGTTTTTGGCTGGATAATAATAAGATGGGCTTACCAATAAAAAAAATGTATGTTGGAGAACCTGGAGGGTACTTACAATTAGATAGAATATCAGGAACAAGAAATACACCTAAAAATTAAATTTAACTATTTTATTATGACCGTACTTAACCATGTGTTGAGGTTCTTGCTACATAACCAATACTGCTTCTAAACTTAATACACTTCAACTGTTTACATTATAGTATATTATGTAAACACTATCAAATATGCAAACAACTGATAATCAGCAATATAATTTATTTCACATTATAAGTGTTTACATTATAAACATATATTGTTGTATTTGTAAATAGTTTTTGTATTTTTATGATATGAAAACACAACCAATAAACTACAATAAATTATATACAGAAGCTCGTAAGTTGTTTTTTGAAAACAATTCTGCATATAAGCTAGATAGAAAGACTGAAAATTTAGGTTACTTGATTGCTTTAGAATCAGGATTACGTGTTAGTGACTTACTAACATTAAAATATGATGATATTCAATTTAATAGTGAATTAGGAAAGTATTTGTTTCGCACCAGCATCAAAAAAACGAAAAATGACCACACAGGTGTAATTTCCAATGAATTATTTAATTACATCATGTCTTTTATGGAAGACGCTAAAAAGGAAGCTGGTTTTAATAGCAAGTTTATATTTTACAATTATAAAACCAATAAACTATACACTAGACAATGGTTGCACAAGCGTATTAAACTTACGGCTGAAAAGTTAGGGTTTAAAGATTGTGGTGTACATTCAATCAGAAAAGCCAGTGCTATTAATGTACTTGACAAAACAGGCAGTTTATCAATGGCTCAATACCATTTGACACATAAAAGAGCTACAACTACCGATAAGTATTTGTCAGTTACAAAAACCTCAGCATTAGAGCGATTAGCAAAAATTTATTAACTAAAATCAAATATTATGGCAACACAACTTTTCACAGGAGCAATTAAAATTAGAGGAAAGTATATCCAAACAGTACAATGTATAAGCACCTCTCCTAGCACAGCACGAAAATCCATTGAATCACAGTATTCTAATTTTACTTGGTTTCGTCAGATGTCTAGTAATTAATTTTAATTATCTTTAAACAAACTTAAAGTAGTTGTGTTACCCTATGAGATACCCTTAGATATTTAAAACTTGAAATAATAGTGATAACAAGGCATTAAGAGATTCATTAAAGAACCTCTTTCTCCGCTTAGAACTAAGCTCAATTTCAATATGAAATTGAGCTTTTTCATTTTATAGTAATACTTTGAAATAGCAAAAGTTATGGGTTTAATTACTTATCTATTATTTTAAGAATAATAAACTCATCAATTATTTAATAACTTCAATCATAATAATTGTCTATTTTTAAACTTTAATTATTTTTGACTTGTTTAAAATTTAAAATGAAAAATACATCCTCCTCTTTTAGTCTTATTTCTAAAGTAAATTTGATTTTGTTTTTATTAATATATAGTTATAACTATTCTCAAGATATTGAACCAAGACGTTGGTCTTCCATGCCTTTAGGTACTAATGTAGTTGGACTGGGATATGTTTATACTTTTGGGGATTTAAAATTTGATCCTCTTTTGAATGTTGAAAATGCAACAGTTTCTGTAAATTCGTTAGCACTTCAATATGTTCGTCCTTTCAAGATTGGCAATAAATTAGCTAGAGTTGATGTATTAATTCCATACAGTATCGCATCTTGGGATGGTGTTTTAAATAATGTTCCAACAGCTGTTAAACGGAATGGTTTTGCCGACCCAAGATTAAGATTCTCTTTAAATTTTATTGGCCCTAAGGCNATGACATCTAAAGATTTACAAGAGTATTTAAAAGAAAACCCTAAATATACCACAGTAGGTGCATCTTTATCAATCTCATTCCCATTTGGTCAATATTATAATGATAAGCTGTTAAATTTAAGTAATAACTCATTTATATTTCGTCCACAAGTTGGTATGGTTCATTATTGGGGAAAGTGGTCTTATGAGGTTACTGGATCCGTTTTCTTTTATACAAACAATAATGATTTTTATAACAATACCACAAAAAAGCAAGATCCTCTTTTCGCTATGCAAACCCATCTTGTTAGAAAGTTTAAACATCGTATTTGGACATCATTAAGCTTAGGTTATGGACAAGGAGGTAGTTCTATTGTAAATAGACAACCTAAAAATGATGAACGCGGCAATTTCCTAGGAGGTCTTTCAGCTGGAATGCCTATTTTTAAAAACCAATCTATAAAATTATCATATGGTACAACACTTACCGTAAAAGATATTGGAGCTAATACTAATGGGTTTATTTTTAGTTGGGCTGCCATATTTTAAAATAGTCGTAATTTTCGGCACAATAAATGTAATAGCATACGTTATAAAAAAACATCCCTTTAAATGCAGAAATATATTTTTATCCTACTCCTATTTTTTTCTTCCTTTGGCATTGCACAAAATAATGCCTTTAAAGCAGGAGAAAACTTAACTTTTACTGCTTCATATAACATGTCTGGTGTTTTAACTGAACTCGCACAAGTAAACATGGTTACAAGCGAAGTAAAAACCTCTAAAGCGACTCTCTTGAGATTAAAATGTACAGCAGCCACCTATAATAAATGGGATAGTTTTTTTAAAATTAGAGACCTTTACGAAAGCTACGTGAGTCCTACTACCATTAAACCTTACTTATATAAAAGAGATATTTTTGAAGGAGGTTACTCAAAACTTGTACAATACAAATATAGCCACTCAAATGGCACTGTTGAGAGTATTATAACAAAGAAAAAGAAGACTGGAGGCACTTACGATCAAAAGAAAAATTTAAAGATTTCAAGTAACACTAAAGATATTGTTTCAACCATATATTTTTTAAGGACATTAGATTTAAAAAGCTTTAAGTCAGGCACATATAAAACCTTACCTGTGTTATTTGATAATAAGCCAACAGATGTTATATTAACTTATTTAGGAAAAGAAACAATCTCTACTGGTATTGGTAGTAAAATGTGCTACAAACTATCTATTTCAATTAAAAATAGTGATGTATTAAAAGGCAATAATGATAATATTCTTTGGTTAACTGCCGATGAAAATAAAATACCTGTATATGCAACATTTAAAGTTGCTGTTGGAAATGGAGAATTAAGAATTAAATCTGCAACTGGTCTAAAAAACTAATTATTATGAAAAAACTTTTTATTATTTTAGGCTTAATAGCATCAGTATTAGCAATTATTTTATCTGTTTTACCTCTTTCTAATTTAGCCTTTTTTCCTGCTATAGTCGCTTTTATATTTGGTTTAGCTGCTTTTTATTTTTCAAATAAAGAAAAAAGCTCTAAGAAAACCATTCAACTTATATTTTTACTTACCATTATAGCTTTATCAATTTCCACTTACAAATCCATTTTTAATGCTAATGAAGTTGGAAACACCGAAGAGTTACANGAAAGAGAAAAAGAATCTGAAGAAAATGCTATAGAAGAACTTGAAGGTTTAGATCTTGATGAAATAGATATAGAATAAAAGTTTAAATTACTTTTCAATATGCCTTTTTTTTAGTTTATTTGGTTGGTATTTAAGCTAATAAACTATGAAGACATTAATTGTAGCTACTATCTTTTCTCTTGTTGGTTCTTGTGCTACTTCTAAGTATAGCACAAAGATTGAAAACCTTAATAATAATATTAAAATAAGTGACAGTACTACTATTTTAAAATATGCAAACACCATTACTGTTCCTGAGCTTACAAAACATTTGTATCGATATGCTAGTGAGGAGTTTCAAGGTCGTGGCACTGGAGANTTAGGTCAGAAAAAAGCTGCTGAATTTTTAAAAAACTACTATCAATCTCAAGATATTTCATCTCCAATTAGCGATTCTATATATTTTCAAATTATTCCAAAGTCGTATTTCCCAGATGAAACAAAAGCATCAGAAAATGTGCTAGCATNTATAAAAGGAAATGAAAAACCACAAGAAGTCCTTATAATTTCAGCTCATTACGACCACCTTGGAATAGAAAATTCTGAAATTTATTATGGAGCAGACGATGATGGTTCAGGAACCGTAGCTCTTATGGAAATTGCTCAAGCATTTAAACTGGCAAAAGATAATGGTTATGGTCCAAAACGTTCTATTCTATTTCTTCATCTAACTGCTGAAGAAATTGGCTTAGAAGGCTCGAGATTTTATACAGAAAACCCTNTTTTTCCTTTAAATGAAACAATTGCTAATTTAAATATAGACATGATTGGACGCATAGATCTTGCTCACAAAAATCAAGAAAAATACATCTATTTAATTGGTGCAGATAGGCTAAGCAAAGAGCTACATCTACTTTCAGAAAAAATAAATAATTCCCTTTTTAATCTTGAATTGGATTATAAGTATAACGATGAAACTGATAGCAATCATTATTACGAAAGAAGTGATCACTATAATTTTGCACAACATAATATACCAGTAATATTTTATTTTAATGGAGAACATGAAGATTATCACAAGCCTACAGATACTCCTGAAAAAATTAATTATAACATCCTTGAACTTAGAACTAAATTAATATTTGCTACTGCTTGGCAACTAGCAAATCGTGAGAATCGCTTAATTTTAAACGAAAGCTTATAAATTGTCTGCTTTTGGTGTTAAAGTTTGTTAAAATCANTTAATCAACGAACTAGGTTTGATTATTTTTGTAAGAATACATAACTAAATAAAATTTCAATGAAAAAAGCTTTATTAATTATTTTAAGTGCTGGACTAGTTTTTGCTTGTGGTACTCAAAAAAATGATACAACAAGTCAAACAAACACAACAGTAGCAGTAACGCCAAAACCTTTAGACGTTAGTGTATATGCAGAAACTATTACTTCAGATGAACTTAAAGAAGACTTATATATATATGCTTCAGATGAATTTGAAGGAAGAGGAACTGGAGATGAAGGACAAAAGAAAGCTGTTAAATTTCTAAAAGATCAATATATAGCAATGGATATTCCTGCTGCTCAGTCTAATAACGACTATTTCCAAAATGTTCCTTTAGAAAAATTAGGTGTTCCAGAAGTATCTATTTCAGCAAATGATAAAGCATATACTAATATAGAAGATTTTGTTTCTATAACTTCTGTACAAGATGGTAATTTAAATGCATCTGAAATTGTTTTTGCTGGATATGGTATTGAAGACGATGAATACTCAAGTTATGCAGATATAGATATTAAAGGTAAAGTTGTTTTAATTAAGTCTGGTGAACCAAAAGATGATAATGGAAACTACATTNTTACGGGAACAACTGAAGCATCAAAATGGTCAAATCTAAGACAGGCTTTTGCTTCAAAACGCGATGTTGCAAAAGAAAAAGGAGCCAAAGCTGTTTTGGTTTATTACCCTGAAATTTATNACATGGCTGTTACACGTTATGGTAGTGCAAGAGGTTCTATTACATTAAAAGATAATTCTGAAAGTATGTATTATTTTGTTGTAAATACAGACATGGCAAAAAACATTTTACCAACTATTGAAACAGAAGAAAAGAGCCAAACAATTAAAATACAATTAAATTTAGATTATAAAAACACTTCTGAAGAAATAAGCTCAGAAAATGTTGCAGCCATTATTAAAGGTTCAGAAAAGCCAGATGAATACATAATCATTTCTGCTCATCTAGACCATGAAGGTATAAAAGATGGAGAAATATATAATGGGGCTGATGATGATGGTTCTGGTACTGTAGCTTTATTAGAAATTGCAGATGCCTTTAAAGCTGCNNCAAGAAATGGACATGGTCCAAAACGTTCAATAGTTTTTTTACATGTTACTGGTGAAGAAAAAGGTCTATTAGGATCGCGTTATTACTCAGATTTTGATCCAATTTTCCCTTTAGCAAATACAGTAGCTGATTTAAATATCGATATGATTGGACGAATAGATCCTAAACATGAAGATGGAGATGGTAATTATTTATATCTTATTGGAAGCGATAAATTAAGTTCTGAGTTACATACTATATCTGAAAACGTTAACAATAAATATACAAATATTGTATTCGACTATGAATATAATGAGGATGACGATCCGAATCGTTTTTACTATAGAAGTGATCATTACAATTTTGCTAAAAACAATATTCCTGTAATCTTTTACTTTAGTGGTACACACGCAGATTATCATAAACCAACTGATACAGTAGAAAAAATTAGATACGATTTATTAGAAAACCGTACACGATTAATTTTCTATACTGCTTGGGAACTTGCAAATAGAGATAAAAGAATTGTTGTAGATAAAGCAACAGAATAAAACAATCTATTATATATTAAAAAGCCCTTCATATGTTGAAGGGCTTTTTAATGCTCAAATTTTACTTACAAAAAAAGCTTCACATTTCTGTGAAGCTTTATAATTCTGGGTGGAAGATGGGGCTCGAACCCACGACCCTCGGTACCACAAACCGATGCTCTAACCAACTGAGCTACAACCACCATGTAAATTGGACTGCAAATGTATATTATTTCCTTTTTTCTACAAAGACTTTTATTAATATAATTTTAATTATTTTACTTTAAATCAAACAAGCTATTAACCAATGGATAACGTTCTACAGTAAAACCTTCTCCATACTCTACTCCAACCAACCTTCCTAAATCTTTAGCTCTGTAAGCAATACTGTCAGTAAAATTTTTACTTGAAATTGGTGTTTCAGGAGCATTACTTTTTGGATTATAGAATTGCGTTTTATAAGCCATTACTGCATCTATCTTTTTCGGCATAAAATCAGACACGTCAACAACAAAATCAGGTTCTATATGCTTCCATTGTATGTAGTGATACACATGTTTGGGTCTCCAAGCGTCCTGCCATTCTTCATCATATTCATCAAACTTGGTGTCAATTTTTACCAAGCCACTTAAAAAACAGGCATTACTAACTAAATCACTGCCTTTTCCATGGTCTATATGTCTATCTTCAATTGCGTTACACAAAACCACTTCCGGCTTATATTTTCGAATCATTTTAATAATTTCTAATTGATGCTTTTTATCATTAATAAAAAAGCCATCAGCAAAATCCATATTCAACCTTAAACTAGCTCCTAAAATTTTACAGGCATTTGCAGATTCTTCATCTCTTGTTTCAATGGTTCCACGAGTACCTAATTCACCTCGTGTTAAATCTATTATACCAACCTTTTTACCATCTGCTATTTCTTTAGCTATTGTGGCACTACAACCTAATTCTACATCGTCTGGATGCGCTCCAAATGCAAGGATATCTAATTTCATATATTTTTATTTAAAATTTATTCAATTTGTTTGTTTGGAATTAACTAAATAACGGCAATGGCAAGTTTCTTCCTTTTCTCATAAACTTACTTAACTCTCTTTATTGCTTGTTCTAAATCATTAATAATATCTTTTTTAGATTCTATTCCTAATGAAAATCGAATTAAGCTATGACTTATTCCTAATCTATCTCTTTCTTCTTGACTTAACAATGCATGAGAGGTTAATGCTGGTAACAACATGGTGCTCTCTACACCTGCTAAACTCATGGATGGTTTTATTAACTGGAGAGCTTTCAAGAATTTTGAAACATCTATATTTTTATTAAATTCAAAAGAAATCATGGCTCCATAACCTTTCATTTGAGATTTTGCTAATTCATGTTCTGGATGATCTTTTAATCCTGGATAATAAACATGCTTCACATCTGGATGATTATGTAAGAATTTTGCTAATTTTTTAGCATTTCTATTTTGTGCCTTTACTCTTAAAGCCAATGTTTTCATGCTTCTCTCTAACATCCAAACCATAAAATCGCTTAAACTACCTCCTAAATTTTTACCAACATTCCATATAGTATGAATATGTTCCTGTGAAGTAGCAACTGCGCCTGCTAAAATATCACTATGACCTCCTAAATACTTGGTAGCCGAATGGATAACAATATCAATTCCTAAATCTATAGGTTTTTGGACTACTGGACTTGCAAAGGTATTATCTATAGAAGTCACAATTTGTTTTGATTTTGCCAATTCAGCAACTGCTCTAATGTCTGTTATGGTTAACAACGGATTTGAAGGTGTTTCTATATGAATTAATTTGGTGTTTGGCTGAATGGCTTTTTCAAAATCTGAAACTTTGTAGCCATCTGTAAAAGTAAATTCTATACCATATTTAGGTAACTCTTCTCTAACAAAATTACTTGTGCCACCATAAAGTGGGTTTTGAATGACTAAATGATCTCCTGCTTTTAAAAAAGCTAAAAACGTTGTGCTTACTGCTGCCATACCAGAACCAAAAATCATAGCAGATTCTGCATGTTCTAAAGCAGCAATTTTTTTAGATAAAAATTCTTGGTTAGGAGTATTAAAATAACGAGGGTATCTTTTTACCTCAACATCTTCAAATTGATAAGATGTTGACATATATATGGGTGAAACTGCGCCTTTAAATTGTTCATCTTTTATTTCTCCAACATGAGAGCAAATGGTATTTATTCCTAATTTCCTTGTAGACATATGTTTCTTTTTTATAGAACATAAAATTAGGAAAATTCAAGTCTAAAAACTAGTATTCTACTTTTTACTTAATGCACTGGCGTTTGAGTACAAGGACAATCGCTTATACCTTGTAAGAAATCTATACCAATTGTTATCATGTGAGTTCCTGAATTGTATCCAGCTAAATCGTTTATGGTTATTTGGTAAGCATAAGCGAAGTAAAAATTAGATTTCTTAATACCTGCCATTGGGCCTAAATTTAGCGGGTTAAAAAATTGGTCGTTAAGAAAACGGTACGATATGCCTCCCCAGAAATAATCTTCTCTCCTATCATATTTTCTAACTTTTATATTAATGTCTGTACTTGATCTATCATCACTATCAAAATATTGAAAAAACAGAGAAGGTTCAAATTCTACTTTCTTATTATTAGGACTTTGAATCGCTATTCCAGTATAAACTTGATAGTTTAAAAGTAATTCTGGCTCAATTCCAACAAAATCATCAATTTCTTTAGACAATACATTGTTGGCGTTTGCACTAAAATAAAATCCTTTATTTCTATATAATACACCTAAATCAAAATTATTGTTTGATATAGACCTATCGTCTGTAACTCTAGGATCTATAATTGGAGTTTCGTAATTAGGTTCAAACTTATCAATATCGATTCTAAAACTATTTAGGTTATACGAAATACCTAAAGACAGATATTGCTTAGAGTAATAATCCAAAATAAGGTGATGAGCAAACGATACCTTTAATCCCTTTTGAATTGTATTACCATTCTTATCATTATACATTGATATTCCAACTCCAGAACGACTTGCTATTCTAAAATCGGCATAGATAGATTGATTGTCTGGTGCATCTTTTATACCTACCCATTGCGTTAATCCGTTAGCTCTAATTTTAAGGTTATCGCCAATTCCTGCATATGTAGGAGAAATAACAAAAGGGTTATCTGCTAAATATTGCGTGAAAACGGGTAAATTCAACTCTTGACCATAGCTATATGAAAGAGTGAAAAACAGGAAATATATAATTAATTTTTTCATTTTAAATCGTTTTAAATTTAGATACCAACTTCTACTTAAGTTTATCTGTATAATGTGAAATGACCAACAAAATTTCTGTTATCCTGAGGGTCGTTTAATCTAACTACATACCAATAATCACCAGTAGGGAGTTCTTCCCCATGATACTTTCCATCCCACGTTTCTCCTATTCTAAGAGTGGCAATTTTACGACCATAACGATCGAAAATGTCAAAATCAAGATTTGGGTAATGATTTGTACATCCTGGACCCCAACCATCTAGAACACCATCTCCATTTGGTGTGAAATAATTTGGGATACATACATCTACATAAGTAAAATATCTTGAAGCAGAAACTGTACAACCATTACTGTCTGTAACTGTTACTGTATACTCTCNAGATTCAGAAATAATAAAGACATTAGTACTTCCATAAGACTCTCCATTTAGAGTGAACTCATATTCACCAGAACCACCAGTGGCAATAGCAATAATCTCGTTTATTTCACCATCGTTAATTGCAAGAGTTAAAGGATCGAAAGTAGTAATATCAAAAAGCTCTGTAGTTTGTATACAACCATTTGTATGTCTTACATCAATATAATGTCCAATGCCTGGAGTTACATCAATGAATATATTACTAGCTTGATAAGGACCACTATCTAAAGAGTAATCTAAATCTTCAAGATTTGTAATACTATCATCAACTGTAACCGTAACTATATTACTTGCAGCATTATTAACACAAGTATATTCAATCTCAACTAATGGGTTAATACTTACAGATTCTGGGAATGTGATGTTCCATTCAGACTCACAACCTAGACTATCTCTAACATAAACTGTATGATCTCCACCGCCTAATCCAGTAAAATCGAATTGGGTTTGTCCAGAAGCTCCAGTTGTATAAGGTCCTTCGTAATTATCAATACTCACAGAATATGGTGCTGTTCCTCCAGAAACATCTATACTAAATTCGCCATCCATATCTCCTTCACAAACTTCAGGTATAATAGATGAAGGAACTATAGATATAATTACTGGATCTGGTTCTGTTATTGTGAAATTTAAAATAAGGTAACAACCTAATTCATCTTGTACAATAACATCGTATACACNAGGTTCAAGATCTTCAAATACATTTGTATCAAAAAACTGATTTAATTGTGGCGAAATAGCATACATGATGGTTCCTGTTCCACCAGTAGCGTTTATTTCTACAGATCCATTGTTTGCTCCATAACAAGTAATATCTGTTACTGTAAATGGTGCTTCTAAAGGAGCTGAAGGTTCCGTAATTTCAAACGGAGAAGTTGTTGTTAAACAATCACCACTCTCCACATGTACTTGGTATGTGTCTGCAGGTAATTCGGTAAATACACCAGGACTATTCTGTGTTACAGGAATCGTATTCCCTAAAATATCTTGTAATGTATATATATAATTTCCTAATCCACCTTCTGCTGTAGCGACTACAACTCCTGTTGCATCACCAGCACAATTAATAACAGCATTGGTTAAAGTTAAATTCAGAATTAAATCTGGTAACTGATCTATGGCAATTTGATTAGAAACAATGGCAATACAGCCATTAGCGTCTTGTACATAATATTCATATATACCAACAGGTACGGGAAAGGTTGTTGATGTTGCAAACGATCCTAAAACTGGTGTAAATGTCACATTATCACTATACGTATATGGTCCAGTTCCACCAGTTGCACTTAATGTAAGTGTGGCTTGAGTTAAACAAGTTTGAGATGTTTCTTTAACCAAACTTGCTTGTATAGATGTAGGTTCAGTAATAACAATATCTGCAGAAGTGAAGCTACAGTTAAATGCATCTGAAACTGTTACTTGATATGTTCCTGCTCCTAATCCACCAAATACTGGCGAACTTTGAGGTCCTGAAGAACTCGTAGTAGGCGAAATCATATTCAAAGTATATAAGTAATTACTACCTACTCCACCTGTTAAATTTGTTATAGTAATTATAGCATTCGTATCTCCAAAACACGCTAATAAATTGGTACTAGGAGTTACTGTTGCATTTATTGGGTTTGGTGCTATTAATGTTACTGTCTCTGAATCGATACATCCACCAGCATCCATAACATTTACTGTATAAACACCAGCTGATAAGTTTTCAAAAGTTCCATTAGGCGAATAAGGTACTGTTGCAGCACCAGTTAATTCGTATTGATACGTACCCCAACCTCCAGTTGCAGTTGCTGTGATAGTTCCTAAATTATCAGTACAAGTAACATTTGAAGTTTCAAGTGCTACTAAATCTAAAGCAGATGCAGGTGAAGATATAATTACATTTGATGACGTTGTACAAAAGGGGCTAGCCGTTTCTGTAATCTCAACTGTAAAACTTCCAGCTAACATTCCTGAAACAGTTTCCGGGTTAGTTGACGTATTGGCATTTATTGGTCCTAAAACTAAGGTGTTTGAACTATCAAACACTTCATAAGTATAGGTTCCTGAATAATTACTTAAGTTAATTTCAAATGACCCTGTATTATCAGCAAAACATGTCACTCCAGTTGGAATAGTAGTAAGTATTGGGTTAATTGCTGGAGCTAAAGAAATGATTGCTTCTTCAGTACATGAAGTCGTAGTATCTGNAATAGTAATNGTATATATACCTGATGGCACACCAGAAAAAACATTTCCTGCTAAACTAATAGACGCTGGATTTGGGCTTATACTATATGAATATGTACCTGTTCCTCCAGAAGCANTTACTGTAATTATTCCATCGTCATCACTACAAGTAGGTAATGCAGTAACATCTGGTATTAATTCTAAAACTGGAGCAATATCAATGGAAACTAAATTTCCACAACCATTTACATCACGTATTTGTACTGTATGTGTTCCTGAATTTAAATTTGAAATGGTAAAAGGAGCCGTTTGCGTTTGAAAAGCTCCACCATCAATACTAAAACTATATGGTGGCATTCCAGCAGTTANTAATGTAACATCAATCTCAAAATCACCTTCAGCTGTATTACATTGATCATTAAAAGTCGCAGCAATAACAGGTTCTGGATCCATTGGCACTACCAATACATTCGTAGTTTTAATACATCCAAATGCATCTATCACGTGAACATAATAATTATTTGCATCCACATTAAATGTACTTGTTGAAGCCCAAGAAGGGTCTGTAGCAAGTGGTGGCGTTGCAGAAGTTGTTAATTGGTATAAATATGGAGGCGTTCCATTTGTTGCTATAGCACTAATAACTCCTGAATTAGGGTTACAATTTGCGTTCTGATCTACAGTGGCATTTAAATTTAATTCAATTGCAGATTCAGTAATATTAAAAGGAATTGAAACAACACTACAACCAGCATTTGGCCCAGATGTTTCACTTATTAAAACAAAATAATTTCCAAAAGGTAAAGGCCCCAAATTTGTAACTGACAAACTTCCATTTGCAGGCACTACTCCTACACCACTAATACCAGTTGTTACCAATGATAATGAATCATATATTTCGTAGTTTATATTTGTAGCAGATGCATACGTGCTGTTAACAGTGAATGTTACATTACCATCTGCGCTTCCAGTACAAGTAATGTTATTTGCACTTAATGCACTAGCNATTAAAGTTGAATTTGTTGGAATAGGGCTCGTTGCCGTTTCATAATAACTACAACCAGTAGACACATCAAATACTATAAAGGTATAAGTAACTCCTGTAAGTAAATTTGAAAAAGTAGCTGTCCCTGGAGTGCTTTCTGGAATCCATGATCCTCCTGGAGGAGTACCAATTGCTGGATAAACACTAAAGTAGAAAGGTCCAGGACTAATTAAAGTTGTACCAATGCTTACTACAGCTTCACCTCCATTAAGGCAATCTACAGTTGTATTAATTGTAATTTCTAAATCGTCTGGTGGAGAGGCAACAAGGACATCTTGAACTAATACTGAACATCCATTAGCATCCACAACATAAATTTGATACAATCCAAAATCTACAACATCAAAAGTTACAGATGTTGAACCTGCTGCATTTGTTTCTGAAGCTGAATAACCATTAGTTCCTGTAACTAGGTAGTTATAAGGAGCTGTTCCTCCTGTAACACCATCTATAATAATAGACCCTTGTGAAACACCNCCTGCACTACATGAAATATCTATAGCATGAAACAAAACATTAATTGGATCTGGCTCATCAATTATTATGGTATCAGTATCTGTACATGAATTACCATCTGTTAATGTTATAGTATAAGAACCAGCCGTTAATCCAGAAATCTGAGTTCCGTAATCAACACCAGTTGTATTGTTGTAAACATTAATTACATAAACTGGTTCTCCAACCGAAGTGTTAATAGTCACTTGAATCGCTGCATTTGAATCTCNTGGACACAAAATATCTTGCGTTTGTACTACAGAAATTATTTCTGGCAAGGTTAATTCGTCAATCGTATTTACTACAGACTCAGCAATACATCCAAGAGAATCTGTAATTTGAAACTGATAAATTCCATCAGTTGTAGCTGTATAAGTAAATGGANACCCTGTAGGNCCTAAATTACTATAAGCTCCTCCATTTATAGAAACAGCATAAGTAAATGGTCCTGTTCCTCCTGAAATAGTTCCAGTTATGATAGCATCTGGTGTTGCTGTACAATCTAAATCTTTTGTTATAATCGTGTTCACATTTAATACTGGTAAAGGTGCAATTGTATATGTTTCTGCATAGGTACAATCATTTTCGTCTCTTACTTGGAAAGTGTAAGTTCCTGGAGGTAAATCGGTAAAAATGTTTGAAATTTGATAAGCTGTNGCTTGAGAAGCAGGAGCTATTATTTGATACTCTAAGACTCCTATTCCTCCATTAGCACCAGTTATTGTAATAGTTGATGTATTTAAAGGACAACTTAAAGGTGAATGGCTAAACATTAAATCTGTAGGTGGATTTAATGGGTCAATATCTATTTGATTGGTTATAAAAACACAACCACTATCATCTTGAATTGAAACGTTATAGGTCCCACTTGTTAAACCAGTAAAAGTATTTCCTGTTTGGAATGTTACACCATCTAAACTATAAGAATAAGGTGGTACTCCTCCAGTAACTCCAGACACCGTAATTACACCATTAGCTGAACAAGTAAATGGCGTTGTTAAAGTTGCAGTTCCTGTTCCTAGCTCACCTTCTGTAATGGTAATTGTTTGAGGGTTTGTTTCACATACATCTGAACCTGTCGTGTATTGTACTACTACTTGATAGTCACCAATAGCAAGACCAGTAAACACATTTGAATTAAAAAATGTAACTCCTCCATCAATACTATAGAGTAAACTGTTTCCATTTGAATTGGTAACATTTACAGTTATTGAACCAGTTGAAGCACCTGCACATAAAATGTTAGTTTGAGTCACATTATATTCTGGTTCTAAAGAAGCTTCAACTGTTATAGATGTTGTTGCTTCACAATTGTTTGAATCAATTACAGTAATATTAAATACGCCTGGAGCTGTAACAATAATTTCTGGTACAGTTTGAAAAACAGTTGAGCTATTTACAAAGTAAAAATAAGGTGGTGTTCCACCAGATGCATAAACAGTAATCTCACCATCTGTACAAGTTAAAGGACTTGTTAAAGCCGAAGTTGCCGTTAATAATGGAGGCTCAATAATAACCACATCTTCTGAATGTGTACATCCATCTTCAGTTTCTATTAATGCTGTATAAGTACCAGGATTTAAATTTAAAAATGTGTAATTATTTTCTGCTATAGGACCAACACTATTTATTAATGTAGGACCATTATAAATAGAAAAGAAATATTGTGGACGAACATCGTTAGCAGCTAAGCTTATACTTCCTTTGTCACCATAACAAAGTGGTTGAGTAACATTAACTGAAACCGTAAAATCTCTACCTCTAATAACGACATCAGGTACAGTAAAAACACATGGATTTGTAGGCACTCCTAACTGTCTTATATAAACTGTATAGGTGTNAGGAACTGTTATTACGAATATATTACTTGATTGATAATTTACACCATCAATACTGTATTCATAACCATTTGGCACTCCTCCAACTGTTATTTGTCCTGGCGTTGTACAATAGATATCACGACTTGTAACTGTTGGGTTTAATACATTTTGATAAACATTAAAATAAAATTGATTAAAACAACCACCTTCATAATTTATAGTTAGCCTAAATTGTCCAGCTACATTTGCATTAAAATCCGGACCTGTTCCAACTTGATTCCAAGTACATGCAGCATTTTCATTAGCACAATCTGAATCAGTAACTGGAGCGCAACTGCCTTCATCTAATTGTTCCCAAATAATAGAAGTAGCATCTGTAATTCCAGTTTCAATAAGTGTAGAATCATTAGCTCCACATAAAAAGATATTTGGTAGTAATTTTCCATCATTTGGACATGTTACAACTTCATCTGCAAATGGTATAACCGGATTAGTTAAAGTTGTTCCTCCATAANTTGTAACCACAAAAACTTGGTCAATTGATTGACATGGAGCTATAGCTGTATTATGTACATAATATGTNCCTGTTGCAGTAACAGTAATGGTTTGTGATGNTCCAATAACTGGCGTTCCACTTGGGTTATCTGACCATGAATAAGAATCATAACCATTAGCTGCTGTTAATTGAACACTGTCTCCACAAAGAATAACATTTTCAATGAACTCACAATCTAAATCTGCTAAAAACACTGTTGCTTGAGGCGTAATTAAACATCCAGTATTACTATTGATACTAGGATCGTCTGTTATAACAAAAAATGGATTTGTAATACCACTATAAGTTGCAAAAGCTTGATTGTTTATAATATTTGAACAGGCATCACTAAGGGCATTACAACTATCTACAACTTGAGCATGAATACGAATTTCAGTTATAGGATCTCCTTGCTCAACAATTGAATTATCAATACTAAATATAATTTCTCTAGTTGTTGGATTATAACTTACAACTGTTACTCCAGNTGGAAGAACACCTAAGTCAGTTGGGTAATTAAATATAATATTTATAGGAAGTATATCTCTAATAATTAAATTATTAGCATCATCGTTACCATTGTTATGAAACCCAATGACATAATTTAAAGGTTGTCCAAGTCCTACTGTTTGACCACCAATATCATTTCCAAGGTCATCTTCTACTATTTTTGTGAGAACTATTTTCGGTTCGATAATATCAACAGCCAAAGCACAGAAATAAGCAAAGTATTGATCTTGATTACTTTCCATTCGAATGGTTGCAGTGGTATCATCGTTACCAATAACACTATTACCTGGGTTTGGAACGACCATAACACCAGTATCAAAACCTAAAGTATTAGTACTATTTGGAACTCTGTTATTAACAGGTAAAGCACTCAATTGTGTCACAGAAGAATTAAAAAAGTTATTAGCTGGTCTATCAACAGCAGACATCGTCACNCCATTAAGTATTAATCTGTCATTTTGTATCGGACTATCTCCTTCTAAAGCTGCAAATGCAAAGTTCGCTCTTACTGGAATTGGCGCTGGAACTGTACGAAAACCAGAAACTGGAATATCTACATCTACAGAACTATTTATTGAACTAAACCCATCAAAACTTGTAATAGATTTTCCTGGTAAAGTTGGATCTTCAAATACTATAAAAAGTGACCAACCTGCTGAGTATCCTGTTCCGTTATATGGGTCGAAAGTATCTGTTCTACCTTGATCTGTTGAAACATTGGCAATTGTATAAGTTCCTAAATCAGCTGTTAAACCAGTTACTATTGATGTTACATCTGCATAACAAGAATATGGAAAACTGCTACCTGTTGGATTTCCATTAGCTTCATAAATGATTGTACCTACAACATCATTATAACCACCTACTGGTCCTTTAAATTTTATATTTGTAATTGGATCATTTCCATTTGTAACTGCTCCCCAATACAATCCAGCATGAATAATTTTATAACAACCTGGATTAGGGATTTCTAAATCTGCACTGGTTGAATTAAAAGTTGTTGGATCTCCATCAATGTCAATATATCTCATATCAACATTATGATTATAAACTGAATTATCATTAAAAGGAGCGTTACTAGGTCCTAAAATATTATTTCCTATTAGACGAATATCTCCTTTTAAATCTTGATTAAATCTTGGAGTAAAAGGCACATAATTTTGAGCTATGGAATTAAAGCTCATCAACAATACAGTTACAATTATGCTAATCTTAAAAAAAGTAGGTTTTTTCATGATATTTTTATTTATGTATTATATTAATCTTCAAAGGGGCTTTTGTTGATTAATTCATACTTTTATTTTCTTAATCTTCAATTTTAATGACACTCATCTTTCCATTATAAGGTTTACTACCTTTTGTACTTAATGCTCTCATGGCTTCTTCAACATATTCAAACTTTTCATAGTAAATAAAATACTTACTTGAGTTAACATCATAGAAGAAGTTAATATTTGCTTGTCCTGCTGATACTGCTTTCTCTAAAAAAGCATCTCTATCTCTTACGCTTTGATGTACAGCAATAATCATATAGTACCCATTTTCAACATTCTGTACATCTTTTAATATTTGAACATTACTTGTTTGCTCTTCACCAAAATCAAAATCTTCTGGTTTTAATGGAACAGTACTCAAAGGAGTGTTTTCTTTTATTCTATCTAATGCAGCTTTATCTTTATTAAATCTATCTTTTTCATTATCATAAACAGCACGCTTAATTCTTCTTTTTCTTTCTATTTCAGTAGCAACTTTAATCGTTTCTAAATTAGATATTAAACTTGCTTTCACTCTTTCAGATTCTGCTTTATCTGCTTTTAAACCTTGAATAGCATCTAAATAATATTTATTCGTTTCATCGTTCTTATTTGATACTTTTTTGAGTCTTTGAGCATACAGATTTTCTAACTGATTGATAGCTANATCCCTTTCACTAATTGATTGATCTACTTCAGATTTCAAAGCTTCTAATGCTCTATTTTCTGCTGAAATACTTTTAAATGGTTTTGGTTCCATATAGATACCTTGTTCACTTAAATCGTTCTCTTCTTTAAGATCTTTTAAATCTTTCTCTTTAGTAATCACTACTTCATTCAATCTCACTAATAATATTTCTTGCTCTTTCTTAGATTTTTTAGTGGCCTCTGTAATAGCATACATAGATTTAGCTAAATCATCTTTTTGAGTTACATCTATATCTACTTGAGATTGAGCTGCTGCTTCTGCTGCTAACCTAGTTTCTTCATCTACTTGAGCTTGAGCAGCTACTTCTGCTGCTAACCTAGCTTCTTCGTCTGCTTGAGCTTGAGCTGCTACTTCTGCTGCTAATCTTGCCTCTTCATCTACTTGAGCTTGAGCTGCTGCTTCTGCTGCTAACCTAGCTTCTTCGTCTGCTTGAGCTTGAGCTGCTGCTTCCGCTGCTAACCTAGCTTCTTCGTCTGCTTGAGCTTGAGCTGCTGCTTC
>JGI24724J26744_10000486_pt1 | contig 29155 bp, 27 predicted proteins | sample Cruoilmetagenom7_FD_26744 | JGI IMG/M metagenome (IMG submission 26744) | reverse complement strand
AGCGACTGCAACCGAGGGGAGGAGCTTCTTGATCAGATAGTGCATGCTGCGGAACCTCCGTGAGAGGAGTCCAGCATATATACGATAATATACTATCGCAACACTAAGTATAAATACGCATAATGAAGTTTATGTTAATTATGAAAGTGCTCCTTCAAAAATCCGAGAGTCCATCTTATGTTAAATCTTTAATAAAATCGGCGCTGTTTGAATAGGCAACAAATTTAGAATCAAGTATTCTTCGCACCCACGCCATGGATGATTAGTTCCAGCATTTCATCTGCAATACTCTCTGGGTTAAGCGGCCCTTTCGGATTATACCAGATCGGCATCTGGTTGAAGGCCGAAAAAAGCACATGTGCGAGGCGCTTTGAGTCGCAATCGCGGATAGAACCGTCTTTGATCCCTTCTGCGATAATACTTTCAAGAAAATTCTGACCGTGTATCAGTGTCTGACGCAAATTCTTCTGATTTTCTCCGGTCAGATTGCGCCGCGCTTCGCGCATCAAGGCAGAGCCGAATTCGCTCACAACCATGTTCGCATAGACTCTAAAGAATACGCGGATACGATCAAGCCCGTTACCCTGAACTTCCTGTGCCGATGTGAAGCATAGCTCGACCCGCTCCAGCGAGATGCGGGCGCATTGCATCAGGATATCTTCTTTGTTTTTGGCGTAATAATAAAGCGCGGGCTTGGTGACTGCGAGTGCCGCTGCGATGTCATCCATCGATGTCTGTTTGTATCCGACTGTTGAAAACGAATGCGCGGCCAGATTGAGCATGGCCCGCCGTTTCAGCTTTTGCTGGCCTTTGGCATCTTTGGTTTTTTTGTGCCAATGGATTCTAGTCAAAGCTACTCTTTCAAAACCAACGGGCGGAACCGAAGCACCGCCCGCATTTATCACTGACAGATTAGTAGTCGAGCCCGCGGGCCGCAATAGTCCATTTACCGTCTTCGACTTTTGCCATAATCAGACTTTCGATGCCCTGATGGTCTTCCGGGCCAAAGCTGACCGACTGGCCGCCGATCGGATCAACATAGCTAGTGATCGCGTCGGTTGCGGCCAGAAATCCTTCGGTCGTCAGATCGCGACCAGCAGCTTCGAGCGCCACGGCAATCAGGTCGATGAAAACGTAACCAAGCTGCGCTTGTGGGGCCATCTTTTCACCGTAAATTTCGCTGTAACTCTCCAGGATACGTTTTGCTTCCCCTTCGGAGTCTCCTGCGTTCGCAAAAACAAAAGGCGATACCAGATATAGACCATCCATCGCGCCATCAGCGGCAGTCGCAACTGCATCCATATAGGACACCATTCCAGTCACGAAAGTCGGTTCAAAACCAAGCTTTTTAGATGTTGCAACAACTAGAATTGTATCGCGCACCCCACCCGCCAGAAACACGATATCGCAACCGGCGTTTTTCAATGTGGTTACAGACGAGAGCATATCGGATTCGGTTGCCGAATGCTCCGTTTTGGCCGCGACTTTCATGTCATACTCTGCCAATTGCTGCGTGACGCCAAGCGCCATTGATTCACCAGCTTCATTTGCGAGTTGCGCAATGCAGGGTGTTGAGAAATCACCATTTTCCTTGAAGTATGCAACGCCCGCGCGAAACTGGTCTGTATAGCTGCGAAAAAATGCGTATTTCATCGGATCCAATGGTTCATACATCTCGACCTCGGCCGACATCGGGAACATGTTGGGAATTCCCGCTTCAATTTGTTGCGGCATGATCGCTAGGTTCATCGGTGTGCCAAGCGCGCCAACCATCGCAAAAATCTGGTCGCGGCGCATCAGTTTGTTTGCAACCTGAATCGCGCGGGGCACCTGATATTGCGTGTCCTCGATTATAATCTCAAGCTGGCGACCGTGAATGCCGCCCGCCGCATTGATCTCGTCCACGCGCATGCGCAGGCCATTCGCCTCGGGCACACCCCAGACTGCCAACGGCCCGCTTAGGTCCGTATAGGTGCCAAGCGTGATCATGTCGTCGGTCACGCCCTGCAGCCCCTCGGCCATCGCGCCGGTGGCTGTCATTGCGGTAAACGCAAGTGCTGTTGCTAGTTTCTTCATTGGTCTCTCCCTTTGGTGTTTCAATACATCGTTTCGATCAGGTCTTTGTATTTGCGCTCGATCTCGTTGCGCTTAAGCTTCATCGTCGGAGTCAGCTCGTCGTCTTCGGCTGTCAAAAGTACGTCGATCAGCCGGAATTTCTTTACCTGCTCGACCGGCGCGAAACCGCTGTTCGCCTGTTCCACCTCGCCTTCGATCAAGTCCTGGATTTGGGTGTTTGCGCACAGGGATTTGTAGTTGGAAAACGGGATACGCTTTTCCTGCGCGTATTTTTCAACGTTTTCGTGGTCGATCATGATCAGCACGCTCAGGTATTTGCGCTTGTCCCCGATGATCACCGCATCAGAAATATAGGGCGAGAATTTGAGCTCGTTTTCCAACTGCGAAGGCGTAATGTTCTTGCCGCCTGCGGTGATGATGATGTCCTTCTTGCGGTCCAGAATAGTTAGGTCACCATTGGCATCCATCGTCCCAACATCACCCGTATAGACCCAGCCATCGACCACGGTTTCCGCCGTCTTTTCAGGCTGGTTCAGATAACCCGAAAAATTGCTGGATGAGCGAATGAGGATTTCACCGTCATCGGCCAGTTTCGCTTCGACATTGCGCATTGCCCGGCCGATGGAACCGATCGGTGATCTGCCCGGTATGGTTGCAGTCACAATGCCGGTTTCGGTCTGGCCATATGCCTCTTGTACTGTCACCCCAAGGGCATTGAACCAGCTGAGCAGTCGGGCTGAAATCGGTGCCGCACCCGATACGATCGTATGCGCGCGCGCCAGTCCCAGTTCGACCCTGATATTTCGAAGCACCAGAAAGTCCAGCACCTTATGCCTAAGCCTAAGCATCGTCGGCACAGATTTTCCCGCAGCAATCAATGCCTCCCTGCGTCCAGCCGTTTTCAGGGCTTGGTCATAGGCAAACCGGCCAAATGCGGTGGCATCATTCATCACAAAATTGATACGGGAATAGAATTTTTCCCACACGCGCGGCACCGCAAAGATGAATGTTGGCGCGACTTCCTGAATGTCAGCGGCAAATGTATCGCCGCTTTCCGCGATGTTGATGGTTATGCCGTGACGGATCGGCACGCAGACAGACAGGATCCGTTCGGCCGCGTGACACAGCGGCAGGAACGTCAAAACTTCATCGCCCGGTCCGAGCGGCAATTCGGGGTAATTATCCGATTGCGCTAGAAAGAAGCGGTGCGACATCGCGGCACCTTTGGGAGCACCGGTTGTGCCGGACGTATAGATCAGCGTTGCGATATCTTCGGGATCGCCCGCATCAACGCGGCGCTCAAATTCAACGCTCAGTTCTTCGATTTTAGCGTCCGACAGTGCGAGAAATTCTTCCCAGCCTATGACTTTGTCATGCTGGAAACTGCGCAACCCTTCCATATCAAATACGATAACTTTTTCGAGATGATCAAGCTGGTCCTCCACACCCAGATACTTATCTAGCTGCTCTTCATCCTCAACGAATAGCACCTTCGCTCCGCTATCGTTCAACTGATAGGCAACTTGCTTTTCCTGCAAAGTAGGATATAGCCCGTGAGTCGTGGCCCCGATGCACTGGATGCCAAGGTCGGCAAACACCCACTCCTTGTTGTCTTCACTAATGATCGCGGCCACGTCACCTTCACGGTAGCCCAACGCCATAAGTGAACACCCGACCCTGCGCGCGGATGCGTAATAGTCCAGCCAGCTGAATTCTTTCCAGATGCCGAAATCCTTTTCGCGGATTGCGATTTTGTTGCCGAACTTCTTGCAGTTCTGCCGGAACAGTTTGGAGAACGTGTCACAGCCGTCAATCTGGACCGGCGGCGGCGTCCATCCTGCGGTGGATTGGTCTTGCATTGTGTTCATCGCCACGTCTTTCTTGCTTTCCAGCGGCGGTCGCCGCGCGCACTTTCTGCTTTGATGCCAAGGTAGAATTCGCGAATGTCAGCACTTTTCATGAGAACGTCGCGTTCACCTTCCATAACGATCCGGCCGGTTTCAAGGACGTACCCGAAATCGGCGGCCGGCAGCGCAACACTGGCGTTCTGTTCAACCAGCAACATGGTCACGCCTTCTTCGACGTTGATCCGTTTGATGATCTGGAAAATCTCGGAAATCAGGAGCGGTGACAGGCCCAGCGACGGCTCGTCCAGCAACATCACGCGCGGACGCTGCATAAACGCGCGACCCAAAGCCAACATCTGTTGTTGCCCGCCAGATAGATAGATCGCCTGCTTTTCCAGAAAGGTGCGCAGCACGGGAAACCAGCCCAGCACCTTTTCCAAGTCACGCGCCACTTCATCGCGATCCTTGCGGCAATAGGCACCCATCATCAGGTTGTCCTTGACCGACAAGAGGGAAAACACTTCGCGCCCTTCGGGTGAATGGGCGATGCCGGCGCGCGCGATGACATCTGGGTCAAGCGCGGTGATATCGCGCCCTTCAAATTCCACCTGCCCCTTGAACGGATCAAGCGCGCCGGAGATGGTTTTCAAAATCGTCGTTTTGCCCGCCCCATTGGAGCCCATGACCGTAACGACCGACCCTTCCTTGACCGTCAGGCTGATGCCGCGAATGGCCATCACCCTGCCATACATCGTTTCGACGTTGCTGGCGCGCAGTACCTCGGTCATGCTGCCTGCCCTCCCAGATATGCCGCCTGAACATCGGGATCGCTTTGAACTTCGGATGCGCTGCCGCTTGCAAGAAACCGGCCTTCGTTGATGGCCAGCACCATGTCCGAAACTTTGTTCACCAGTTTCATGTCGTGTTCGATCATAACAACGGTGACACCCAGGACCTCGCGGATATCTTCAATCACAAAAGCAGTATCGTCGGTTTCCTCGCTGGTCAGTCCGCTTGACGGTTCGTCCAGCAACAGGATCTTTGGCTCCGACACCAACGCGCGGGCCATTTCGGTCTTTTTGCGCACGCCATACGGCAAATCCGCAACCCGTGCATGACGGTAGCCTTCGAGATCAAGAAACTCGATTATTTCTTCGGCTTTGCGGCGGTGGGCCAGTTCCTGACGCATCTGCGAACGGGTAAAAAACAGCTCACTCAGAGGCCCGAATTTGCCGTGACGGATGCGCCCGATCAGCAAGTTATCAAGCAATGACGCATGTTCGAACAGTTCGATATTCTGGAACGTCCGCGCAATGCCGTGGTTGATTACCTCATGGGATTTCGCTTTTCGCAGGCTTTTGCCGTTGAACCGGATGTCGCCTTGCGACGGATCGTAAATCCGGCAGATGAGGTTGAACACCGTGCTTTTGCCCGCGCCATTGGGGCCAATGATGGTGAACACCGACCCCGGTTCAACTGAAAAGCTCAAGCCATCCACCGCTTTCAAACCACCAAAGGAAAGCGATACGTTATCTATCTCCAACCCGTTCATCTTAAACGCTCCGTTTTGAGGAATGTCTTCTGACGCTGGAAACTGCGCTTCTTGTACATCGGGAACACGTTGAAATAGTGATGGATCTTGGTCCAGCGTCCATAAAGTCCGTCAGGTTCGAACAGGATGAACCCCAGCAGGATCAGACCGAATGCAAGACTATCGAAACCGCCGGACGTGGCGACTGCACTGGGCAGCACGATCTTGACCCAGCTCAACACGGTTGGCAGCAGCACGATAAAGAACGCCCCAAAAACCGCGCCGTGGATGGTTCCGATCCCGCCGACGACGATCATCAACAGCAGACGGATGGATTCCCCCATTCCGAAGGTTTCCGGCGTGATGTAGAAGAAGGCGTGCGCCAGCAGCCCGCCCGCGAGGCCCGCAAAAACTGCCGAGATGAAGAACGCATATGCCTTGAAGAAGGCCACATTGGTTCCCAACGCCCGCGCCGACACTTCGGAGTCGCGGATCGCAATCATGGCGCGACCCGACCTTGTGCGTGTCAGGTTGCGAACGATCAGGATACAACCCACGAAGATGACAAAATTCAGCAGATAAACTTTCCAGCTTTCGTCGATGGCCAGCCCGAGAATATTGATTTCCGGCACCGAAAGGCCACGATGACCGCCTGTGAAATCGCCCGCACCACCGATGAGCCGTTCGGTCACAATCGCAATCGAAAGCGTGGCAATCGCCAGATACAGCCCGTGCATCTTTCCGCAGATCCGTCCGACGGCCAACCCGACCAGCCCAGCCACCAACGCCGCTATCGGCAGCGACAAAAGCCACGGCACGCTGTAACGGGTCAGCAGGATCGTGTGAGTGTAGGCACCGATTGCGACAAACGCCGCCTGTCCGAAACTCACCTGCCCGGAAAATCCGGTCAGCACCATTAGCCCGAGACCCGCGATAGCATAGATGAATACGAATGAGAGTTCATCCAGAAAATAGCCGTCCAGAAACAGCGGCGCGGCCAGTGCGATCGCGGCAAACAGCAGATACCAGAATGCCTGTCCACGGTCGCGGAAAAGCTGGATGTCCTGAACATAGGATTTGCGAAAAATTACGCGCATGGCTTAGACCTTCTTTGCATAAATTTGGGCCAGCAGGCCTTGCGGACGGATCAACAGCACAAGGAACATGATCAAGTAGGCACCAATTCCTTTGAGGGTCGGGAACATGATATCGAAAAACGGTTCCGTCACACCGATCAGCAAGCAACCGATCACCGCACCGGGGATGGAGCCGAAACCACCGACAATTGCCCCTGCAAATGCCTTGAACCCGATAAAACCCATCTGCGTCGAAACCAACGTCATTGGCCCCAGGAGCAGTCCGGCAATCCCGCCAAAGATCGCGGACATTGCCCAGATCGAGGATGTCAGCCGTTTCACAGGAATACCCATGTAGAACGCTGCTAACTGGTTCAGGGACAACGCCTGCATGGCGACACCCTGCCGAGCGTAACGGAAAAACAGGTACAGCGCGCTGGCGACAACCGCGGTGACAACAATCGACAACACGCTGGTCCAAGAAATGATCACTGGGCCCAGTGTAAGATTGCCATCAACCGGAGCAGGCAACGAATAGTTGCCAAACCCCCAAATTATCCCTGCAACCGCCCTGAGCGCGATACCCAATGCCAGCGTCAGGATAAAGACAGTGAACACCGGCTGGCCCGTCAGGCGCCGCACCACAAGCGCTTCGACGCCGTAGCCGAATGCGCCCATGAAGACCAATGTCAACATCGCACCCAGCCAGTAGGGCATCCCCATCAGCACGATGAACTGATACCCGACAAATGCCCCCAGCATCATGAATTCGCCTTGGGCAAAATTCACCTGCTCAGTCGCCTTATACACAAGCACCAGACCAATCGCGATCAGGCTATAAAGGCACCCTTGTGACAGGCCGACCACAAAAAGCTGCATCGCATCGGCAAAAGACAAGGCAGTCATGCGTTGTTCCCCCAGTGTTCAAGGATTTCATCAAGGCTGATTTCTCCCGCATCTCCGGTCGTCGGTGTGTCGGGTTGTGTTCGCGAGAATCGCGGTGCGGGCGTCGGCATCTCGATGCCACCTACTGTGACAAAGCTGCCCCGGGCGCGATTATGCGCATGATCCGATGCGTCAGCCAGAGAAACCACAGGTGCGAAACACGCGTCGCTGCCTTCCAGAATATCGCACCATTCCTGTTGGGTCGCAGTCAGGAAAATCTCCGTAAGCGCGTCCATCATACTGGCCTGCGCGGTGGGTGCGTATTGATCGGCAAAGCGCGGATCGTCTGTGAGGCCCAGAAGTGCCAGAAGTTCGGCAAAAAATTGCGGTTCGAGACATCCAACGGACACATATTTGCCATCGCCCGTTTCGTAACAACGATACCACGCAACGCCGCCGTTGATAAAATCGCCAGACCGTTTATCAGACCAAGCGCCACATGCGACCAACCCGTGCTGCATGGTCATCAGCAGGTTAACCCCGTCCGTCATGGCCGTATCGACCACCTGCCCCTGCCCCGTGGCGCGCGCATGAGTCAGGGCTGCAAGGATACCAACGTTCAGCATCATCGCGCCGCCGCCCTGATCCGCGATCAGGTTCATCGGTGCAGGTGGCGGGCGGTCCGCATCGCCCAAACCCCAAACCGCACCGGTTATGGCGGCATAATTCATGTCGTGGCCCGCTGCATGTGCCAGCGGCCCTTCCTGTCCCCATCCGGTCAATCGGCCATAGACCAAGGCCGGATTGCGCGCCTGCACCTGTTCCGGACCAAATCCCAGCTTTTCCATTTTGCCCGGCCTGAACCCTTCGATCAGCACCTCGGCACGTTCGATCAACTGCCAGAGCCGGTCGACATCTCTGGCCTTTGTCAGGTCAAGTGTCAGGCTGCGGCGCGAGCGGTTGAACAGATTGTATTTCGCATCAATCGGCAACGGAAATTTCTGACCGGGCCGCGCGATGCGCACCACTTCAGCGCCCAGATCAGCCAGATGCATCGCAGCAAACGGCGCAGGGCCAAGACCTGCCATTTCAACAATGCGTACACCTTTGAGGGGACCTGAGCGTTGCAGCATCGCCCTATCTCGCCTGCAGGCGCGTGGCAGCATCAAGCCGCACGGTTTCGCCGTTCATATATGAATTCTCGATCAGAAAGGCACAGCAATGAGCGAATTCTTCCATCCGGCCGACACGCTTGGGCGCTTCGACAGAGGCTTCGAGGTTTGCGATCACGTTGTCGGGCAGCGACATGACCATCGGCGTGCCGAACAGGCCGGGTGCAATCGCGTTGACGCGAATGCCCTTGGCACCCAGTTCGCGCGCGGCAGGCAGGTTAAGGCCCATCACCCCCGCCTTTGACGACGAATAAGCCGGCTGGCCGATTTGCCCTTCCATCGCAGCACCAGAGGAGACGTTGACAACAACACCGCGCTCTTCGCCGTTTTCGGGTTCATTCAACAACATCCGCTGAACAGCTTTGCTCATTACGTTGAATGTGCCGACAAGATTGATATCAACCGTGCGGCGGAATGTGTCGAGCGACGCGGCCTTGCCGTCACGGTCGATCACTTTCATCGGGCTGACGACCCCGGCGCAGTTGATGCACCCATGCAGCGCACCGAATTTTGAAACCACGGCGTCAACTGCCGCGTCCACGCCTTCATCGTCGGTCACATCGACGTTGCAGAACATTGCGTTTGAAGCACCCAGTTCCTTGACCAGCGCATCGCCAGCGCCCTGCGACATATCGAAAATACCAATCTTGGCACCGCGTGCTCGCAGATATTTCGCCGTCGCCGCGCCAAGACCCGATGCCCCGCCGGTGACGATGATTGTCTTGCCTTCGATTTCCATGACCGCTCCTATTTGAATGCCTGCACGCCGGTAAGCGTCCGTGCGATCAGCAATTTTTGTATTTCTGTAGTCCCGTCCGGGATCGGCCCGATAATGGCCTCGCGCGCCAGCCGTTCGACGATAAAATCGGTGGTGACACCATTGCCACCGTGGATCTGCACTGCTTGGCGCGTTGCGTTCACTGCGATTTCCGTGCCGTACCATTTGGCCATGGCACATTCCTTGTCGCAGCGTTCGCCGCGGTCGATCATGCCAGCGGCACGGAGGGTCAAAAGCCGCGCAGCATCAATCTCTGTGGCCATTACGGCGATCTTGTCTGCGATGAGCTGGTGACCCGCTATCTGCTTGCCGTGCTGGTTGCGTTCCTGCGCATATCTGATCGACTCTTCCAACGCGCGCCGTGCCAGGGAGATTCCCCACATGGCCATGTGAACGCGCGCCCGTTCAAACACCACAAGCGTTTGCTGCAAGCCGCGGCCGACCTCGCCTATCGTGTTTGCAATCGGCACACGCACGTCATCAAGAAAGATCTGTGCCGTGGATTGTGCGTTCAGACCCATTTTTTTGATGTCGCGGGTTTCATAGCCATGCTCTTTGCGATCCACTAGAATATGGGTCAGGCCCTCATCGGTGGCGCAGGTGCATATCAGGAAATCCGAAAAGCGACCATTGGTGATCCAGGTCTTTTCGCCATTGATCACCCAGTCATCGCCGTCCCGCCGCGCTCGGGTTTTGACAGCGGCCACATCGGACCCGACATTTGGTTCCGATATGCCCATCGACGCGGTAATTTCACCGGCAAGCAACGGACCGATATATTTTTTGCGAATCTCATCAGACCCGAGCTTCAGCAGAATCTCACCTGCCACCACGTTGATCAGAATGGGCAGCGCGATATCTATTGCCGTAACACCAACCTCTTCGAACAGCATCAGGTGGGTGGTCCAATCCAGCCCCATACCGCCCGCTTCTTCGGGATGCGGGGCCGATGTCAGACCGAACTCGGCAAGTCGCGTCATGAAACCCTGAATGACTTCTTTTTCGAACGGCGCATCCTTAACCTTCAGGTATTCCGGTTCGATCTGGTCATCCAGAAACCGGCGCAAGGAATCGCAAGCCATTATCTGCTCTTCGGTTTTGAACATCTTTCGCTCCTAGCGCCCGAGAATAAGGATGGAGGCCACGGCCTCTTCGATACCGATCAAACCGCCGCCATTTTCCGCGATGGCGATCCGCGCACCTTCGACCTGTCTAGGTCCACATTCACCGCGCAGTTGCGATACCAGTTCGTAAACCTGGCCCAACCCAGTCGCGCCAATCGGGTGGCCTTTGCATTCCAGCCCGCCCGACGGGTTCACCGGCACCCGCCCGCCGATGGAGGTGTCACCGCGCTCGGATGCAGCACCCCCTTCGCCAAATGGGAACAGCCCAAGGTTTTCGATCTGGATCAACTCACCCACCGCTGTTGCGTCATGCACTTCGGCAACTGATACGTCTTGGGGACCGATACCGGCGATTTCATATGCCCGCCGTGCCGCAATCGCGGTCAGGTGGTTCTCATAATCCTCCGGCGCGCGGTTTGATCCGGTCTGGATCACGCTGGCGCGCACTTCGATGGCACGATCCCGGCTGATCCCGAACTTTTTCAATCCGGCCTCGGTCATCAGAACCGCAGCGGCACCGCCATCGCTCATCGGGGCGCACATTGGCAGGGTCAAAGGATAAGTGATCGGTGGTGCGCTTAATATTTCGTCAACGGTATAAGGCGCGCGGAATTGCGCCTTTTCATTTTCAACCGAATGCATGTGGTTCTTTGCTGCAATCGCAGCAATCTGTTTTTGGGTCGTGCCGAACGTGCGCATATGCGCCAGCCCGAACGCTCCGTAAATCGCCATAAAGACTGAAAACGGCTTGTCCGAAGTGGTGTCATTCGGCACGTCGATGCCTTTGCCCAGCGCCATCAGTTTTTCGGTATTTTCCTCAACGGTGGACACATCCCACGCGCCATCGAAAAAGCTGAACATCTTAGCTTTGTCACCTGTCCACATTTTTTCGGCCCCAACGGCCAAAGCCACGTCACCCTCGCCTGCTTTGAGAAATTGAGCCGCAAGGTTCAACGCGGTTGACCCGCTGGCACATGCATTTTCGACGTTTACCATCGGGATGCCCTCAAATCCCATCTCGCGCAGGGTGATCTGGCCCGGGATCATCAACTGCGCCTCAAGATGTCGCTGTGTTGTGTTCGCGTAGTAGGCAGCCTGAATGTCATCCTTGCCAATGCCGGCGTCCGCCATCGCGCCATCGACAGCCTCGCAGGTCAGCGACTTTACCGTTGCCCCGTCGAGGCGTCCCATTTTGGTCATCGCGACCCCGGCAATGTAAATTTTTGTCATTTCAATCTCCGCTCATGTGCCGGTGAAAACCGGCTTTCGTTTTTCACCGAATGCGGCAAGTCCTTCGGCCGCATCGTTGGATTTCAGATGTTCGCGCAGCACGGCAAGTTCCTGTTTCAGCGCCTCCACCTGCGTCATTTCGATGGATGCATTGGCTACCCGCTTCATCTGCGACAGGACCAGCGGGCTTTTGGTCGCCAGCAACTGGCTGAACTCGTGCAGCCGCGCTTCAAGCGCGTCATCACCAACCACTTCCTGCACCAGCCCCATGCGCATCAATTCGCGCGCTGGTAGACTTTGGCCCGAAAACAAGAGGTATTTCGCGTTTGCGAGTCCGATCCGGCACGGCAAGACAGCAGCGCCGCCTGCGCCAGGGAACACACCAAAATTCGAATGAGCATCGCCAATTCTGGCGCTCTCGCCCGCAATCAGCACATCGCAACACATCGCGAGTTCCAGCCCGCCCGCAACGGTAATGCCATTCAGCCCGCCGATCACCGGTTTCGGCAAATCACGCAGCGCTTGAAACGTCGCGCCGATAGCGTCAAGAAAATCACCCTTTTGCGTATCGGCATCATCCAGACCAGCGAGGACTTCCTTCAGATTGGCACCGGCGCAAAACGCACGCCCCGCAGCCGTCAGCACAATTGCGCGCACCTGTTTTGCCACAGCGATCTCTCTTATCGCGGCGCGCAGTTCCCCAATGAGGTCGACAGAAAGTGCATTAAGACTGTTGGCCCTGTTCAACGTCAGCCACGCAACCGGACCACGGTATTCGACCAGTACATTCGCTTGAGTCATGCGTGCGTCTTTCTATTTACTTACCAATAAGTAATCAAAAATATATAATCAAATCAAGAACTAATTTACGTTAGGTTACATAGGCTTGTAGGTTGTCGGTTTCTCCCGTCCGATTTGATCGGAGAATCAGCAATCCGGCGACATCAAGATAGTGCGTTCCCCGATGATGCGCGCGACATGAAAAAATGCCTCGCCGCGCGACACCTTGTGTTCAGGACGAACTTTTTGTGCCCAGATCCAGCGAGCCAGTCTGCATCATGCCGCCACAGACATATCCACCATCAACGACCAGTGTTTCACCGTTCACATATCGCGCATCAGGCGAGCCCAGATAGGCAACTGCCGCCGCGATATCCGCAGGGTCGGCCATGTAACCCGCCGGAATCATCGGCAACAGGCGCGCAACCGTTTCTTCGGTATAGGTGCTTTCGGTGAGCGGAGTTGTAATGGCGCCCGGTGCAATCGCGTTTGCCGTGACGCCATGCGCCGCAACTTCAAGCGCAATCTGGCGTGTCAGCCCCACCAAGGCCGCCTTGGACGTGCCGTAAGCCGTGCGCCCGACCCCTGCGCGGATGCCGCTGACCGACGTGATATTGATGATCCTGCCATATCGCTGACGAACCATTTCACGCGCAGCAAGTTGCGCGCACAACATGCTGCCTGTCAGGTTGATAGCCATAACGCGGTTCCAGTCTTCCAAAGGAAAATCGAGGAACGGATTAATCCCGACGATACCCGCATTGTTCACCAGCACATCCACGCATTTGTCCCAGCGTTCCGTCTCGTCAAATGCCGCATTCACCGATGCCGGATCCGACACATCAAGCTTTTGCCCAAGCGCTGTACCACCTGCCGCTTCGATCTGCTTGACCGTATCGGCTATGCCTGTTTCGGCAATATCAGTGACAACAACCCTCGCGCCCAACTCCGCCAGCCGCAAAGCAATCCCCTGTCCGATGCCAGAACCTGCACCGGTGACAAGTGCCACGCCGAAATCGTCACGATCTCTCATTGGTGGTTTTGTCATGCTGTAATCCTTTCATAAAGTGTAACAACCGCCGCACCGCCCAGCCCAACGTTATGCTGGAGGGCAAGCCGCGCATTATCGACCTGCCGGTTCTCTGCCTTTCCACGCAGTTGGTTGGTCAACTCAAAACACTGTGCCAGCCCCGTAGCACCCAGTGGATGCCCCTTTGACAGCAGACCACCAGACGGGTTCGTGACGTATTTCCCGCCAAAGGTGTTGTCGCCATCATCGACCAACTTTTCGCCATCACTTTCGGCACATAGCCCCAGGGCCTCGTAGGAAATCAATTCGTTCTGCGCGAAACAGTCATGCAATTCGATCACGTCGATATCGTCAGGACCCACGCCCGCCTTTTCATAGACCATGCGCGCGGCATCACGGCTCAGCCTGGCGCCAACCACTTCGATCATGTCGCCGGTTTCAGGGTCCAGCAGTTTATCCGTTGTCATTGCCTGCGCGCGGATTTGTACAGTTGTATCAAGGCCCATTTTTTCAGCGAACCCTTTGGACACCACAAGCGCCGCCGCAGCGCCGCAGGTGGGCGGACAAGCCATTGGCCGTGTCATTACACCGGGCCAGATCACCTGCGCACCCATTACATCCTGCGTGGTCATCTCCTTGCGGAAAACCGAGAGTGGGTTGTTCGCGGCATGGCGGCTAGCCTTGGCCCGAATTTTGGCGAATGTCTCCATCTTCGTACCAAATCGTTCCATATGCGCCTTGCCCGCACCGCCGAAATACCGAAGCGTCATCGGCAGATCGACGTCCCCTATCAGCCGGTCCGTGGCGGCATCAAATTCCGCCAGCGGTGACGGGCGATCGGGAAAGACAACACCCAACGCACCGGGGGCCATCTGTTCAAAACCCACCGCCAGCACACATTCTGCCACACCGCTTTCGACAGCCTGCCGTGCGAGGAAAAGCGCTGTTGAACCGCTCGAACAATTGTTGTTCACGTTGATAATCGGGATGCCCGTCATGCCCACGCGGTAAATCACACGCTGCCCGCTTGTGCTGTCGCCGTAAACATAGCTGGCATAGGCCTGTTGCACGTCTTCGAACGCGATACCGGCGTCATCCAGTGCAAGACGGATCGCCACCTCGCCCATCTCGTCGTAAGGTGCCGATGCGCCCGGTTTTGCAAAAGGGATCATGCCGACACCGGCAATAATGGCAGTCATTTTGGGTCTCCTTTTTTATGGTTTTTCGAATTGTGTATCGGGGTCGGTCAGCATCTGGCGCAACTCTGTCTTAAGTATTTTGCCGTAGCTGCTTTTGGGCAGTTCGAGAACAAAGCAATAGGCCTTGGGTCGCTTGAACCGCGCTATGTTATCCAGACAAAAACGGTCCAGCGCCTGTGCGGTCACGCCCGGCTCTGCCACGACAAACGCGATGACTTCCTCGCCCCATTCGGCCTCCTCGCGGCCAACAACATTAGTTTCGACCACGCCGGAATGACGCAGCAGCACCTCTTCGACCTCGCGCGGATAAATATTTGACCCGCCAGAAATGATCACGTCCTTGGACCGGTCCTTGAGCGTCAGGAAACCGTGGGCGTCCACGCTGCCAATGTCGCCGGTATGGAGCCAGCCGTCCCGCAAGGCTGACGCCGTTGCCGTTTCATTGCCCCAGTATCCCGCCATCACCACATCGCCACTGACGATCACTTCGCCCGCGACATCTGGGGGGCATTGTGTGCCTGTTTCATCCACCACACAGACCGTGACGCCGGTGCGTGGAATGCCGACGGATCCCAGCCAACTATCCGGAATTTCCCAGCTCAATATATGCGGTGGTAGATAAGTGATCGTACATGGTGCCTCGCCTTGTCCGTATCCGATCCAGATGCGGTTGCCCAACAGCGCCATCGCCCGGCGCAGGTCTGCGACATAAATCGGCGCACCGCCGCAGAACAACAGATCAAGGTTTTCGATGGCCGCCGTGTCAAGCGCAGGACAGGCCGTCAGACGCGTCAGCATCGTGGGTGCGACAAAAAAAGATGAATGGGGATATTCATGCAGCAACGTCACGATTTCATGCGGATCGAATCCACCGCTTTGCGGCACAACATTCGCCGCGCCCCGCTGCGCAAACGGTAGCATAAACAGCCCTGCCGCATGAGACAGCGGTGCCGGATGCAGCGCCGCCGACATTTCCGTAACCGGACACATATCGGCCAGAAAACTCGTGGTCATGGTCCAGAGGTTGCGGTGGGTCAGTATCGCCCCTTTCGGGCGGCCCGTCGTGCCGCTGGTATAAAAAATCCATGCTGGATCGGTTTGCGCAGCGTGTGCAGGCTGCAAATCCGCTGACGCTTGTAACGCCGCATTATATTCCGGTCCACCGACCGCAATGACTGCTGAAAACCCTTCGACGTCTTCCGGCCGGTCGGTAAAGGCAAGTGCGGCATCACAGTTAGCATGGATATAGGTCACTTCGTTAGGGTGCAGTTTGGCATTCAACGGAACGGCAACACATCCGGCAGTCCAGATGGCAAACAGGATCTCGATATATTCGGGCCGGTTGCCCATGAAGATCAGAACACGGTCACCTTTTACCAGATTGCGCTGTTTCAGCGCAGCGGCCAAGGCCGCGCTGCGGTCCTGTAATTGGGTGTAGGTGCTGAACGTCGACAACCCCAAGCAGACGGCAGGTCGATCGCAATAGGCGCGCGCGGACTGTGTCAAAATGTACGCGATGTTCATAATTCTGCTCCCTAAATTCTGCGCGCTTGCCCCTGCCAGAACGTATCCCTGATGTCCTTTTTGCGCACTTTCCCAACGGGGCTGCGCGGCAGTTCATCCCAGAAGTCAACCGTTTTGGGGGCCTTTACGCTGCCAAGGTTTTCCTTGCACAATGCAATGATTGCTTCGGGTTCCACCGTTGCATCGGGTTTGAGTTCGATCACCGCCTTGATCGCTTCACCCCATTTTTCGTCAGGCACACCGATCACCGCGCAATCCTGCACGGCAGGATGCGACCAGATCACCTGCTCGACTTCCGAGGGATAAACGTTGAAGCCGCCCGAAATGATCATGTCTTTCTTGCGGTCCACGATATAAAGGTAACCCTCGTCATCCAGATACCCGATGTCGCCGGTATGGTGCCAACCGAACTGGGAAACCTCTGCGGTTGCTTCGGGGTTTTTGTAATACCCCTTCATCACCAGATTTCCGCGCACAACAATTTCACCATGCTCACCACGCGGCATAATGTTACCGTCATCATCCATGATCGCCATCGGTGTCAAAAGTGCGGGCCTGCCGCAACTTGCAAGCCGGTGTTCGCGGGCCGGATCTCCGATAACATTGTGATCCTCTGCCGTCAGCAGCGCGCAGAACATCGGCGATTCTGCTTGTCCGAAACACTGCGCCATGACCGGCCCAAAAATCTTCAGGCATTGGCGCAGCTTGTCAATGGCCATAGGTGCGGCGGCATAAAGAAAGAACCGCAATGACGGAAAGCTACGTTGCGCAACTTCCGGTTGCGACAACAGCATGTAAACGGCGGTCGGCGGCAGGAACAGATGGGTCACTCCCTCGCTTTCAATTGTGTCTAGAACGTTGGCGGCATCAAATCCCGGCAGGATGACGCTGCGCGCACCAGCGGCCATCAACGCAATGGCAAGCACCCCTGACGCGTGGGTCATAGGCGTGATCAGCAAATGCACAGGGTCAGGTCCGGCATCAAAACTGGCATAATAGTTCGCGATTAGCGTGGTCCAGTTCAACTGCGTCAGCATGATCCCCTTGGGCCGCCCCGTTGTCCCACCAGAGGATAAAATTCCGACAAGATCATCAGGGCCAAGCGGCACATCGGGATCGGTTGAAGGGGCCGCGGCCATCCAGTCTTCCAGCCATGGTGCCGCGCCGTCTTGTTTATCCAGACAGATGAATTTTTGTATCTTTGGGCAAAGTTCACGCAATTGTTCCAGCGCCGGTGCAAGATCGCTGTGATAAAACAGAATCTCCACATCATTATGATCCAGGATATACGCGTTTTCTTCTACGCCGTTCTTGGCATTGACGGGAACCCAGATCGTGCCGGCACGAAACAAGCCCAGCATAACTTCAAGGCCGCTCACGCAGTTGGGGCTGTAAACGCCGGCCATCTTGTCGCGTCCGTACCCTTCGGCAGTGATGGCATTGGCGAAACGATATGTGCGTTCCTGAACTTCGCCGTAACTCCGGCCGATTTTAGCATCTTCCAAAGCGATCACGTTAGGGTTGATTGCGACACCCCTGTCGAAGAAATCGATCACACGCATAACGGTTTCCTATCTTGGTTTCCGGGATTTTCCCGCCTTGCCAGTCTGAACTCATACACTGATGAGCTTTTCGATCTCTTCGCGGTTGGCCAGCAAATCTGCTGTCGTGCCGCTCCACTGGACGGTCCCGTTGTCGACAACGTACTGTCGATGGGCCAATTTCATCGGCACGCGCAGGTTCTGTTCAACCAGCAAAAGCGTCATACCTTCTTCGTTGATCCGCCGCATCGAATCGACCAATTCATCAACGATCAGCGGGGCAAGGCCTTCAGTCGGTTCGTCCAGCAGCAACAGTTCCGGATTAGTCAAAAGCGCGCGCGAAATCGCCAGCATTTGCTGTTCGCCGCCCGAAAGCGTGTTTCCCGCCTGTGACGCGCGATCAAGCAGCACCGGAAACATTTCAAAAATCCGGGTTTCGGTCCATGCGCCAGTGCGTCCCATGACGGTTGCGATGCGCAGGTTTTCATGCACTGTCAGATTGTCAAAAATGCGCCTGTCTTCGGGGACATACCCAATGCCCAGACGGCCCAGTTGGTTCGGGAGTCGCGCGGTAACGTCGTCCCCTTTCCAGACTCTGCGCCCTGAAACCGGTTGCTTTAAACCGATGATCGTCTTGAGAATGGTGCTTTTGCCTGCGCCATTGCGCCCGATCAGCGAAACAACTTCGCCCTGTGCGACTTCGACCGACACGCTATGCAACGCCTGCGCCTTGCCATAAGTGACATTGCAGCTTTCCAACGCAAGCAGCTTCATTCCTCTTCTCCCAGATAAGCCGCTCGCACCTCGGCGTTTGCGCGGATTTCTTCAGGGCTGCCAGACGCCAGAATTTGCCCTTGAACCATCACGACCAAAGCACTGGAGACCCGCATTACAACGTCCATGTTGTGTTCGATCAGCAGCACGGTGCGGCCCTTGACGATCCGTTTTATCAGCTCCATCGCAGGCCCGATCTGGTCATGTCCAACACCGGCCAATGGTTCATCGAGCAACAGGACCGATGGGTTGCTCAGCAATGCCAGCCCGACTTCCAATGCGCGTTGATCGCCGTGAGACAAGGTTTCGGCGGGGCGGTGCGCCATCACCGTCAGGCCGATCTCTTCGAGAACGCTTTCGGCCCGTTCCCTGACTGCAGGAAAGCGGCCCGCCGGAAGCCAGAAGGGCTGCAACCTGTACAGATGCGCAAAAGCAGCAAGTTGAAGGTTCTCAAGCACCGACATGCCGGCGAAGATCTTGGTGATCTGGAAACTGCGGCCCAGACCGATGCGGGTCCGTTTATGCACCGACAGGCCCGTTACATCGCGCCCGTCCAGCATCACTTGACCACCGCTTAGCTTGGCATGACCCGAAAGCGCATTCATCAACGTGGTCTTGCCCGCACCGTTAGGTCCGATAATCCCGTAAAGCTGACCCGGCTGGAAGTCGAACGTCACACCGTTGACAGCTTTCAACCCGCTGAAGGAGACCTGAATATCGTTGCAACTCAATGATCCGGCAGTCATTGCATGTCTCCTTCGTCCTGATCACCTTGGAACATTCCGGCAATACCGTTGCGTAGGAAGATGGTGGCAAAAATGAACACCAGACCAAGGATGCCGTACCAATATTGGGTGATTTGGCTCAGTTCTTCTTTCAGTAATTCAAACAAGGCCACGCCAAGAATCGGACCTAGCAATGTGCCTTTGCCGCCCAGCACGGTCATGATCAAAACGTCGCCCGATGTGGACCAATGCAGCATTTGCGGAGAGATGTAGAAGATCAACGATGCCAGCAGGGCTCCTGCAACACCTGCATACGCACCCGAAACGATAAACGCCGATTGGCGCAAGCTATGGACGTTGTATCCGAGTTGCGCGGCGCGCACGTCGTTCGCCTGTACCGCGCGCAATGCCCGCCCGAATGGCGACCCACGCAGCAATGCCATCAGCGCCAGTCCGATCAGGAAAACCGCCACGATAAACCCATAATAGTTGTGGTTGTCGTAGAAATTGATCCCGAACAAGTCAGGCCGCGGCACGCCTGGAATACCGTCCAATCCGCCGGTGATTGCGCGCAGCTTGTTGGACGCAAGGATGTACATCATCTGCGCCAGGGCCAGTGTCAGCAGTGCAAAAAAAAGCCCCGAAACCCGAAGCGCAAAAAGCCCCATCAGGTAAGCCAGCACCGCTCCGACAATCGCCGCTGCAAAAAGGCCCGGTATAAAACCGACGCCATAGCTGAGGGTGAGGATTGTGAGCGCATAACCCCCTGCCCCGAACAACGCCGCATGGCCGAATGACAGCATACCTGTCACCCCGAAGACCAGATCAAAGCCGATTGCGAACAAGGCCCAGATCAGGATCAGGCTGACAAGGTTCACCCATTGCTCATCCTGCACAAAAAACGGAACGATAATCATAACTGCGATAATAATGCCCATCAGGGCCTGACCGATAATCCTGCGTGTCATGCCGAACGCCCCTTTGTGCTAAACAAGCCCGCAGGCCGGAACATCAGCGTTCCGATCAACAGGGCAAAGGTAAGTAGTTCGACCCATTCAGTTGCGTAGGTATATCCGGCCGCCCGCGTCATGCCCAACAGCAACGACGCAAGGATTGCGCCGCGAATGTTCCCAAGCCCGCCGATGATCACCACGACAAAACAGTCGATGATAACGCTGAATCCCATGCCCAGTTCGATCGGCACCAACGGTGCGCTAACCACGCCACCAAGAGCCGCAAGATACGCACCAAGCGCAAAGACGCCGGTGCGAACCTGGTTTACATTTACACCGAGTGTCTGAGCCATTTCCGGATCGGAACTGGCGGCGCGAATAATCATGCCCCATTTGCTACGGTCCAGCAGCAAGAACAGTGCCAGAGAAACCGCTGCACCAAAACCGATTACAAAAAGCCGGTATGACGGTATTTGACTGCCAAACATGGAAATCGGTGCCATGAAGATTTCTGGTGTCGGCACTTGCTTATAGTCAAATCCCCAGATCATCTTTGTCGCGTCGTCGATGACCAGAATGAATCCGAAAGTGAGTAAAAGCTGAAAAATGTGGTCGCGGTCATAGACCTGTTTCAGCGCCAAAATTTCGATCAGCGCACCAACACAGGCGACGATCAGCGGCGCAAACAGCAGTCCCAACCAGAACGATCCGGTCATATGAACAATTTGATACCCGACAAACGCGCCAAGCATATAAAGCGCGCCATGGGCAAAGTTGATCACCCCCAACATGCCAAAAATAAGGGTCAAGCCCGCTGCCAGCAGAAACAGCAGAAAGCTGAGACTCAGCCCGATCACGATAATGGACATATTCAGGGTTCCTCAGTTTCACCCCAAAAAAGCGGGCGACGCATGTCGCGAGGGAACAGCGCCGCCCAGTTCAGGGAGGATCGATTAACAGTCGCTAAACAGGCTATTTGCCGAAAACTCTTCGGTGATTTTCATGGTGAGGTCCGGCAATGGTGCCTCGCCCTTCACAACTTCACCCCAAAGACCGACCTGTTTGGCCTGATGGTCACAAGCGCGCATTTCCTTGCGCCCTTCGACCGAATTTTCATAGACCGATGTTTCAAATGCATCGACCCAGGTTTCCACATCCCAGCTGTCAGTCGCTTCGATGACATCCATCCACCAGCGAAGACCGTCAAATGCCTCGCCCGCGAAGGCCGAAGGGTAGTCACCGTTTGCGTCACGGTAGGCCGTCACGAATTCGGCGTTTGCCGGATTGTCGAGCGAGAAGTGATAACGCACGCCGGAGTTCACGCCCAATGCGGCCTCGCCTGTCGCGGCTGCAAAGATTTCATCCTGAAGCACGGGGCCGAACAGCACTTTGTTCTGACCCATCCCAACCTGACCTGCCTGCTTGCAGAAGGTGACGCCGTCATTGCCCGTTGCCACAACCAGAATACCATCGGCGTCCGAACGCGCCATCTTGTCGATGATGACCGAAAAGTCGCGGTTGCCAAGCGGGGCAAAGTCATTCCCGACGATCTCGACACCGGCGGCTTTTGCTTTTGCGGCAAAGTCGTCAAAGGCGCTGCGCGTGGCCTGATAATCAGCCGTGACCGCGTATACTCTCTTGATCCCGCGTTTCTTTACGAATTCAACACACATGTTCATTTCCATGGCCAACGTGTTGGACGTACGGAATGAGTAACGCGCACCGTCCATCTTGGTAATGCTGTCGTCTGCGGAAATCGTGACCAGATGCGGCACCTTGCGCTGTGTGGACAGGCTTTGCAGTGCCAGAGTCGACGCTGAGCTGACCGCGCCAAACATCAATTGCGTGCCTTCCGCCAACAGCCGGCTTGCTTTTTGTACGGCGGGCTGGGGTTTGGTTTCATCGTCTTCCCAGCTGAAGCGGACTTTTTTGCCCAACAATTCGCCACCCCGCATGGCCACGGCAAGTTCCGCGCCTTTGCGCATGTCATTGCCGATCAAGCCGTATGCGCCCGAGAAAGACAGAATGCCCGCAATGTGATAATCTTCGGGCGTTGCGGCCCGCAGAACCATTGGCGCAGGCAAGGTACTGGCCAAAGTTAGCGCCCCGGCGCTGCGTAGAAAATTCCGACGTTTCATAGTTTTCCTCCCGGTTTCACGCCCCAAGAAGTTTCTCCTGCAAGGCGAATGATGCGCTGCCCGGGATAAATCGTTCCCGGAAAAGCAGAATACTATCAGCAAGTTTGGCGGGTTTTATCATACGTCGGATCAGCAATCGGGCGGTAACAAATCATGGATTTGCAAATGGCGCAAAAGTGCATCTGATCGCGACCGTGTCCCTAACCCTCCCCCATCTCTTGCATCAAGCATCGCAGGGTTAGGACTGGCAGGGAATGTCCGAAAACGCCACAAATTTGACATTTTCTGCCAAATCGATATTATTTACCCATCAGTAGAATTTTGAGGTCATCGTCATGAAGGTGGGCTTGCTCCAAAACCTGCGTCTTCCCAAACATAGCATCCAGTTCATGTGTGACGTGCTGATCGAACACGGCATTGATCCTGACCCATTGCTCAAAGAAGCAGGTTTGCAGCTCAGCCTTCTCTCGGATCCATGGGGCACGCTGGACGGTATTCAGGAACTCACATTCCTGCGTGCCTTTTGCCGGAGTACAGCGCATATTGAAGGTGTCGCTTTTGTCACCGGTCTGCGTTACAGCCTGATCTCGTATGGCCCTATCGGGCTTGCCACGCTAGTTTCAGAGAATGTGACAGCGGGGCTGAGGGTTTTCACGCAAATGCAGGGGCTGGGATACGCACTGCTGGCATATGACATCACAGAGGACGATGAAGGTTTTGCAACAGGGTTTGTTGCCGACGACCAGTATGTACCGCCCGATCTTCTGGATTTTGTTCATGAACGGCTGCTTGGGTCCGGCCCGACCTTCTTCCGGGACCTGCGTCAAGAAAACCTGCCCATCCGTCTGATCGAATGCCCGTTGGACCGCCCGAAAGGCTGGATGAACCTAGAAGCGCGCTGGCAAACCGAAATCGTGTATCGCGCACCGCGCAGTTGCATTCACTTTCATCCTGGAACAGGCGCGCTGAAACTGCCGCTGGCGAATGCCCTTCTTGCGGTAAACTATCGTGTTTTGTGCGAGAATATGCTTGAAACCGGCCCCAAGCATACCGGAACAGCAAATTCGGTTTATCAGGTGTTGATGCAGGTGCGCGGCGTTTTTCCCAATGCGCCGGAAGTGGCCGAAACGCTTCATTTGTCAGAACGCTCTTTACATCGAAAACTTGCCAGTCAGTCGATGAGCTATCGCCAGATTATCGATAGCGTGCGCTTGCGCCGCGCACGGGAGCTTCTTGATACATCCGAGTTACCGCTGGCTGAAGTTGCAGATCGCCTCGGTTTTTCGGAAACTGCCAGCCTGTCGCGATTTTTCCGGCGGGTTTCAGGGGATTCGCCGTCCGCATATCGAAAAACCAGCAAAGGGTTATTCGCCAGTTCACGTTAGGATTAGACGACGAGACGCTAACACGACCATATATCAGAACGGAGTGACGCCATGAACAAGTCCGATGACGAAACGCTCACCTTCAAAGAGATGGTCGGGAAATTCGACGTCACCCCCCGAACCCTGCGGTATTACGAATATCTCGAACTTCTCAAACCCACGCTACAAGGGCGTGAACGAAGTTATGATCGCAAACAGATCGCGCGGTTCAAGCTGATCTTGCGAGGTCGTCGGTTCGGAATGAAGCTTGAAGATATAAGAGTTTGGTTAGAAATATATAAAAACAGGGGCTCAAGAGCGCAGCTGTCGCGTTGCCCTTTAATCGGTTCTGCCTCACTTTGTGTGGCGCAACTATCCTGAAACTGGAAAATTCAGGAGGTATAGTTGTGAGTTCGAAGAAGCACTGGTCGCCCGGGAGCGATGTTGCCGTTCAAAGCGTTGAGCGAAGTGAAAGAGGCGGGTGGATTGTATCTGGCGTCTTGGCTCCCAACGGCATTTGCCCAGACTGTGGATTGCATTCACGCCGACGTCACGGCTGGCGGCGTCGGCGGCTGCAGGATTATCCCGCGCATGGAGACGAGGTAACGGTTGATCTCGCAATTTGCCGTTGGCGATGTCAGGCACCCGCTTGCCCACGCCGGACATTCTCAGACCAAATCGCCTCGATTGCGCGTCCATTTGCACGTCGTACTTCGCGTGTCGGGGAGATTGTCACCCATCTTGGGCATGCGAGCGGCGGACGGCCAGCCGAGCGGTTGTTGCATCGTTTGGGCCTTGGAGTCAGCGATGACACGGTGCTTAGGCAGCTGAAGAACCGTGCCCAAGACAGTGGCGAGTCGCCGACAGTCATCGGGATCGACGACTGGAGTTGGCGGAAATCGCAAACCTACGGCACGATCATTGTGGATCTGGAGCGTCGCGTGGTGATCGACATTCTTGAGGATCGAGATGTCGTCAGCTGCACCAACTGGCTGAAGCGACACCCCGAGGTGGAAGTGATCAGCAGAGATCGCTGCGGTCTCTACGCCCAGGCAGCACGGCAAGGGGCACCGCAGGCGAAGCAGGTCGCTGACCGGTTCCATATCGTACAAAACCTGCGGCAGGCCATCGAGGAGCAAATGAACCTTCACGGCCGTGCGACCGGCAGGGCGCTGCTGTCCGACGCCGACAACATCACCGCAGCCGGCAGCCTTCTGAAGTCACGCCTGGCGCATAGGACGTCTCGGGAAGAGATTTTCGCCACCATTCATGCGCTCCGAAATCAGGGGCTTTCATGCAGCGAGATCGGGCGGCGAACAGGGTTCCCGCGTCGCAGCATCGCGAAATGGCTGCAGTTCGAGACACCACCGGACCGCAGGCGGGCCGCTTTGAAGCCGACATCGCCGTGGTACTTTGAAGAGTTCCTGAGCCAAAGCTGGAAGGAGGGCATTCGAACTGGCAGCGCCCTGTTCCGTCTGATCCGAGAGCGCGGTTACGAGGGGAGTCAGTCGCATTTGCAGCGTCTGTTGGCGGGCTGGCGAAAAGCAGAACAGCAAGGGAGCGACTCCAAGGTAGAGCACGAAATCCTTAAGCCAGTCCGGGACCCGGAAACGGGGCACGCGATTTCCCCGGTCATCGCAGCCGCGCTGTGCATCAAACCCCGCGGAAAGCTCACCCCGGATCAAGCGCGGAAAGTCGACGCGCTCAAGGCCGGTTCTCCCGCCTTCGCAACGATGCGAAGTCTCGCCATGCGGTTCAACGGTATCCTGCGCAGCCGCCAAGCAGACCCGCTCCCAGCATGGATCGACAACGCGATCGAAACCGATCTGGCGCCCATCGTGCGCTTTGCCCGCACATTGAACCGGGACTTCGATGCAGTCAAAAACGCCATCGAGATGCCATGGAGCAACGGCCAAGCAGAAGGTCAGATCAATCGCCTGAAGACGCTCAAACGCGCCATGTACGGTCGAGCCGGTCCAGAATTGTTGCGGGCGAGAATGCTACCGTTCCGCCACACAGATTGAGGCAGAGCCCAATTAAGGGCTACGCGACACTTGGTCCGGGCGGCAGATAATCCGGTTCCTCTTCCATGGGACCGGGCAGGAACCAATGTCGCATTTTCTTCACCATTTCAGCACATGATTATTACGTGATTTCTAGAAGATCCCGCGATATCGTACATCATTTTTCAGCTAAGGACTTCAATTTTGGTTCCGTATTTCAGTGAGTGGCAGCACAGGTGGCATATGGCCGAACAGAGCTCTGAAATTTGCATATTGATGACGTCCGACGGCTTGGGCCTGGGCAACAAGGATCGCGTGTGAGTTGGACCGGTGGCGCGTTGCCCTTAAATCTATGGCTCGTCGGGATAGAGCATGCATGTCATCAACAGAGACATGGCTCTCACAAAGGCTCCTCCCATTGTCATGTTGTTCTATAACCGAAAGATACCGGTGCCGCTGGGTCCGCTTCTGTGAGGCGGCGTGCGGCGTGCGCGGTCAGTTCAGATAATCTCGCTCTGCCTCTGCGGACAGCGGCTCTGATGCGCCAGTTGCCGCATAGAATGCGTCGAGTGTCTCGAGCGACGAGGCAGGCGCATAACCTTCGTTTGCGCGGGCCGTTGCCATTGCAAACCGAAGCGACCAGTTGTCTCCATTCCTACAGGCCACACCGACATGCCTACCTCTTCCCTCGATAGCGGCTTCGTATTCGCGGCAGAACGAGCCCGCGCCATCGGTGAAGGACGCGACGACATTGATGCGCCGTCCGTCTGGCAGCTCGGCCTCTGCGCCCGAAGGCAACGTGCCCAGCTGCTCTTGCATCGCGGCATTAAGTAGGGGCGTACCCGTCTCCGGCGCGCCGGGGGCAAGCAAAAGCCCTGCCGACAGACCGACCGCCAGCGCAAGCGAGGCGGCAACTGCCATAGGCTGCCATCGAGGTCTTGAGCGGCGCAGTGGCACCACGTTCTCTGGCTCAGATGGTGTGGTCGCACCTATCTCGCGAATGCGAGCCTCCAAATCAGGCGAAACCTCAGCGTCCAGATCGGCAATTGCCGCCTCCTTGGCCCAGTCTGATGTCTGCGTGAACAAAGCGTAACGTGCGGTAAGGTCGGGATCAGCCTCGATTTCCGCATGCAGGCGCGCGGCTCTTAGGCTGTCGATCTCGCCATCAGCGAGCTGCATCAGTGTTTCATCCTCGATCTTCATCTTTGCGATCCCTTGCGTTGCATGGCGTCAACGGCCCGCCTCGCCATTTATTCCAACTTTTTCGGCAAGCGCGCGCCGCGCACGGCTCAACCGGCTCATCACCGTCCCCTGCGGAATGCCCAGCGTCTGCGCGGCTTCGGCATAGCTTAGCCCCTCGACGCAGACGAGGTGTAGCACTGCTCGCTGATCCTCGGGCAACGTCGCCATCGCCGTCCGCACCGATTGCAGCATCAGCCGGTCATCGGTCTGCGCCGCACTGTCCACCGGATCGGCCTGCGGAGTGTCGTGGATATCAACCGTCTCGCCCCGCGTCGCATCGCGCCGCACCATGTCGATCCAAGCATTGCGCAGAATGCGAAACAGCCATGCCTCGAGCCGGGTCGCGGGATCGAATTGACGACGCGCGCGAAAGGCGCGCTCTGCAGTGATTTGCACAAGGTCGTCGGCCAGATCCGGCCTGCGGCACAGTGAAAGTGCGAACCGCTTGAGGTTCGGCAACAGCGCCACGACGTCCTCGACAAAAGAATCTTGCATGAGGTCCACTTACTTTCTTTATGTGTGCAATTTCGGGAATAAGTGTTGGAATATAACGTTGAAACCCAAATGACTCTGTTTTGACGATAATTGAAAGGGGAACGCATGATGCGCGTGTTGGCGACGCAGGTTTTGATCGTGATCACATGGCTGTTCGTGGTGGGTGTGATTTCAGTAGTGTCAACCGGCCTTGCGACCACTGTGGCCTTGGCTGACGATGACGATGGCGGCGATGACGGAGACGATGACAGTGGCGACGACGACAGCGATGACGATGACGACAGATCTCCGTCTGCCCGAAGCAGCGATGCACGCCCTGGCGGCACGGGGGCCGTAAACAACCCGCGTGATTTCTTGCGCAATTTGTTCGGTGGGCAAACCGCTCAGGAGCGGCGCGTGCAAAGACCGTCTGCGCCCCAACCAACCCCCCGCCCGTCACCCCCTCCCATTCCCCGCCCGGCGTTCGCACCCGATGAGATCGTAACCCGCGGTTTGACTGATGAACAGACGGCCCAGCTCGAGGCACAGGGCTTCGTTGTTCTGGAACGGGCGGACCTGGCCGTTCTTGGGACCACCGTGCGTCGTTTCCAGGTGCCGAACGGTGTGTCGCTGCAAGAGGCCCGCGACACCATCCGCGCCTTGCCAAATGGCGAGACGGCGGACTTCAACCATTTCTACCGCACTGGGCAGGACGACCCGGCGAACGTGGCGGGGCCGGGTGGCGCACCGGCATGCGACGGTCTGCATTGTCCGGCCCGTGAGCTTATCGGCTGGCCCACCGGCCTGCCTGCGACCGGATGTGGCATCCCCGTCACTCTGGGGATTGTCGATACCGGCTTGAATATCGATCACGAAGTGCTTGCAGGGGCTGAGATCGACCTAACTCGTATTGCACCCGAAGACTATTCGCCTTCCGCAGCGGTCCACGGCACGGCAGTGGCCGCCATCCTCGTCGGCGACCCGCAAAGCCGTGTACCGGGCCTGCTGCCTGGTCTGTCGCTGGTAGCCGTGGATGCGTTCTACAAAAATGCTGGTGACGAACGTGCCGACGCTTTCACCCTCATCCGCGCCGTGGATCATCTGGCAGAAAACGGTGTTCAGGTCATCAATCTCAGCCTTGCAGGGCCACCCAATACGGTGCTTGAAGATACGCTGTTGCAGCTGACAAATGAGCGCCGGATCCCCGTAATTGCGGCCGTGGGCAACGATGGCCCGCGGGCCGACGCGGCATATCCGGCGGCCTACAACAATGTGATGGCCGTCACGGCGGTCGATCGCAGCGGCATAGTCTACCGCCGGGCAATTCGCGGTCCGCATGTCGAGCTGGCTGCCCAAGGTGTCGAGGTCTGGAACGCTGCGTCGGTCGAAGGGGCGCGCTGGAAGACCGGCACATCCTTTGCCGCGCCTTACGTAACGGCGGCGGCAGCGCTTTTGCTGCAACAAGACCCCACGCTCACACCAGAGGAGATCCGCGCGAGGCTGGCAACCTCTGCTCGTGATCTTGGCGCCGAAGGGTTCGACGACACCTATGGCAATGGCCTGCTAGACCTCGGTGGCGTCTGCCCCGGTCAAGCTATGGTGATGCCTGTCTCCCTGGATTGACGTCCTTTCATCCCCTCCAAAAAAAGTTGACGCGCCGGGAATAACTCCCCGCGCGTTCCGTTTTCC
>JGI24724J26744_10000476_pt1 | contig 29447 bp, 25 predicted proteins | sample Cruoilmetagenom7_FD_26744 | JGI IMG/M metagenome (IMG submission 26744) | reverse complement strand
GTCAGCGTGTCCATGACCTCCAACACCTCTAACGCATTGCCCGCAGTCAGCGCCAATGGGCGGTCCATATCGGTAATCAGCGCCGAGGTTTTGCAGCCCGCGTCATTGGCTGTCTCAACCAGAGAGGTTGCCAGCGCCATCGCCTGCTGCGCCGAGGGCAGGAACGCGCCCGAGCCGACCTTGACGTCAAGCACCAGCGCATCCAGCCCGGCCGCCAGTTTCTTGGAGAGGATCGACGCGGTAATCAGATCGACACTTTCGACCGTGCCGGTCACATCACGGATTGCATAGAGACGCTTGTCAGCGGGCGCGATACGGCCCGTGGCGCTGACGATCGCGCAGCCGAGGTCGGGCAACATGGCCCGCAGGCGTTCCTCGGTGAGGTCGACCGTATATCCCGGAATGGATTCGAGTTTATCAAGCGTACCGCCCGTATGCCCCAGCCCACGCCCCGAGACCATCGGCACAAACGCCCCGCATTCGGCCAGCGCGGGGGCCAGCAGCAGGGAAATGCTGTCACCAACACCGCCGGTGGAGTGTTTGTCGATCACCGGCCCCGGCAAATCCCATGTCAGAACATCACCGGAATCGCGCATCGCACGGGTCAGCGCAACACGGCTTTCCTCGCCCAACCCATTGAGCAAAGCGGCCATGGCAAAGGCTCCGGCCTGTGCATCGCTCACTGTGCCATCAGCCAAACCGACCGCGAACCACGCCATACCCTCGGGTGTCGGGTGCTTGTCGCGGACGGATTCGATGACGGCGCGGGCGTCCATTACGCCTTGGCCATATGGCTGGCGTTAAAGGCACCGGGCAGCAGTTGGTCCATGGTCATGGTCAGGGTCTTGCCGTCGGTCGTCGCCATCGTCACCGCCACATCACCGCCGGAAAATTCGCTGAGCTTCTGGCGGCAACCGCCACAGGGGGGCACCGGATCGGGGCTGTCNGCGATCACGACCACCTCGGCAATCGCGGTATCACCGCCCGCAATCATGGCGGCAATTGCGCCNGCCTCGGCGCAGGTGCCTTGCGGATAGGCGACATTTTCGACGTTACAACCGGCATACACAGCGCCCGAGGCCGTGCGGATCGCCGCGCCAACCTTGAAGCGGGAATACGGGACATGCGCGTTTTCGCGGACCGCGCGGGCAGTTTCCAGAAGGGACATAACAAGCCTTTTTTCGAGATTGACCGTTTGGTCCAGCTTTGCCCAGCGCGGCGCGTGATGCAAGGGTCCGCGCGGGGTATCCGCCGGGTCAGCCCGTAATCAGAACGGTCAGGTGGTGGCAGAAAGGTCACCAGACGAGATTGGTCACGGGCTGTCCGCGTCTTGATAGATCAGCTCGGTTTCAAAAACGCCGGGTAGTGACACCTCGAGCAATTCGAGATCGCGCGACGGGTCGCCATACTGCGTCGCCATCCCCGGCGGAATGACAAACGCGTCGCCGGCTTCCACAAAATGGGGATCTCTGCCCTCACAATGCAAGGTCATGCTGCCCGCCATGACAAAGCTGAACAGGATGTTACCGTGATGGCGCGCCCATGCGGTCGGCTCGCCGGTCGGGCGCACCACCATGACCGAGGCCACGCCCTGCGTATTGCTGTTGATCGTTGTATCACGGGCCAGAAACCCCGGCAGGCGGAAAGGCTCAAACGTGCCGTCCTGACCAATGTTATGCACGAACTTTTGCCCCTGCCATTCGCGATCCGGGCGCAGGTCCGGGGTCGGCAGGGTCATAGCGTGGTCGATTTCCGTCAGATGCTCGGCCGGTACGCCTATTTCGATCACCTCGATCCCGTCCGAAGCCTCGACCACGCGGTGGCGGATTTCGGGCGGCTGGATGAAACAGTCACCGGCATACAAACGCCGCAGGCCACCCTGATCCTCGTAAAGGACATCAACCCAGCCTTTGACGCAGAAAATCAGCTGAAACCCGACNCGGTGAAAATGCACCATATCCGGCACCGGACCACCATCAGGAATGCGAATGTGGCTGGCGATCATTGCCCCGCCCAGCCGCGACGGCACAAGATCGCGGTAATGCATCCCCGCGCGCCCGATCACCCAAGGGGCCTGATCGGCCAGACGGCGCACAACAAAGGCGTGTTTCGCCTCGGGCAAAACCAGCGGCGGGTTCAGGTCATCAATCACCACCCGCGTCCCGTTCGGCGCGGTCAACAGGCGCTGGCCATCCGCGAACCCGTCGGGATCATCGGTCAGAATGCGAATCGTGCCGGGGCTTTCATTGGCCCCCTGCTCAAGNCGCAAACGCAGCCCGTGACCCGAAAAAACCGCAACGACAGGGTCATCCGCTGGATAAATCATATCCAGCCGCATTTTCAGCGTTTTCGTGAAAAATGGCAGATCATCGCGCAACACATTGGTTGGCAAGCGAAGTTCAGCGCGGATTTCGACCATGGAAAACCCCTCAGTTTCAAGCATAGTGCTGAGCCAGAAACCTATTTGCAAGACTATGCTGAAACTGTTGCAGAGCGGCGGGGGTGGCGCAGCTGCAAAAATAGTTTAATGCTGAACTAAACGCGGGAGGACGACATGACCGACGACCGGAAGGACGATATCAAACAGGCAGCGCGGCAGGCGGCGCTGTTTTATCATGAGTTTCCGACACCCGGAAAACTGGAAATCCGCGCGACCAAGCCTTTGGCGAACGGTCGCGACCTGAGCCGTGCCTATTCGCCCGGCGTTGCCGAGGCGTGCCTCGAGATCAAGGCCGATCCCGCGAATGCCGCCCGTTATACGGTGCGCGGCAACCTGGTTGGCGTGGTGACCAACGGCACGGCGGTTCTGGGGCTGGGCAACATCGGGCCGCTGGCCTCGAAACCGGTGATGGAGGGCAAGGCGGTTCTGTTCAAGAAATTCGCCAATATCGACTGCTTTGACATCGAGGTGAACGAACCCGACCCCGAAAAACTGGCCGAGATCGTCTGCGCGATGGAGCCGACATTCGGCGCGATCAACCTTGAGGACATCAAGGCCCCCGATTGNTTCATCGTCGAGCGGATCTGCCGTGAGCGCATGGGNATTCCGGTGTTCCACGACGACCAGCACGGCACGGCGATTGTCGTTGGCGCCGCCGCGACCAACGCGCTGCGCCTGACCAAACGCGACTTTGGCGACATCAAGGTCGTGTCAACGGGCGGCGGTGCGGCGGGGATCGCCTGTCTGAACATGCTGCTGAAACTGGGCGTCAAACGCGAAAACGTCTGGCTGTGCGACATTCACGGCTTGGTCCATGAGGGTCGCGAGGTTGATATGAACCCCGAAAAGGCCGCCTATGCCCAAGCCAGCGACCTGCGCTCTCTGGATGAGGTGATCGCGGGGGCCGATCTGTTCCTTGGCCTGTCCGGACCGGGTGTTTTGACCGCCGAAAACGTGGCACGCATGGCCGCCGACCCGATTGTTTTCGCGCTGGCCAATCCGACCCCGGAAATCATGCCGGACGAGGTTCAGGCCGTCGTCCCCGGCGCGATTGTCGCCACGGGGCGCAGCGATTATCCCAATCAGGTCAACAACGTTCTGTGCTTTCCCTTCATCTTTCGCGGGGCGCTGGATGTGGGGGCCACGCAGATCAACGACGCCATGCAGATCGCCTGTGTCGAAGGCATCGCCAAGCTGGCGCGTGCCACGACCAGCGCCGAAACGGCGGCGGCCTATCGCGGCGAAAAGCTGAGCTTCGGGCGCGAATACCTGATCCCGAAACCGTTTGACCCGCGCTTGATGGGCGTGGTTGCAACTGCCGTGGCCAATGCCGCGATGGAGACCGGCGTGGCGACACGGCCATTGGCAGATGTGAAAGCCTACAAGGAAAAGCTGGATCATTCGGTATTCCGGTCAGCGATGTTGATGCGCCCCGTCTTCGAGGCCGCCAAGGCTGCGTCGCGCCGCATCGTTTTCGCCGAGGGCGAGGACGAGCGCGTATTGCGGGCCGCGCAGGCCATCATGGAGGAAACGACCGAGGTACCGATCCTGATCGGTCGCCCCGATGTGATGGCGCAGCGGTGCGAACGCTATGGCCTGCCGATCCGGCCCGATCGCGACTTTGAGGTGGTGAACCCCGAAAACGACACGCGCTACCGCGAATATTGGGAAACCTATCACGGCCTCATGGAGCGTCGTGGCGTTACGCCTGACACCGCCAAGGCCATCTTGCGCACCAATACCACAGCAATCGCGGCGGTCATGGTGCATCGCGATGACGCCGACAGCTTGATTTGTGGGGCGTTCGGCCAACCGCTTTGGCATCTGAATTACGTCAATCAGATCCTGGGCCGTGACGGGCTGTCCCCGGTTGGAGCCTTGAGCCTGATTATCCAGAACGAGGGCCCATTGTTCATCGCCGATACACAGGTCAACGCCGAGCCGACGCCCGAACAGATCGCCGAAAACGCGATTGGCGCGGCACGCCATGCGCGGCGTTTCGGGGTCACACCCAAGGTGGCGCTGTGCTCGCATTCGCAATTCGGCACGCTGGACATATCATCGGGCCGCCGTATGCGCGCCGCGTTAGAGATCATGGACGCCGCCGGGCTCGACTTTGATTACGAAGGCGAGATGGCGGTAGACGCGGCCTTGGACAGTGATCTGCGGATGCGCATTTATCCGAACTCGCGCCTGACGGGGGCGGCCAATGTGCTGATTTTTGCCAATACCGACGCCGCAGGCGCGGTGCGCAACATCCTGAAAACCCGCGCCAGCGGGCTTGAGGTCGGGCCGATCCTGATGGGGATGGGCAACAAAGCGCATATCGTGACACCCTCGATCTCGGCACGCGGTTTGCTGAATATGGCGGCAATTGCGGGCACGCCGGTCTCGCAATATGGCTGAGTCGCGATGCAAAGCGGCGTGGCAAGAGTTTGCAAACTTTTGCCACGCCACGCGCTGAATCCCCCCATTCGCATGCGGTTTGCAAATATTTGCTGCGACAAATTGGGCGTTCTGCAAATTTTCGCGCCTGAACCGGCCTGTCACACGGTAACAGCGTTGCGAATTGGCCCCGTCCCCGCGTAACTAAACGCATACGAGGAGGAGGTTTCCATGAGCTATGCAGACGTCTATCGGCGCTCGATCGAAGATCCGGACGGATTTTGGCTGGAGCAGGCCAAAGCCATCGACTGGGACAAAGCGCCGACCCGTGCGCTATTTCCGGAACGCGCGCCGATTTATGAGTGGTTCAAGGACGCCGAGGTCAACACCTGCTGGAACGCCGTTGACCGGCATGTCGCCGGCGGGCGNGGCAACCAGACGGCGATCATCTATGACAGCCCGATCAGCCAAACCAAGCAGCAGATCACCTATGCGGAATTGCTGCAACGGGTCTCGGGCCTTGCCGGTGCGCTAAAAGCCAAGGGCGTCGGCAAGGGCGACCGCGTCATCATTTATATGCCGATGATCCCGCAAGCATTGGAGGCGATGCTGGCCTGTGCCCGTATCGGCGCGGTGCATTCGGTGGTNTTCGGCGGATTTGCCGCGCGGGAACTGGCCGCGCGGATTGACGACGCAACGCCCAAGGCGATCATCGCGGCCTCGTGCGGGCTCGAGCCGGGGCGCGTCGTGCATTACAAACCGTTGCTGGACGGGGCCATCGACATGGCCACCCACAAGCCCGATTTCTGCGTCATCTACCAGCGCGAGCAAGAGGTCGCCAAGCTGACAGCGGGCCGCGATTTCGACTGGCACGCGGTGCAAGCGGGTGTCGAGCCCGCGGCCTGTGTGCCGGTCTCGGGCGATCATCCGGCGTATATCCTGTATACGTCGGGCACCACGGGCAACCCCAAGGGCGTGATCCGGGCGACCGGCGGGCATCTTGTGGCTCTGTCGTGGACGATGAAAAACCACTATAACGTCAACCCCGGCGAGGTGTTCTGGTCCGCCTCGGACGTGGGGTGGGTCGTCGGGCATTCGTATATTGCCTACGCCCCGTTGATCCACGGCGCGACAACCATCGTGTTCGAGGGCAAGCCCGTCGGCACGCCCGATGCGGGCACCTTCTGGCGGGTGATCGACGAATACAATGTCGTCAGCTTCTTTACCGCGCCGACGGCATTCCGCGCGATCAAGCGCGAGGATCCAGCGGGCGAGCTCCTGCCGAAATATGACATCTCGTCTTTGCGGTGCCTGTTTCTTGCCGGTGAACGCGCCGACCCCGATACCGTGCTTTGGGCGCAAGAAAAGCTTGGCGTGCCGGTGGTCGATCACTGGTGGCAGACCGAAACCGGCTGGCCAATCTGCGGCAACCCTCAAGGTCTGGAACCCCTGCCGGTCAAGATCGGATCGCCATCGGTGCCAATGCCCGGATACGACGTTCAGGTGTTGGACGAAGCCGGTCATCCGGTGGCCGCAGGCACGTTGGGTGCGATCGCGATCAAACTGCCCTTGCCCCCCGGCACCCTGCCAAATCTTTGGAACGCCGAGGAACGGTTCCTGAAATCCTACCTCAACAACTTCCCCGGTTACTATGAAACCGGCGACGCGGGCTATATCGACGAGGACGGCTATGTCTATATCATGGCGCGCACCGACGACGTGATCAACGTCGCCGGGCACCGCCTGTCGACCGGCGCAATGGAAGAGGTTCTGGCGGCCCATCCCGACGTTGGCGAATGCGCCGTAATCGGGGTGACCGATACGCTGAAAGGCCAGCTGCCGCTGGGTTTCTTGTGCCTGAACAAGGGTGTCACGCGCAATCCGGACGAGATCATCAAAGAGTGCGTAACCTTGATGCGCGAAAAGATCGGGCCGTTGCAGCTTTTAAACTGGCGGTTGTGGTCGACCGTTTGCCCAAGACACGGTCGGGCAAGATTTTGCGGGCGACGATGGTGAAAGTTGCCGATAGCGAGGCGTTCAAAATGCCTGCGACAATTGACGATCCCGACATTCTCGACGAGATCGCCACGGCGCTGCGGACCATCGGTTACGCAAAAGCCTGATATTTATATCTGCAAAACAATAGCTAGCCCCAAGGTTGATCACTGGGGCTAGCTATGCCATGGAATGCATTCGCCCCTTGATTGTGTCTTTGAATGGACACAATCTTGATGTGTACTGGTGCTTAGATTTTTCGCGAGACCTCCATGAACAACCGGATTGGCAGTGTAGAAAACGACAAATCCGCTCCGGCATTGGATGCTGAGGTGCTGGAAACGCTGCTGAATGTTGGCGGGGCAGACTTGCGCGGGCCGCTGTGTGCCCAACTTACGGCAGATTTTATCAGGCTGAACGGTTTGATCGGCGTTGAGACGGGCACGGATCTGGCACGGGCAGCGCATGAGATCAAAGGGCTCGCGGCGACCATCGGCGCAGGCCGCCTTTCGCAAATGGCCCGAACGCTGGACAGCGTCGCGGCTACGCTGCCGGACGCGGCGCGTGATGCCATGGTCACTGCGATGCAAGCAGAGGTTTCCGTGACTCTGGAGGTGTTGAAGAAAGCGGCGCAGGGGCAACCCTATCCATGAACATGCTGGCCCCGACTTCGGATACAATTCTACTGATCGAAGATACGCCTTCGCTGCAGATGATTTACAACGCCGGTCTGGCCCGTGCCGATTATGTGGTCGAGACCTGCGGCACCGCTGCCGAGGGTCTGGCAGCGTTTCGCCGCCTGCGTCCCAGCGTTGTTCTGCTGGATTTGATGCTGCCCGACGGCACCGGTTTTGACGTCATGCAGGAAATGCTGGCCGCCGCGCCGCAAACCTGCGTGATTGTGATTACGGCGAATGGCTCGATCAACAAAGCCGTTGAAATGATGCGGGCCGGGGCGCATGAATTTCTGGTCAAACCCTTCGACGATCAACGCCTGATCGCGGCGATCGAGAACGCACGCGGCGCGTTGCGTCACCGCACGCCGGTTGCGGAACGCCCGGTGGATGTGCCGGTTCTGCCGCCGTTCATCGGGCGCTCGCCTATTATGCAAGCGGTCTACGAGAAGATCCGCTCGGTCGCGCCGTCGATGGCAACGGTATTTATCACCGGCGAAAGCGGCACCGGCAAAGAGCTATGCGCCGAGGCTGTCCACCAGTCATCGGCACGCGCCAGCGGCCCGTTTATTGCGCTCAATTGCGGGGCGATCCCCATGGGATTGCTGGAGTCCGAGGTATTCGGCCATTTGCGCGGCTCGTTCACCGGTGCGATATCCGACAAACTGGGCGCAGCAGCGGCGGCGGACGGCGGCACGCTGTTTCTGGACGAAATCTGCGAGATGGATCTGAACTTGCAGACCAAATTGCTGCGGTTCTTGCAGACTTCGACGATTACACCGGTCGGCGCGACCAAGCCGCGCAAGATCAACGTGCGGATCATTTGTGCCACCAATCGCAACCCGAAAGAAGAGGTCCGTCTGGGCCGCTTTCGCGAGGATTTGTATTACCGGTTGCACGTCGTGCCGATCCACCTGCCCCCACTGTACGAGCGCGGTGACGACGTCAACGAGATCGCCGAGACGCTGGTTGTGCAAATGGCCCGCGAGGAAGGTCACAATTTTTCCGGGGTGTCGCCGCCGGTGCGCGAGTTGTTCCGCGACCTGCCATGGCCCGGCAACGTGCGCCAACTGATCAATGTGTTGCGCAATGTGGTGGTGCTGAACACCGGCCCCTATGTAACGCCCGAAATGCTGCCGCCAGACTTGCAGGCCGAACGTGCCCGCCCGGTCGCAAGCACAGCGCCAGAGCCGGAACGGCCTGTGATCGGTGATCTGGTGGGGCGCACACTGGCACAGATCGAGCGAATCGTTATCGAAGAGGCGCTGGATCGGCACAACGGGTCGGTGCCCAAAGCGGCGCGGGAACTGGATGTTTCGGCCTCGACGCTGTATCGCAAGCTGGACGCCTGGTCGAAAGCTGAACGCAACGTATGACCCCTGCCCCACGCTCTGTTCTGATCACCGGTTGCTCATCGGGGATTGGCCATTATTGCGCCCACGCCCTGCGGCAACGCGGCTGGCAAGTGTTTGCCGCATGCCGGAGCCAGGCCGACTGCGACCGGCTGATCGCTGATGGCTTTGCCAGCCCGCGCATTGATTACCGGGATGCCGCTAGCATCTCCGCCGGTCTGGCCGAGGTTCTACAAGCAACCGGAGGCACGCTGGATGCGGTGTTCAACAACGGCGCCTTTGCCTGCCCCGGTGCCGTCGAAGATCTGCCAAGCGACGCGCTGCGCGATATATTCGAGACAAATGTCTTTGGCGTCCACGAACTGACCCGTCAGGCGATCCCCGTGATGCGGGCGCAGGGGCACGGGCGGATCGTGCAGAATTCTTCGGTTCTGGGCTATACGCCTTACCGGTGGCGCGGGGCGTATGGGGCCAGTAAATTCGCCCTTGAGGGGTTAAGCCGCGTGCTGCAACTGGAACTGTCGGACACGCCGATCAAGGTCGTTTTGATCCAGCCGGGGCCGATCACCTCGAAATTCCGCGAGAACACGATCCCGCATTTCGAGCGTTGGATTGACTGGAAAAATAGCGCCCGTGCCGTGCAATATCGCGATGAACTGGTGCCGCATCTGTATGAGGGCGGCACGGACAAGGGCCGGTTCGAACTTGGGCCAGAGGCGGTCGCCAAGGTCTTGGTCAAGGCACTTGAGCACCCCAATCCCCGCCCCCGGTACATCGTGACCCTGCCCGCCAAGGCGATTGCCTGGGCGCTGCGGCTGCTGCCCGACCGGTGGATCAACGCCTTCCTTGCCCGCCAATAGCCACTGGCTTACATAAGGCGCGACGATTTGGTGACTGGCAAAATCGGGCCGACACACTAAGTCTGCGCTAATAGCTCCGGAGGGCAGAATGCTGAGAACCGACCCCCTTTTCATCACCGCCGCGATTGCGTCTTTGGTGGTGCTGGCAATCCTGATGTATGGCATTGGCGTCTTTGCCAAGGGCACGGACACCAGCGGCCACAAGGCGAACAAGATCATGTGGTGGCGCATCGGCGCACAATTCGTTGCGGTGGTGTTGATCGTCAGCTTTGCCTATTTGCGCTCGGGGGGCTGACCGATGGTGGTTTTGAACCGCATCTACACCCGCACCGGCGACAAGGGTGACACGGCATTGGGCAATGGCGCACGGGTCGCCAAGGACTCGCTGCGGGTCGAGGCGTATGGCACCTGCGACGAAACCAACGCCTGCGTCGGCCTTGCACGGCTGCACGCCGAGGGGGCGATGGATGCGGCGTTGGCCCGCATTCAAAACGATCTATTCGATCTGGGCGCAGACCTGTGCCGCCCCGAAATGGCCAAGGACGCCAACGCCGAATACCCGCCGTTACGCGCCAGCGATGCACAAGTTGACCGGCTAGAGGCCGAGATCGACGCCATGAACGCTGATATTGCGCCGTTGCGCAGTTTTGTATTGCCCGGCGGGTCGGCGCTGGCCGCGCATCTGCACCAATGCCGCACTGTCAGCCGCCGGGCGGAACGTCTGAGCGTGGCGCTGGCCCGCGAGGACGATGTGAACGCCGTTGTGGTGCGCTATTTGAACCGCCTGTCGGATTGGTTCTTTGTCGCCAGCCGCGCGGCGAACGCCAATGGCGCTGATGACGTCTTGTGGGTGCCCGGCGCGAATCGTTGACGCTAACGGCGGCGCGTTTGACCGGTGGTTCCGGTGGACGCGGCGTCGTGACCCAGTGATGGGTCGTTTTTTCCCTGTTTTCTACGGCCTAGAGGCGCTAGGAAATGGGCAACAATTCAACTGCCCGACCGGCTGCCGTGTCGGGTCTCGAACGAGGGAGAGTATCGCGCATGAAGGTTTTGGTACCCGTAAAGCGGGTGATCGACTATAACGTAAAGGTTCGCGTGAAAGCGGACGGGTCAGGTGTTGATCTGGCAAACGTCAAAATGTCGATGAATCCGTTTGACGAAATCGCAGTCGAAGAAGCGATTCGCCTGCGTGAAAAAGGCGTCGCCACCGAGGTTGTCGCCGTCTCGATCGGTGTAAAGCAATCCCAGGAAACGCTGCGCACGGCGCTGGCGATGGGTGCGGACCGCGCGATCCTGATCGTGGCTGCCGATGACGTCCACACCGACATCGAGCCTTTGGCCGTCGCCAAACTGCTGGCGGCTGTCGTCAAAGACGAGGAGCCGGGTCTGGTTCTGGCCGGCAAGCAAGCCATCGACAACGACATGAACGCCACTGGCCAGATGCTGTCGGCGCTGCTCGGTTGGTCGCAGGGAACGTTTGCCTCGGGCATCGAGATCGAGGGCGACAAAGCCAAGGTCACCCGTGAGGTTGACGGCGGTTTGCAGACCATCGAAATCACCATGCCGACGATCATCACCGTGGACTTGCGCCTGAACGAGCCGCGTTATGCATCGCTGCCGAACATCATGAAGGCCAAGAAAAAGCCGCTGGATGAAAAGACGCCTGCCGATTACGGCGTCGATGTGACCCCGCGTCTGGCCGTTGTGAAAACCTCCGAACCGGCGTCGCGCAAGGCTGGCGTCAAGGTTGGTTCGGTTGACGAGCTGATTGCGAAACTCAAAGACGAAGCGGGGGTACTGTAATGGCTGTATTGCTTCTTGCCGAAGTCACCGATGGCGCACTGAGCCGCGATGCCACGGCCAAGGCCGTGACCGCGGCCCAAGCTCTGGGTGATGTGACGGTTCTTTGCGCGGGCGCATCCGCTGCGGACGCAGGTGCCGAGGCGGCAACGATTGCCGGTGTCGCCAAAGTGCTGGTCGCCGAGGATGCCTCGCTGGGTCACCGTCTGGCGGAACCGACCGCTGCGTTGATCGTGAGCCTTGCCGGAGATTATTCGCACATCGTTGCTCCGGCGACGACGGACGCGAAAAACGTGCTGCCGCGTGTCGCGGCGCTGTTGGACGTGATGGTGATTTCCGATGTATCGGGCGTCGTTGACGCTGATACGTTCGAGCGCCCGATCTATGCCGGCAACGCGATCCAGACGGTGAAATCGTCGGATAGCGTCAAGGTTGTGTCGATCCGGGTTTCGACCTTTGATGCGGCGGGTGATGGCGGCTCTGCGCCGGTTGAGACCGTTGCGGCGGCTGATGCGCCGGGCCTCAGCGTCTGGATTGAGGATAAGGTCGCGGCGTCTGATCGCCCCGAGCTGACCTCGGCAGGGATCGTTGTATCCGGCGGTCGCGGCGTTGGCTCTGAAGAGAGCTTTGCCCTGATCGAGGGGCTGGCCGACAAACTTGGTGCGGCGGTTGGCGCATCGCGGGCGGCGGTCGATTCGGGGTATGCACCGAATGACTGGCAGGTCGGCCAGACCGGTAAGGTCGTGGCGCCNGATCTGTATGTTGCNGTCGGTATTTCCGGCGCGATCCAGCATCTGGCCGGAATGAAGGACTCGAAAGTCATCGTCGCGATCAACAAAGACGAAGAAGCGCCGATCTTTCAGGTTGCCGATTATGGACTGGTTGCCGATCTGTTCGCGGCCGTGCCCGAGNTGACCGAGAANCTGTAAGAGCTGTTACGGTGCGTGCCAGCACGCACCCTACGCCAATGGAAAAGGCCCGCCCCGTTTTGGAGGCGGGCCTTTTTGCCTAGACGCGACGCATGGTGAGCGTGGCGCGCAGCGTTTCGGCGCCCATCGCGCGATCATCGCCGTCGATATAGACACGGCGGCGCCCTTCGCCCGGAATGCGGGGACGCAGCAGCCAAGAGGGCGCAGGCAGGTCAATCAAGACCCCTGTATTCGGCAAATCACGCAGCAGGGTCTGCATTCGAGATACCCAAGCGGCCATGATCACGCGGCGCACCTCTGCGTAGCGTTCGGGGCAGGTTGCCGCCAAGGCCCCCAACACATGCCCGGTAAAGGCCATCGGTGCAAAATCCACCTCTGGAAACAGCGCCCTGAGCGACGGGCGCGCGGTGAGGAACCTGTCATTCCGGCGCGGATGGACCGCGTAATATGTGTTGCTCAGGTTGCCCAGAGGCGGCAGCACCAACGCAAAAGACTGCGCCTGTCTGACGCGTTCCGCCAACGAGGGATCGCAGAGATGGTAATCCACCCCCTCGACCTGCGCGGCGGGTGCGAGCAGGCGGTCGAGCACGCGCCGCGCCAGAGCGGCGTTCATACGCCCTGCGCCACGATCCCCGACCAACAAAAGCGCATGATGGCGCCCCTCGACAATTACTTCGGTCGCGCGTGGTGGCACCTGTTCGCCCACCCCGCCCAACCGATTCGGCTGGCAGTGTTGCATTTTCACCCAATCCCTTCATTCACCCACCTGAGATTGTTGCGCCAAAAGCTTGCAATCCCCTTACCAACGTTGAGAAAATCGCGACACTCCGGCCTTGCACCGCCCTTACCGTGGGGCATATGGTCACGAAGTACATCGAATGGGGATCAGCTATGGACATCAAAAGCGTCGGTATCGTGGGCGCAGGCCAGATGGGGAACGGGATCGCCAACGTGTTTGCGGTGGCCGGTTTTGATGTGATCATGACCGACATTTCCGAGGATGCGCTGGCCAATGCCGTGGCGTTGATCGACAAGAACCTTGAACGTCAGGTCCAGCGCGAGAAGATTACCGCACTCGATAAATCCGAAGCGATGGCGCGGATCAAAACGACCACGCTTTTGGCCGAGGTCGGACCGACGGATTTGATCATCGAGGCTGCCACCGAGCGCGAGATGGTCAAGCAGGCGATTTTTGAGGACCTGCTCCCCTATTTGAAGCCGACAACGATTCTGACGTCGAACACCTCGTCAATTTCCATCACGCGACTGGCCAGCCGCACGGATCGCCCCGAGCGGTTCATGGGGTTCCATTTCATGAACCCGGTGCCGGTGATGCAACTGGTGGAGCTGATCCGCGGCATTGCCACTGACGAGCCAACCTATCGTACGATGCTGGCTGTGGTGAACAAGCTGGGCAAAACTGCCGCCAGCGCCGAGGATTTCCCGGCCTTTATCGTGAACCGCATTCTGATGCCGATGATCAACGAGGCGGTCTATACGCTGTACGAGGGGGTGGGTTCGGTCAAATCCATCGACGAGTCACTGAAGCTGGGTGCAAACCATCCGATGGGCCCTNTGGAACTGGCCGATTTCATCGGGTTGGACACATGCCTGGCGATTATGAACGTGTTGCATGACGGTTTGGCGGACACCAAATACCGCCCCTGTCCGCTGTTGACCAAATATGTCGAGGCCGGTTGGCTGGGTCGCAAAACCAAGCGCGGGTTTTATGACTATCACGGTGAGGTGCCGGTGCCGACGCGTTAATTTTGCCGACGCGCTAAATTTGCCGACGCGCTAAATTTGCGGCGGTCGGTTAACGGCTTCAGGGGGGGCTTTGCCCCCCTCTTTGCTGCGCAAATTCACCCCCCAGAGTATTTATCAGCAAGATGATGTGGGGCGAGTGCGAGGGTGAGTGCCGTGGCGGCGATTATGTCGTCGGTNCTGGCCCCGCGGCTGAGGTCGCAGACCGGTTTGCGGAAGCCTTGCAGGATGGGTCCGAGGGCTTGGGCGCCGGCCAGTTCCTGAAGGAGTTTATAGGCGATATTGGCGGCATTCAGATTGGGGAAGATCAGCGTATTGGCGGGTGGCGCACTGTGGCCCTTTTGCGCGGCGATGACGGCATTCAGTGCTGCGTCAGCCTGCACCGGCCCGGAAAAGCCGGTGGCCGTGGCGGCGGCGCGGACGCGATCGACGGAAGGTCCGGCTCCNGAAGCGCCGGTGGCATAGCTGAGGAANGCCACNCGGGCCTCACCCAGNAGCGCCNTCGCCGAGGCGGCACTGGCGCGGGCGATATCGGCGAGTTGTGCAGCATCCGGATCGGTGTTGACGGCGCAATCGGCAAAAACCAGGGTGCGACCTCCCTGATGCAGAGTGCCGGGCAGGATCATCAGGAAGAAACTGGACGGAGTTTGCACGCCCTCGGCCATGCCGATGGCGAGGGTTGCGGCCTCGATCACGCGGCGGGTCGGAGCGGTGACACCGGCGGTCATTGCCTCGGCTTCGCCAGCGGCGACCATGGCTGCTGCACGGATCAGCGGTTTATCCAGCAGTTTGAGGGCCAGAGACGGTTTCAGGCCGGGGCGATTGGCCAGCAGTAGGTCAACATAGGCGGCGGCGGGTCGGGCGTCGGCCAGCGTCAGCGGTTGCGCGATGCCCTCTGATCGAAGCTGCCGGGCGGCGGCGGCGATGCGCGGGTCGTCGATTTCCGGCAGAACCACGCGGGCGTTGCGCGCCCGTGCTCTGGTTATCGCCGCTTTCAGAATATCCATCGCCCGCCCGGTGTTGCCTCATTGGCAAGCCTGCCGATCTGCGGCGGGGCGTCAAGTCCGAGGACGGGTCTTGCACATGTGTAGGGTCGCGGCCTATGCAGGACGGCAAGCCATGAATAGGATCGGCGATGGATACGGATCAAGCGCAACCGGTTAAAGCTGCATTGTGGATGCTGGGGGCGATTGCCTCGTTTTCCTTGATGGCGGTGGCCGGTCGCACGGTTCAGGTCGAAATGAGCAGCTACGAGCTGATGTTCTGGCGGTCTTTGGCGGGGATGGTGATCGTGCTGGGCATCATCCGCTGGCGCACCGGTGGCTATGCGACGATCCGCACCCAACACCCCGGTCTGCATATCACGCGCAATGTGTTCCACTTTTTCGGCCAGAACATGTGGTTTTTCGGCATAACGGTGATCCCGTTGTCACAACTCGTGGCGCTGGAATTCACCATGCCGATCTGGGTGTTGCTGCTGGCCCCGCTGTTTTTGGGCGAGGCCCTGACGCGGCGCAAACTGATGGTTGGCCTGTTGGGGTTCATCGGTGTGTTGATTGTCGCGCAGCCGGGTGTGCAACCCTTGAACCTTGGCCACGCCGCCGGGATTGCCGCTGCAATCGGCTTTGCGATCAACCTGATTTTTACACGCAAGATCATGCTGCATGACGCGGTGTTCTGCGTGCTGTTCTGGATGACCACCAGCCAGATGGTGATGGGGTTCGGCCTGTCNCTGGCCTTGGGCTTTTCGGGCCCCAGCCTTGCCACTGCGCCGTGGCTTGTTGTGATCGCGATTGCCGGGCTGACGGCGCATTATTCGCTGACCTCGGCGCTGGGTTTGGCCCCGGCGATGGTTGTGGCACCGATGGAGTTCGCCCGCCTGCCGATCATCGCGTTGGTCGGCGTTGCGGTTTACTCCGAGGCGCTGGACCCGATGGTGTTCCTGGGGGCTGCGGTGATTTTTGCGGCAAACTTCTGGAATATGCGCGCCAATCGGGCGGTTGCTGATCCAGAACCGTAATTGAGTGCAAAAATGCTGCAGGATCGAAGCCCCGCTAGGATTTCTTCTTTTCAGTTTTCTAAACCTATGCTTAAACCTTGGCCATCGGGCCGAACGCTGGCCTGAAAGAAACATACCTTGGGAGGTAGATATAATGGATCGTCGTTCTTTCTTACGGACATCAACCGTTGGAGGCGCTGCTGCGGCCGCCACTTCGCTGGCCGCTCCGGCAATTGCACAAGACCGCATCACATGGCGCATGGTTACCACATGGCCGCGTAACTTCCCCGGTCTGGGTGTCGGCGCACAGCGTCTGGCCGACCGCATCACCGCAGCCTCGGGCGGTCGCCTGACGGTCGAAGTGTATTCGGCTGGCGAGCTGGTGCCACCATTGCAATCGCTGGACGCCGTGATCGACGGCACCGCCGAGATGAGCCACGGTGCCGCCTATTACTGGCAGAACAAATCCGTCGCGCTGTCGTTCTTTACCGGTGTGCCGTTCGGCATGACCTCACGCGAGATGGCGGCATGGTTGCGCTTTCAGGGCGGTCAGGAACTGTGGGACGAGGTTTATGGCCAGTTCGGCGTTCAGGGCTTCTTGTCGGGTGACACCGGCACGCAGGCTGGCGGTTGGTTCAAGAACGAGATCAACAGCCTCGCAGACATTCAGGGCATGCGCTTCCGCACGCCGGGCCTGGGTGGTCAGGTTTGGCAGGCGATGGGTGCATCNGTAACCAACATGGCCGGTGGCGAAATCTTCCANGCGCTGCAGTCGGGCACGCTGGACGCCGCCGAGTTCGTTGGCCCCTANAACGACCTTGCGCTGGGCTTTTACCAGGTCTGCGACCACTACTACACCTCGTCCTTCAACGAGCCAGGTCTGGCGACCGAGATTGTCGTGGACAAAGCCAAGTATCAGGCACTGCCAGAGGATCTGCAGGCAATCGTGCGCGACGTATCGCAGGCCGAGTACGATCAGGTTGCGTCCGACTTCTACGCCAACGACCCGCGCGCTCTGCAGACGCTGGTCGAAGAGCATGGTGTGACGGTTCACTCCTCGTTCCCAGACGACATCCTCGAGGCGGCGGGCAATGCCGCCAAAGACGTGATGCGTGGCATTCTGGAATCAGATGACGAAGTGACGCGCCGCGTGGCCCGCAGCTTTGTTGACAGTATGAACCTGACCCGCACGCGGACCGAATCCACTGACCTGACCTATGCCCTGGCACGTCAGCGTTTCGCGGACTTCTCGGACCTGTAAAGCGACCCCGCCGCGTGGCGCGTATTTCAACGGATGCGCCACGCGCTGAATGACCCATTGGAAGGACCCGGTCCGAGCAATCGAGCCGGGTCCTCGTATTCATCGGCACCCAAACCCGGAGGGTCCTATGACTGGCCTGTCTGCTCTCATGCGTGCAATCAACGGGCTTAATCGCCTGATCGGAAGCATTTTCTCATGGCTGGCTCTGGCCATCGTCGTGGTCTGTTTCTGGGTCGTGATTGAGCGCTATTTCTTTGACACCACCCGCCTGTGGATGCAGGACCTGTATCCGTGGTTGAACGGGGTGATGTTTACCGCCGTTGCCGCCTATGCCCTGTTTCACAACGACCATGTGCGGGTGGATATTTTCTATCGCCCGGCGTCGAACGTGAAAAAGGCGTGGATGGACGTGATCGGCGTGCTCGTGTTCTTACTGCCGACGATGTACGTCGTCTGGACCTATTGCCTGACCTTTGTCGTGCGGTCATGGGGCCTGATGGAGGCGTCATCGAACCCCGGCGGCGCACAGGGGCTGTTCTTGGTCAAAGGCTTCATTCTGGTGTTCGCCGTGACCGTCGCCTTGCAAGGGGTTTCCATGTTGATCCGCTCGCTCTTGATTATCAAAGGGCGCGAGGATCTGGTGCCCGAAGACTACCGCTATGAAGCCTATGTGGAGGCCGCGTAATGGACATTGTATTTGTCGGAGAACTCATGGCTGCGGCGATGTTTCTGGGCGTGATCGGCATGTTGATGCTGGGCTTTCCGGTGGCCTTCACGCTGGCGGGAACCTCGATCCTGTTCGGTGTTGCCGGCTGGTCGCTGGGCGTGTTCGATTTCTCGAACATGGCCGCATTGGCGGGCCGCTATACGGGGTACATGACCAACGAAGTGCTGGTCGCGGTGCCGTTGTTCATCTTTATGGGCGTCATGCTGGAGCGGTCCAACATCGCCGAGCAACTGTTGACCACAATGAGCAAACTGTTCGGCAATATGCGCGGCGGTTTGGGCATTTCGGTGATCATTGTGGGCGCGTTGCTGGCGGCCTCGACGGGGGTTGTCGGTGCGACGGTGGTAACCATGGGCCTGATTTCGCTGCCGGCGATGATCAAGGCAGGCTATGACCCCAGGCTGGCCTGCGGCACGATCACCGCGTCGGGCACTTTGGGGCAGATCATTCCGCCCTCGACGGTGCTGATTTTCATGGGCGATATGATTGCGGGGATGCACAGTCAGGCGCAAATGAGCCTTGGCAACTTTGCCCCCAGCGCGGTGTCGGTCGGCGATCTGTTTGCCGGTGCGTTCCTGCCCGGAATGCTGCTGGTAGCGGTGTATATCAGTTACATCCTGTTCAAAGCCGTGGTCGACCCACAAAGCTGCCCCGCGACGCCCGTCCCGCCAGAGGAACGCAAGAACCTGCCGCGCGAGATCATCGTGGCGCTGGTGCCGCCGCTGATGTTGATCATCGCGGTTCTGGGCTCGATCCTTGGCGGCGTCGCCACCCCGACCGAGGCGTCATCGGTAGGGGCCGTGGGCGCAGCGCTGCTGGCCACGATGCGGGGCAAGATGTCCTTCGCGATCCTCAAGCATACGGTGCATTCGACCGCCAAGATCACCTCGATGATCTTTATCATTCTGTTCGGCGCGTCGGTGTTTTCGGTCGTGTTCCGCCAGATGGGCGGCGACGATCTGGTGCATGAATTCCTGTCGAACATTCCCGGCGGTGCCACCGGCGCGATGATCGCCGTGATGCTGGTGATGTTCGTTTTGGGCTTCATTCTGGATACCTTCGAGATCATCTTTATCGTGCTGCCAATCACCGCACCGACCCTGCTGTTGCTGGGCGTCGATCCGGTGTGGCTGGGCGTGATGATCGGGGTGAACCTGCAAACCAGCTTCCTGACACCGCCGTTCGGCTTTGCGCTGTTCTACTTACGCGGGGTGGCGCCGCCGACGGTGACAACGGGGATGATTTACAAGGGCGCAGTCCCGTTCGTGCTTTTGCAGGGCATGGTCATTGCGTTGCTGTTCATCTTCCCCGGCATCGTCACTTGGCTGCCGTCGATGATCTACTAAACCCTTCTCGTGCGGGCGCTCCGACTGGTGAACGCCCGCACGATCTGCTAGCGATTTCCCATGCTGGCTGTTTTCCTTCAAACCCTTCCATTTTTTGCGATCATCGCTCTGGGCTACGGCGCGGGCAAGACGGGGTTTTTCCCGCCCGAGGCCACGGCGTGGCTGACCAAGTTCGTGTTCTATTTCGCTCTGTCGGCGCTGTTGTTCGGGTTCTCGGCGCAGATGTCCCTGTCCGAGATTTTCGATATCCACGCGGCGGCTGCCTATATCTGGGGCTGCGGCATGATCTATGCGCTGGCGCTGGCGGTGGCGTTTATCCGGCGTCGCCCGCTGACCGAGGCCGTGATGGAGGCCCATACCGCCGTGATCGGCAACACCGGCTTTCTGGGCGTGCCAATGCTGGTACTGGTGCTGGGGCCCGAGGCCGCGGCGACCGTCCTGTTGGTCTTGGTGATCGACCTGATCCTGTTTTCCAGCCTGCTGACAATTATTTTCACCATCGTCAAAGAAGGCCATCTGTCGCTGCGTCTGCCCCGCGTGATCGGCATGGGGCTGCTCAAGAACCCGATGGTGGCGTCGATGGCGCTGGGGCTGGCGTGGTCGGCCACCGGGCTGGGGCTGGCCGAGCCGGTTAGCGCCACGATGACCCTGCTGGGGGCCGCCGCGACGCCCGGCGCATTGTTCGCCATCGGCGCCAGCCTGACCAACAACCGCGCCGAACGGCTGACCGTTGCGGGGTGGTTGAGTTTCGCGAAGCTGGTGTTGCATCCGGCCGCCGTTGGCTCTGCGGCGTTCTTTATTTTTGACGTAAGCCCGTTTGTTGCCGGGGTGCTGATCTCGACCGCAGCACTGCCGGTGGCGGGCAATGTGTATATTCTGGCGCAGCATTATAACGTCGCCGTGTCCCGTGTTTCGGCGGCAATCCTGATTTCCACGATCATCAGCGTGGCCACTTTGCCGGTCGTGATCGCGCAATTCACCGGCTAAGAATGCACAACCGGCGAAATTGCTTTGGTTCGGGCGCTTGCAGGCCCATCGCACCCTCCCTATATAGCCTTCGACGCCGGGAAAACGCCCACTACGGGAAGCCCGGTTACTGGGATCGGAGCGACGAAGCCTCATGGGATCGCCGCTCTAAATTATCGCCGAAGTAAAGAGGTAAGCATCATGGCTAAAGTCATCGGGATCGACCTTGGGACGACAAACAGCTGCGTGGCCATCATGGATGGTTCGCAACCCCGAGTTATCGAAAATGCAGAAGGCGCGCGCACGACGCCGTCTATCGTTGGTTTCACGGAAACCGAGCGTCTGGTGGGTCAACCCGCCAAGCGTCAGGCCGTTACCAACCCAACCAACACCGTATTCGCCGTCAAGCGTCTGATCGGGCGCCGCCTGACCGACCCTGAGGTCGCGAAGGACAAGCACCTTGTGCCTTACACCCTCGTCGATGGCGGCAATGGTGACGCATGGGTCGAGGCCCGTGGCGAGAAGTACAGCCCCAGCCAAGTGTCGGCCTTCATCCTGCAAAAGATGAAAGAGACCGCTGAATCGTATCTGGGCGAAAACGTCACGCAGGCCGTCATCACGGTTCCCGCGTATTTCAACGACGCCCAGCGTCAGGCGACCAAAGACGCCGGCAAGATCGCCGGTCTTGAGGTGCTGCGCATCATCAACGAGCCGACCGCCGCCGCACTGGCTTATGGTCTGGACAAAAAAGAAACCAAAACCATCGCGGTCTATGACCTTGGTGGCGGTACGTTCGACATCACCATTCTAGAGATCGACGACGGCCTGTTCGAAGTGAAATCGACCAACGGCGACACGTTCCTCGGTGGTGAAGACTTTGACATGCGCATCGTTCAGTATCTGGCTGGCGAGTTCAAAAAAGAGAACGGCGTTGATCTGACAGCTGACAAGATGGCGCTTCAGCGTCTCAAGGAAGCTGCGGAAAAGGCCAAGATCGAGCTGTCGTCAAGCCAGCAGACCGAGATCAACCAGCCGTTCATCTCGATGGACAAGAACACCGGCCAACCGCTGCACATGGTCATGAAGCTGACCCGTGCCAAGCTGGAAACGCTGGTCAGTGATCTGATCGTCAAATCGATCAAGCCTTGCCAGCAAGCGCTGAAAGATGCCGGCCTGTCCAAAGGCGACATCGACGAGGTTGTTCTGGTCGGCGGTATGACCCGCATGCCACGCGTCATCGAAGAAGTGACCAAGTTCTTTGGCAAAGAGCCCCACAAGGGCGTTAACCCCGACGAAGTTGTTGCACTGGGCGCCGCCATTCAGGCCGGTGTTCTGCAAGGCGACGTCAAGGACGTGGTTCTGCTGGACGTNACGCCGCTGTCGTTGGGCATCGAGACGCTGGGTGGTGTCTTCACCCGCCTGATCGACCGCAACACGACGATCCCGACCAAGAAGAGCCAGGTGTTCTCGACCGCCGATGACAACCAGTCGGCCGTGACCATCCGCGTCTTCCAAGGCGAGCGTGAAATGGCTGCGGACAACAAGGTTCTGGGTCAGTTCAACCTCGAAGGGATCCCGCCAGCCCCACGCGGCATGCCTCAGATCGAGGTCACCTTCGACATCGACGCCAACGGCATCGTCAACGTGTCGGCCAAGGACAAGGCCACCGCCAAAGAGCAGCAGATCACCATCGCTGCTTCGGGTGGTTTGTCAGATGCCGACATCGACCAGATGGTCAAGGACGCCGAGGCCAACGCTGACGCCGACAAGGCCCGCAAGGATCTGGTGGAAGCCAAGAACCAGGCGGAAAGCCTGATCCACTCGACCGAAAAGTCGCTGACCGAGTATAAGGACCAGGTTGACCCAACCACCGTCGAGGCGATCGAACTGTCGATTGTGGCACTCAAGGACACGCTGGAAGGCGACGACCCTGAGAAGATCAAGTCGGGCATCAACAACGTGCGCGACGCGTCGATGAAGCTGGGTGAGGCGATCTACAAGGCGCAGGCCGACACCGCCGAGGGCGAAGAAGCCAGCGAAGAGGATGACGGTCCACGCCCTGTGGATGACGACATCGTCGACGCCGACTTCGAAGACCTCGACGACGAAAACAAGCGTAGCTAAGGCATTGACCTTTGCAAGGCCCCGGCCGGTAACGCCGGTTCGGGGCCTTGTCCATGAAAGCGAGGTCCATGATGGCTAAGCGCGATTATTACGAAGTTCTGGGCGCGGCACGCGGCGCATCAGCCGACGAGCTGAAAAAAGCGTACCGCACCAAAGCCAAAGAGCTTCACCCCGACCGAAACAGCGACAAACCCGAAGCCGAATCGCAGTTCAAAGAAGTGAACGAGGCGTATGAGGTGCTCAAAGACGCCGACAAAAAGGCCGCCTATGACCGCTATGGTCATGCCGCTTTTGAAGGTGGCATGGGCGGTGGCCAGCGCGGTGGGCAACGTGGCCACCCCGGTGGTGACGCGTTCTCGGATGTGTTCGAGGATCTGTTCGGCGACTTTATGGGTGGCCGCGGCGGCGGTGGCGGGCGTCAACGCGCCAGCCGTGGCTCTGACCTGCGCTACAATCTGAGTATTTCGTTAGAAGAGGCCTTTAAGGGGTCGCAGAAATCCATCCGCGTGCCAACCCTGTCAGCCTGCGAGGAATGCAGCGGTACAGGGGCCGAGGGCGGCGCCGAGCCTGTCACCTGTCCGACCTGTTCGGGCATGGGCAAGGTCCGCGCTCAGCAAGGATTTTTCACCGTTGAGCGCACCTGCCCGACCTGTGGCGGGCTGGGCCAGATCGTCAAGAACCCGTGCAAATCGTGCAAGGGTGCCGGGCGCGTCGAAAAAGAGCGTTCTTTGTCGGTGAATATCCCCGCTGGTGTTGAAACCGGCACCCGCATCCGTCTGTCGGGCGAGGGCGAGGCCGGTCTGCGCGGCGGGCCGACCGGTGATCTGTATATCTTCATCGAAGTCGCTGAGCACCAGATTTTCCAACGCGACAGTCTGGATCTGTACTGCCTTGTGCCCGTCAGCTTCACCAAGGCCGCTCTGGGCGGCGAGGTCGAGGTGCCGACCATCGACGGCGGTCGCAGCCGCGTGAAGGTGCCTGCGGGCGCTCAATCGGGCAAGCAGCTGCGTCTACGCAGCAAAGGCATGCCCGCGCTGCGTGGCGGTGGTAATGGCGACATGATGATTGAACTGGCGGTCGAGACCCCTGTGAACCTGACATCGCGGCAAAAAGAGTTGCTGCGCGAGTTTGATACGTTGGGCGAAGACAACCACCCGGAAGGCACGAGCTTTTTCGGTAAAGTTCGCAGTTTCTGGGACACGATGAAGGGCTGATTTGCACTTTGTCGTCGTGTATCTGCTAAAACGGGGGCCTTAACAGGCCTCCGTTTACGTTTTGGCAACCAAAATCGCGCAAGGCTGGGGGTATGTCTGACCCGCAAGCCTTTGCCGAACTGCCGCTGCCCCTGTTTACAGGGGCTGACGCGGTCCCGGTGAAAACACCCTCGTATCTGGCCGACCACCGCAAACGCCTGCGCCAGCGGTTTTTGCAGGGCGGGCCTGACGCGATGCCCGACTATGAATTGCTGGAATTGCTGCTGTTCGGTGCGGTGCTGCGGCAAGATGTGAAACCCCTCGCCCGGCGGTTAATGGACCGGTTCGGCGATTTGGCGGGGGTTATTGCAGCCTCGCCCGCAGACTTGCAGAAAACCGACGGCGTCGGTGACGGGGTTATCGGCGTGCTAAAGCTGGCGGGGGCCGTGGGGGCGCGTGTCGCGCGGGCCAAGGTGATGAACCGGCAGGTGATTTCCAGCTGGGGCGCGTTGCTGGACTATTGCCACACCGTGATGGCTCACCGTGATGTCGAGCATTTCCGCGTGTTGTTTCTAGACCGGAAAAATTGCCTGATCGGGGATGAGGAACTGAGCCGTGGCACTGTCGATCATGTGCCGGTCTACCCGCGTGAAATCCTGCGCCGCGCGCTTGAGGTTGCCGCCTCGGCGATGATCCTTGTGCACAACCATCCGTCTGGCGACCCGACACCAAGTCAGGCGGACATTGCGATGACCGAACGCATTCGCCACGGGGCCGAGGCTTTGTCGTTGGTGCTGCATGATCATTTGATCATCGGTAGCGGGCGCGAATACAGTTTTCGCAGCGAAGGATTGTTATGATCCGCAAACGCAAAAAGGCCGGGGTGCACCCCGGCCCTTGGTTGCTGCCTCAAGGCGACTTAGCGCAGCGCGGCAATCTGAAGATCTTGCAGGACACCCGGCAAGATCACATAGCCACCGGTGCCGTCACAGTCCGGCATGTCGAGGCTGATTTCACGGCTCCGTGCAGCAGCAGCACCGTGCATCTCGATCGAGTCAGCCGCGAGCGGTTTTCCGCAGCTGGCCTCGGTGATCGGCACTTCGATTTCCAGCGCCACCGAACCACTGCGCGACGATTGCAGCGAAGGATAGGAATAGACTTGGACGCGCTGACCATCGGTAATCGTTGCATCACCAAGAACGGTCATAAAACCATGCTCTACGGTGTCAGGAACCGAAGGGTTGCCGGCAAAGATATGCCCCTCGTCGCCATATTGTGCCCCAAATTCATAGGCATGCAGCAACATATCTGCAGGGCCAGACCATTGCAGCGCGACGCGCTCGACGGTGGCAAGGTCCGGGACAAAGGTCGTGTCGGCATGAACGCGGCCATCGGCAAACGTCACGGTGACAGTCGCGTCGTCAATCAAGGCAGGCACGATCAGCGACATCTGCCCGTCAGTGCCGATATTCGTGTCAAAGTGGAGGCCGCGTGGCTAACCTGAACCTGCGCACCGCGATCACACGGGGCATAGACACTGGCGTCCAACATGGCGCCCGCCGACGGGGTCACGACGATCCAGACCGCGCAAGCAGCCAGTTCGGCCTGCAATTCGGGGTCAACGTCTTCTAGCGGGACAGCTGCGTCAGGCGACAGGTCAGCCGGTTCGGCCAANAGGTCCGCCACGGGCAAGATGCTCGCGGTCATCAGGCCTTGCGGCGCATCGACTTGCGCATCCGGCATGTCGGCGTCGGCCACGGCGGCCAGGTCATATCCGGTGGCCAGCTCTGCCTCGGGCATTGGCCCCGACGCAGGCATCACCGACGCGGGGATCACCGGCGCAGGCATAGGCGACGCCGGAACGTTGGCGGCCATCGCCACCTCGGTTTCGATCAACGTCACAGCGGGGGCCGGTAGNACAGCGGACGCATCCGCTGATTGTTGACCACCCAAACTGTCCATCTCTTGCATTTTTTGAAACTGGGTTCCCGCGACTACGGCAACCCCAAGTACGACTGCCGTTACGGCGACGACGCGAACCCTGTTCATGGNGAACTCCGACTCGTTGAGAATTTACGAGTCCAGTTCTGGCGTCAGATAAGGGCAGCTTTGGGGCAGCGAGGGGGTTGTTTCGGGGCACAACCGCACCCCGAAACAGCAGCCTTGGTTAGTTCAAACGACCGTGGCAGTGCTTGAATTTCTTGCCTGAACCACAGGGGCATGTGTCGTTGCGGCCCGGATTGCCCCATGTCGTCTGGTCATTTTCATCGAAATCGGGCTTGGCGGCCCCGACGGGCGTGATGCGCGGCAGATCAATCGGCGTTTCCAACAGACCACCGGTTGCGGCGGCTTGTTGCGCTTCCATCTGCAACTGCATCTGCTTTTGCTCTTCTTCGCTGAGCGGCCGGATGCGCGACAATTGCTTGGTGATCTCCTCGCGCAGCACCGACAACATATGCTCGAACAGGACGAACGCCTCGGATTTATACTCGTTCAGCGGATCACGCTGGGCCAGCCCCCGGAAATTCACCGCCGAGCGCAGATGGTCAAGCGTCACGATATGTTCGCGCCACTTGCTGTCGATGACCTGCAACAACAGCTGCTTTTCAATGTTGCGCATGGTTTCCGACGTGAAAGCGACCTCTTTTTCGGCCATCATGGCGTCAGCAGCTTCGGTCAGACGGGTGCCCACGGCCTCTTGGTCAACACCATCTTCATGCGCCCAATCAGCGAGCGGCAGCTCGAGGTTCAGCTTGTCTTTGACCTCAGCCGTCAGAGTGTCAACGTCCCATTGATCGGCATACGAGCCTTGCGGCATCGTCTGCGCCACCAAGTCTTCGACGGTCGCGTGACGCATATCCTCGACGATTTCCGAAAGATCGTCGGTGGTCAGGATTTCCAGACGCTGGTCAAAGATCACGCGGCGTTGGTCATTCATGACATTGTCAAATTTCAGCAGCGTCTTGCGAATGTCAAAGTTGCGCGCCTCGACCTTGGCCTGCGCCTTTTCCAGCGATTTGTTGACCCACGGATGTACAATCGCCTCGCCGTCTTTCATGCCCAGCGTCGACAGCACCTTTTCCAGCCGTTCCGAGCCGAAAATGCGCATCAGATCGTCTTCGAGCGACAGGAAGAACACCGANCGGCCGGGGTCGCCCTGACGGCCCGAGCGGCCGCGCAACTGGTTGTCGATGCGGCGGGATTCGTGGCGTTCGGTGGCCAGAACAAACAGGCCGCCAGCCTCGATCACCTTGTCGCGNTCNGCAGACACCTCNGCCTCGATACGGGCGCGGGTTTCGACCGGATCAGCGTCAGGATCNGCCGCAAGGGCATCCATGACCTGCATGTCNACGTTACCACCCAACTGAATGTCGGTNCCGCGACCGGCCATGTTGGTGGCGATCGTCACCATGCCCGCACGGCCTGCCTCGGCGACGATATGCGCCTCGCGCTCGTGCTGGCGGGCATTCAGGATGTTGTGCGCAATGCCAGCCCCCGTCAGCAGGATTGCCAGTTCCTCGGATTTCTCGATCGAGGTGGTGCCGACCAGAACCGGCTGGCCCTTGGCGTTCGCTTCCTTGATCGCCTCGACCACACCAGCGAATTTCTCGGTGGCAGATTTATAAACCTGATCATGCTCGTCTTCGCGGGCGATGGGCCGGTTGGTGGGAATTTCGACAACACCGAGGTTGTAGATTTCCTGAAATTCCTCAGCCTCGGTCGAGGCCGTACCGGTCATGCCGCCCAGCTTTTTGTAAAGCCGGAAATAGTTCTGGAAGGTGATCGAGGCCATCGTCACGGTTTCAGGCTGGATCTGCAGACCCTCTTTGGCCTCAACCGCCTGATGCAGACCCTCGGACAATTGACGCCCCTGCATCATACGCCCGGTGAATTCGTCGATCAGCACGATTTTGTCGTCGCGCACAATATAGTGCTGGTCTTTATGCAGCATCTTATGCGCCCGCAGACCTTGGTTCGCGTGGTGTACAATGGTCGTCGATTCCGGATCATAGAGCGATTGACCCTCGGGCAGGATGCCTGCCTCTTGCAACAATTGCTCCATATGCTCGTTGCCGTCGTCGGTGAACGTGACCTGACGCGCCTTTTCATCAAGGTCGAAATCTTCGTCCACCAAGCTCGGGATAATCGCGTTGACCTTGACGTACAGATCGCCACGGTCTTGCGAGATGCCAGAGATAATCAGCGGCGTGCGGGCTTCGTCGATCAGGATCGAGTCGACCTCATCGACAACCGCGTAATTGTGCCCGCGCTGCATCATCTGAGCCAGATCGGTTTTCATATTGTCGCGCAGATAATCAAAGCCCAACTCGTTATTCGTCGAGTAGGTGATGTCGGCGGCGTAGGCCTCACGCTTTTCGTCGTCAGGCTGGTGCGGCACCACGACGCCGGTGGTCATGCCCAGCTTTGCATACACTTTGCCCATCCAGCCCGCATCACGGCGCGCAAGGTAGTCGTTGACCGTAACCACATGCACACCGTCACCGGTCAGCGCATTCAGATAGGCCGGAAAAGTCGCGACCAGCGTCTTGCCTTCACCGGTTTTCATCTCGGCGATGTTACCTTGGTGCAAAAAGATGCCACCGATCAGCTGCACATCAAAGGCCCGCAGGCCCAGCGCGCGGAACGCTCCCTCACGGCAGTTGGCAAACGCCTCGGGCAGCAGCGCATCCAGCTTTTCGCCGGCGGCATAGCGTGCCTTGAGGGCCTCGGTGCGGGCGATCAACCCGTCGTCGTCCAGGGCTTTGAATTCGTCTTCCAAAGCGTTGATTTTCGCCACTAGTGGACGGACAGCTTTGACTTTGCGATCGTTCGCTGTGCCGAAAACCTTACGACTGATTGTTCCGAGGCCCAACATATTCTCTCCGCTCGCCATTGTGTGACCGCAGTAGTTCATCGGCGGGGTTGCCGGTCTGCGGCTGCAATTCTAAACAGGGCGTAACTGACTGCCCTGTATCTAGGTCCGTTTTGGCATGTAAGGGTCGGTCATGTTGGTGTCAATCTCAGGTGCCCTCAGGGGCGCGATTCAGGAGCCCTGCATGTTCAAAAATACATCATTTGCCGCCGCAACCGCGATTTTCGCGATTTTGGCGACTCCGACGTTGGCGCAAGACGCCTCGACCGTCGTCGCCCGTGTTGGCGATGTCGAGCTGACGTTGGGCCACGCCATCGCGATCCGCGGCCAGTTGCCGCAACAATTCGCACAGATCCCCGACGAGACACTGTTCCCCGCGCTGATCGAGCAATTGATCGAGCAAGAGTTGCTGTCACAGTCTTATGCCGAGCAGCTGACCACCGTCGAGACGCTGATGTTGCAAAATGAAAGCCGCAACTTCATCGCCAACGCAGCGCTGGTCCGGGTCGCCGAAGAGGCCGTCACCGAAGAAAGCGTCGCGGCGGCATATCAGGCCTATGCCGATGCGTTTTCGCAAGGCGAGGCGGTGATCGAATACAATGCCGCGCATATTCTGGTCCGCGAAGAAGCCGAGCGTGACACCGTCGTCGCCGCCCTCGCCGAGGGTCGCGAATTTGCCGACGTCGCACGCGAATTCTCGATGGACGGATCAGCGCAGCAGGGCGGCGATCTGGGCTGGTTTTCGGACGGCATGATGAT
>JGI24724J26744_10000466_pt1 | contig 29814 bp, 63 predicted proteins | sample Cruoilmetagenom7_FD_26744 | JGI IMG/M metagenome (IMG submission 26744) | reverse complement strand
AAAAGGGGAATCCAAAAGGGAACGTCTCTGGAAATGGGTAAAGCACATATTGAGAGGAGGGAACTAATGAATGCAAAAGGCTTTGAATCAGAAGCCGAAGCTATCGAATGGACGGATTGGGCATGGTGGTGGCAGGAAGAGCATCCTTTGGAGCCAAAGCATACTAACCCATTCTATAATGAGTATGAGAAGATAGTTGGCCATGACCCTGTTTCCTTTTGTTTTTTGTGTGAGTGGGATGCAATTAAACGAAATCATGGATGGGGAATCTGTGTGCATTGCCCCTATTTTAGAAAATTTGGGTATTGCAATATGAATGATAAGCCCTATGCTTCATGGTGTATTAGCCAAGCAATTGGCAACTATGACGATGCCAAGAAGTGGGCTACTGCATTCTGGGAACAAATAAAAGCACTAAAGGAAAGGCGGGGCTGATATAATGGAACACTTACCAGACTACGAGAAATATCGCGAGCGTACAGGCAGGGGCTACCTGTGGTACTTGATCGATAAAATGAAACTGGAAAGGCAAACAAAGAAGGAGGTATCAAATGGGAATCCAAATAACAGTTAATATTCCAAATGGGGAATTTTGCAAAACAAAGGATGAAACATGTCAGTTTTTCTACCAAACTGAACTTTGGCCTGATGGGGAGTGCCTCTATCTTCTCGAATTGGGAGAGCCTGGACATAGAAAACTGCTTAACTGCCCTGGCCTGGCGGTGAAGCCCACTAACCCCACGATAGCAACTAAAGGGAAAGTACAAGGGGGCACAATAGAAGAATGGGAAGCAGCACGAGTGGCCACTGTAGAATGGTTTAATGGCATAGCGGATAATTTGAATGATATATTAGAGGCATTTGATTCGCTGTTTGCATTCTGCATCTATGCCAACTCCCTGCAACCATCTAGTGAGGCTGAGGAAGATGTCTGCTTGCACTGCGTGTATAATTGCGATCTCAGTAGGGATGAGGAATACTTGACCCCATATAATGCAGCTATGCTTGCCTTAAAGAAGGCTGCGGATAGTGTCGAGAACTTGATCGATGATCTCAGAACATTCGAGATACCGACTGAGCCTGAGAAGGAGGATTGAGATGTCATTTGAAGACTATTTACTCATAGGCTTATATGCGATAACAATAGTAGCGATAATTATCACTTTCATAATCATGGTTGCAAACTGGCGACTTGAAAGGGATATAGCTAAGCTCCAACGATACCGAGGGGAAGAGATGCGAAACCACAAATGGCCGAAACAATTTCGGAAGCCATAGATAGGAGATGACAAATGATACTAAGACAAACATTGCCACATCCAGTTAATGGCCAACAAGTCATTGATTGGAGAGTTAGTGGTCGTACAATCATCGATAGTAAAGGCTCTTATACCGAGGTATGCACTTACTTTCCGCATGATTTAGTCTATGTGAAACGAGGCAAAACAGAGAAGCAGACACTCGGTAATGCTAGGAGACGCTTAAGGACATTTCCCGAATACAGGGATAGCAAGTTCGAGTATGTGGAGAATGAGAAATGACAACAGAACAGGGCAATCTAGGTGAAGCCCTTGAAAGAGCAGGGGCATTCAATCTCAAGGCAATTACAAATGAGATGAGTATATTGAATAGAGTAATTTGTAGATTGCACACAGGGCAGTATCAAGACCAACAAGAGATTGAAGTAGAGATCGAAAAGGCTTCTGTGACCCTGCATGGACTCATCGATGAGCATATCGAAAGGGTTAAGAGCCTGGTAAAGGGCAACTAATTAAAAAAGAAGGAGAAGGGAAATGGAAATCAGTGTAACTACAATTCAAGGACGTGAGACCGTAGCATCGTTTCGGCCTAATTTAGGTAATCAGTTCAGCGCAGAAAAAGCCCTGACAATCATAGAATTCAATGCCCCGAAACTGTTGAGTGACTTAAAGCTTTGCAGAACACCGTATAACTTAGAACTTTTAGATGTCACGTACGAAAATAAAACAGGAGAGTTCACCATCCGCTGTACTCCTGAAGAATCTATTGGCAAGATAGAGCGTGCATTTATTCACATTCAAGATGCCATATATGATACTTTGCATGAAACTGCAAGGCTTCGGGATTACATGCAAAAGATTTTATAGCCTGAGAGGTGACTGATGAGCCAATCTGTTATGGACATGAGCCTGTGAACAGCATAAGAGTTTCAATGGTCGCTTCTTTGAAGATGTGGTGGCGGTATATGCAAGAGTTATCAGGGCTTTGCGGCAATTGCCCATTTCACCAGACACCAAAGCGCTATGAATTGGTGAAGTTAGCAAGCTATAGTTCCGGGATAGCTCGCTTTGTGGATGTGCCCACGAGGAGCAGGAGTCCTCCCCTGTAAAAAGGGAATAGCTCAATTTGTTATGGACATAGAGAGGGAGCAATGATAGGAGTTATTACTTCATTAGGGATAGAAAAAAGGTTATTGCATGTCAGAATTGAAGCAGATGGCATGAGTATAGAACAAATATATCATAAGCATGAAGCAGCATTTCTACGCTTACTCCTCAACAATTACATGCAGAATGGCGATAAGCCTATTAGTAGAGTAGGACATATTTTTACATGGGATTGGCTTAAGGGCAAGCTTTATCCCACAAGCTACATAGGAACAGATAGCAAGCTCATACTCAAAGAGAAGCCTTTAGTGGTTGATGCCAACTCCCCATCATTGCGCAATACCTTACCGGAAACATGGTATCGAGTAGAACAACTATGGTTAAAGCGCGGTGGCGGTGATGTGCAATTTTACACTCATGAAGGCCAACTGGTAGCAATTGAGCACAAAAAATTTCCTGATCTGCTTAGCTCGATGGGTGAACAAGAATTTATGGACGGTACAGATAAAAAGGAAAGCAGAATGACCCGGCAAGTAAAGCATATTTTGCAAGCAGATATAGCTTACCTCATTATTGAGGGGCGCAATCACAAGATTGATCCTAATGGGCAAATTTGCATTACTCAGAATTACAAAGAATGGCATACTACCGGATGGACTGCCAAGTCTTTGGATGCTTTTAAGCTTAGCTGGATTGAAGCAGGAGTCCGCATATTAGAAACTGAAAGTGAAGCACATACATCACAACTGATTTTAGTGCTATATAGTTACTGGCAAAAAAAGAAACATCCTTACCTTAATGGCTTGAGAAGAGAAATTTAAGCTAGGGAGGAGGACTCAAGAGAATACAGGGGGTAAAGTAGGAGTTGGCCGGGGTGAAGCTTAGTGTTTTGTCCCGGCCAGCACATAAGCTATTTAACACATGAGGAGAAAGCCATGCAAGAAATGAAATGGGTAAGTAAAGGGTGCAAGTATTGCGGGGGTGATCTCTATGTTGGTACAGATGATATGCCAGGGTACAAAAAAAAGCCAATAGGCAAGTGTTTGCAATGCTCAAGAATAACGCCAATATCAATGGCTGCAATCAGGAGACATGGTCAATCAAATCCGTCAAAAAAAGTCTCCCTAAAAGACTTGACAAACTTTTAATATCGTGATACATTTATATCATCTTAAGTAAAGGGAGGCAAACAATGACACCACAGGAAGCAATCAAGCGAGCAGAGGCGAAAGGGATTGACTTTGATGCATCATTCGACATTATTTGTGGCGACAAGTTTGATGCCTTGCTAGAGCTGGCGGATGCAGTAGGATATTGCCAGCCTAATGCTAACGAGTCGAGTTGCAGGAGCTTCTTTGCCTATCTAGTAAGCCAGCGAGAAGATCGAGAAATAGAGTATGAGAGGAATTGGGACTGGAGCGGGTATAAACTCATTCTTAAGCCTAACGGATTGTGGCTTTATGAGCAATGGAGTGCAATCCAGGGTACAACTACAGGTCGCAAGGTGCTCATCGAGATGCCTGCTGATCTTGAAATCGTTGATGAAGCTGACCTAGATACAGTCATTGGCAATACAACTAAGTTAGGAAAATTAATTGAGGGGGGAAAAGAAATATGTTGCCTGAATAGGGGGATAATGGTTGAGTAATCTAGCCCCTTCGCCGGGTGCGGCTAAGCGTATTGGCCGTGCCAGCGAGCGGGGTAGCTCGATAAGGAGGTGCAGAGTGGCAAAGAAGAATAGCAGGGCTAAGTTATGGCAAAGCTCGATTGAACGAGCGAAGCAGCAAGTTTCCGACTTGCAAAGTACCTTGGAATCACTCATAGAGTTACAGGGCGAATTCGAGGAGTGGCGGGAGAATATGCCCGACTCCTTATCGGAATCACCCACGGCCTTGAAGCTTGATGAGGTGATGGAACTGGACATCCAAACGGCAATTGATGGGCTTAGCGACCTTGACTCCACCTTAGACGAATGGAGCGAAGCCGATCTCCCTAAGGGATTCGGGAGAGACTAGAAAGGAGATATAACATAAGATGAAGTGCCCGGTATGCAGACAGGAGATCACTTGCATCCAATATGGGGGATTGATATTCAATTATTCCTGCCCTAATTGCTACTGCCCTCTCGAAAAATCAGAGGTAGAGGAGGTCATACAGCAAGCAACTAGCGAAATACAAGACAAGAATAGGGAGAGCAATCATGGGTAATCTAACATTGGTAAAGGTAGGCACAGGAATGTATGAGGTCACAGGGTTTGATGCTAGGCCATTATCGCCATATGACAATTACCGGGAATATCCTATATTGTATAATCCCTCACTGTATGTGAAGGACGATGCCCTTTGCGTGCAATATCCGCCATGCGAAGTGACTGAATTCCGTATAGGTGATAGGGTCAGAATGACACAGTTGGTCAAGCTAGCAATAGACATAAAGACATGCACAGGTGTAAAGCTAATAAATCGCAAGGCGGAGCTTAGCTGGCATGGGAGTTAACATAAGAAAGGGAGGCAGATAATGAAATATAAAGTGACCATAAATCCATTTGAGTATGAATCACAGAATGAATCTGGCTGGGAGCAAGCCGTAAATGAAGCGGTCAAACTCCATGCAAAGGATCTCGGGGAGCTTGAAGTAGCTCAATGGCTTGATATTACCGTTTACCGGTTGGAATAGGAGGGATGGAAAACATGACAAAAAAGGATTGGCCAAGAGTTTGTGTTGATTGCGATATTATCTTTAAGGGAGGTTTTCGAGCAAAGTATTGTGCTGAGTGTAAACTGAACCATGTAAGGGGTAGCGATAAGAATCCTAGGAAGAAGCAATCCAAGCATGAATAATGAAAATAATCAGTTTTCGCTTGTGGCACTTGATGCAAATGTGCCTAATATATTGGGTGAAGACTATGACAAATGGCAAACAGCGCGAGCCGAGGCAATTGCTAACATGCTTATGGGTCGCACTCCTGAATATGCTGTAAAGCATCGCAAAGGCCGGGGTGGATTGATCTTTGCATATTCTCCTCATGCTTGGGTTGTCCAGCAACTTAATCTGATCTTCATGCTTAACTGGAGCTGGGACATTTTGCGAGAAGAGATAGGGGCTAAACAAGTATGGGTAAGGGGTAATCTTGTTGTAACTATCAATGGGCAATCTCAGGCCAGGGCTGGATATGGTGGGTCAGAGATAAACAGGTATACATCGGGAGAACGTGCAGGAGAAGTGATCGATATTCGCGATGATTTGCAAAAAGCTTCCAGCATAGCCTTAAGGAAAGCAGCTTCACTGTTTGGGATTAGTGCTGATTTGTATGCTGCACGAGATAAGATGCTGGAGAATACATTTGATCTGGATGCCAGAGAAGCCATCGATCCAGATAGTTTTTAATTTAAGGCCAAAATAAAAAAGATAGGAGATAGCAATGACAGAAGCAACTGAAGCAATGGTAAAAATAAATCCTAGAGGTAATGAGGAGATCATTGCCTTGGTGTCTGAGGCCAATAAGCTGCTTGCTTATGCTAAAAAAGCAGAAGTGAATAGTATAGAGCAAGTCAAGCGAGCCAATGAAGACTTGAACATTATCAGTGGCATTGGCACAAAACTTGAAGCAAAGCGGAAGGAATACGTGACACCTTTGAATAATATGGTCAAGGGTATCAATGGAGATTTCAAATCCATATCAGTACCAGTTGAGGAAGCAAACCAGATATTGAGGAATAAGATACTGGCTTTTAATGCCAAGCAACGGAAAATCCAGGCAAAGATTGAGGAGGAAGCAAGACTAAAAGAGGAGCTTTTGCAGAAGCAAGCAGAGCTTACCCAAAGCACAGGGGAGATATTTGATCCTTTGCCGGTAATAGATACTCCTGAAGCAATGCCAGTCGGGACCGTAAGGGGAGCTACAGGGTCAACGCAAGTCCGTTATACCACAAAGTGGGCAATTGTAGACGAAGACTTGATACCTAGAAAGTACATGATGCCTGATACCGTAAAAATAGGCCGTGTAGTGCGTGCAGAAGAAACTGAGATACCTGGAGTTAAAATATGGAAGGAGGAAGGACTAGCTGTAAAGCCAAACTCAAGAAGCAAGGAGGAATATAATGATTTAGAGTATGAACCAACCATGAGCGGCTTCTAAAAAAAATAAGAGAAGGGAAACGAAATGACAGAAGAAAAGGATATGTTGGATCATGTACCCCCTACGAGTGAAATCCCGGAGTCTACATTTGGCCAATATGTGCCTGATGGAGTGCACCCTGTCAAGATTCTTGGATGGGAGCAGAATCAGGCTAGCCCTAGCAATGTTTGGGTGCGGGCAAAAGTGACCAACAAGGATGTTGGGGAGCATTCCATGAACTTGTATGTTCCGACAAAGGAAGAGCTTAATAGGCGAAAGCAGGACACTGGGTCAAGGGAGGGAGCCTTGAAGGGCTTTTTTCATTACAAGAGCACGCTTAACATCTGTGGCATTCCCTTAGAAGGTATCACCATTAGGGATGCACTCAATAAGATGGTAGGTTGGGAGGGAGATGCGCAATTTGAGACTTCCAAGGATTATGGAACTCGAATCAAGGGACTGGTCAAGAAGCAGGCATTGCCTGAAGCACCCCCGGCAGATGTAAGCGATGTGCCGTTCTAACTGAATGACAAGATGGCCAGGGTAGGCTTAACTGCTTGCCCTGGCTGTCAAATAGTGTTGACTATCAAAGGGAGGGATTAGAGAATGAACCAATATGAAGGAATAATACTTAACATACCTGTAAAACTGCCAGGCGGTAAAAATTGTTACGTAATTGCGGGGGAATTATGCCCATTCTTAAATGCTGAGGATGCCCCTAAAGGTTATTGTACATATTTGAGGAAACAGGTTTTGGACCAATGGAAAAAACTCCCTGAATGTCCTACCTTAGTAGAATGGTATGTTGCATGGGGTTATAGAGATGATGCTGCTAAAGATTAAAACGCTCAGATTTGGCTTACAGCGAGGCAAAGGAAGGGGATAGGCAATGGAAGATGTGAATAGTAAAACAATTGAAATGCTAAAGGAAAATATCAAATGGCATGAGCAGCAAATGGAAGAATATTTAAGAATGCAAGGAAAGATAAGAGCAAGGATAAAGGTTCAACTTAAAAATTCAAAGACTGATGTTGCTGAGCATGTTGAATATCATGAGCATGGTATAAAAAGCCTTGTGAATGCACTACAAAAGATTTCTAGCTTGTTGCCTGATATTGTTGACGAAATTGATTATTGTAAAAAGCAAGTAAGAGACCTCACAAGTGCAAGATATGCTGCCTGGGGCTTTGAAATAGGCAAGGAAATGAAGCAGGATGTATAACAATAAAGATTTGACTGGTGACTTGCAATTCTTTGATGATATTCTGGCCTCAATTGGCAGGAGACAAGATGAGATCAGAGATCGCTTGACAACCGGGGCCCAATGGCTAAAAGACAATCCCAAGGATAGCAACGAAAGACTCAAAGCCTTGACATTGATAAGAGACCTCACCCTGGCAAGCAACAAGATGGCACTGTGTATTGAGGTTTTGAACTTAGAATTGTAGATAGTGTTGTAAGCTACAGTTTTCGTGGTTTTTGGCTATTGTTCTTGAGTGTACAACCTGACCGGGTAATGCTAAAATGATCTTAAAGTTGTAGCTTTTGATTATTATCTACAATTCCCCAAACCAAAAAAAAGAGAGGTGAAATAACATGTGGGGTAGAAAAAAGAAAATACGAAGGGATGAATCAGGCTGGCTAAGTTATTTTGACCCGGGGTGTGAATGCCAGTACAGGCGATACACAATATTAAGCTTAGGTGATTTATGTATTAAGGTGTTTACAGCTAGGACAGATGATATGCTAGGTTTTGAAACAAGGGCAATGCATGCAGGGAAGAAGTATTACAATACTGGAAAGCCTGAAGCTATTTCCTTTGATAGTCCCTGGCATATCAAAGAGCCTAACGAATTTGATGAAGCTGATAATATGCATAAAGCTGTAGTGACAGAAATCTCCGAAAGAATGCTACGAGGAGAGTATAAAGAGAACCAATATTAGAACATCATAGCTAAAAAAGAAAGGAGAAGAATCAGAATGGACGACAAATTAAGCACAAACGGAGGTGTGGGTTTGGCCACGTTGCTAACAGTCTTATTCATAGCACTGAAATTGACAGGTGTTATAGCTTGGTCGTGGTGGTGGGTCTTGTCTCCGATATTGATAACTGTATCAGGAGGACTTCTGGTATTCCTGATCCTTATCATCATCATGGCCTTTGGCAAATCTCGTGGCATGACCTTCCGGAGAAAATAATAGCATAGGATAGCTCGCAAGCCAAAAAGAGGGAAAAATGAAATGAAGATAAAATTAACTTGTTCAAGACATATAGAAACTGAGGGTCAAGGCATTGCTCAAACGCTAGCAATATGTGAAATTATGCGGAAGATGATTTACCGCCTTGAAGACAAAGGTATCATGGTAGAAGCACTGAACACAGAAACTTGGGATAAGCCTGAACATGAAGTGCATGGTATCAGGCAATATGTAACTGTTGAATTACCCCCGGAGAAATACAATGAGGTGATATTACCTTTAATCAATCAGGATGTGGAAGCTTACATAATACCTGAAGGCATGATTCGTGAGGTGTACAAAATTGAAAAAGGCTGGGCAGGACATCACGTTTGTGCACATATGTGCCAATTTAGACGGCATACTGAACTAATACTAGATGCCTTGCATATTACGGTATCTACAGTTGGCATGATAGGTACGCATAATGCAAATAGAGTTGGCACTGATAGGTACTATGAAACCATGGTATTTCTGACTCATCGTGAGTATGATAACTCTGGATTACCAGAGACTATTTCATTCAGCAATTCGTGGGCTATTGGAAAACCTGATGAGGACTACCAAGCTAATGCTATGCATGAAGCCATAGCGACAGAAATCTCTGAAAGAATGCTACAAGGGGAATATGAGAGGAGCTAAAAAGAGGAGGTATTGAACAAATGGAATCAATCGGGAAATCCCAAGAGGACACAGACAGAAGCAAAGAAGACATGCTACGAGAGCATGCTAGCGAAATCCTTGCTTTACTCGAAAAAAAAAGCAGGATTGCCCATGATATTGCTACAAACAATATTCACGAAGATGATATTGATAAAGCAATAGAAGACTTTGAGGATTCGCAAATCAGAATTGATAGCCTTGCTAAACTTGTTTGCATAGCTATCGGAGAAATCATAGGTGATAAGTGAGGGAAGGATAATGAAATATCTTAAGAGGCTCACAAACATAGTTATAGGCTTAGTTGCAGGGTGCTGTGCTTGCTTCGTTGTAGGAATAGGGATAGGCTTCGCTTATCAAGGATTTAAGTGGGCACAGCTTATACTGGTTGCTTTTTACGGATTCTAACAAAATAAGGGAGGCTGATATGGCATATCATCAAAATGGCGATACTTGGATTCATACATGTGATGGTAGCAAGGCAATTGAAGCCAGGAATAATGCGGATAAATACGCTTTAGCTATCTGGCACATTGAATCAAACAAATGGTTCTGTAAATTTGTGGATAATGGCAATGAGGATAATTATCTCTGCGGGTTGGAAATATTATTCTGCCCTTACTGTGGTGAGCGTCTTGAGGTGCCAGAGGAGATAACGAAAGGATAAAGGAGGAATCTAATAATGGACAGGGAAAAAGAATTTATGCCAGTAGAACGTGCAATTATTACCTATGAACTAGCTGACTGGATTAATTCCTTTTTGATAGCTGAGTATATCATTGAGGCGCTAGAAGATTTTGGCATCCCAATCACGTTTAATAATGCTAAAAAGGTGTGGCTTGACGTATTAGGGAATAGTTTGCCTGATTCCATTAAATCTAGCGTGAATAATCTATTTACCAAGGAATGAAAGGAGATCAAGCTATGTCCACGCTTATAAATATTGTAACTGTAGCAGTCATAATATGGGTAGCTTTAATTGTAATTCTGGCTGTGCTGATATGGAAGTTATCAAAGGGTGAATGATCTATGAATATACTTGTAGCCATAATACATGCACTTGTGATTTTAATCATAGTTTGTTTTTTCCTGTCATGGTGGGAGAATAAGTAACTTATCCGGGATGTATCATACTGAGCTAAAATAAAAAAAAGGAGGGAAATTTAATGGTCGATCAAGAGAAGCAACCATACAATGGCAAAATATTCGAGGAACTCAAAGCAAGGATAGAACCAAACATCTCAGAGCACACAAGGGTAATGAATATGCTTGAACCAGTAATACGACATACTGCAACTTATGCTATTTCGAGCAGTATGCAAAGAGGTAAAAACAGTTTAGATGACAGGCTAATTGATGCAATGTCAGTGGGTGGGCTTATGTTTTCCCTCGGAAATCACTTCACATTAGAAGAGCTTGAGATGATGTTAAAAAAAGAAGAGGAAGGAGAATAAAATGACGTTTTGTGAGAAGTTAGGAATCCCAAGAATCAATACAAGCATAGAGAAGATTCCCCGGCTCAAGAAGTTTGACATTCATAGGGATACCTTGCAAGCACTTTGCGTTAGCTCATTCGGACATGAAATTGATACTCACTTGTGGGACAAGAAGTATGTGTTTGTCTCGCGCAAAGATTGGACTGGCATAATCAAAGACATTCAAACAAGGTTGCCGAGGTATGAAAAGGATGTATTTGATTGTGAGAATTTTGCCATGTTTTTTGCCGCGGAGGTGGCACGAAAGTACAAGCTGAATACTTGTGGCGTTGTGATTGGGGATAGCCCCATGGGATGGCATGGGTTTAACGTCTTCGCTGCCCTGGATGAAAGAAGTAAAGTGTCACTCTACATCTTGGAGCCTCAAGGTGGCAAAGTATACTTGCCATTCGAAAAATCAGGGTATGCCCCTAAAATATTGATATTCGGATAAACAATAATGACATACTCCATTGCCATTGCAGATCACCAGTCAAAAGAGTATGCCCATGTAACAGAACAAGAAGCTGAAGCTATCTGGTTGAAAGCAGATCAGCCGGGAGTTCGCTTATTGTTCAAGACTCTATGGTATACAGGATTGCGAATTAATGAGATATTGCCTCTCAAGGCTAGCGATCTGAAATATCATGAGGGACAATATTCTCTAATGATTGTAAGGCTAAAGAAGCGTAAGCCCAAAAAAGAAGCATTGCCAATTACCACGATTCTAGGTATCGACATGTTCGATTACATTAAGAATACGAGCATGAGTTCTGATACTAAGATATTCCCCAAGCATGAGAACACTTACCGGAATCAATTGAGAAGATGTGCTGAAAAAGCAGATATACGAGGATGGCAAAGCATACATCCGCACATGTTCCGGCATGGCTTTGTTTATTATCATGTAAGCCATGGAGTGCATCCTTTTACACTTGCTCGGCTTTGTGGACATAGCAACATGAGAATAACCCTGGATTACTACCAGCCCACAGAGCAAGATTTAAGAAATGTACTTGACGTGAGGGCTTGATATATTCTCTTGTTCAAATATTAGTAGAAAATTTAGAAAGAGGTAGAAAAAATGTGGCTTAAAAAACTTGGTTTAGGTATTGGTTTTGCAGGGTTATTACCTTTCATTGCTTTTGTAATTTGCCTTTTTAGTGCCTTGGCTTCTCAAAATAAACCTTGGCATTATATTTCATGGACTGTATTTGGTTTAAGCTTGCTTATGCTTTTTATATCTTTTTTTCTCATTGCTCCGTATAAAGTATGGAGAAGGGATATGGATAAAGTACAATGGCTAGTCAATCTTAAAGACGGGCATTTGCAAGATTTACAAGGCAATCCCAATATTTGCTTACATGTGATATTGAAACGAATATCCCTACTTCAGACATTAGGTCATTCAGATGGGAATGCTTGTATAGAGCTTTATGTCATTAACAAGACAATTCTTAACTTATCAAATGTCTCATGGCGTTTTAAAAGAGCAGTATTAACAATAGAGAATGATGATACAAGCAAAAATCGCATGGTATTATGTGCTATGCCAATTGAAGCCAATTTGAGAGAAGAAATACCTGCTGGCGCAATAGTCAATATGGAAATTCATCAATACTTGGTACAAGGCATTTTAGATAATCTCCGTGAATCAATAAGAAATAAAAGAGTGAAATGGGAATTCCGTTTATTCGTAAGCTTCACTTTTGACGATGGAAAAAGAAATACAGCGGAATATCTAATTGAATGGGAAGGAATACACGATAGAATCTATTGTATTGGTGTAAATTATCAAGAAGGCAACGAAATGAGAGAGGGAGGAAAATTGCAATGAGCAACCTGTTTTCTTGGATGTTATGGATACTTGTACCAGCTCTGATAGGATTTGTGGCAGTGTTCTTGTGGCATTACTTTAGTGATCCTTTTGTCAAAGTTGATACAAAGATTAAGGAGATAAAGCCATGAGCTTGAAATCTGAGGGCTTGCCTTGCTTGCCTATAGGGTTTTATGCCAAAGGACAAGCAACAACCTCTCTAGCCGAAGCAGGAACCAGAGAGGTTGTCACCAAAAAGGGGAGGGAAAGAAAGGAGGTCAAACGAACATATTTATGATTTGCGATACTCCCAATCCGCTACTAACCATTATAATTATCAAGCCAGCAAATTTCCATGTCATTGAAATCCTAGCCTCTGCTCTTGTTATGCGTGTCTCATGATCATGTATCAAGCTAAGGGATTCATCAAGTGATGCTTTCATTGCCCCAACACGCTCGTCTATCCTGGCCAACAGTTCATTTTCAGCCATTTTGCCATCCTTTATTATCTGAAAAGCAATTCTATGAGGGAGGTAATTTATAATAAGAGTAATTGCTTCCCCAATCCCACCAGCATTCCTGAGTGACTTCGATTGAACAAACATCACCTGTTTTCAAGGTGGTAAATGTTGCATCACCCGGAGCATGGGGAGGATAGACATCCCATTGACCATCTCGTATTACCCAAAAGGCAGCCCCATGAGGGATGTAATCTAAAATGGGAGCTATGGCTTCCTCGACTGGCTTTTCAGCTCCCATGTAGACTACTTGATTATTAAGTCCAGGCTGGAGCAATAAGCCATCCATGAGAGGCGGGTTTTTTTGCCATAGAAAGAATCCTACTACCAAGAGCAAAGCTAAACCGAGTCCGACATGCTTATTCATCTTTTCACCTCTTAACTAAATGTTGCGGATATGTTATCAAATTCTGCAATCCCTGCTCCATTTTCATATATCCCGGTATATTTTCGTACTAGGATAACATCAAATTCCCTGAGATCATCCCAATATAAACGATTAGTTATCTCACGGAAATTGCCATTGCCTAGATTTTCAAGGTGTGAAAATGTACCAGTGGGGGCAACGCAAACAAATACTTCTGGCTGGGATTCCAAGTCTGGATTAGGACTACTCCAAATCCCTGTCAAGGACTTGCTAATAGTCTGGAAATCCCTATGGGCACCAATAGATACGGGTTTTACAATCCATAATGCCATTCCATGATATAACGGAAGCCAGGGATTTGGGCCTTTATAGTGCAAACAGAAACCAAAATCAACATCAATTGCTGCCCCTTTGTGTTTTACTGATATTGTAGCACCAAAGCTATCACCCGGCATTTTTATTTTTGCCATGATTCACCTCTTCTCAATTGAATGTTGCGGATACATTGTCAAATTCTGCTGTAGTGGGATCGGGCCCTGGCCCGGGTCCAGGTTCATCACCTTTGTAATGTTTATAAAGTAAAAAGCCCCCACCTGCCAACGCTGCAAGTGCTACCAGATTTTTGTCTTCCATATGTCACCTCTTTAAATAATAAACTGCTGCTAAGGCTATAAGCCCTATACCACCCCATTTGATAAGATTCTCCCAATTCTCAGGATCGAGGGCATCTGGTACTTGTATAGCCACAGTGATCACTGCTGCAATTACTCCTATAGCTATTAAAGCTACTGCAACACCAGCTATAATTATGTGTGCTGGTGTCCCTGTTACCTCAAAATTAATGTAGCCTATATGATTTTCCTCGTAGACATCGATTATTCTTGCATGATCTGGAGCTAACCATTGCCCTATAGTTTGCTCTGCCCATGCTAGATCAAATACATGAGATGCTGCCCCAAGCCCTTCAACTGTTACTCTCCCAATTGTGCCCGAATCAATCTCGGACACTGAAGGGACAGTATTTTGCAACCCTTCTGAAGAGTCAGCTTTTGCTATTGTCTTCCAGTGCCAGCCCATTACAAGCTCCTATACCCAAGAAAACTCATTCCAACCATCAACCAACCACTTGCTTTGCAATGTCAGATAATGAGAGCCAACTAAGTAAAGCATTACATAATCCCCTGTTTGAAATGCTTTTACTTGGTCAAGACCATCCCAAGTTATGTCATACCATAGCCACTCACCATCACGCAGTACCAAAATAGGTGCACCATCTACCGTTGTACCTGCACCTGAGATATAATCCCAACAATCGCCAAGCTGTGATCTTACAGTTCCGCCACCATTTGTACCATTCCTGAAAGTACATACATTGTCAAACTTTTTCTTGAGTAAGGATATTTCACCATCTTTAAGAAGGACAGTCAATTGACCTGGAGTCCCATCGGGTACATCTGTATATAAGCCTTGAATAGTCCAATCAAAGCTCACACTATAGGTTTGCCAATCACTATCATTGCCACAATTTACGACCTTTTTAGAAGGCTGAAATGCTGTACTCTCTCCCGGAAAGAATAGCCATATATTGACATCTACAATTCTTGGTGATCCCTTGTGTTGGAACTGGACATCACTATGACAAGAATCACCGGGTCGTTTATCTACCATGGCAGCCTCCTGATTTCATTTGTTATGCCACGCCATTCACTTTTGCTATATCTGCCACTGCTATACCATTGAATTGAGCAGGATTAGTTATTCCGTTTATCTTGCCTGTCCAATCCCCAAAACCACCTAGCGTTGGCTCAGGATTAGCATATTTTCGCACAAATACCCAATCGATATAAACATGCTCACTGTCTGTAACGCCACCCCTGAGTATTACGCACATATCATCATCAGGCACTTCAGCCGTATGATGCGCTAATTCTGTGCCTTCTTGGTAGAGATATGCATTATTCTCAGCTATCCATAATGTTCTCCATTTATGATAACTGGTAGGTGTAACAATATTGACGGTTGAGTTACCTTCCAGACTACCCGCATCAACTGAATATATGCCCACTTGGTCAGCTATATCATTTGCATAGGTGTCACAAACCCTATAATCCCAGTCTCCATACTTCCTGAGAGCATGAAAATGAGCTGAATTCACATCATTGCTTCCCCAATAACTCCTAGAGTGCAAGGCTGCTGGTAATGATATATTAGTTTTGCCATCTATTCCACCTGGTGTACCCGAATCTCCTAATAAATCTACCAGACCTCCACTTACGGTTGGTGTAGCTCCTTGAAATGTGTTCCATTTATCACCATCAATGCTAGCACCTGGAAAATCATCAAAGAATAGAAAGGTATCATCGCCATTGCTACCTGCGGTTGCCAAAGCATTATCATAGTATAGATAAAAACTCGCTACGCTAGGGCTAGCAGGAATAGCATCTAACTCTACCCATAAGAGAGCACCTGTAGCTGCCGCTGATTCCTCTATCCAGAAATCAAGTTCTGTCTCGCCATCTGATTTAGTGAACCTTACATCATCAAAATCGTCCTGGCAATTCTCACCCAAATCTACTCTATCGTTCGCAGGTATAAATTCACCCGATGAGTTTAATCCCATGACCCATAAATCAGCATTGGTGTAATCGGTCTCGTCACGGGTGCAAAACATCAGGTTGAACGCAGCTACTCCATCCATAACTAAATTAGCACCATACAGACCCTCGCCACCTGTGCCGTATGCACTATCTAGTAATGTTCTGGTTTTAGAAAAAGAACTCCCGTTCCAGTTCCATTCTTCCATGTCCGCACTCGATGTGCCTCTACCATATATATCTATGTCGGAAGCTGAATTGACCTTGAAATCTTGATAAGTAATTGCAATCTCTGCAGGTGATGTCCATGCAGAACCATTCCAATAGATAAGGTATGTCTTCCACCCTCCAGCCGAGTCTGTACGATACATGATATACGGATAGCCGTTAGAGTCTATATGTACAGGCGGATGCCCAACCTTAGCATAGGCATCGCTAACGATTTTACAATTTGCTTCAGCTTCTGCATACGTGATAGTGGTGCCGAGGTCGGTACCGTCCATCGCATACATTTTACCATCTGCTAGATTCAGATACGCATGGTATATATTTTCATTGATTCCATCTGATAAGTCATAGTATGTCCAGGCAAGATGTACACGTTCGTTAGAGCTATCATACTCCGCATTACCCACGTAAGGTACATCCCCCGCTGCCTCGCTCTGTATTATAGTGTAGGTCGTACCCCAGTCAGTGGATATGGTATACGTATAGGTGAAATTTGGGTTAATGTATTCTCTGGCAAACAGATAGAGATTCCCATCAGCCTTTTTTATAACCGATGTATATGTGCCATTTATGGCAATGTCAGTCTGTGTTGTCCATGCGGATATATCCTCAGTATTAGTAGATTTTGCATACTCTATAGGTGTGCTGTGGCAACCATAAAATACATGAATATACCCGGAGTTATCAACTATGACACAAGGGATACCATGATTATCGTTACTTAGTGGGTTTGTGCCGACCTTAACCGCTCCCGCCCACAGACCAGTTGCGTGAGTATAGCAATCAATATATGGGTCGAGACCACTTCCTTGCCATACTACATACGTTTTACCATTGTAATAATAGCCGTGAGGATATATACCTGATTCATATAGAGCTAAACCAAGAGCCTCCACACTAAATGGTGCACCGCTTTTATGTACGGTCATCTGCATCGGGTAATCTGTTTGAGCGCCGGCGCTAGACCCATTTACCCTGAGCCTTTTGCGTTTATCGTATCCTGTTAGCCAACCCATGCCAAACTCCTATTATGCTATCTCCACCCAATCTTGCGAAGGCCAAACTATAATAGTATCAACAGCATCAAAAACAAACCCCATAGCCCTAACAATATCACCACTTCCTGAAGGTTTTGTTTGTGATAGCTCTCCAGCCATTGTATGTAGCCAAAGTTCTCCCCCTTTTGTTCCCCAAGCCCAAGCTGTATTCTTCACAAATCCTATAAGCATAATCTTTTTGTTAGAATCATCATCTACTCCTGATTCCAAAGCCATGCCAACAAGCTTTCCCCCAGCAGTTGCCTCTGCATCAGCATCAGTTTTCAACCATTTCCCACTGCTTGCCATATACACAGAATCCCCAAATGCTAAAGTTGCGCCATACGTTCCTGTGCATATTATACCTGAATATTTTGTAGTAGCACTAAGTGCACTATCAAATTGAATGCCAACTTCACCAAGTCCCCAATCAGCTATAGCTGTACTATTCAGGATAGCCCATAAATGTGCACCTGTTAAAGTTTTACCAACTCCCATTTTAAGCTCCTATTATGCCTTTTATGGTATTCTCATGCCTAACACATAAACAGTAGCATCCGGCTGTGTTGCCCCGGTAGCACTAGTTACCCTCAATGTGCCTCCCGCTGCAATCTCCCATTGTGCATCATCAAATGTTGTAGCCCTTACCACAGCCTTGTCAGCTCCACTGGCAGCCATTGCATTGGTGATCGCTGTAGCTCCATTCTTCACCTGTAGAGTAGTGGTTGCCACTCCAGCACCGCGCAACACAAGCCATGCATCGATTACTCTGGTCTTGTAGGTCAAGGTAACGTCTGTATCGCCTAAAGCTCCCGCTGTAATGGCAATGGGATGAATGACAAGTAAGCCCCCAACCACATCATCATCAGCTACAGTATTAATATCCTTGCCCGACAAGCCATCAGAGAACAAGCCGACTACCTCGATATTGCCTGTAGCCTTTGCTACTTTGACAATTTCGTTCCAGGCAGCCCCGGAATATTCATCCATTGAGAAGTTGCCATCTCCCTTATCCCTAATCCTTAAAGTATCGCTTAGTTGTATATCTGGCATTGTTCTACTCCTTTATTTTACTTATTTTAGTGCAAATATACTGTGCCAGAACCCGATAGCGTCCCAGCTCCAGTAATACTATCAAATGAATGAATTTCTCCATCACATCGAAGATCACCAGTAAGTGTAAGTCCATTTATTCCCCAAGAATCACCTGAGCCAATATAATAGATAATCCCGGCAGCTATCATTATGGCATCACACCTGTAATTATGGTGTGAATCTACTGATACTATAGCATCTGCTGTATCATCTGTAATATCATCTCCTGTAGCTGTTACGGGGCGGACCTTACCCATTACGACTGCGCCAGCAACTACCGATACTTTAGCAGCTCCCGAATCATCAGATAGTAAAGGCTCAAGATCACCAGTGGACTTCTCAAGATTTATCATGCTACTAGGCATTTCAAGCTCCTCTATTCCTCATTCTTGGTAATGATCGCCTCATCAAGGTAAAAGGAAATGTTGTTATTTATTGCAGTCTCAACATCAACTGTAAAGGATAGATACTTTGTAGCTGCCCCGCCAGTTGTGTAAATTGGGAGATTTGACATATCGTAAACCAGATCATCAATCATGAATCGTGTATACATAAAGGTGTCAATATCAATAACCAGCTTGACAGGGTGAAACATATCAGGCAATGCACTGAAATCTATGCCCGAAGCAAGCTCTACCCAATTAGCAGCACTATCATAATATTCTAGCTTATCAGTAGCAGGGACATAGCGTACTTGTGCCATAAAGTAGAGTACTGCTGTCTTCATTCCCCTAATATCAATCTGGAAGTTTGCATTATCATTCATCGATGAGGAAACCTCAAAACCTATCTTATTCGAGAGGTTGTAAGGCTCATATCGTGTGGCTCTGGAAGTATTCCCAATCACATTACCAGTTGTAAGCTTGCCCGAAGAGTTCCCCCTCCTCACATAATCAGTTGATAAAGCAAAGGCAGCTCCTACTCCAGCAGATGTGAAAGTCCATTTATTAGCATTATCCTCGAAATCATCATGCCATATCACTTCACCACGCCGATCATAGGTTGAGAAGCCCCCATTTCTTACAGCTAGCTCCGATAAGGTGATTCCGCCTTGCCCTGACCCGAAATGACGACCAAAGGGTATGTCAGAGAATACTAGGGTAAGTGAATTACGCCCTACCTTTACATCATTCGAGAGGTGTAGGCGATTATTGTAAGCATCGATAAAGTCAAACTTGTTGCAATCGATTGATATTGCGGATTGATCGCCAAGCTTAATTGAAATGCCCTCAAGAATACCATCAGAGAAGACTTGAATATATTGCGCAGCCGGGTAAACAACTAGCTCTTCGCTTCTGCTACTGGTTAAGTCAAATTCCCTTACATCTACAATCCCCTTTTGAAAGTCTTGAGGCAATACAGGAGTAGGCGATCCGGGAGTAATCAAGCTTTTGATTTCATTTAAGGCTTGAGCATTCCGAGCTAGCAAATTGTCAATGCTTGTAAATCTATCAAGTAAATGAGAATCTGGCATGTTATACCTCCACAGCTTCCTTGATCTCAAAGTATTCGCACTCTCGCGGTATGTCTTCGTCTACAATCTTACAATCATAGACCAATCGCGAGCAGAAACTATATCTATGCATACCATGGCTTGAGTAGATATAGTCTCTTTCGCAATAGCTGCAATTTCTACATTCCCTTATCATTCCCTCTTTCCCGGTAAATAAAACAGGGGATAACCAATCTTAGCTATCCCCTGTGTAATGCTGCGAATTGGTTTTTTCCTCCATCCACCATGCCAATTCAGATTATTCAGTTATTATCCTATGTACTGACTCTCCATCGGGATTAGCTGATCCCAATAAATGATTGTATCATCGCCTGCTGCTCGGTTTTCGACTGTCAAGCCAATCTTGACATCCCCGGACTGATAATTGGTCAAGTCTAATCCCCAGCGAGGGTCAAAAATGTCCCTGAAGTCGATCACAAACAAGCCCGCTGGTAACACTTGCTCAAATTCCCATCCTGGCCGAGTTGTAACAGCACCTAAAGCAGCATTCATAATTTGACCGGGGAATCTTGACCTCTTGGCAGCCATAACTTTCAAGTCCTGAATGCTTAGCTCAATGGGAGCAAGGCCAACCTTTGCTAATTTGAGTTTTACTCCAGTTACTTCATCATCCTTGCGGACTGGCACTGTAGCAGTCTCATCTTGACACAGGAAAACTGCTCGCCTTAGCCAAGCTCCACCGGGTACATCAATGTCCTTGGAATAATCACTATAGTTAGCATCATTTGCCCAACTAAAGGTACTTCCAATAGGTGTCATCATGCCATTCACGAAACGCCCCTGGCCATCATACTGGTGAGGTGGAATCTTGTAATCCAGCACCTCATTAATCCAATACTTATAAGTACCCGAAGCAATTGCAGCAGCAGCATCAACCACGCCATTAGCGGTAGTTGTAAGCAATACCTGAAGTGTGCTTAGATGCTTTGCCGGGATGCAAGCACTTAGATCAAATGGGTCTTTGGGATTGCTTCCAGGATGAAATACCCATGTAAAATGGCTTAAGGCTGTATCTGCTACCTCTGGCATCTTGCTATCCATCATAGGAGTTCCAAAATCAAGATCATTCATGTAGCTGAGTAGTCGAGCAGCTTGCTCTCCACTAAGCCCAAGATATGATCTGCCACCATCACCCTGAATCTTCAAGTTCTGGATTACGCGCTTCAAGCCATCGGCAACTGCGGTTGCTGTTAGGGCAGCCGTGGTAATTTCAGCCCTTATTCCTACCTCAGTAATCAATCCATCACGATGGAGATTGACCGGGGTAAGATCACTTGAGGCAGCCCATGCTGAGGTAGTAACTATTTTCCGGGATTGTCTTCGTCCGCTGTTTATCCCTGCCATTATCGTCTACCTCCGTAAAGGTCGTCATAAAATTCGCCTGGCTTAGCGGCTGCTTGTGTTGCAAATGCCTGAATGGGAGTTGCCCGATATCTTGGCCTTGCACCAAAGCCCACAGACTGCGACCATGGTAAGATAGATCGAATCCACTCATCAACAGGTAGGACATTACGCAATGCATCAAAGGTAAGCAATGCCACTGTCATGTTTGAAATGTCAGCTCCCAGCTTGTCTTTCGCCCACCTATCGATAGCTACCGCAGCTCCCACGTCCACCGCAGCAGCAATGTACTTGTCTTGCGTGTCGGCTAATACTCCAGTCTTGACAATCACTGCATTTGTCACCTCGGTAAAAAGCGCAGCCATTGCCATACTTACTGCAATAGAGCCAACTGGCATACCTACAACCTCTATACCGCTGATACTGTCAAACATGCCTGACTTCTTCTCGACTGAGATATTACCATCTTCACTATCGGGAATCTCAAGCACATATCCTTCTTCAGGATTATATGTCAATTTCTCCATAATTTACTCCTTTCCGGCATATTTGAGTTACTTGCATCTGGACATTTTGGCAAACTTGCCACCACATTTGCATCGAGTGCCCTTGCCTTTTACCCTAACTATCTTGCAACTCTTAGCCATGTTAGCCCTCCTTTATTAAATTGGATTCCACAAAACTATAATAAAGAAGAACAAAGAAAAAGGTCAAGCTCAAAAAAAGCTTAACCTCTATCAAGTCTATTCAGATGCTAATATTAAAATATCTTATGTATAGTTTACTTTAGTGTCTCGGCCATTACTCTACGAAGAATATCACGTACATTCTCGTCGGTTTCTACCATTTGAACAAGTTTACGCATCTCTTCACCAACTGGCATCTTCTCAATTTCTTCTGGGGTAAGTCTTGTGTATTCCTTAGTTATTTCAGTCATTATTTTCCTCCCCTTATTTACTTCACTTTGGCTAATCCTGTTCTGATTGCCCACAAGGCCAATTCAGTCTTATTTGCTGCTCCTACCTTACCCCTTATTATTGCAATTTGATTATTTGCAGTTGTAATCCTCGTGCCCATGGATTGCGCGATCTCTTTGTTTTCTAATCCCTGCACCACTAGCTCAAGATATTCTTTTTGTCTATCAGTCAATTTTACCTTTTTAGGCTTCTCGGTTGCCTCTATTATCATGCATTCCCTCCTATCTTAATATCTTGGCCTTGCTTTTGCTTACAGGCCGATAGCACTTTACTACTCCTGTCTCCGGGACACCAATACAGCAATCAATCCCGCGCTTATATGATTCTGATATGTCTTTAGGGGATGGCTCAGGTATTCCTTTAGGGTGCGTGTGAAATGAGGCTACTAAATTCCCACAAGGACAATTTGCATCAACCTTAAGTGAATTCTTAGTCCCTACTGTTTGCTTGCCTTTTACCAGCTTGCCATTACAATTGCAAATGACAAAGCCATGCTCTTTGTTAGGTGATACCTTACGCCAATCCGTCATACCAGACATCCCATAGCCTGAGAGCATATTATTCGCCTTAAATTTGCAGATATTGGCAAGTCCCCGATCATTTCAATCATCTGAGCACTAATCTTGCTAATATCTGCTAGATTATCTCGCAATTTCTTTTGATCTTCTGACCATCCTACAATATAAGGAAATGAGTATTGTCCTGTATCAAAGCCATAATGAGCACCCACGACAAAAGCAACACTTTCAGCGATCACTTCTGCTTTATGTCGTTCCATTTCAAAAACATGCTCGCTAAAGTGATGTCCTAACTCATGTATCAATGTTTTTAGCTGCTGTGCTTGTGGAACATCCGGGTTCAACCATATCATTTTACCATCATAATAGCCCTTTACTGTTTCGCTAGTCTTATACTTCCTGTCAAATGAAATGCTAAGCTCCTGCATCTCCACTACTGCAAGGGTATGCTCAAATAGCTTCTCATTAAACCCCTCGGAAAGCTCTACAGGCTTAATATTAGGCAACTCGGGTCCGTCTGTTTGGGATACGTCAAACACATAAACAACCTTGAATCCAGTTGGCCTAGCACGCATGATTTCAACTAATTGCTCCCCAAGCTCCTCTTCACCCTCAATAACCATTTTTACCTTTTTAGTTTTTCCTCCACAGGGTGCTAATATCCCAATACCTTTTTCACCTTTGCGTACTTGGTGATCAAGTTCCTTCCACTTGTTATACCCGGCAACATGAGTGGCATTATCCATTTGCAATCTTATCAGCATAACATTACCGGTTGAATAGCGATGGAAGCGCGACATCATCAGTAAATAATCCCTGTAATTGTCACTCTCTTGAATTGTGCTAATGCCTTCTCGTAGCTTTGTCAAGATCGAGTCAAGCTTATTCTCGACTTCTGACTCCAGGCTGAACCCATAATATGGCTCAGGGGAATCAAACCATCCCAATAAATCATAGTCAGATGCTTTTACCATGCTACACGTAGTCTCGCTTACTTGGGAGCATGTTATTGTGTCTTTTGACTTGGATTCCCCATTATAATTGCAAAGCATTGGCAAACTTTCTCCTTCACTTTTAGCATTGGGAATGCCAGTTTGAGGCGCAAGGCCACAATCAGCTGAGCTTATCCATAACCCTGTCTTCACATCCCGGCAACGACTACCATAAGGATCAGGTATAGATTTATCTTCAAATGATTCCTCTTCACCATCATTAATCAATGCTTTAAGATCATGTTCTAGGCTTTGATTGGCTTCTATATTCAAGCCACAAACAATCTCCCTCGGCTGTCTGGCTGTCTGGCTGTCTGGCTGTCTAAACATCTGGACATCTGGCTGTCTGGCTTCAATTGGCAATTCACACTCAAGGAATTCAAACTTTTTGCGCCAATCCCTGCACCATACATCAAGTTCTACTGGCCATTCAACCTCTTCGCCACATAGTGAAGCTTCCTCCAGGACAATCAATTCTTGAGCTTGGCCTGCCAGGTCATTCAGTTCCCCTGTCCTGCTATCATCAGGCTCAATCGTAGCTGTTTCTTGTGCCAAGGCTTCAATAGTGAGTAGATGCTTCCTTATGCACTTTTCCCCGTCTGTTTGGCAAGGGCATGTCGGGTCCGCTGCATGTCCCTGTAGAAGTAATAGTTCCTTCATTAACTGTTTGTATTGCCATATCAGAATAGGCTTCATTGCACATCTCCATATTTTTAGATTGTGTTACCGGGTGGCGTGGTAATTGAAATTGAATCAAAGGAAGGTTCTGGAGCACCACTTTTACCTAGTCCATGTGCCCACTTAACCCAATTTAGAATAGTGTTTGGATTGAATGATTGTGATGGGGAATTGCCATTACCACGGACTGCATCCATTACATGGAATAGTTGAGCTATACCATCAAGCTGAGTAGTAAGAGCAGCTATAGGATTCACTGCTGGAGGCTTGCCAATAATCCCGGCTTCCTTAAGCCCTACTAATATCTGTGGCAACATTTGAGCAATTGTAAGCAAAGGTTGCGCTTGCATTGTCTCTACCTGGGCTTCTATTGGAGCTTGAGGCTGCACTTGTTGCCGTTGAATCACTTGGGCTTGCTCGATATACTGTGATACTTGGCTCTCCACTGCTTGAGGTAATTGCGCCAAAACATTGGACATGGTACTGTTGATAGTCTCCATGAACTCAACAGCTTTGGCCATGGCTTCGTTAGCCTTAACTTCTCGCTCTTTGATCTCAGCCAAGACCCTGTCCATATCCTGCTTATTATCATTTACCGGGGGAGGTTTAGCTTCTGCATCCTTTGACTCAGATATTTCAGGTGGCTTACTCATTGCTTCCAGATCAAGGTCAGCCAGGGAGAGAGGATTAGGCATGGGGTTAAATGTAGGATTAGCTTCTAGCCAAGCCTGCTCATCTGTAATATCTTTCTCGCTCATTTTCGTCTCCCTCTCTTGATTGTCAATGCTGGAATATCACTTGGAGAGATCAAACCATGGTGTTGCGCAATCTCCGCCACATTTTCATTTGTCAAATTCTGTAGCCAATGCTCCCTTTTCTGCTCCAGGTACTTGTCAAGTTGGGGCTTGTGACCCGCGCAATTCTCACAATGCTCGATTACACTATCAAAGGGGGGCAGCTCATAAGGCTTTGCCAATTCTTTCTCCAGCTCAGCTTCCAGTCTTGAACAATTGGGACATGCTCCCTGAGCAGCTATCCCCTCTTGTACTGCTTCCTTAATGTCTTGCTTTCCCTGTTCTGATAATCCTGCCATGGTACACCTCCATTTTATTTAGAAATCCTCATACTCTTTGACTATTCCCGGCTCTTCTACTTCTGATTCCTTAGCTTTGGGCTTGGGCTTGGATGTGGGTTTAACCTCATGGGCAAGCTTATGGAATTCAACTATCTCTCCCATTATAGTAATAGCTTTAACTTTCCTAACCTTCCTCAAGTTATCAACGTATGGCAATAAATGATCGGGAACTGGTCGTTGGTGCTCTATCATGTCCTTGTATCTCCCTTTATGATTTAGAATAGTATCAAAATATCATCTTGTCAAGAATTCCATGATATTAAAGTATCAAAAATCATGAAAAATAGGGAAATATTGACAATTACGGTATATAGTATTATATGTATAATATATATTTAATGTTTATCCGTAAGGGTAAAAAACAAGTGTTCTAATATTTTGAAGCTAGAGCGAGAAAACAGAACAAAGGTACTAGGACAAAAAGGGGGTTAAAGGTTTGACAAATAATTAAAACTATGATACAAAAGTATCAGCAAATTCCGAGAATATGCAAAAAAGCCCCAAAAGGGGGCAAAAAAGGGGAAATCAATAATGTTATAGTGCAGATAGTTGACATAAAGCGCCAAAAAAAATAATGGGTATAAATCGAAGCTGAAAAACAGGCTTACTTGACATAAAGGCCAAATAGGTTGACATAAAACAGCAAAAAGCAAAAAATAATGAAGCTAGAAAAAGAAGTGATGGCAAAATTTCCTTACAAAAGCGGTCAAAAAAAACTAACTTAACATAAAGTGAGGTGATGGAATTATGGCTGAAAAGTGGACTACGATAGCGGTTCCGGTAAGGTTCCATAGATGGCTTCGTATGAGGGCTGACAAGGAAGGCGTGAGCATGTATACAGTGCTTGAGAATATACTAAAAGAACATGTCATGCTAAAGAAATCTTACCTAGAGCTTAAGGAGCGACAAGATGGAGGAGAAGCCACAGCAAATAGAGGACTGGATGGAGATGATAGCTAATCAAGAGGTCAAGCCTGATATAATCCAAGATTTACTACCTGATGGAATAGCTACCATGCTAATTGCTGGTAGGCCAGGGGTAGGTAAGACTAACTTTGTGCTTCAATTGGGCTTATCAATAGCAAATGGAGTACCTTTTTTAGGGTTCAGATGTCAGCAAAAGAAGATACTCTACCTGACATTTGAGGGCATTCCCCAAAAGCTATCAGATCGCCTGAAAAAGCAGATGCCAAACTTTGATAGAGCTAATGATGGTATGTTCTCAATATTTATGTCACCTCCACGGAAGCTAGGACTATTCAATGAGGAATATAGGGAAATAGCACAAAGTGTAGACATTATCATTATTGACCCTTTGCGATGGATGGTTGATGGTGACTATTGCAAACCCATGGACATGGCAGAGTTCACGCGCAAGCTACGAATGTTCGAGGATGAAACTAAAACTAGTATGATTTTAGTTCATCATCCCAAGAAGCCGGGGGGATTCACAGGACGATCTGATCCTAGTGATATGAATGAACTCAAGGGAGCTACTGAGCTTATGGATGCTGCCCAAAGCATAGTTGTACTGGCAGAGCGCAAGGGATCGGAACGCAAGCGCGGTGAAAAAGATTTCGTAAACAAGAAAACACTTTACATGCCAAAGACAAGAGATGCATTACAGGATTTGCCACCAATCAACCTATTTTTTGACCGTGATAAATGTATGTTCGTTTCTGAGGAGCTAGGTTTTGATTACCTGGACAGTGAAGGGGAATATCCCTTTTAATTTCAAATTCAAATTAAGTAAAAGAGGAGGAATGCAATGAATGAGGTTACATGCCCAATACATAAGGATAATAACTGCTATTTTTGCAAATTTCATATAGTCCAAATTTCCCTTGAAGGGGAATCTTGTATGTTATTGCAAGGTATACAAGCTAACCAAAGGATGGCAACGGCATTAGAGCGCATAGCAGACATATTAGAAAGCATGAACACTGACAATCCGTACCTGGGAGCGGAATACGACCTAAATAAAATTAAATAATAGGAGGTCAAACAATGGCCAATGCAAAGGTAGCAATAAGGGATAGCCGGAAGTCAGGTAATAGTCAAATACTAACTAATAGTGATGTGATAGCTGTGGAATGGAATGAAGATGAGAAATTTGCAGTTTTAACAACGGAGACAGGGTATCGAGTCTGGGTGAATGAAGCAGTACTTGACTGGATTGCAAAAAGCAAAGAAGAGGAGAATAGATAAGGAAAGTAGAATGAAAACAGAGAGTGGAAAAAGGGAAGCGGATAAAGCAGAGAAGAAAATAGGAAAGGCATTTGATATTGCGGATAAGAAAGCTATACAAGCCTTCCGTGATGCCACAAACAGTGAGGAGAAACGAATTTTTCAGGGAGGCATAAATAGTAATGCTCAACAAGCCTATTGTGAAGCTACGGTAGAAGGATTTGAGGCTTTTCTTGAAGGTAACGATGAAGCGAAGCTGCGATGGGAACAGTTTGTGTCTTTGCATTTTGAAATCTTGAAGACAGCTCTAACAAATAATCAATCTGCTTACATTGAAGATTTAAGTGAGGTTCGAGCTGACTGGCAAGTCTGCCCTAATTGTGGATTATCTGCAACTAGGTACCAGTATTGGTGTGATGATGAGGAATGTAATACTAATCTTCTAACAGGAGAAAGAAGATGAGAGGAGGGGCGAATCATGGCACTATGTCCACTTAATGTTACGCTTAGGTGCAAAGAATGCACTTTTTATGCAAAAGACAAGGAAATCTGTCTATTTTTACTGGCAGTGGAAGTTCTACAAGATATTCAAGGAGAGTTGGTAATACTCAATCAGCGCCTAGACCCACGACAATAAAAGGAGGGAGCATTGAATTGAGCAGGATTGAATCAGAAGCAATAAAAAGGGAACTCCAGGTAGACGAGACTATACCTTATACTGTCTTGGCTAGGCGTCATGGCAAAAGCAGGCAAAGGGTAGCACAAATTGCAAACAAGATGGGGCTATCACCCCGGAACAGGTCACTGCTCGCGCTGACTTGCTCACGGTGCGGGGTGCAATTACAAACAGGGGATTCTTCAAGGCGCATTCGCAAGCCTCATGGCATGTGCGCTGAATGCTGGGAGATAGATAAAAGGGAGCGAGCAGAGCTTAAAAGAAAAAAGCTTACTTGTGTTCAATGTGGCCAAGAATTCTCGATGTTGCTTTGTGTGTTGAAGCAGTGGGAAAAATCTGGCTTTGGGGAGCCAAAGTATTGTTCGAAAGCTTGTCGTTACAAAGGGATAGGGATTCAAAGAATGGCAAAGCATAAGGAGATGTTATGAATGAATATGGGCTAGAATCCGAGAATGAGGCTATTGACTTTGCAATCTTGTTTTGGGAATGGCAAGCGGAGAATCCATTGAAATCAGAGTATCATAATCCATTCTATATCGAGTATGAAAGGTTAACCGGCTTTTCCCTTGCAAGGAACAGTTTTTTGTGTGAGTGGGATGCAATTCAGCAGAGATATAGGGAAAAATCCTGCTCCCACTGCCCTTATTACAAGAAATACGGAGATTGTGATGAGAAATATGCTCCGTATAGCCTATGGTGGGAGGGACAAACACACGAAGACTTTGCATGTGCCCGGCGAGGAGCTACCGCATTCTTGGAACGGCTAAGGACACTGAGAAAGGAATCCAAAAGGGAACGTCTCTGGAAATGGGTAAAGCACATATTGAGAGGAGGGAACTAATGAATGCAAAAGGCTTTGAATCAGAAGCCGAAGCCCTTGAACAGGAAATCAAAGCCGGTAAATGGCGAGTTGCACATCCATTATCCGGGAATGGAATGAATCCAATTTATATAAAGTACGAGAGATTAACTGGTGCTGAGGTTAGCAGCTTCTTGTGTGAATGGGAGATTATGCATCAAGAGATTGAAGTGGCAACATGTCTAAACTGTCCCTTTTTCAAGGAATATGGGGGTTGCCATGGCAACAACGCTCCGTATTATTTATGGAAACGTAGCCAACACTTTGGCGAATTTGAACCTGCTCAAGAAGCAGCGATAATGTATCTGGAGCAGTTAAAGGCACTAAAAGGGGAATCCAAAAGGGAACGTCTCTGGAAATGGGTAAAGCACATATTGAGAGGAGGGAACTAATGAATGCAAAAGGCTTTGAATCAGAAGCCGAAGC
>JGI24724J26744_10000458_pt1 | contig 30214 bp, 27 predicted proteins | sample Cruoilmetagenom7_FD_26744 | JGI IMG/M metagenome (IMG submission 26744) | reverse complement strand
TATGAAGATTTTGAAGATGCTACTATTACATATACACCTTCTGTTGCTGATGATATTTCTGATATTGCAGCTAGAGATTATTTTGGTATTATAAATCCTGCAAGTGGTTTACCTGCAGATGTTGCATATTCTAATATTCAAGGAACTGGTTTTTACGGAGCACAAGATACAGACGGTACTCCTGCTGGAAATGTAGATGAAATTACATTAACTTGGGCTGATTTAGATATTACAGGATTAAGCTCTTTAGATGTTTCTGCTATGATTGGTGAAGATGATTCAAGTGATGGGAATGAAGATTGGGATACAGCTAGTAGTGTAAGAATTGAGTATTCTTTTAATAATATTGATTGGAGTATTTCTAAAGCATTTGAAGCTGAACTTGGGTCTGATGGTAATGAAACAAATGAATTACCTAAAGAAGACACAGATCTTGATGGTATTGGTGATGGAACTGAATTAGTTCCTGCTTTAACAGCTCAAACATCGACAATAACATTATCTGGTGAATCTTTAATAAGTATTCGTGTTTATATTGGTTTCTTAGACTCAGGAGATGAAGATGTAGCAATTGATGAAATCAGTGTTTTAGGAAATTAATATACCCAAAACATAAAAGACACTTTTTATCTATAAAAAGCCTAAGTTTAAATACTTAGGCTTTTTCATTTTAGCCCTATTATTTATTGCTTTATCGAATATAAAAATGTGTTATTAATAATATATTTCCTACAATAAGTTTTTTGTTATATTTGACGCAATTAACCAACAAACCTCATAACTAATTTGTTATTCAATTCATTCTCATTTGGACTCTTTTTACCTATTGTCTTTATTGTTTATTGGGTAATTGGAGCTAAAAAAATAAAGTTTCAAAATTTATTTTTATTAATTGCAAGTTATTTTTTTTACGGACTTTGGGATTGGCGTTTCTTACTTTTAATTGTTGCTAGTTCATTAGTTGATTATATAGCAGGTATTTACATAGAAAAATCAAAGAATAGAAACTATAAAAAGTTTTATTTATTAGTAAGTATTTTTTGGAATCTTGGGGTGCTCTTTATTTTTAAGTACTTCAATTTCTTTATTCAAGAATTTTCAAATTTATTTAATTTAAATGATACACTAAATACATTTAGCACATTAAATATTATTTTACCTGTAGGATTAAGTTTTTATACATTTCAAACAATGAGCTATACACTTGATGTGTATAAGAAAAACATTGCTCCTACTAAAAACCTATTAAACTTCCTGTGCTTTGTTAGCTTTTTTCCTCAATTAGTTGCAGGACCTATTGAAAGAGCTAGAAATTTACTTCCTCAATTTACAAAGGAAAGAGTTTTTAATTTAATTCTTATAAAAGATGGATTAAGGCTTATCATTTGGGGATTATTTAAGAAAATAGTGATTGCAGATAATGCAGCAATTGCTGTGAATGATATTTTTAGTCATCCAAGTGAACAAGGAAGTCTGTCACTTCTTTATGCTTCAATATTATTCTTTTTTCAAATTTATTGTGATTTTTCCGGGTATTCAGATATAGCTATAGGTACAGCAAAAATGTTTGGATTTAAACTTAGCAAGAACTTTAACATTCCATACATTTCGAGAAGTGTTTCTGAATTTTGGCAACGTTGGCATATTACTTTAACTAAGTGGTTTACTGATTATGTTTACATTCCTATAATCAAAAAATATAAAAGAAATTATATTTTTAAAACTATTGGATTATTTATAACCATGTCTTTAATAGGTTTATGGCATGGAGCCAATTGGACTTTTTTATTTTTTGGTGTATTTCAAGCTATCACTATTTCTATTGAGCGTATTCCAATAAAAGTTGGTAAAAGGAGTCTAAACTTAAATTATTTTTTAACAAAATTACCCTTAGCCTTAACTATAGCTTACAGTTTTCCTTTAATTATGGTTTCATGTATCATTTTTAGATCTGAAAACATGGGTATGGCTTTAACAATTATTAGTAGAATTGTTTCATTTATACCAAGTGAACCCTTCAATTTAATTATCGGCGGAAGAGTATTATTAATTGTTTTATTAGTATTGCTTGAAATATTTACAATGACCAAAAATCATCCATTCGAGTTTTTAGAAAAAAGATTTAGCAAACCAGTAAGGTGGGCTATTTATTATATATTTATATTTATTATATTTAGATATGCTGGACCAAAAGAAGAATTCATCTATTTCCAGTTTTAAGAAAGAATTCCTGCATTTTGTAAAAATATGCAGCATCTTTTTTATTCCTGTTATTATCACTTATGCGGTTTTGGAGTACTCTGTTCTTCAAATACCAACAAGTTATAAACTTACAGGCGAATATCTTCATAATCATGCTGAAGAGGTTGAAGTAATCTTTTTAGGGTCCTCACAAGTCAAAAATTCAATCAACCCAAAGTTCCTAGAAAAAAAATCTATCAACTTAAGTTCCACTTCACAACATCATAACACAGACTTTAAAATATTAAAACAAACCAGAGATCGTTTAATAAATGTAAAAACTGTAGTTCTTGAAATTTCATACGGACATTTTGAATTGCCACATAACACAAAATATTTTTGGAAAAATAATCTCTTTTTAAAATATTACAATGTCAATACATTTGACAGGTCTACCTATTTCAAAGATCAATTTATATATTTATCGCGCCCTGGATTCTTTTCTAGTCAATTAATACAATATTATTTTAAAGATTCTAAAACTTATAATATAAACGAATTTGGGTTTGATGAAAATAATTTTGACGGAAAATTTAAGAAACATAATTATAATGATGAAAAGCTACTTAAAACAAACGTAAAAATTGAACGTAAAGCATATTTAAATCTCTTTGAGTATAATGTCAATTATTTTTATAAAATGATTGAATTCTGTAAAAATGAAGGGTTTGAAATTGTGATAACTAGCCCTCCAATCTATAAAAGTTATAATGAACTAAGAAACCCTGATATATTAAGAAGAAGGGATAGTATTGTAAATATAATTTCTGAAAAATATGATGGTATTCATTTTTTTAATTCTGAAAATGATCCTGAAATTAAAACAAGACATTTTAGAAACGAAAATCATTTAAATCCGGATGGAGCTGAGTTTTACAGTAAAAAAATGAGTGATTTTTTAAATTCAATTGATTAATCTTTATTCTTCAAAGATTTAAAATACTTTTTAGATTCCTTCACAACTTTTGGGGCTAATAATATTGTAGCCAACATTGTTGGAAATGCCATAAACGCAAAAAATGTATCAATTAAATTAATCATTAAACTTAACGAAGTAGTAGCTCCTACTAAAATACTTACTATATAGATATAAATGTAATATGTTTTGTATTTCGTTCCGAATAAAAAGGACATACACTTACTTCCATAATAGGAATAAGAAAATAATGACGAAATACTAAAAACAAATATGCAGAGCAGTAATAAGTACTTACCTACTCCTTTAAAACCTTCCTCAAATGCTNTAGCGGTTAAACTTACCCCATTTGCTCCACTTGTTTGCCAAACACCTGTTACCAATATCGCTAACGCTGTTAACGTACAAATAATTAATGTGTCAATTGCAGGGCCCAACATAGCTACTAAACCTTCTCTAATTGGCTCTTTCGTTTTTGTAGCTCCATGTGCCATAGGGGCAGTACCAATTCCAGCTTCATTTGAAAAAGCTCCTCTTCGTATTCCTAACAATATAATACCTCCTACTATTCCTCCTAAAAATGAATCCCCTTTATAAAAATCAGCAGAAAAAGCATCTGTAAATATTAAGGATACATAGCCAGGAACTTCTTTATAATATATAATCAATATTGTAACAACCAAACCAAAGTATAAAACAACCATGAAAGGCACTAATTTGGTCGCTGTATTACTTATTCTTGAAATACCACCTAATATAACGATAGCAGTAATTGTAGCTAAAATAACCCCTAAGATCAAATCGCTTTTAAAGCCTAAATAAAAACCTGACGGAATTAATAAAATATCATTAATCGCCTGTGTTAACTGATTTACATTAAAAACTGGTAAAGCGCCTATTAAACCTGAAATACTAAAAATTATTGCTAAAAACTTCCACTGTTTTCCTAATCCTTCAGTAATAAAATACATAGGACCTCCTTGAATATTCCCTTCATCATCTTTCCCACGATACATTACAGATAAACTTGCCGTAAAAAACTTTGTTGACATTCCAATGACAGCACTTATCCACATCCAGAATACAGCACCTGGACCACCTATAGTAATTGCAACTGCTACTCCTGCGATATTCCCCATTCCGACAGTTGCAGATAATGCTGTGGTTAAAGCTTGGAAATGACTTAACTCCCCTTCATCACTTTCATTATCATATTCACCTCTTAATAAGGCAATTGCATGCCCCAAGTAAAGGAATGGGGTGATTCTAATTCTTAATAACAAATACACTCCTCCACCAATTAAAATGATTAAAAGAGGTAATCCCCAAGCCATTGAGGCTATATCTGAAATTATTTTATCTAGTACATCCATTGATCATAATTGGCACTAAATTAATCTTATATTTTTAAAATTAATAGATTAATTGTTTCTTGCGCTTACAAATGAAAAATATACTAACTACATTTTTACTATTTCTTTCAGTTATTCTCTATTCACAAGAAGAGATTTCAAATAAAAAATCCAATATAATTTTTACACCTGAAATTATGGCGGGTATCACAGCTGAGGCAAATACTAATTTTCCTGAGCGTGATTTCCATAAAGCATTTTCACTTAATTTAGGTTGGAAGCAAGATAACAATCCTCAAGAATGGGCACAAAGGCTAAAAGCACCTAGAACAGGATTAAGGTTAGGCTATTCTAACTTCGGAAACAAAGACAGTCTCGGTTACGCTATCACTTTAATGCCAACTATAGAATTTAATGCTTTCAGGAAAAAAGATCTGAAACTAATTGTTGGATCTGGAGCTTCTTACTTTAACAAAAAATACCATCCGTTAACAAATCCAAACAATCAAGCGGTTACTACAGATATAACTTGGTCATTTAGATTATTCATGTTATATCACATATTTTCTACTGAAAAAATGGATTGGAGAATTGGAGGAGGGTATTCACATCATTCAAACGGACATACAAGATTACCCAATCAAGGATATAATTCATTCTTAATTAGCCTTTCGGCTGATATAAAGAATAGCTCCAAAGATTTTTTAATTGACAATTTGAAAGATATTTCAAGTTTTGAAAATAGCCGTTATAATTATGTTTCCTTTCGTACAGGATTTGGAATAAATGTACTTTCAAAAGTACATACCAGTAAAAAAGAAGTATATACACTTGCTGGAGAATATGGTAGAGTGTATAACAATACTTTTAAAATTGGTATAGGATTTTATTATCGTTTTTATCAGATGTATTACGATTATATAGTTGATGATGAATCTTTAGTTCAAGATGGGCGAGAATTTGATTATTTTAAAGAAAACCCCTGGCGATATGCTACCAATTTTGGATTATCAGTAAATGGTGAATTTTTATTAAATCATATTGGTATTGACCTAAGTCTTGGATTTAATATCCACAAACCTGCATATGCAATTGATTGGAGAATTAATCAAGGTTGGTCTGTTGTACCAAGGGTTATTCCAGAAAATAATACTAATATAGTTTTAGGAGAATTTAACACGAAATATAAAGTAAAACATATTATTTCTGCTAGAATGGGTTTAAAATATTATTTGATTGGTACTCATAAAGTTCCTAAAAATAATATTTTTATTGGTGCGAATATTAATACAAATTTAGGTCAAGCAGATTTCACAGAAATAAATTTAGGCTATGTGCATAATTTTAAAAATTAAAACGAATACTTATACTGTAATCCAGCTCCATAATTATCACTAAAACCTTCTCCCATATCCATCCCTAAATGCATCGTAATTTTTCCTAATTTCTGTAAGCTATATTGAGCTTGAAAATAATTATAAAAAACTTTTTGTTTCTTCGGAAATGGAACAACATATGTGCCTGAATTTTCTACAAAACTAATTTTAGTTTTAAATGCCCATTTTTTATGTGATGCTGAAACTCCCATATGCAATGCTCGCAATCTATTGTTTGAAATTAATAAACCTGATTCATCTTGAAAAATAAAAGGCAAACCTATTATATTGTTTTCATAAGACCATCCCGATTTATACACACCACTGTTAAAATAATTATCTCTACCTGAAAACCCAGTATTTCCAGATTGATTGGTAGTGTCAACAAATTCAAATAAAACACCTGTTATAAAGTTTGTATAGTTTTCAAAATTTGGTTCAAAGTAAAATCCCCAAATTCCATCATGAAAATTTGCTAACCGTGTTCCTGAACCATCTTCAAATGGATGTTGATGATAAAAAACAAATTTTCCAGATGAAGGATTATAAGTATATTCTAAATTATAGATTCCTAAATGATTTCCTAGGGCATTTCTTTGCTCACTCGTTGTGCCATCATTAGCTCTTTTTGCTAAAAATACATCGAAAAAATCACTTCCTGAAGAAGGAAAATCACCTAATTCAGGAGAAGTTCCCCCCCACTGAGCATAATGTGCAATTTCACCTTTTATACTGTTTCTAATATTTACATCCCATATTAGTCCAAAGTGTTTATAATGCAGTTTAGTATCTTCTACAAAACGATCATCATTCATTTCATAATGAGCAATTCCCCAGTCAATAGATAAACTATTTGTAAGTTTTGTCGGTGAATTAGACTCAATCAATAAACCTGGTAAGGCTCTTGAATTTCCTGACATCAAAAAGTTTGAATTTACTACAGACAATCCTTTTGCAAAAACATCAGCATTTTTACTACCAATTGTAGCCTTCAAATATTTATTACTGTATTGAACATATAACTCGTTTCTTTGAAATTCATCTTCTATTTCATCCCTTAAAAAAAAGCTTCCCCCTACTTCAATTGAATGCTTATCATTAAGTTTATAACTCAGTATTGATTCAGCTTCAAAAATACCATTAGACTCTGATGAAAAAGCTCCATTTTGATTAGAAACCATCCAAAAAGGGATTGCATCTTCACTAGATAAATAACCAGTTGCAGAAACCGAAGAATTGATTTCTAGGTCTTGTGAAAAAAGTTGAGTTTGTGTTGCAATGAATATTAATAGGAATAAGATATAATATTTTTTAAAATTCATAGACATTTTTAAAAATTAAACTATTTATCGTGGGATCCTACTTTCTTCAAAATAGGTTCTTTAATGGTAAGAGTTTCTTCAGAATCTAAAGATTCAAACTCTGAATTTTTACTAATATATTCAGGTACTAATTTCTTAAGTCTAGCTACAACTTCACTTGATTTATAACGTAAAGCAGCTTCTAAAATTTCATTAATTTTTTTATCAATTAAATTGAAATCACGTGTAATATCCTTACTTATCATAATTTTTTCATGATGAGTTGGCATTGCTTTACTCGAATCACTGATTAGTTCTTCATATAATTTTTCGCCAGGTCGTAAGCCAGTTATTTTAATATCAATATCCTCATTAGGTGAATATCCCGCAAGCTTTATCATTTTAACAGCTAAATCCATAATCTTAACAGGCTCACCCATGTCAAATATATAAATTTCACCTCCGTTCCCCATAGCTCCTGCTTCCAATACTAATTGGCAAGCCTCATGAATAGTCATGAAATAACGAATAATATCTGGATGTGTGATTGTAATTGGTCCACCTTTTTCAATTTGTTTTTTGAATAATGGAACCACACTACCATTTGATCCTAAAACATTCCCAAATCGAGTAGTAATAAACTTCGTTTCTGGAAGTTTGTTATTACCATTTTTATAATAATTACGTGATTGCACATACATTTCGGCAGCTCTTTTTGAAGCCCCCATTACATTACTTGGGTTTACAGCTTTATCTGTTGAAACCATCACAAATCTTGACACTTTATTTATTACAGCTAAATCGACTAAATTTTTTGTGCCATATATATTTGTAATAACTGCTTCAGGTGGATTGTCCTCCATTAGAGGCACATGCTTATAAGCAGCTGCATGATAAATTACATCGATATTATATTTTCTAAAGAAAACCCCTAACCTATTTCTATTTGCTACATCACAAATAATAGATTTAAACTTTAAGTTCGGGTAATTAGATTTTAATTCTAATTGCAAATTGTGAAGTGGTGTTTCTGCTTGATCTAAAATTAGAACTAACTTAGGATTGAAAGCATCTAATTGTCTTACTATTTCACTTCCTATTGAGCCAGCACCACCTGTAACTAATATAGTTTTTTCAATTAACTGTTTTGTTTTTTCAGCATTATTAACAATAATAGGTTCTCTTTCAAGAAGATCTTCGATTTGAAGATTCTTTACTTGATTTGCGACAGATGTATTTTCACCCCAATCAAGAATAAGTGGAGAACTATATACTTTTATATCATCTTCTAGACATTCTTCTACTATATGATATTTCTCTTCAGCTGTTAAATTATTACCAGAAATAATTATGGCTGTAGCATCTAGTTTTTTTAATTTACCACTAAACTTTTCTTCAATTTTTATCACTGGTTTACCTAAAATTCGCAAACTCTTATTAAAGGTTGTTCTTGAAGCAAACCCTTTAATATCAAAACGTTTAGGATGATCTAAATCTAATGCTGCAGCAATAGAAATTGCACTTTCATCAATACCAATAATGATTGCCTTTTCTAATTCTTCTTTTTTCTGAGCTAGTTTAAAATATTCATAAAATTGTTTTACAACCAATCGAAATAAAAATAAAAATGTAAATGAAAAGAATAAATATAAAACTAATGCTGTTGTCAAGTAAATTCGTTCTCCTTTTGCTTTAAAAGAAATATAATTTAATATGATTAACGCCGCAAAAGTACATATTGAAGCCAATAATAGCTTCAATGCATCCATATATGATGAATGTCTTATTAATCCAGCAAAGGTTTTAAAAACCAACATGAATACAAAATGCACAGCTATTATTAACATTACTTGTTGTGAAACACTAAGTAATGTTAAATATGGAATATGAAGATCTCTTAAAACTAATGCTGTTAAAACTATAGAGCTCATTAAAAGAAAAGTATCTATTAAAAGAACACACCATCTTGGAAGGTATTTAATATTTCGAATATCTAAAGTATTATCTTCAGATGATAAAATAATCTTAATAGCGTTTTGTAATTTATTACCCATATAAAATGTGGTTAGTTAAAAGCAATAGAAAACTAATCCAACCAATTATTAATAGCAGTTTTTATTCTTACTAACTGCTCTTCAGTTAAATTTGATCCAGACGGTAAACAAAGTCCACTCTCAAAAAGGGAGCTTGCATTGCTATCACCATAATATTTTTCATTTATATATATAGGTTGCATATGCATGGGTTTCCACAAAGGTCTACTTTCTATGTTAAAATTTTCTAAAAATATACGTAAATTTTCATTATTACACACTTTATCTATTTTTTTAAACAGAATAACGGATAACCAATGGTTGCTAAAATAGTCTTTTGAAGGTTCCTGTAAAACTTCTATAGTATTTTTATTTGAAAATATTTCTCTATAAAAATCATTATTCCGCCTTCTTAATCCTACATGTTTATCTAAAATCTCCATCTGCCCTCTACCAATTCCAGCTACGATATTACTCATTCTGTAATTATAGCCAATTACTGAATGCTGATAATGTGGCGCACTATCTCTTGCTTGAGTAGCTAAAAATATAGCTTTATCTTTTTTTTCTTTATTTCTACAGACTAAGGCTCCACCGCCCGAGGTTGTAATAATTTTATTTCCATTAAATGATAATATTGAAATATCTCCAAAAGTACCACAAGCTCTACCTTTATAGGTTGAACCTAAAGCTTCTGCAGCATCTTCTATTAAAAAAACATCGTACCTTTTACAAACTTCTGTAATTTCATCAATTTTGGCTGGCATACCATATAGATGAACCATAATTACAGCTTTTGGTTTTTTACCTGCTTTAATTCGGTCTTTAATTGCTTCTTCTAAATAATTTGGACACATGTTCCAAGTGTCAAGTTCACTATCCACAAACACGGGTCTTGCTCCTACATAAGCTATAGGGTTTGAACTTCCACAAAATGTAAACGTCTGACAAATAACTTCATCATCTCTTTCAACTCCAGCTAACACTAAAGCCAAATGAATTGCTCCAGTTCCTGAAGATAAGCAAGCTACATGCGAATTTTCTCCTAAATAATCTTCAAGGTCTTTTTCGAAACCTGTAACATTAGGTCCTAATGGAGCTATCCAATTTTCTTCGAAAGCACTGTTTATGTAACTTTGTTCGTTTCCTCCCATGTGTGGAGAAGAAAGCCATATTTTTTCGTTATTCATCTTTAATAATATTTATTTCTTCAAAACAAAAAATATAATTCTTTGGACAATTAATACTATTGTTTATATAATTAAAGGACTGATTGTTAATGTTTGTACCATCATCAATTAATGCTATAGAATTCCAATTACGTTTGTTCGGAATGATAAAATCCTTTTTTAAATTATCCGCTATATAACAATACTCATGATTTTCAAATTCATTTTCTATCAATAAGTAATTGTTCAAATCTGGTTTTTCTGTACCTACTTCTTCAGAAATAATAATTTTATCAAAGAAATCTGAAATTCCAAGTGCTTTTATTTTATTATTCTGTGTGATACTTCTTCCATCTGTTATTATTGCCATTTTTACATTAGCCTTCTTTAAAGTTTTTAATATATAAAGGACTCTTTTTTTTAATTTAATATCTTCAGGAAAATGATTTCTATAAATTGATAGTAATTCTTTTATATCAATAGAAAATTTATCTTCTAAATAGCTGAATACATTATCACCATTCCTATAAAGGGAAAACATTTCGGCATAAAGCTTACTAGGGTTATTCTTTTCCAAAATAGATGCTATTTTTTTATATGCAGATTTTAGATAATCTAATTCTGAATATAACGTATCATCTAAATCAAAAACAATTACATGCTTATTGTTAATTTTTAAATCCATTAACTAAAATTTCATGATCATAACGTAACATTAATAGGTCTTCTTCCCAAGTATCAAAATAAGTTTCTATGTTCTTATCTAACAAATATTCTTCTAAAATCCATTTTGGAAAATTTGCTCCCGATAAGTATGTTAAAGGAAAACCTCCTCCAAATCTTGGATTAATTTCAATACCAACAATATCTTTATTTTCAGAATTAAAAAACACTTGTAATGTTATACAACCCTTTAGTCCTTTTACATTCTTAAATTTTTCTTTTACAACATCTACTATTTCATTTTTTCTCGTACAAGCTTTATTAACTTCTCCATCTCTTACAAATAATCTCTCTCTTGGTATGATAGCTATTATTTTAGAATTTTTATTGAAATAAATATCTACTGTAAACTCATTGTAAATATCTGGATTATAATATGCTAAGAACATGTTTTTTTTATTCTCAGTTAACTCTGAAGTTAAATCAATTTTATTCTTAATTAAATGTAATCCTTGAGATCTACTTCCATCTGAAGGCTTTATAAACACTGGATATTTAATACCATTTAATGGATACTCTTCGGCTCTTTTAAAAATAATTGAATCGAAAAACTTATGTATTAATCTTTTATCTCTACACTTTTTAATAAAATCTAAATCAGAAATTATTATGTGAACATGATGCTCTTGAAACAGCGTTTCATTTTTAGCTAAAATTTCTAATTCTGTATCAATTGTTGGAATAACAACTTTTATATTATTTTGTATACAAATCTCTAATAATTGTTCTATATAATTATCATCAGTAACACGACTAACTTTAAATGAATTATCTGAAACTTGACAAGCAGAAGACAACTCTGGATATAGGTCTGTACAATACACCTCGGCATTAAGACTAAGTTCTTTTATTTCTGTTTTAAAAGAATTAATTAATGATACTCTTCTTCCCGCAGAAGTTATTAAAATATTAGTTTTTTCCATTAAATTTTTCAATTGTAGCATGATTTGAAGCGCTTATGTCTTCAGATTTAATAACTTTTTTGACTGTCATAAAAAGAATTTTAACATCTAACATGAAGCTTATATTTTCAACATACCAAACATCTAATTCAAATTTCTTTGTATAACTAATAGCATTCCTACCATTTACTTGAGCCCATCCTGTAATACCAGGTTTTACATTATGCCTTTTCTTTTGTTCTTCACTAAATAAAGGCAAATACTCTGGTAATAATGGTCTTGGGCCAACGAGGCTCATATCTCCTTTTAACACATTTATTAATTGCGGAATTTCATCTAACGATGTTTTACGAACAAATTTTCCGAAGCTTGTAAGTCTTTCGGCATCAGAGAGTAATTCGCCATGAATGTCTTTTTTATCATTCATAGTTTTAAATTTTATTACCTTAAAAATTTCACCTCTTTTTTTAGGTCTATCCTGAAAGAAAAATATACTCCCTCTATTTAAAATTGCCAAACATATGATAACTATTAAGGTTATTGGACTTAATAATATAATTCCAATAATGCTTAATATAAAATCTAATATTCGTTTAATAAATATGCTATACATTTCCATTATTATTAATTAGCTCATAATAATCAGCGTCATGCTTCTTTAAGGTATAAGTATTTGTTTTATTACTATTTGTTCTTCTATATACTTTATCCAAACTAAAATTTTCATCAATTTGTTTAGATAACTCATTCTTCATGTACTCTTCTAAGCCTTCAATCTGTACATGTTTTATATTTTTTAATGAAAAAGTATCTTTTGTAAATTTAAGATAAAAGTCGGCTAATTTATTTATTATAACTTCTTGCTCCTCTTTAGTTTTGTCTTTAAAATTTATAAGATCAACACCCACTTTTTTGTTCCAAAACAAATCATTAATATAATCAAACTTCAAGAAATCTAATTTTCCCCAATAATTAAGCACTGAACTTACCCAATCACTTGGTTTTCTTATAATACAGATATAATTTAAATCTGCCGATATTGAATTTTTTTTTATTTCATCGATGTAAGCAGATAAATAGCCTGAACACTCAAGTTTTAAATCTAAGCAATTTAATTTTCGAACAAAAAACTCATCAAAATTCTCTTCTAATTTAAGTAATGAAAGATATTGCATTGGTTCATGAGCAACTAAATCACTATTGAAACCAGACGATAAAAAAGTTGTTCCCGTTTTATAAGGAGAAATACAATAATAAGTTTTGTTATTATGTATAGAAGAATTAGAAAAACCTTTTACCTTTTTATTATTTAAATAAGATTCTAAACTCTTTAAGCTCTTCGCTAAAGGAGTTTTTAAAAGTGACTTTTTTATTTTTTCTGAAATAATCATTTTTATCTTAATTTTTAAAACTACTTATTGTTTATTTTCAGAATATATTTTCAAACTATTATCAATGATAGTTTGATACGCAACAGTTGGATTTAATTCTTTTATAAAGTAATCATATCCATTCTGTCCTAATTTATTTTGTAATTCTTTATTGTCAAGTAATGTATCAATTTTCACTTTTAACTCCTCTGGTTGAGTTGCTAAAGACCAATAACCAGCTTTTACTTCATTTTCAATCCAGTCACCAAAATCTGTACAAGGATCAAGCAATGCAGCTACTGGTATTTTTGAATTAAAATAAGATAATGATTTTGAAGGTATATTAGGTATAGTAAACCTTTCATCAAGCGATACCAAACCAATATTAGCAATTAACATTAATTCCTGATAATCTTTTCTTGGTAAAAAATCTTTTACAATCACTTGTTCTAATTTATGATCTTCGACTATTTTAACAAGCTTCTTTTTTTCAGTTCCCTTTCCAACAATAAAAAATACAACATCTTTATTGTCCTTATATAACAAAGCTAGTTTTACAATGTTTTCAATCTTCTGAGGTTTACTAATGTTTCCTCCAAAAAATATGATAAACTTATCTTTTAAATCATATTTATCTTTAATTAACTCTTTATCAGCACTATCATCAATTAATTGCTCTCTCTGCCAATTTCTTAATATGTGTAATTTTTGAGGATTTAAAGTAGGATTATGTTTTTTTACATATACTATATTTCCTTCAGACATGCAACCAATAGTGTCTGATAAGTTATATAATTTATTTTCTAGATTTCTAAAATAAAGGTTCGGTGGACTATTTTTACTGAATAAATTAAGGTCTACCGCATTTTGAGGAAATATATCTCTGAGTATTAAATAAACAGGAATGTTCTTCTTAATTTTCTGTATAACTGAAACTAATGTAATTGGTGGAGTTGGCAGAATAATAAGATCAAAATCGATGTCTTTAAAATTCTTCTCAATTGCTTTTATATACTGTCTTGACAATAATAAATTGGCTACTCCCTTTTGAAAAAGATTTACATTTCTTTGTGCTAATGTCTTAATTCTCAAAACATTTAAACCAGATTCTTTAAAAAGTCCAGCCTTACCTGTTTCCATAGCAGATGCAACGATATAAACTTCATGACCATGATCACGAAATTCTTCCATCAGATCTGTGTAAAGAGTGTTTGATTCTCCAATCTTAGGAAAATTTAATGCTAAGTATAAAATCTTTTTAAACTTCATACTATTGCTTTGACCACACAACACGATTTATATAATCAGTGTATGAAAGTATAATACGCACCATTTTTTCAGAAACATTAGGCATTGAATAATCATATACCGGTCTAAAATTTCTTTCTGGATTTCTCTTCTGAGCTTTTAATGCAGCCAATGCTTGCATGATTCGATCCGGATTTAATCCCGTCATCATTACTGAAGCTTCTTCCATTGCTTCAGGACGCTCATGAGCATCACGAATATTTACTGCCCAAAAATTTAGAATAGATGATTCTTCTGAAATGGTACCACTATCAGATAAAACAGCAAACGAATTCATTTGTAGCGCGTTATAATCTGAAAAACCTAGTGGTTTTAATAACTGAATATTTTTATGAACCGTCACGTTTTTTACTTCTAACATGTTACGTGTACGCGGGTGTGTAGAAACAATCACTGGAAAATTATAGGTTTCAGCAATTCTATTCAATGAAGTAATTAATCCTTCAAAGTTTTTATCGCTACTTATATTTTCTTCTCTATGTGCAGAAACAACAAAGTATTCTTGATGTTTAAGATTTAATTTTTCTAATACATTTGAAGCATCAATTTTACACTTAAACTTTGTAAGCACCTCAAACATAGGACTTCCCGTCTTTATCACACGATCCGGAGATAATCCTTCTCTCAATAAATATTCTCTAGCAATACTGCTGTAGGTTAAATTTATATCTGAAATATGGTCAACAATTTTTCTATTGGTTTCTTCTGGAACTCTTTGATCGAAACAACGATTTCCCGCTTCCATATGAAAAATTGGAATCTTTCTTTTCTTGGCTGGAATTGCACATAAACAAGAGTTTGTATCTCCTAATACTAAAAATGCATCAGGGTTTTCTTTTTCAAGAATTGGATCAATTTTTATAAGAATATTTCCAACGGTTTCAGTAGCGTTTTTTCCTGCTGCTTCTAAGAAATAATCTGGTTTACGTATCTCTAAATCTTCAAAAAAGATTTCATTTAATTCGTAATCATAGTTTTGTCCTGTATGAACTAAAACATGTTCTATAGCTTCATTAGCATCCAAAGCTTGCATGACACAGGCTAATCGGATAATTTCTGGGCGTGTACCAACTACGGTAACAACTTTTAATTTATTCATTGATTAGTTTCATCAAGTTTTGACAAAAATACTGATAAAAATGTTATAACCTATTCAAATGAATTCTTCTATTTAGACCACTTCAAAAAATGTATCTGAATCTTCTGGATCGTATGGTTCATTGATCCAAAATAAAGTAATAAGTTCTTCATCACCAATATTTGTAATGTTATGAGTAAACCAAATTGGCATATCTACATAAGCAGGTTCATTACCGTCTAAAATAAATTCAAATACTTCATCTGTATTCACTTTTCTCCATTTAATCGAAGCTTTTCCACTAATGACAGCAAAACGTTCAATTTTTCGTGTATGGTAATGATTTCCTCTGGTAATACCGGGAACGGTTGTAGAATATGAAGATTGCCCAGCAGTTTGTGCTCTCATGATTTCTACAAATGCACCTCTATTATCTTCGTGTTTTGTATGTTTTTTAGGAAAATAACTCTTCGGAATAAAACTAGTAAATGTGTTAAACAAATTGATTTCAAAAGAATCTTTTGCAACATTCGGCACTACTCCATTTTTTACATAATCGTTTTTGAAAGATTCGATTAATGCTAATAATTCAGACACTTTTTTAGAAGCTGTATGAGGTACAACTTTCTTTTCAGTTTTTTTCTCTTCTGAAATTATTTCAGAATAGAATACTTCAGAAAGTTTATTCACATAAATTAAATTTACAGTTCCATCATTATGAATTGTAGGAGTTTCTCCTTCCATAACTTGATGACAAAATGTTGCCACAACCGAATTATAAAAAGGTTTTCCAAAAGGGCCAAATACATTAGGTATCACCAAAGAAACAACCTGACTATTATTAGAATCTGCCCACTGCTCTAATACTATTCTTCCATCCCTTTTTGAATTTCCGTATAAGTTATCTTTCTCCTCTTGAGTAGAAGAAGAAAAGATTATTTTAGGAGTTGCATTGGTTTGCACACAAGCATTAATTAGCTTATTTACTAAACCAACATTTGTATTATAAATAACTTGAGGATCATCATGACGATTCATTGCCGCTATATGAACAATTACATCGCAAGAAGCAACAAATTTTTGAAGGCTTTTTTCATTTTTAAAAAAATATCTTTCAAACGTTATTCGTTCTATATTTTCAGTTTTAGTTCCAAGAAAATTATATAAATGGTTTCCCATGAATCCTGCTTGTCCTGTAATTCCAACTTTAATCATGACTTAATATTTATAATGTTTTAAAGAACATCTTTTCTAATAAATTCTAGTTTCAGAAGTAATTTTTTCATTCCTTCTACATCTAATCTATCAGTGTTATGAGAATGGTAATCTTCAATCTTGCTAATATCTTCTTCACCTTGAGAGTAAAAGTTTGAATAATTTAAATCTCTATTATCCGCAGGAATTCTATAATAATCACCCATATCTTCAGCTTTTACTTTTTCTTCACGTGTTAAAAGTGATTCGAAAAGCTTTTCTCCATGTCGTGTTCCTATAATTTTTATTTTACTATCACTTTTATATAATTCGTTTAAAGCTTTAGCAAGGGTTTCAATTGTAGCAGCGGGTGCCTTTTGAATAAACATGTCTCCTGGGTTTGCATGCTCGAAACCAAAGAGAACTAAATCTACCGCATCTTCAAGTGTCATCATAAAACGAGTCATACTTGGATCTGTAATAGTTAAATTATTTCCTTTTTTAATTTGTTCAACAAATAAAGGAATTACAGAGCCTCTTGATGCCATTACATTACCATAACGTGTTCCACAAATAATAGTATTTCCTGCATTTCTAGATTTAGCAACTAGCACTTTTTCCATCATTGCTTTAGAGATTCCCATTGCATTGATTGGATATACAGCTTTGTCTGTACTTAAAACTACTACATTTTTTACATCGTATTTAATGGCAGCATCTAAAACGTTTTCTGTTCCTAATACATTTGTTTTTACAGCTTCTATTGGAAAAAACTCACATGAAGGTACTTGCTTTAAGGCAGCAGCATGAAAAATATAATCTACTCCTCTAACAGCCATTTCTAATGAACGATAATCTCTTACATCGCCAATATGAAACTTTACTTTAGGGTTCGATAATTTTCGACGTAAGTCATCTTGTTTTTTTTCATCTCTTGAAAAAATTCGAATTTCCTTGAAATGATCTGTTTTCAAAAAACGATTAAGTACTGCGCTTCCAAATGAACCTGTACCCCCGGTTATTAATAATACTTTATTTTTAAGTTCCATGTGTAATTCTATTTTTACAAAATATCAAATTTTAATTAATCCTTGATTAATTCATTAAAATTATTAATGATATTTTGATGAATGCTTTTTTGTATTTTAAAATAATATTCAATTAATTTTTCTTGTTCATTAGTATATTCTTCTAGATTGTAAGAATTAATTTGTTCAAGTCTATTTATCCACAAATTAGATTTTAAATCTAAGATTGTTCTTGAAACTTTATTATTAGCTTCTTCCCATGGTAAACCACTACTAGCGACAACAATTTTTTTCATTTCAATGGCTTCAAAAAATACATGGCAAAAATTTTCAGAAAAAGAAGGAATCACAAAAACGTCAACTTTTTTTGCTTTTGTTTTAAAATCTGACTTTCCATAATCACCAAAAAATGTTACTCTATTTTGTAAGTTAAAATCCTTAATTAAAATATCTAATCTATCTTTATATTCTTGGTCTTCAAATGTACCATGAATTTGAAACTTTATTTCAGAAGAAAGCGAAGGCATCAAATTAATAATAAATTCGATATTTTTAATTGGAGATATTCGTCCAAAAAATCCAAGTACAATATTTTTATTCTTTTGAGTTTCAACTTCTTCTATCTTACCAAAAACTGGATTATTAAAGACAATCGTTTTAAAGTTTCTAAAAACATTTATTGATTTATTTCTTTCACCTTCATTTGTATAATGAACAACGATATTATGTCTTGAAATTTTCAATAATAGTTTAAAAATATGCAAGTATATTATTTTCTTTTTCGATAGAGCTCCTTTTAATAATTGACCTCTCGGACTCAATAATATACATTGTTTTTCAATAAAGAAAATAGCTAACAAAGGGATGATTGAATACCTGAAACTATAGATTGTATTAATCCAAATTAATTTAGAGTTTTTAAAATAAGGTACTATTGATTTAAAAGTAATTTTAGGAAGGTATATCGCTTTTTTTTCAAATTTACTTTCAGAAAGGAGTGTCCCATCCATATCTCTATTTCTAGTAATTACTATGTAATCTATTTCAGATTCATCAAATATTTTAGCGATTCCACTTAATGACTTTGTAGGCCCACCTCCTTTAATTGCTGGTGGAAACTGAGGCGCAACAATAATCATAATCTCAATCTATTAAAAAACCCAATGACAACATAAAAAAACAAGGGCAGAAATACAATATACCTTAAAAAAGATACTATTGCTGCAGGTACAGATGCTGTAATATACCCTAAACTAGATATTATTGTCAAATATAATAAGAACGAAAGTCCTGTTCCTAATTCTAAAACATTATTCCCAAATTTTAGAGATACTCCATAAAAGAAAAAACCAATTACAACAAAAAGCCAATCTCCTAAAAAGTAGAAAAAAGCAACAGATCCAAATGTTGTATTACTAAAATAAGAGTCACTAAAGCCCAATACTTTTATTCGAAACCAGTTTCCCCAACTCGGAAAAACTGAATTTAAGACTTTTGATCTTGGAATAAATGTATAAACAGGCACCATGAAAAATTCTTTCACAAAATTAGGATCTGATTTGTCTAATCCATGATTATCCTTATATTTAATTGCAATACTTCCTGGAGCTACTGTATTTAATCTTAATATGATACTATAGTATAATGTAGAATAAATCTTTTTATCAAATTCTTCACCAGATGCCTCTCTAAATTGAATAAATTCATCTTTATAATCGGCTAAAGAAACTTGGGTTGTATCAACTTTTTGTGTAAAACTTTTTATTTCAGAAGCAATTGTAAAAGCTATTAATACTGTTACAAAACCAATCAATAATATTCCTTTTGTAACTTTTCTTTTTACATAATAATATGGCAAAACAGTTAAAATAAAAAGAAATATAATTGGTCCCCTAGCTCCAGAAATCAATGCAAAAAACACTAACAATGACAGTGAAACCCAGAACCAACGTTTATGCAGACCTGTTTTAAAATATATCAAAGCCAATAAGAAGTATCCTATAACAGATATCTTTTGAATGTAGCTAGAATATATAAGTAGATATTTAACAAAACCTGTGTAATCTTCTGGAGTTGCCGTCCCTCTACCAAAGCCTCCATAACTAAAAAGAATGGCATTAAATAATAATCCGAAAAATATCAGTGTTTTTGGGAAGTTTACATTTATTTCTAGATTCAGAAAATTTTTATACCCTAAACCTATATAATAAAACGAAAAAAGGTAGTCACCAATTTTCGAATAATAACCAAGCCAAAGACTTATATTCCCTAAAGCCGCTGCTGTGGTAAATTTCATCAACATATTATAATTCAAAAAATCGATGAATCTATTGGCTTCTATATAATTTAGGTTCTTAACGTACATTAATGTAACAATACCTCCATTAAAGACAATGAAAGCAGTAAAAACTCCAATAAACCCAGCACTTAAAAACTTGTATTTTTTAGAGAGAACATCTGTTTTAAAAATTACTAATAAATTAAAAATTAAACCAGAAAAAGTAAGCAATAAGAAAAAGAAATTACCATAGTATTCTGTATAAAAAAAGTTAATAAAGAAAACTACAAGTACGTAACCAAAAATAAATTTTATTAAATTTTTCATATTAAACTTTTATAAAATTTAATATAATTTTCAGTTATCGTTGAGATATTATATTTTGAAACATTCTTTTTTGATAATACTGAATTTGTATTCATTAAATCGGTATCGTACAATTTTTCAAATCCTTCAGCAATAGAATCTACACTTAAAGGATCTACTAAAATTGTTCCTTCTCCAACTAAATTCATTGGAGGAATATTTGATGTTATTACTGGCATATCAAATAATTGTGCTTCCAAAATAGGCAATCCAAATCCTTCTGCTTCAGAAGCGAAAAAAAGTACATCATTTTCATTATATAGTTTATACAACTCATCATTAGATATAGCGACATGTACTTTTGCTTTTTCTTCCATCTTAAATTCGCTAATCAATGCATTAATATTCTTAGGGTTTGCGTGAACAAAGTTATAGAAAACATTCATGTTTTTAGTAGCTTCTAATAACCTTTTATAATTCTTTAAGGGTTTATCTCCTATCTGCAGTATATGTAAAGGGTTACTTCTTAAAATACTTCGCCCTTTATCCATAGAGACTTGATCTTTAGATATAACTAATGGATTATCTAATACTTGAATTTTTGAACTATTAATATTAAAATTATCCAAGATGTCTTGTTTTGTATTTTCTGAAACAACAATAATCTTATGAGAAATTTTTAAAGGCAAATAGACATAACACAAGTTATATAATTTACCTTTTATGCCTTTCATGTTATGAAAATGGTAAATATCATGAATCGTAACAATTCTAGTCATAAATGGATAAGAAAAAGCCATGTAAGCATTACCTCCTGTTATATGTACTATTCTTTTTTTAAAAAATAAAAAACCAAAAAATGCTTTAAAAAATGCTTTAAAATCATAAGTGTGAGTTAATACCGTTTTTGAAATAACAAAAGGTGAATCTTCATTGTCTAATAATTCTTCATATACTGCATTGTAAATGTTTTCAATACTGTAATTACCCGCATTAGGTTTTCTAAAAACAAAATGTAATTGCTTTTTCATTATTTTGATTTGGGAATTGGTAAAAATGAAAATAAGGTTTTCAGTTTATTTTTAATAATATTTCTTGAGCTTAAAGAAATTAATTTGTACTGATAAAATAGAATTGAAATTATAGCAATAAAAGAAAATATAAAGATGCTATAAATTAAATTGTAGGTATATAAATAAAACAATACTCCTAAAAATAATAATGCAAATAAATATACATAAAATGTAATTTTTTCATGAAATGTAAGGTCAAATAATTTAAATGCATTGTAAGGTAACCAGCACATAACAACTAGAAGTTCAGATAAAAACAGAGCAAATAACACTCCATACAACTCATAATCTTTTACTAGATATACTATTAAAAAGAATAATGCTACTCTAAATACAGATGTTAATAAAACGATTCTTAACCTGTTAATTCCTGTGAAGAATAAGACCAATACCATTCCATATGTTTTTAGTAGCAAAATGATCACTAAAGAACAATATAACATCATGTTAAACTCAAGTTTACCATTGGTCCAAAAGGTAAATAGATCTTCTATAAATAATAATGATACAGCAAAACCGAGCATTAGAATGAATCCTGTGACAAACCAATAAACTTTAAAAATGTCTACTATTTTTTTAAGTTTATTTTTAGCAAACAAGTTGATCATTTCTGGATCGACAGGTTTTATAATGAATTCAGATAATTTAATTCCGAAGTTTACAATTGTTTTTGTTGCTGAAAATAATGGTAAAAAAGAAGACCCTACTAATGCTGATACAATTAATGTGATACCATCATGTCCAAGTCTATCAAGAAAATTACTAGCTGCGTATGAGAATGATTTTCTGAAATTTCTTATACCTATTTTAAAATTTCCATATTTCCACCATGGAAAATATTCAGGAAGCATTTTCTTCAGATTAAATAATATAAAAATTGAATAAATAAACTTTCCTACAAACCAGATTAATGCTAATTGTATCAATGAAAAACCTAACGCAGCTGAAACACCAAAAACAATAAACTCTACTCCTTTTTCTAAAGTTGCGTATTGAAATGATTTATATATTAATCCGAAAGGGTTCAATATTTTTACTATAATTCCTCTAAAAGAACCTATTAACATTCTATAAGTAAAAAGAATTAATAGAATTGTTACTACGGTAGAATCATCTATATTTTCATCTAAAAAATATCGAAATAAGCCTAAATAATAAAAAACTAATACAACAATAATTTGAAGTGAACCTCCTAAAAAATTAGCTCGTAATGCTGAACCTAATAAAACTTTAGATTTTTCTACATCGGTATGTACAATCCGATTAAATTCATTCCCAACATAAACACCATGCCCATATTCTATTACATTTATTAAATTAAAAAATGCGTATAAAGCAAGCCATGTTCCATACAATTCTAAATCCCAAAAATTTAATAATAATGGAATTAGCAATAATGAATAAAGAATTAAAACAATCATATGAATTGCTTTAAAACCAAAAGATTTAAATAATTTTTTAGACAATTTAGATGCTATTTTTATTCATTAGACAGTTTTAAATATAAACTTTCAGCTTCAGAAAAGAGTTTAGTTCTTGACAATTCTTTCATCTGATTAATAAACTCTTTTTTTAATTGCTCTCTTTCTTTCGATGGAGATAAATGATCTCTAGAGGTATTAAAAACTGTTTCTATGTTTTCTTTTGTTGAAATAAATTCTTTAAAGTTTGTTTTAAACTTAGTATTCACCTTTTTAATCACAGAACCATAATCATTTAACACCTCGTTAAATTCACCTATAACAACACTATCTTTATATTTTAAAAGATTTCGATAATATATTACATATTCATAAANTAGCCACTTAATATTGTGTTNTTTGTTAAATTTATCTAAACCAATATTAAAAGCGATAAAAGCGGCATAAGAAGTAATACATTCTAAAGGTTCGCGAATTAGCAATAATGTAGGTTTATTATACTCAACAGACTTTATAACTTGTGGATAAGCATGTAGATGTGTTGCTATCTTATAATTTTCTTCACCATTTGAAAACTTAAAAGCTTTAACAGAATAACTATTTGCTGATCGAGGAAACCCTTCAATCGTAATATCAGTCAAAGGATGTATAATCTTTCTTTGATATCTATTTCCTTTATATCGATACATCTGTATTGNTATATACAAACTTGAAAAACGTTGCAAAAACAATTTAAGCTTAATACGCAAAATAAAATTTTTATAATAATTAAACTTATTAATCATTAGCGTAAAATTCCTTAAATTCAGTTTCAAATATTTCTCTTATTTTCTGATTGTTTTCAGCTGTCAAATTCTCTTTATTTACAGTATGTTTATCTGAAGTTTTTTTAGTTTCAAAATGTGGTGGAGTTAATAAATTTTTATCTATTCCTAATTTTTCAGCGATATTAATAAAAGCATTATCCATTTCTTCCATTTTATATACTTTATCCACTAAAAAGTTGCCTTCCTTATCCTTGTAATAATGATTACCTTTTAACATAAATACATCTTCAGAATTTAAATAATCTTTAAAAGATGAATAGTTTACTTGTTTTCCTCTCCAGTGATAATGTGATATACATTTTGATATTGGATTACGCTCAAAACTAAATTTATAATAAGTATCCCAAACTTCTGAACTTACATATCTTTTTAATTTTAATGCAGACATATGACTGTAAAAAACAAATCTTTTTCCTTTTACAATATATCGATACCAGTCTTTTAAATTATATTGATAAAAAGGTATATTATAATTTTGAGCTTTAATATTACCAATCTTTTTTCGCAAGTCTTCATCTTCTACATTTATTATAGTAAGAATATCATCTGCTCCACAAATTTTACTTAAAGCTATATCTATAGAAGTACCAGCAGTACGTTTATTCTTTATATAAATAAATTTATGTTTATGCGAAACTATCAAAATATTATTTTTTGCTGATTTTCAATGTTATTGATTTTTTCTTCAATAAATTACTTCTGAAATAAATAATACCTTTTTCAATTTTATAAACCTGCCCTATTGCAGTAAAAATTGATTTTCCTTCAAAAGGCTCCATATCATGCTTATAAAATCCAAAAATAAAATCTTTTACTGAATACTTTAAAATACTTCTGAAAGAATATAACTCTTTAGCAGAATCATAATTTATTTTAACTTTTTCTACTTCATTAAAATTATCTTCACTCCAATTTGATGAATTCAATTTAATTTTTCGCAAATTATTACTTAATGTTTCTGTTTTATTTTTTAAAAGATGATTAGTACCAATATTTACTGGTTCCGAATCTAAATAACAATTAATAAAAGTTGCATTTTTCACATCCATTAATAAGGGCTCAATGTTTTTTCCACCTCCACCAACAATAATTGTACAGCCCATAAATAAAGCATTATCTGCTCGTAAAATACAAGGATTATAATCAATCTTGTATGGTTTCGATTTTGGTGCAAATTTAAATACAGAATTAATGAAATTTAAAGGTTGTTTATTAATTACTGAATATCCTATGCCATAAAGCTCTTCTGCATATACATTATTAAAATGCCCATAAGCAATATCTCCATTTGCTTTATAAATCCATGAAACACCATCAGATATTTTACAGTTATTAACTTCAGGAAGCACTCCTCTTTTTTCTCCAAAATCTGATGAGTTAAAAGCATATTTCATTCTTCCAAATAAACATTTATCAACTACAACATTTCTAGATTGAGATTGACAAATAACCAAACCGTTTATAAGGTTGGTAAAACGAGTTTCATTAATTATAATTGAATCAGCTTGCTGTGTAGAACCATTAGGTGTAATTGATATTCCCGTTGGAAAATTTTCAACGACAACATTATCAATAAGAATTTTTGTACTGAAAGGCCATTATTATAATAACTATCTAATTCTTTATAAAACGCATCGTTTGGTTTTTCTTTTGAGAAAGGATCAATAACTATAGCCGATAAAGGTGCATATCTTTCTTGTTTATAAAGATCATCTGAAGTTTGATAAATAAGATCTTCCTTTTTTGTTTTTTTTGACAAATAGCCATCAAACACTAAATTCTCGACATGAACCCCTCTAGCTCCTTGAATCCCTAAAGCAAAAGGAATCTCTTTATTTACTTTTANCACTGAAACTCCACCCTTTTTATCTTTTGGGTTGTTGTAAGGTATTTGTGGNCCTCTTAGTGTTAAGTTAAAATAACCATATTTATCTTTAAGCTTATTATACTTTAAAGCTAATAAAGGTTTATCTATTTTGTAAACTCCTGGCGGAAAATAAACTACGGAAACACCCTTACTTATAATAGCTGTATTTATTGCTTTTTGAATTGAATTTACATCTGAAATACCATCATCTGGAATTGCACCAAACCATTTAACATTAATATAATCTACTGCGCCTGAACTAAAATCAACATTTCCATCGCCAAAAAAGTATTGTTTATCTTGAAGAGCATTTAATTTGGAAGAAAATGTTAGTGTTGTATTTTTATTAATTAAAAACTTACTCTTTGCATCTAAAAGAATTCCATTTTCATTATTAATTAATGTATCCTTAGTTATTAAAATTTCATTTTTAATAATTTCAACATTTGTAAGGTTTTGTAATTGATTTGTTGGGTTTACTTGAGAGTAAATTACTGGTATACAAATAAATAAAAAAAAGTAGTTAACTAATGAATTCATCTATTACTAGTGCTTTAGATTTTGGTAGTTTAATGAAAAAATTATACTAAATCTGTTTTACGCAATATAGATAAAATAATACTTTTATAATCACAACTATTTAATTTCACAGAGTTGCAACCTTTTTCACTTAGTACTTTTAATTCATCTAGATTAGATAAATAATATTTCACTTTTTTAACTAAATCCTCTTTATCATCAAAAAATATTGCTTCATCTTCTTTAAAGAATCTTGAAGTTTCTATATTTCTTTCTGTAAGTATTGCAGTTCCACATGCAGGGATTTCAAAAGTCCTTGTAGTATGTAGTTCGAAGAAGTTTTTTGACATTAAGCCCAAACTCATTCTGGATTTAGAGATAAAGTTTGAATAATCCATAGAAAATACACCATTACCCGTAAATGTTAAATATGGATTATTGTTATTCTTTTTTACAAATGATTTCCATCTCTTACCTGCAATATGAACATGTATTTTCTCATCAATTAATGCTTGAATAATAGTTCCTCTATGCTTTTCATAAAGGCCAACGAATGAAATAAAGTTTTCTTTTTCTTCAAATTTAACATGGGGCTTATGAATTGTAGAATCATACCCTTGACTTACTAATATTATTTTATTCTCATTAATATGTTCATTGTACATTTCCACCTCAGGTGATTTTGTTGTAATAACAAAATCGTACAGATTCATATTATTAATAAAATTTGAAGATTTATTATGGAAAAACGCCATATCTGGAGTAAAATGCAATATTTTATTTGTTCTTCCTTTAAGTATATTTAAGGTTTTTTTAGTTATATAAACTCCTTTATCTACCCAAATTAAATCGTAATCATGACCTAAGTTTTTTAAGATATATTTATTAATGTTTGTTACTAAATTTCCTTTTTTAAACCTTACACCTATAGATCGAAATATTCTATTTGTGATATAGAAAGGTATATGAGTATCAATTATACTAAAAGAAGAGTCTCCAAAAATTTCAGCTATTTTATCAGCTCTCATTTTTGAGGTTGTTCCTTCTGTATGTTGACCTATATATAAAACTTTCATTAGTTAATTAAAAAGTATATTTAAGTAAATCTATATCCTTTTCATATAATTTTTCAACAATATTTCGTGATGAACTATTGTATAATTGTTTATAATTACTTTTGTTATTTGGGGACAACTTAAAGTTTTTTAAAATACTTGGATGCTTTTTTATTAAATTAAAACTTTTTCTAGAAATCAATCCTTTTTCAATAGAATGATTATTTTTTGGTAATGATTCAAAATTTAAATTTAAATGGTTTGCAACCACTTTAAAATCATCATTTAGTTGCTCTAATTTTCCTACAAAATCCAAAATCATTGTATTTTCCTCGTAAATAAAATCAACTTGAGGTCTAAAAAACCAGTGTTGATTCTCAAAATAATAGGGCAAAAAACGAGTGATAAAATCATTAAATGAAATCAACGTACTAAAACCCAAATATTTATAGAATGAAATCATTCGAGTCCAAGGGTTTCTTACAATACTAAATTTATATAATTTGTTAAATTCATCTTTTGTAAGGTAATTATAATTTACATAATCACTAGCAGTTAAGTGAGCTAATCTCTCAGGACCCTTAGCTGAATCGTTATTAAACCTCAATAAATGATCTTTACCATTTTCTTTTCTGGTCTTATTTAACTCAGTAAGAAAAAAGTTTTCTATACTCTGACCAGCCGCTTTAGGTATATGCACATATAATGCATTAAATTCATTTAATAACATTAGAATGTGTAATTAAATCGTTCAANATCTTCTTTAAATTCTCTTTCAATAATTTTCTTAGAATACTCTGAATAATGTGATTTATAATTTTTATTTGAAGATTTTTTTCTCCAAACTAATGGAATTCCATTATAAATTTCAGCTAGTTTTTTATAATCTTCATTCAAATTTTCAAAACGTATAAAATTTATCTTATATGTTTTTTTACTTCTAATCCAATCACATTGAGATCCAAACATTAATTCTTTATCTCTATAAAAAGNANCCTTATCATCAAACGCTGCTTTTACCCATTCATCAAAACTTAGGGTATTCACTCCCATATTATTTTGATTCGTTTTAATTCTATAGAAATATTGCGAGGTTACTTTATCGAAAGGGTTTCTTATTGCAGTCCAAATATCAACTTTTTCATCTATTTCTTTTTTGAAGTACCTTTTATAAAGAACTTCAAAATTTTCCAGAGATCTATGAGCTTCTGTAAACCCTAAACTTTTCGCAATAGATGAACCTGCGGTTTTATTAATATGCACAAATAATGGTTTATTACCTGCATTAACTTCTTTAAGATAGTTTCTAACTAATCTTTTTTCATTTAAATTTATGTAGACATTTTTATAAATCCACCAAGTATTATAAAACATAAAATAAAAATTGTTCTTTAAAAAAAATAACTTATAATATCATTCCTGAAGCAACTGTTTCGTGTGTAGTATCATCTATTAAGACAAAACTACCAGTAATTCTATTATCTCTATATTCATCAATCATCAAAGGACGTGTAGTTCTTATAGTAACTCTAGAAATATCATTCATTCTTAATTGCTTGTCCTCTTCATTTCTGTTATAGGTATTAACATCAATTTTATAAAGAACTTCTTTGATCATTGCTTTTTGGTCATTTGTAGTATGCATGATCGAATATTTTGCACGATCACGAGCTGGCGAATTATTTAACCAACATAGCATAGCATCAAATTCTTGCTTAGTTTCAGGCTTATTGTGAGTTTTCACAATCATATCTCCTCTACTAATATCAATATCATCTTCTAATGTAATTGAAACTGACATAGGAGCAAAAGCTTCTTTGACTTCACCTTCAAAGGTATCTATCGTTTTTATTTTAGATGTAAAACCAGATGGTAACACAGTCACTTCATCATTTGGTCTTAATATTCCACTAGCAACTCTACCTGCATAACCTCTGTAATCGATAAAACCTTCGCTTTGAGGTCTTAATACAGTTTGTACAGGAAAACGAGCATCAATTTTATTAATATCACTACTAATGTGCATATTCTCTAAAGTATGCAATAATGGAGCTCCCTGAAACCAATCCATGTTTTCTGAAGGATTTACTACATTATCTCCATTTAAAGCACTAATCGGTAAAAAGCGTATGTCTTTAACTAATAATTTTGAAGAAAATTCTTCAAATTGATTAATAATATCATTATAGACCTCTTCAGAATAATCCACTAAATCCATTTTATTAATACAAACAATAAGATGTGGTATTTGTAATAATGAAGCGATAAATGAGTGACGTTTAGTTTGCTCAATAACACCATGTCTAGCATCAATTAAAACAAGTGCTACATTTGCTGTAGAAGCTCCTGTAACCATGTTTCTAGTATACTGAATATGACCCGGTGTGTCAGCAATAATAAATTTTCGCTTTGGAGTAGTAAAATATCTATACGCTACATCAATAGTAATTCCTTGTTCTCTTTCATCTCTAAGACCATCAGTAAATAAAGCTAAATCTACTCCATCATGCCCTTTCTTTTTACTTGTATCTTCTATGGCTTTAAGTTGATCTTCAAATATTGATTTAGAATCGTATAATAACCTTCCGATTAGTGTACTTTTTCCATCATCAACACTACCAGCTGTAGTAAAGCGTAATAATTGATTGTTATCTATTTGCATTATATCTTTTTAAAAAATTATTAAAAGTACCCTTGACGTTTTCTGTCCTCCATTGCACTTTCTGATCGTTTATCATCTGAACGATCACCTCTTTCTGTTTTACGCATCGTTGATACTTCATTAGCAATCTTCTCTAATGAATCAGCTTCAGATTCGATTCCTCCTGTAATGGTTATATCTCCTAATGTTCTAAATCGAATTTTCTTTGTTTCAAC
>JGI24724J26744_10000456_pt1 | contig 30261 bp, 28 predicted proteins | sample Cruoilmetagenom7_FD_26744 | JGI IMG/M metagenome (IMG submission 26744) | reverse complement strand
GAAGGAATAAGCCCCACTTCATGTCCAGAATAACCAATTGGGCAATTATATTTTTCTTTAAGTGTTGGTATGACCATTAAATTCAACTCATCAGGATTACAGGGGTAACTTGAAGTAGAATGCAAAATCACGAGATCCTTCAAACCGATTACTTGTACCGCTGCCTCAATTTGCTCAAGCGTGGACATACCAGTTGAGACAATCATAGGTCTGCCAGTATCACGAACTTTTAAAAGAAGTTTATGGTCAGTTAAAGATGCGGAGGGAAGTTTGTAACACAACGGGTCAAATTTTTCAATAAAGTCAACTGATAATTCATCCCAAACAGAAACAAACCAATCAATTCCTATCTCTTTACAATAACGATCAATCTCCCTGTAATCTTCCTCTCCAAATTCTACTCTTTCACGATACTCCATATAGGTGATATAACCCCAGGGGGTTTCCCGCATGATATCTCGCTGCTTTTTTGGTACACACAACTCGGGAGTACGTTTTTGGAATTTCACTGCATCGGCACCGGTATCTTTGGCTGAAAGGATCATATCCTTCGCAGTATCCAAATCACCATTATGATTAATCCCAATCTCTGCAACAATATACGCAGGATTTCCATCCCCTACCTTACGACTACCGATCTTAATTTCATTTGGCATGAATAGCTCCTGAATTAAACTTTAACAATTAATATTTAAGTGGACAAGAAACTGCCGATCAACTTCATGTCACACTGTTCAGTGCATTTAATTCCGGGAGTTAAATCAAAGTGGTCCATTCGAAGTTTTGCGTATTTTTCACCGTTCCAAATATCATTCAGCGACTCAGTTTTTGCATCTCCCAGAATAATTTCGTTATTGAAATCCTCTACACATTGTACCGATTCACCATTTGATTTTATGGTCATAGATGACCAGGGGAATTGGCAAAACTCAATCCAGTGTATAGATTGTGTTTCCTGCTTATTATCTTCATACCATTGTTGATCCTGACTCTTTAGGTAAACATAGACGTCCATGCCATTAAATGCTTCTTTCAGTTTTTCGAATTCCTCCTGCTGCCACGACTTGTTAAGATTGATCATCGTAATGACAATTGTTGTTTGAAAATTACGCTGTGCTTTGATATTTAATAACTCAACAATATCTCTGTAACTCTGGGTGAAATTTGACTGCTGCCCGCGAACTTCCTTGTGGCGAATATCATCAACACTTTCAATAGAATATTTTATATAATCCAATCCATTCTCAAAAGTTTCAATTGTGCGCGCCATGTTAATATTGGCGGGGTTGCAGCTGAAATAGCTAGGCAGTCCCTTTTTCGTCATCCACTCAACATAATCAGGTATATTCTTGTCAAGAAGAGGATCACCATACCCATGCAGCACAATCACTTTAGGAATCACATAAAGAAAGAAGTGGTTTTCAGCCATGTCATTAGGTTTGATTGCGAATTTGCCTTCAACAAATTTTTGCCACTTATTCCATTCTGAATCAGTCCATGGGCGAAGTTGATCAATGATCTTTTTGAAAAGATCTTTGTTCATTGTTTCGACTGGCCGAGTCATCATAGTTGTACGTGGGCACATTTCACAGCGCATATTACACGCATTTGTTGTTTCAATGTTATACATAACTGGGGCAGGGGAGCGGAATTCTTCTAAGCTGTCAATTAAGAATTCCCGGGAAAAATTTTCGCCCTGCATGACTCGATATTTCAAATCATGAACTTTCATATAAAAATTTATATCAATCATTTACTTGCTCCGTAGACATTAAGCCTAAATTATAGTTTTTTTAAGGAAATCAATTATATCGCTAAGATCCTTTATATTAGTGAATTGAAAATTTTTCTATTAACATTTCACAAATTTCCCGCACTGCGCCAAATCCACCTGGATGATCGAGCACAAGATCCGCATTTCTCCTTGCGGTCACAAACGCATCATTGGGCGCAGCTGCATACCCTGCAATCGGAAAACAATTGATATCATTAAGGTCATTACCAACATACACCACTTCTTCCGAGTTGATCTTCTTCTTATCAATGAGATCGATGAGAGCTTTTTCTTTCTGATTAACGCTTTGGAAAACCTGTATCCCAAGTTTGTTACATCTAGCTGTTACTACAGGATTTGTTTCCTTTGACATGACAATCACTTCAATATCTGTCAATCTTCGCAGCATTTCCAACCCCAACCCATCTGACCTGCTGGCAACGATGGTTTCTTTACCATTCTGGTCAACCCATACACGATCATCGGTTAGCACACCATCAAAATCTAGAACGAGCAGTTTCACTTGTTCAGGAAAATCTCTGGGGGGGTTCCCNGGATAAATCATGTCTATCTCCCCTTCTTTTACTAATCGTTCAGCCCGCTTCCAATCTAAAAGTGTATCAATGTCTATTGAAAATGCAGGGTCGATAACAACGGGAATAATTGTGTCTCCACTCATAGACCGTTTTTCAAGGATCGTCTCTCGCCGTAAAACGTCAATATGCCCTGTTTGCCAGTATGTCTCAGGTAATTTTTGCCGCGGTGCATTGTAAGACTCTGGAAGGCCATCAATTTGTAATACTGGCTTCAGGGTACCATTGGCTTTAATATGCCACATCTTATATGGGTTCTGCCCCGAAGGCACAACTCCTCTTATTGAATCTGCTTCTGGATGATTAATTAACGCTTCAATTGCGTCATCTATCAGTCCTATTGGAATTACTGGTGAAGTCGCGCGTAATTGAACGATCATTTCAGGTATATATCTTTCGTTTTCTTCTAACCAGAGTAGTGCATGTTCAAAGACAGGGAAATCCATTGTATCATCTCGGGCCAATTCTGCTGGGCGAGAAAATGGAGTCTCGGCTCCAAATTCTCGGGAAACAGCAGCAATCTCTTCATTATCTGTTGATACGATCACACGCGTAACATACTTGGACCGATGGGCCGCTGTTATGCTATACGCAATTAATGGATGGCCAGCAAAATCCCGAATATTCTTACGAGGAATAGATTTGGAGTTTCCTCGTGCAGGTATCAGTGCTAGAATTTCAACCTTTTTCATTCGTTTTCCTCAATTATTCAAAATGATCCGTTTATTGTTTTTTCCAGACTGCAAAATCCCCCGGGCTAATTCCAATGATTTCTTCCCATCGCTATACCCACATATCGGTTGAACACCTTTTTTGCAAATATCTAAGAAATGCTGCATTTCAGCTAAATACATTTGATTTCGTTCATAATTGTCAAGCGGGTCCATTTCGACTCTTTCGCCAGAAGCTTTTTCAAGATGGACACTGCTGGTCTCATACTCCCAATAAACGGTGCCATCTGAGCATATTATTGACAGATAATGTTTTTTTGGCTGTTGATAATAATCAAGGTGTAAACCCCCTACCACATTGTTCATAAAAGTTATGAGCACCTCAGCGGTATCTTCTGATTTGATTTCCAAATCGCTAAACTTCCCGGTAACAGCATACAATTCTTTTACCTCTCCAAATATCCACCGAAGATAATCTAACGGATGGCTAAGCGTAAGCACAACTCCCCCACCCATATCTCGGTCTGCGGCATAACTCTTCCTGTAATNTTCCCACGGGTGCCATCCCGGCAGATATTCTCCCCAATGGCTTTGGAAAGAAATGGGTCTTCCAATCACTTGATCATCAATTATCTTTTTTACTGATCTCAATCCCGGATTAAACCGGAATTGAAACCCAACCAATACAACGCTTGTGCTTTTCTTCAGGGCAGCTTCAAAAGGAGCAAGACTTTCAAGCGTGTGTGAAATAGGTTTTTCTATGAACATGTGGCAATTGGCTTTCGCCGCAAATTCGGCAACAGGCATATGCATTGCAGTAGGATTAGATATGATAACGGCATCTGGATGGCTGCCAAAAGCTTTCTTTAGATCCATCTCCACAGGAAAATTACCAATTTCCTCATCTGGGAGCGAACTATTATGGGTTCTAAAAAGAACAATATCACTTTCTCCTAAATGAACAAGGTTTTTTAGATGACGTCTTCCGATTGAACCTAATCCAGCGATTAATATTTTCATTAAATTCCCAACTTACATTTTCGAAAATTCAGGCATTGATTATTTTAAACAAGCGCTGATAAAAGAAATAAGCAATCTTTTTTAACATTGGTATCTGGAAAAGCTTTACAGCCCAACTTGCCATTTGAGTTGAAGCCTCAACACCCTCGATATCAATTCCAAATTCACGAATGAATTCAGCTCCTTCATGGTTAATCTTGTTACCTAATAAACGAACAGTGGCCGGTGTTGTACACAAGCGAAGCATTTTCAATTGATCGATCGCTATGTCCAATTCACGCATTTGTCCCATCAAATTACTTTTCCATTTATCCGGCATTGCTTTCAAGATTCGATCTTTTACCGCAACAAATTGATAATGACCTGCTGAGGCATACGTCTCAATCCCTTTATATGTTATGCGAACATCTTCTAATCCATTGATTTCTTTTTGATATTGTTCCCATGTCCGGCCCATATTTGTAATATAATGAATTTCCAAGTTTTTATCAACAAGATTTCCCTTTTTCATCTCTACATCTTGTCTGTCTGCAAATCGCATGGTCGTTTCAACACCTTCTTTCATATGCGGCTTAATATACATTCCAGTCACAGCCCCAACATCGGGGTATGTATCGATCACCTCTAAATGGCGCTTCAGCCAACCGGGAAGAAAAAACACGTCATCATCACAATACGCAATAATTTCACCAGGTGCAGCCTTAAACATAATTTGGAGCGCGCTAATTTTGCCTATATTCTTGCCTGAGAGCATCAGGAGATCAATATTTCCCGCATCGTGTTGTTTGCTAAGATAATCTACAACTCTAGCACTACTGCCGTTATCAAAAACCATCAAGTCAAATGGTTCTTGTGTATTTTTCAATATACTCTCTATGCATACACGCATCACATCGAATCGATCCTTAAAATAACCAACATCATTGGGCACATAGGTTAATATCGCTGCAGTTACTCGCGCCGGCATATAATCCGACATTTTTCCCCGGCCCGGATTCATTCCAACTCTTGGCAAAAATAACTCCTTTTAAACAATTTTTTAGTTTTCTCCCGATACATTTTTAATGCTATCATATTTAGGTTCTTATATCCTTTATCCAAAATACATGAAATATTGATCGCATATAATCAACCTAATTATAAGTATTATTGTTCTTTCCTGCCGCACAGCAAGCAGTACCTGTTTCTAATGAGCTAACCAAGCAGGTAGGTTTCGAAGAAACTGAAAACCTGGATTTAGCTATTTGTCTGAGATATGAGCTGCGTTCCTTTTACCAATACCAGCCCAACTCACAAGCCGCACAAGAAACCCTTCAAACTATCTACAATNGACCCATACATATCCTCGGCAGCGGGCAAATGGAATTATCTGCTATTAATTATTTATTATTTTTCTTAACGCAGCATATCCTTTTTTGGGATTAATAATATAGAAGAATAATTTACCAAGAAATTGAGAGCGCTTATTCGTTAGCGGAAATATCTCAATTTCACGAATCGTTTTTCTCCAAGACCATTTCTTCTTAATTATTTTTCCATTCTTGAGGTCATATTGCGCATCAAAAAGCGTGAATATTGTATGTTCACCACCACCCCTAATCACATTCTCTCTGGTTTCAGGCAAGCGATAATGCGGCTTTCCGCCTGGCAAATGCGCATAATCATGTGATTGGTGAACGACTATCACATCATGTGTACCGTCAACAACTGTCCATCCTTCCCAGCGACTTTTATATATAAACCAATTATCCCAACCAGCTCGCCCAATGGCTAGATCAGGTATTGACTGGTAACAGATTCTCGGAAAAATGAAATAATCGCTGCCCTTAGGTGGATGTAATTTTGCTTCGATTAACACTCTCTTCTTTAATCGCGTGAAATTTTCATCATACTCTCCAACTTCTTCGAGCACATCCATATCCCAGCGTTGGCCAATGATTAGAAATTCTTTTCTTACTTTGGACACATCCTTTATCGATTGAATAAAGTCTGAGAATAAAATGACATCCGCATTTACAATCGCCAAGTAAGGCGATCTACTCTCATCTCTACCAATTTCCAGCATTGAACTTATCAGAGGGGTACCTTTTTCAGTACAGCGCACATCAGGATAATGTCTAATTCCCATTAATAGCGCATTTTCCTTAATTCCTTTATCATTCCCTAAAACAATCACATCTACCAGGCCCCCTAACGCTTTCCAAGACCGCAGTGCGTTTCTTTGGATCTTCCGGATATGGAGGTCCTCGAAAGATTTTGGGGCTGTGAGAATCGTGACAAGAGGTTCGTTCATTCTTCCTCTTTCCCCGACCCAATGATTGATCGATCATCAACGTCTCGGAATGATTTGTGAGTTACACCTGCATTGATTTCTTCCAACCCGGGGTTTTCTTCTAGTGTTAAAAGCACTTCACGCCAAGAAAAGTTCATACAGCAATTCAGTGTATCAAATAAGGCGCGGATAAAATCCAGGTCTTCGGGTGTGTCAACCGTCCATCTTCGATCTCCGTAATCCTTCTCAGCATCGAGAATGAGTGTTGAAAACCTGTCTTTGACGGTATATAGATATGGCATCACATGTTCACGTTCAAAAGGTAATTTTGCCTGGTGCCATGCTTTCTCCAGCGCAGAAAAAGAAGCAACCTCAATATCCAATCCGATTGGGTATGTACGTTTGTAGGGTGGTGGAAGCCGATTCGCCGCAAAATCCACCCCCTTTTCGATAAAAATGGCAATAACCTCATCTATCAATACGGGGTCAATCAAAGGGCAGTCTGCTGTGAGACGGACAACAACATCTGCCTGATGTTTTTTCGCTGTTTGGTAATAACGGTCCAACACATCAAACACATCGCCTCGAAAACAATTAATGTTATGACTCAAGCACCACTCTACAATGGGATCATCCGAATTATCCAAAGTAGTGGCAACAATTATTTCATTAATCAATTTTGCTTTTGCTGCCCGGGTTACAACCCAATAAAGCATTGGATGTCCACAGATATCCTTGAGCACTTTACCAGGAAGGCGGCTGGAGTCCATACGGGCCTGGACTATGCAAATAACTTTTGCGTTCTTTTTCATTTTCTATCGAAACCCTATTCCTGAGGACGACGTATGCAAATCATTAACAATTTGATATGTATCTAATAATTTGTCTACATTATTATCCCAATTTGCAAATTGCTCCGTTTTCAACCGTGCAGCCTTACCAAATCCAGCCAATTTTTTTTGCATACCCGCAGCCATAACGATCTTTTTTGCCAGATCATCCGCATCCCCATCTCGGAAAGTCCATCCCTCCACACCATCCACGATCCACTCCAAATTGGAGGGTATATCCGACACAATTGCCGGACATCCACATGCCATTGATTCTAATAATGCAACAGAAGAACCATCGACATGTGACGCGCTTAAATACACATCTGCTGCTTGATAATATGCCGCCAACTTCTCATTTTTTTGATATCCATGAAGGTGAATCTGGTTGGACAAATCATGTGAATCAACAAAATTCCTTACTTGTCTTGCCTGTGATCCCCCCCCCAGCATTATCATATGCAGGTTGGGTATCAAATTTGCAGCAATTTGAAAACCACGGAGAGTGATATCTACTCCATATCGAGGTTCCCATGATCGAGTGTGGACAACTAACAAATCGTTCTCAAACCCAATCTCTTTCCGCATCATATTTCTACCGTCCGGAGAAAATAGGCTCAGTTCAACCCCCCATGGAAAGACCGTGATCCGGTTGCCAGGAAAACCAAACTCAATAGCAGTCTGCTTTACCGTTTGGCAATCTGCCAGCATCCAATCGCTTTTTCTTAAAACATACTGTGTGATCTTCTTCCAGAAAATATTTCGGTGCGCATCCTCGAGCATATCAAAGCCCCAGGACATGCTGATTAGTGGATGAAAGGAAGCCAAAGCTGGAAGAGAAGCCACCCTCTGGATTGGCCCTGCATGAATAATATCTGGTTGAACTTCTTTAATCACTCTTTCAAATTTCGATTTCAGAGATAGATAATCCGTCCAGAATGTTTTACCTTCGGTAATCTCCCAATCTACAAGATTGATTCCCGGGGGAAGTTTCCGCTCTTCCTGGATTCTGCTGCCTCCTTCAAGCCGAAACCAAAAAACAGTATGCTTGCTCCTGGTTAAAGCGGAAAGAAACCGATAATCATGTGGACAATAATTTTCCGAACAGTAAAGAATGCGCAGAATGACCTCACTTTATTTTTGCAAATCGCCCCAACAAAAATCTTTTCCAGCAGGCATGTCGGAAATCAATTTCATCCCAACAACTTCATTAATCTTATCTGGGAGAATCGCACCGGGAGTTGCAGGCCGCAGCACATCAATTTTTTCCCTTGTAACAACTTCGCCAGCCCTCAAGTCATATGCTGCCCGCAAACACCGCCGTTGAATAATCACAGTTTCTTTTTCGTTTTCTGCTACTTGTTTATCTGCCGACCCCAGTGCTCTTTCCAGCTGGCGAGTATTCTTTACCATTGCCTCCCACATCACCGGGTCCATCGCAAATTTATGGTCAGGACCTTCTCGCATTGTGTCATCAGTAAAATGTTTCTCCACAACACGCGCACCTAAAGCCACCGCACCCAAAACTGTCGCATGACCGGAAGTGTGATCAGATAAACCAAGAACAACATCAGGGAACATAGTTTCATAGGTCTTGAGCACATTCAAGTTGATATGATTGAAGTTCTCTTCGCTGGCAGTATAATTTGTATTACACTGCATCAAAACCAATTTTCTGTTTATCTTCAAGATCGCATGAACTGCTCGCTGAACTTCACCTATTGCCGCTGCACCCGTTGCAAGAATTATTGGTTTTCCTTTGGCAGCCATTCTCTCTAATGATTCAATCCAATCAATCTCACCAGAGCCAATCTTGTATGCCAGCATGAATTCATCAAGATAATCAATCGCCTCAAAATCATATGGGGAAGAAAAATAATCGATGCCAACTTTATCGCATTCTTCTTTTAGGATTGGTGTCCAATCAAAAGAGATTGATGCATCCTGGTAGACTTCAACAACGGACCTTTTCCACTTCGATTGATGGGATTGCTGTCCTTCCAAATTCTTAAATCCATAATCCGACACGATTTTTCCCGCGGAAAAATTCTGGAATTTAGCCGATTCTGCGCCCGCCTTTTTGGCTAGATGAATCAATTTTTTTGCCCGTTCCAAATCCCCATCATGATTTGCGGCAATATCCGCAATAAAATATACAGGACAGGTTGACCCAATTTTTCTTTTTCCAATTTTGATATTCACATTTCCTCCAATTACCAATCTGCGCCACAGAAAGATTGTATTTTATCCGAATAGCCGTCAGTATAAGCTGAGTAAAAATGATCTACAGCTAAAGCAACATTTGGAATTTCAATACCGGTGGACAATAGTTTGTTAACATCTAAAAATAAATTTGGCGATCTCTTAGCTATCAAGTCTCCCTTCAAATAAGACTCAGGCGAGATCAATGATCCATCTAAATTGAATTTCTTACTAATCAACATACCAAAATCATATTTACTCAGATGATCAGGGCTGACAACATGATAAATGCCAGATAATTTCTTTTTAATCATCGTAAATAATATTTCAACCAGATCATTCACATACATCGGAGAGAACAGGATATCGGTAAACCCGTAGATTTTCTTTCCAGAAATCAAATTTCTAAGAAAAAATTCTGCCAAACTCCTTTTTCCAGTAATACTGAAACCAAAAAAATTTACACGTGCGATTAACGCCTGTTGATTTACATCAAGGACTCGCTTCTCACCTTCAAGTTTTGTCTTGGCATAAACTGATAGAGGATTGGGAATATCAGTTTCCTTATAATCACCCTTTTCACCATCAAAAACGGCATCCGTTGAAATATGAACAAAGGGTATCACCCGCTCCGCACAGATTTCGGAAAGATTGCCGGGAACTTCAGTATTTATTTTTTCTGCTTGGACAGGATCCTTTTCGCACTGATCCACATTTGCCATTGCAGCACAATTCACAACCAGTTCCGGTTGAGTATGATCAAATAACTCACAAAGTGCATTTCTATTCGTGAGATCCTGCCTGATAGGGGTAAATGGTGGATTGGTAAGTTGGGTTTGATGCACAATTCCACATATAGTATATTCCTTCGCCTTTTCTAAGCATAGGTTCAAACCCAAAAGTCCTGAAGCACCTGTAACTAAGATGCGCACATTAACTCCTTACGGTTTATATGCCTCTTCAATTGGCTTGACAATTTCTTGGATTTGCTCTACTGTAAGCCAATCATCATTCCTGTTGCTCACATACCTGAAATCATCAGGTAATGTCTTCCCGATTGACTCCCATTCACGACCAAACCAAAATGCTTCCGCCGGTTGAACAACATACATATCATCTAACTCGATGACTGTTCTTGCCTCATCCTCAGAGATTAATACTTCATGTAATTTTTCGCCCGGGCGAATGCCGATATATCTTATTTCCGCCTCTGGAGCCATTGCTTTTGCCAGGTTAGAAACAGTCATACTTGGTATCTTGGGAACAAAAACCTCCCCACCATGCATCTCTTCTAAACATCGGATCACAAAACGCACTCCCTGTTTGAGAGAAATCCAGAATCGTGTCATCCGCTCATCCGTAACAGTAACCACGCCTTTCTTCCGCTGACGAATGAATAACGGCACCACACTGCCGCGGCTGCCAACAACATTCCCATAGCGTACACAACTGAAGCGGGTTGTTTTTCCTCCAGCATATGCATTACTTTGCACAAATAATTTTTCTGCGGCCAACTTTGTTGCTCCATAAAGGTTAATGGGGTTTACCGCTTTATCTGTGCTAAGTGCAACCACACGATCCACTTTCGCATCCAACGCCGCATCGATTACATTACTGCTTCCAAGAATATTTGTTTTAACAGCTTCCATCGGATTATATTCACATGCAGGTACTTGCTTTAAAGCAGCGGCATGAATTACAAAATCCACACCATAAAAAGCTCGCCGCAAACGGTCGTAATCCCGTACATCGCCTATAAAATACCGCAGATTCTCATGTAAAAAGCCCATCTGGCGCATTTCATGTTGCTTTTGTTCATCCCGGCTGAATACGATCAATTTCGCTGGAGTGTATTCTTTTAACATGATTTCAATGAATTTTTTACCAAAGGAACCTGTCCCCCCGGTAACTAATATGACTTTATTTTTCCAGTCCATAATACCTTCCTTACGTCAGTTTTATTGTATGCCATCACAACTACTTTGTAAAAGTTATCAAAGGGTATTGGCCTTTTTCGCCAAAGAACGCTGGGAATAATTCTTCGAGTCCAAACAATATCCACAACCAGAATCGGCCGAAAAGAAATGGGTGGATCATCGCTCGCAAAAAGCGAACACTGACACTGCGCCATACACTTATTGATATTGGAAAATCAGTACCAAGCAAATCCCGCAATCTCTGCGCATTCAATTTGTGCACAAATGTACCCTTCGGTTTCTTGGAAATCTCACCGGTGTCCTTCTTTCCCGTCTGTTCTAAAGAAGGAATATTTTTATGGAATAATTTTTCCATAACAAAAATTGGTTTTTTGAACCAGCTCATAAATTTAGATTCACCCCATCCATTGACAACCACAGCGGTACAATTCTTCTTCAATACACGTTTTAAGTTCTCATACGCTGGGATATAATCTGAAGCTGTTAGATGATGAAGAGTATGCAGGGAAACAATTCCTTCAAAAATTCCGTCCATAAAAGGTAAATTTGCCGCATCTGCAACCACAAATAAACCGTGGCTGTTGCCAATGCGGTCCTGGGCTTCTTCCAGAGCAACAATAGAAATATCCAGGCAAACCCGATATTGATATCCTTTTGAATATGTAAGATATTCTGGATATTGAATAGGACCTGAACCAGCATCAAGAAGGAATTTTCCTCCGTGTTTAAGATAGCGATTCACTCGTAAATGGCATTTATGTATATATCTATATGAAACAGGGCGCAGATCCTCATATTGGGCATTCTGATAGGTTCCTTTACTAACTTTCTGCCAACCGATCTGATCATAAAACTTTCTTACATCTTGTTTGGTACCCTGATCATCCATACATGCAACCTATTTTTTCTTTTTAAGTGCCTTCCAATCAATCTTTTCCCCCACTAAATATTGAAAAACTTTCTTATATTCAACCCACTTTTTCGAACGGAAAATCTCCTCGATGGACTGCGACCGATAATCATCCCATAAATTCACTAAATGATATGGGTATGGAAGCGGAAAATCAAAGAAGAATCTATAAGCATACGCCCAGGCTAATTCAATCTGTTCTTTCCCCATTTTGTAAGCAGAAGGATCTTCAAGAACAGCTTTGATTGTTTTGTAATATTTTACCCATCCCTCTGGATTTATTGTAAAACCATGGTTTCCATAATGTGTTTCTCCGGCAATAATCACAGGCACACCGCTCATCGCCATTTCTAATCCCACTGTTGTTGTATAAACAAGCCCAAGATTTGCTGCTGCGATCAAGTCATATGTATTGACTTTTTCCTCCGGACCTATTATATGGATATGTTCAGGCAGAGATGGTAGAACCCGATTAATGACATCCACCATTGATTGCCCATGAATTAACACCTCTCCAGGATGCACCCTTATCACTAACTGTACTTCAGATTTTCCAGTGAAATATTGCAAAGTCCTTTCAAGCCACTCTTCCATCGATTGCGTAAATTTCTCTCGCCCAAGGGTAAGGCTATCCCCAAGCACATTTGTTGCCAAAAGAACTACTGGACGTTCATCCAAGCCCAATTCATTGCGCGCAATTTCAACTCCCTGTGCCGGTACTTGTTGCCATAATCGAGAAAAATTCTTCCAAACCGATGCTTTTCTGCGCGCTTCGAATAACGCTCTTATTTTATTCTTTTCTGTTCGAGTAAGAGGGATATCTTTATACGCATCCCACATATCTTGTGTTTCCTGTTGCATCACTTTTGCGTTTTGAGCAATCCAAATACGCTGCCTCTGATCGCCAAATTCGTAGGTCACTGTTTCAATATCAAGAAAACGAGCTACCTCATAAATCACGCCAAATTCTTGAATGGTTCCATTCGGAGTAATAACAACATCGGGCTTATTTGAAATAAGCCATTCATAGGCAGCCCTCGCAGCACGCATGTTACGTTTGTAGCGCAATTTATAAATTTCACTGCTTTCATCCACATTTTCAATTTGCTGAGTGTACATCACATCGTAATGCGACACTTCTATAATTTTTTCCTTAAGAAGTTTGGGCAGTACCTTATATCCAGCATGTAGATCAAGAAAGGAAATTGTTTGCAAGAATGGTTCAGTCTTCTTCAGAATATTCCGTGCGTAAATATTCTGTCTGCGCAGATCAAATTTGTTTATTTCATTCAGCCAATCATGGTAAGGAAGATAACCAAGTGTTACATTGTGACCCATTCCCCTTAAAACAAACCCAGTAACTACCGCATGCTCAATCCAATAATGAAGAGAGGCGAAAATGAAAACTTTTTTTCCTTCTTCTTTTTCAATTGTTTGGATATGTTTAACCTGTGAACAAATAGAAGGAATGTTATCTTCTATTTTCTTAAGTGAAAAACGGCTGTTTAATGATTTGTCCCGATGACGTATCAACCAATATATTTCCGCTGTGAAAGGAACTTGCCCAAGCACATTTTTAATAAGGTTTTTTGCTAAGGTCTTTGAAGTCTTATTGTTATTTATTGGCATTTTTTATCTTCTTGATCTCCCATTTAAAAGCTGGCCGAATTGGGCCAAGCCGTGATTCAGGCCATTGTGTTCCCGGTGCCCCTGAAGGGTCAACGTTAAAAGCCAATGCCTGTTCATCGTGAAAATATGTTTTAATACGGTAAGAGCTGGCATTTATTCCCACGAGATACCGCCCCCCGTTTAAAATATTCGCCGGAACTTTAACTCGGCTGTGATATAGACCCGCTTTCCTGATAGCATATGATTCAAATTTTTCAGGGTCATCTGTATCAAAGGAAGTGAAGACAAATTCACCACGCGATGTGATCAAATAGATGCCTACGCGTAATCCTTTTATCGGTTTTCGCACTAAATACTCTACTTCGATAAAAAATGATTCGGTAGATCTAACTGTTTCCAATACGTATCCTTTTTTATCCAAAACCCGTATTGACACAGGAGCAAAATGGCTTTTCTGATCTGTTTCCTCTGGCTGCCAGGTGCGCTGGCCTTCCTGAGTAAGTCCACGTGAGAGGTAATAATCCACTGCCTTTGTTGTTGGTGCCTGTAAGAGAAGATTTCCTTTATCAATGACAAGCGTCTTATTTGTCAGGCGCAGGACTGCAGACATATTATGGCTGACGAACAGTACCGTTCGCCCTTGCTTTGCTACATCACTCATTTTTCCAAGGCACTTCCTTTGAAATTCCGCATCCCCCACTGCAAGCACCTCATCAACAACTAAAATTTCGGGTTCCAGATGCGCAGCAACCGCGAAAGCCAATCGCAGATACATTCCGCTGGAATACCGTTTTACAGGTGTGTCAATAAACCTTTCAACTTCCGCAAACGATACTATCTCATCGAATTTGCTTTCAATCTCATTTTTCTTCATCCCCAATATGGCACCATTTAAATAAATATTTTCTCCACCAGTTAATTCAGGGTGAAATCCTGTACCAACTTCTAATAGAGAACCAACCCGTCCGCATATTTTTACCGAACCTTCAGTAGGTTCAGTGACCCTTGAAAGGATCTTTAATAAAGTGCTTTTTCCAGCTCCGTTTCGGCCAATAATACCCAGGACTTCACCTTTATTGACTTTAAATGATACATCTTTCAACGCCCAAATATAATCAGGGAGCACTTCCGAGGTTTGCGGTTGCTTTTTATTTATGGATATTTTTTCTGAAATAGTTTCACGCAATGTGCGGTAAGCGTTAATCGAANTCCCGATAGCATATTTCTTTCCAAGATTAGTTACTTCTATTGCTGTTTTTCCCATTAATATNTTTGCTCCATTCCCTAAACCATATCGGCAAAAAGCCGCTCCATTCGCCTGAAATAGAACATACCGCTAATGAGTAAAACCACAGCGGCAATACTGGAGACAAGCGTCATAATTCCTGGAGGCTGACCTGTGCCCAGTAATGCCCATCGAAAACCCTCAACAACGCCAGTCATTGGGTTCAAAGCATAGATTACCTGCCATTCAGTTGGGATCATACTCGACGGGTAAGCTACCGGTGTAAGATACATCCAAAATTGAGTCAGGAATGGAAGTACATAATTAATNTCTCTGAAAAGAACATTCAAAGCGGAGAGCCATAAACCAACCCCCACCGCCGTTATCAAAGCCAGCAGCAAAAACAGAGGAAGTACCCAGACATTTACTGTTGGAGATATTTTGTAATACCACATCATTCCAAGCAAAACAACAAATGCAATCAAGAAATCAACCAAGCCAGCCATCACCGATGACAGCGGCAAGATCATGCGTGGAAAATATACTTTAGTGATCATATGTCTGTTAGCGACCAATGACCTGCTTGCATCCTGAAGGGCTTTCGAGAATAATGTCCAGGGAATTAACGCAGTATAAGAGAAAATTGGATATGGAACTCCATCAGAGGGTACTTTCGCAAGGGTGCCAAAGAAAATGCTAAAAACAATCATAGTTAGAAATGGCTGCAAAATTGCCCAACTTGCCCCTAATAACGTTTGTTTATAGCGCACCTTTAAATCACGCCATGTCATGAAAAAGATCAATTCGCGATATAACCATAAATCTCGCAAATTTAACGCCGCCCATCCGTGTGATGGTTTAATTATTGATCTTTTATCTTTATCTTTCTTGCCCATAATTAGGAATTTCTTTCTCGATTCTCTTTAAACCACTTGATCGTATGACTCATCCCTTCCTCAAATGACATCTGGGCTTTGAAACCAAAGTGCTGATACGCACGCGTAGTATCTAATTTCCGGCGGGGTTGACCGTTTGGTTTTGTTGTATCCCACACCAATTTTCCTGTGAAACCTGTTTCATTTGCGATCATTTCTACTAAATCTTTGATGCTAATTTCAAAACCTGCTCCAAGATTCACAGGGTCAGAATCATTGTATTTCTCGGACGCCAGCAGAATTCCTTCTGCAGCATCTTCCACATATAAAAATTCCCGCGTAGGTGAACCATCTCCCCAAACAACTATCTCATCCCGCCCAGCCTCCTGAGCTTCTATACATTTTCTAATAAGCGCAGGAATTACATGAGATGATTGCAGATTGAAATTATCACCCGGTCCATACATATTTACCGGTAGAAGGAATAACGCGTTATATCCATACTGTTGTCGATATGATTGTGCTTGAACTAGCAGCATTTTTTTTGCTAAGCCATAAGGCGCATTTGTTTCCTCCGGGTATCCATCCCATAAATTTTCTTCTTTAAAAGGAACCGGCGTGAATTTTGGATACGCACAAATCGTGCCTATCGCAACAAATTTTCCTACGCCAGTTTCCCAAGCCCGATGCATCAATTGAACCCCCATCAATAAATTGTTATAAAAGAACTCTGCCGGATGTTTCAGATTCGCTCCTATCCCGCCAACCTGCGCGGCTAAATGGATAATTAAATCCGCTTTGGCATCTGCCAGCATTCGATCAATGTCTTTCAAATTAACCAGGTTGTAGTCCTCAATTTGTGGAATAAATACATCTTTCACTCCACGTTCTTGTAATTTACGCACAACTACTTTCCCCAGAAACCCCGCTCCACCGGTAACACATACACGTTTCGATTGCCAGAAATTTTTCTTATTCATCTGATTTGTCATCCTTTTTTTCTGCAAATATTTTTAGCCCTACTACCTTCAATTTTGGATAATGTTCATCGCTGCTAATTAGTAACCCATATTCCAAGCATGTAAGCTTTAATATTTCGGTAATTTCCCCTTCCCCTTCTATTCGAACGTGATCCCACCCTTCTTGCTGTAAATCAACAATTGCTTTTATAGACCGAGTTCGAACAAGACGATACATTTCCATGGACGATTGGATGAAATCGACAAGCAATTTCGCTCTGAGAGAAATACCCTCAGGAGTAATTAGATAGAGTAATTTCTTTCTTTCTGCCCGCTGAACCTTGATATACCCCTTTTCGACCAAACGCTTTAAATGCCAGTTAATCGTTCCCACAGCAACTCCCAAGCGTTCTGCAAGAGAAGCTTGAGTGGTATCCGGTTCTTTTTCGATATGCTCTAATATCGTCAGATCGGCGCCAGAAGGAGTAAATTGCTTTTCCATAGGTTCAATATTCAATCATTGAATTATAAACCCGACTATATTCTAGGTCAAGGGAATGCCATTTTTCCTAAAAATGTTATACTATGCATTGTTCTTGTCATCCAATAAAAAATGGAAAATTACACTAAAAAACACACAACCCACTGGAATAAAGTCGCAATAAAGTTGAGGACTTGGCAAGGTTGGGGAAATTACTACAACACCCGTGTTCGTGAAGTTTATCGGTTCAATATACCTTCTGGCCAATCAATTCTTGATATCGGCACAGGAACCGGGAAATTACTCTCATTTTTAGATCCAGAAAAAGGGGTGGGGATTGATCTTTCGGGTAATATGATTGAATTTGCAAAAGAATTACATCCGAATTTCGATTTCATCCAAATGGACACAGTTGAATTCAAGCTTAAAGAGAAATTTGATTCTGTAGTTATGTCTGACACCGTCAATGACCTTTGGGATGTCCAATCTGCACTTGAGAATATTTCCAAAGTTCTTAACAATGACGGACGATTAATTATCAATTTTTATAGTCGTTTATGGGAATTACCGCTAAAAATCGCAGAAATATTACATCTCGCCAAACCCAATTTGGTGCAGAATTGGTTAACCGTGAAAGATGCTGAAAATCTATTAGACCTCGCTGGATTTGAAGTGATTAAATCATGGGAAGAAGTTTTAATACCATTTTCGATACCAATAATAACCCCTTTTCTAAATAAGTTTTTAGTCAGATTCTGGCCATTTAAACATTTTGCCATGACTCATTTCATGGTTGCCCGCTTAAAACCCGTGATTCAAGACAAATTAAGAAGCCCCTCAGTGTCCATCATCGTCCCTACGAGAAATGAAGCCGGCAATATTAAGCCCGTTTTTAGAAGAATCCAAAAGATATTTAAGGATTATGAGTTAATTTTTGTTGAAGGGCATTCAACTGATAATACACTTGAAGAAATCAGTAAGCAGATTAAGCTTCACCCTCAGGTCAGGTCATCTTGCTATACACAACAAGGCAAAGGAAAAGGAGATGCAGTGAGGCTTGGGTTCTCGAAAGCAGACGGGGATATCCTTATGATTTTAGACGCAGACCTTACCATGCCCCCNGAAAACTTACCCAGNTTCTATGATGCTCTCGTTAATGGGATTGGCGATTTTATAAATGGCGTTCGCCTTGTTTACCCAATGGAAAAAGATGCCATGCGTTTCTTTAATTTCATTGGAAACAAGTTCTTTAGTATGGTTTTTACTTTTTTACTTGGTCAACCTATCAAAGATTCGTTATGTGGAACAAAAATCCTTTGGAAAAGTGATTATGAAGAAATTGCAGCCAATCGTGATTACTTTGGGGATTTTGACCCTTTCGGTGATTTTGATCTATTGTTTGGGGCAGCAAAATTGAACTTAAAGATTGTCGACATGCCAATCAGGTACAGCGAAAGAGTTTATGGAGAAACAAATATTCAACGATGGAAGCACGGCTGGTTACTACTGAAAATGGTAATATTCGCCGCAAAACGATTGAAATTTGTATAATCTTTTTCAAGGACTATCAATCCAAACATCCCTTTTTTTTACGAAATATATTCCTGCGAAAGATAGNNACCAGGGAATCACCAAGATCAAATTTGTTTATATTACTCATTGAAATTAATATTGTTTATCTTTATTTTCTCATAAACCGCGTATCATTTTCAATGATACGGATAAGCCCATTTTTAAAATTTACTTTCGGGTGATACCCCAACTTTTTCGTTGCCAGTGTTAGATCAGCACACATTCTTGAAGGACCACTATCGTGTGATTTATTCACCACAATCTCAGGTTTAGTTCCCGTAAGATCTTTTACTGTTTTCACAATTTCATTAACAGACGTTTCTTTGCCGCTCCCTACATTAATAACGAGACGGTTAATCTTTTCTGCAAAAGAAGCTGCAATCATTGCGGCGACCACGTCTTCAATAAACACATAATCCCGGGTTTGTTCACCGTTCCCATGAATAACAATCGTGCCATTATCCATTGCCTGCCGTAAGCAATATGGTATTACAGGAGGATGGGATGGGGGTAAAGGCTGCCCAGGGCCATACGCGTTGAATACTCGCAGACAAACAGTTTCAATTTCCCAAAGATCACCGATAGTACGCACATAATACTCCGCTGATAATTTTGAGACAGCGTATGGAGAACGGGGATTCGGACGACAGCTTTCCTTCATCGGTTGATTCCTTTGATTCCCGTAAATCGTTCCAGACGAGATCAGAATCACACGCTTTACTCCCACATCTCTCATAGCTTCCATCAACGTTACAGTTCCACCGACATTGACCAGGTTGTACTCCCTTGGATATAGCACTGACTCTGGAACAATCACGCGGGCTGCCAAATGATATACACAATCCACATCCTGAAGTAGTGACCAAAGCTTTGGCCGATCATTGACATCACCGCGAACCAAGTGCACTTCTGGTGATAACCGTTGAGGTTCCCCCGTTGAAAGGTCATCCAATCCTACTACGCGATGCCCATCTGCAACCAAACTGTTTGCAAGGGGAGCCCCTAAAAATCCAGCTGCACCTGTAATTAAAAATCGCATAATGGTCACCAAATAGGAGTGATGAAGTTCAAGGCATTATAGCATAATGAAAACAGTATATTTGATCGAAAAATAATCAGTTACAATTAGTCGCATTATTTCATTTACAAGGCAAATATGCGAAATCAGTTTCGGTGGTTAATCACAACCACTTTATTCATTAGATTACTCTTCATTAATATCACTGCTGTTTACGCACAGGATACAGGCGAACCTTTTACCTCCCCCTACGAAGAAACTTTTGAAGGAATGCCAATTTGTGCGCCAGGCGTCTATATGATCCCTCCTGCTGACTGCCTGCTTATGGGACCATCTCAAACATTAACGGATTGGGCAAAGATCGGATTAACCCTTCCGCTGAAACCGCTTCCAGCTTCTCATCCCGATGCAAGTTATCTTGAACTTGACCATAATTATGCGAAACTAAATTTACCTCCTGGTACACAAGCAGCTTATTATCCAAATATCGAATCAGCTGTTCAGGGTTGGGGAGCGTTGAGTACGCTTCCAATTGGTGAAACTTTGTATGTTGCCTACGAGAACGTTTCATATTACGAAGGCAATCCATATGTATATAACGAACGCGGAGAATGGATCCGGGCTTCACCCACCAATTATTCTTCCTTTCAAGGATTATTGTTTGATCGGCTTCCTGAAAATGATTTTGGGTGGATTGTTGATCTTACCAATCCACGCCGTGAACCAAGCTACAACGCTTCATTTGTGAATGAAAAATTAATTCGTGAAACTATTGTACAGGTATATGACCAGGTTGAAGGCGAGGGTACCACCTGGTTCATGATTGGATTGGGAAAGTGGGTAGAACAGCGTGTCATTAGGGTTGTTTCACCGCGATTATCCCCTCCGGAAGGAATTGAAAATGGGCGGTGGATTGAAATTAATCTTTACGAGCAAACATTAACTGTCTATGAAGATAACAGGTTGATATTTGCAACACTCATCGGGTCAGGATATGATCCATACTATACACAACCAGGTCTATTCCAGATTCAAGAAAAAATTGAAATCGAGACAATGACAGGGGCATTTGAAACAGGGAAAGTAGATTATTACTTGTTGGAAAATGTTCCCTGGACAATGTATTATGATGGTCCACGTGCACTGCATGGCGCATATTGGCGAGCATTATTTGGATATGAGCTTTCACATGGTTGTGTGAATCAGTCTGTTGCCGACGCGCATTGGTTGTTTGATTGGGCAGTTGTTGGTGATTGGGTGTACGTGTGGGATCCAAGCGGAAAAACCCCCACCGATCCTGCTTTTTATCAGGCGGGACTTGCTTTCTAAAATGAAAAAAAAGTGCGGTTTTACCGCACTTCAATGTTTGATTTTAATTAAGCTCTCTAAAAACCTAAGCCTGCTAATATAAAGTCCCAATTTGTCCACAGATCATACACACCTAATCCAACAATCAGCAGCCCACTAAACAGATTAACCCACCGTGAATGGTGTGTAAAAAATCGTGTAATCGGTTTTTGGAGAGCACCTCCCATAAAAGATAAAACGAATAACGGCAACCCAAACCCTAATCCGAACCATAAGAACGTCCCTAAGCGCGCCAGAAATGCGGTGCTTTGCAAACTTATAGCAAAAATTGAAACGACCAAAGGTCCAGAGCAAGGCAGTGCAATAGGGCCATAAAGTAATCCGTATAAGAACGCATTCGCATAAGGATGGGACATTATTGGTATTTTTATCTGAGGAAGCTGTTTAAATGGATTGCGATTGAATATCAATAATCCCCCCAATACAATCAGGATTCCATCTGCTAAAGGAACGATCACAGACAGAGCTTTACCAATAGACAAAGATAGCAGAGAAATTCCTGCTCCCAAAACAAGCATCATTACCAGTACACCAAGCAAAACAAAGAAACCCAAGAAATATTGATGCTTATTCTTTGAACCATTTTTCTCCCCGCTTGCGCTGAGGTATGCCAAATAACCCGGGTAAAGAGGAAAAACACACGGGCTTGTTGTTGCCAATAATCCTATCCCGATCGATGTCAGAATATTACTTAAGGACATCATTCGACACTTTCTTCTAAATATTGAAGTACGTTATTCAACAATTCTTCTGCGCTCTTGACACCAAAATTCAGTGGGTGGGGATGTCCATTCCTGTCAATTATTAGCATCGGCGTAGAGGGAGGATTGAGAAACTGAGGGCCATAGAGCAAACTGATTTCATCAATCATTTCTACGTTTGCTACAACATACAACCATTCAAATCCATTTTTACGTACATATTCTGTTAGGAGAGAAACATCTTCATTAGGATCTATATCAATACCCAGACTTATAAAATCATTCCGTTCTCCCAGAAGGTCATGAAATTTGGCAACCTCAATTTGCTGTTTATAACAGTTTGAGCACCAGGTTGCTAAAGTCTCAACCAGGATCACTTTTCCAAGGTTTTCCTCAACGGTAAAAACCTGCCCAGTGTTCACATCTGTCAATGGCATAGAATACCAAACGGGGAAAGAAAGCTCAGGTTGTTCCGACAAACCAGGCTCGCTTTCAGTTTGCACACTTGCATTTTCGTTTTTCTCTACAGGGAGCTGCTCAACAACCACTGACGGCTCGGTAGATTTGCTTGAGGCACTGCAGGCAGATACCACGATCGCCGTAATTACTAATAGACTAACTATCCAAATTTGTTTTTTCATTAATACCTCCGTATTAAATGTATATTAAGTTAAAAAGGTAAAACAAAGCATTAATGATATATAAGATTATTTCTGTAAAATATTGAGAAATCTCTCACTTCTTATAAAAAACCCCCGGGGAATTATCCCAGGGGGTTTTTATATTTAGAGTATGTTTAAATTACAAATCGTAAATTTCACCAAATTTATGGTTAAGATATTTAATAAATGGTTTTGGAGTAATTTTTGAACCCGTGATCTTTTTAACAATTTCCTGTGGTTCATATTTTGCTCCGTGAACATGGACATTTTCACGCAGCCAGGCCAGGATCACCTCAAACTCAGCATTCTCAATTTTGCCATCAATATCCTTAATCTCTTCAGACATTTTTTCCCATAATTGCGAGGAGACCAGGTTACCCAAAGCATATGTCGGNAAATAACCAAACCCGCCAAAAGACCAATGTACATCCTGTAGAATTCCCTCGGCATTATTAGTCGGGACAATCCCTAAATATTCTTCAAATTTTTGATTCCATGCATTAGGAGCATCCTTCACCACCATGCTTCCTTCCATTAAAGCAATTTCTAATTCCATCCTGAGCATAATATGCAAGTTATAAGTTGCTTCATCGGCTTCCACCCGTATTAAGGAAGGTTCAACCGCATTAATTCCGCGATAAAACTTATCTAAGCTGACATTCCCTAATTGGCTGGGGAAAAGTTCTTGTAATCGAGGGTAAAAATAGGTCCAAAATGGTTTCGATCTGCCAATTAAATTTTCCCACATACGAGATTGCGATTCATGTACCGCCATTGAAGCTCCATCAGCTAAAGGAGAACGATTTAGGTTCTGGGCGACACCCATTTCATAGAGCGCATGACCACATTCATGGAATGTGCCAAACATAGCAGTCGGTAAATAATCATCTTTTACACGAGTGGTAATCCTTACATCATTAATTCCGAAGCTAGTGGTGAATGGATGAGCAGATTTGTCCTGGCGTCCATGCTTCCAATCATAACCAAACTTTGTAATTACTTCCTCTCCGAACTCCCATTGATTTTTTTCCGGGTAATTTAAATAAAGGAAAGATCGGTCAACTTTTTCTTTTTCACTAATTGCTTTTATCAATTCAACCTGCTTTGGGCGAAGAGCAGTAAAAATTTCCTGGATTTCGCTGGTTTTCATTCCAGGTTCAAAATCATCCAAAAGTGGATCGTATACATGATCCCAGGGTTTAAAGAAATCAGCGTATTCCCGCCTAAGATCAACAAGGCGCTCCAGATTAGGTTGGAACATAGCAAAATCAGAGAAACCTTTTGCCTTCTCCCAAACAGATTGAGCCACAGTTGTTTCGCGAGCGAAATTTGTAATAAATTCGGTAGGTATTTTGGACTGCTTGTCAAAATCTCTTTTCGCCACTTTTACCAACCGTGCATCATCAGAATCAGGATCCAACTGTTTTGCATATTCGGCTAAGTCATCAAGTAAAACACCCAGTTCATCTGATGTGGATTTTATATGCTGTATTTTCTCAATGGTTGCTATCTGCTCTCCGCGATCAACTGCCGCACCTTCGGGCATATTGACCAGTTGGTCCCATCCTAAAACAGCGCTGGCTGCACGTAAATCCGCGAGCTCTGATAATTTTGCCTTTAACAATTTCATCTTTTCTGTCATAAAGTTCTCCTTAAATTTTCAAACAATCTTCCATCGCAATTTTTCTTCTCTTAGACCAGCCAAAACCTCTGTGGATATATCAATGGATGCTTGTTTCTGGGCATCCGCAGTTTGACCTGCGATATGGGGTGTGCAAATTATTTTAGGATGACTGATCAGTTCCTGGTTTGTGGGTGGTTCACTCGCATACACATCCAACGCCGCCCCAGCAACTTTACCCGAATTCAATCCATCCAATAACGCTTTTTCATCAATAATTCCTCCGCGGGCAGCACAAATTATGAAGACACCATCCTTCATTTTTGAAATTGCTTCGTCATTGATAAGATTTCTGGTTGTTTCCGTCAATGGAGTATGAATGGTAATAAAATCTGACTTTTTAATCACCTCATCAAACGGCAGGAGATCTCCTCCATGAACCTGTGTGGTTTCTGGGGTTAAGAAAAGATCAAATGCATTGATCCGCATACCTGCAGAAACGGCAATCTTACCTATCCTTGAGCCAATTCGCCCATAGCCGATGATGCCAAGGGATTTCTTGTCCAATTCAACCCCTACAAGTTCTTTCTTAAGCCATTCACCCTTTTTCATTCCCGCGTCCGCTCGAGGAATTTCTCTGGCTAATGCAAATATCAATCCCATAGTCAGTTCCGCAACAGATGTGGATGTTGCCCCCGGAGCATTAACAACTGTTATTCCATTTTCTTTAGCTGCTTGCAGATCAATATTATCAACCCCAACTCCACAGCGTCCTATCAATTTTAGTTTTTTTGCCTGCGCAATAACCACGTCCGTCATCTTTGTCCGCCCCCTAACTATGACTGCATCATAATTATTAATCTCCGATAACAATTCTTCAGCAGTTATACCTTTGCGGTCGTCAACGGAAGCTGCAAAATCAAGTATTTCCTTGCCCGCTTTTTGTAAACCATCTGTCAGTAATATTCTCCAAGAACTCATTTTAAGTACCTCCTATATACAAGAATAAATATATTCTAAGTGAATTGTTCCTTTTTTTTGAGTGTCCAATTATCCCATTTTTCCATCGTTTGACACATGTCATCATGCTTTGTGCAAGATTCCAGCAGATAGATTGTTGTTTCTAAGAAAACTTATTCATACCTGAGCGCTTCAACTGGCTCAAGGCTTGCGGCGCGGTTCGCTGGATAGATCCCGAAGAATAAACCAACCGCTGTTGAAAATAAAGTTGCTAAAAGAATAGCATCTAATCCTACCGCAGGGAAAAATGGTGTACCGCTCGCTGCTGCTATTCTGCCCACAACTGCTGAGATGACCCATCCAAAAATTATTCCGATGATGCCGCCAAATAAGCTTAATAAGACAGATTCTGTAAGGAATTGAATCAGGATATCCGACTTCTTAGCCCCAATAGCTTTCCGAAGGCCAATTTCTTTCGTCCGTTCGGTAACAGAGACCAGCATAATATTCATAATGCCAATACCACCAACTAAGAGAGAAATTGCAGCAATACCACCCAGAAAAATTGTAAAAACATCCGTAATGGTTCCAGCGACGGACAGAAAATCATCTTGTGTGAAAATTGTAAAATCATCAGCACCCAATTCAGTTCGATGTCGGGTTCGTAAAATCTGAGCAATCTCCTCATAAACTAAAGGAACCGATTTCGCATCAATTGCCTGGACAAATACCACATCCACATGGTCCCGCTCCCGATTCAATAAGCGAACCCTTGCTGTTGTGATAGGAACAAGAACCACGTTATCCTGACTTCCGAATGACCCCCCTCCTTTTGCGGCAAGAATGCCTATAACGCGAAAAGGTTGACCATCAATGCGGATAGTTTCACCTGTGATAAATTCTCTTCTTCCAAATAATTTATCTGCAACTTCAGGGCCAAGCAGGGCTACTGATGCACGGCCATTTACATGGTCATCTGTAATAAAACTGCCTTCTATTAAATCATAATTCCGCACATATTCAAATTCCGGTGTGACACCCATCAATTCAACCGATGTAGTTTTCCCTTCATAAGCAATTCCTATATTCCCAGAAACAATTGATGCCACGGCCTCGATATGGGGTGCTTGAAATATATCAGAAAATGCTAAAACATCACCCACAGTTAATGGCTGTTCGTTTCGTATATCTTGCTGCAAATTACCCTGGAACACAAACAAAAGATTTGTACCGATTCCACTTATCGAACCAATAATCGTATCTTGAGCGCCTGTGCCAACTGCCAACATCGCGATAACAGCTGCCACTCCAATAACAATTCCGAGGATGGTTAATGCAGCCCGTAATTTGTTTGCGACTAAACTCTCTAATGCTTCTCGAATAGATTGCGTGAGATTCATTTCTTTTTCTTTCCTTTCACCAATCCATCATAAAGTTCAATCACTCTTTTTGTTTGTTTTGCAATCTTCGAATCGTGTGTAACAACAATTAAAGTTGTCCCAAATTCCTTGTTCATATTTAGCAGAAGATCCATTATCTCTTTTCCAGACTTGGAGTCAAGATTGCCAGTAGGCTCATCTGCCAAGATTATTGATGGGTTATTAATGATTGCGCGCGCCATTGCCACTCTTTGCTGCTGACCACCCGAAAGTTCTGTCGGTTTATGGTTTAATCGATCTCCCAAACCAACTGATTCTAATGCCTGGGCAGCTTTTTCTCGCCTTCCCTCAATAATTCCCGCGTATCGAAGAGGTAACTCAACATTAATCAACGCAGTTGAACGTGATAATAAATTGAAATTCTGAAAAACAAACCCAACTTTTTTGTTCCGGATACTCGCCAGTTGGTTATCAGTCATATTTGATACCAACTGGTCATCTAAATAATATTCTCCTGATGTTGGGCGATCCAGGCAGCCAATAATATTCATTAATGTGGATTTTCCGGAACCGGATGGCCCCATAATGGCGACAACCTCCCCACGGCAAATTTTTATTGATACACCAGCTAAAGCATTGACTAATACTTCCCCCATTTGATAAACTTTTGTAACTTCCTTTGCAAGGATCACATAATCTTTTTTTTCCATCCCTTACCTCATGAACGCCGGAGGTCCCCCGTTAGTTGCAAACTCCATTGGAGGATTTAGAACAATCAGGTCACCTTCCTTGATATCCCCAGCAGTAATCTCAGAATGAACGTCCGAAGAAGAGCCAAATTCAACCTCAACTTCCTGTATTTCTCCGTCCCTTAAAACATAAACTATTCGTCGCCCTTCTTTTAGCCTTACTGCCCGGTTAGGAACTGATAATACATCTTCAATCTCGCTAACAATAATATTCACGGCCGCAGTCATTCCAGGGTGAACAAGCACAGTGGGATCAATTATTTTTAAGGTCACCAGAAAATCAACACCAGTTCCGTTATCATTTCCCACAGAAGACACTTCTATTACTTTCCCTGAAAAAGTTTCTCCGATTATTGCATCAAAAGTAAGATCTGTTCTTTGTCCAACTGAGACTCGATTGATATCCACTTCAGATATCTCTACTTCTACAAACAATTTCGAAAGATCGTCAATCCGGAAAGCCCTGCTGCCAGCAATTACTTGATCACCCACTTTTGGATCCGCCCTGGTAATGGTTCCATTGAAAGGAGCTTCTATATTTCCAAGTGATACTGTCGCTTCTGCAGCAGCAACCTTCGATTCAGCAACACTGATATCATCCGCATTGGGGCCATCTTTCACGCGCTCCCACTCTCTTTGCACATCCTCTAATTGCGCCAAGGCAACATCATACTCCGCGAAGTCTTCCGCGACCTGTTGATCATAAAATTTTCCGAGAATGTAATTCAGCATCCGTAAAGACTTGTCACGCTTCAGTTTTTCCTCGTCCAATATTTCCTTTGCGTTTAACTTCTGTGAATCGTCGTCATCGAGATCAGCAAAATTGTCATAAACAAGCTTCGCAGCTTTATAGTTTTCCTCCGCTATTAAAAAATCAAACCGGGCTGAAAATATTCTTTCATCACTCGCGTTTTTGTAATTCCAATCATCCCGTTCTTCTTCCGCATCCCTCAGTTTTTGTTCTGCATCCAATAGATTTGTATACGCTAATGCGCTTTCTGTATTTGAATTAACTAAATCTTCCAGAGCGCGCTTCGCGGAAACAAGATCAGCCTGCGCGAGGATTACTGACTGAGATAATGTGTTATCCGCTAATACAGCTAATATTTCACCCTGCTCGATCATGTCATTTACTTCAGCATATACAATTTCTACGCGTCCGGTGGTCTCCCAATTCAGTTCAGTCGATTGATTCGGCTCAACGATACCAGTTGCGCCAACAATCGCGATCAGATCACCCCGTTCAATAATTTCAGTTTGAAATTCGTTATTAATATCATTTCCAGAATTTAGTTTACTAATTAGCAAGACTATTAAGGTTATAAATACAAAAAACCCTCCTATCACAAGATATGGACGTTTTTTAAATAGAGCCATAATCATATTTATAAAACTTACTTTGGGATCAACCTCACCGGTTGACTTTTTCTCTTCTTTCTTAACCATTAACACCTCAAATATCTTTGGTTATTTAGACCAATTAAATTGTATTAGTATGGAATTGACTATTTTACGTAATCAGTTGTCAAATAAGCAAACACTGCAGATGTAGTTTCACGTAGCATTTGTTCACATATAAATTCCGCTGGTTTTTTACCACACAGGTGAAGGATTAATGGCGCGTTCATAATCGCCATCACTGTTGCTGCAGCAAGTTTCGGGTCACGTGAAATGAATTCATTTTTCTTCATCCCGAGCTCAATCAATTGAGAGATGTTCCTCATACTTGGTTCCAGATGACGGAAAGAATGAATCTTTTCTTTGCCTTTTCTTTCTTCCTTTGGAGTCAACCAGAATAAACTATATATCTTGGGATGTTCGTGCGCTGTTACTGAATAGTCTTTCAAAACCATTTTCAGAACTTCAATAACTTTCTCCGAGCGAGCTTTTTCTAACAACCCTTCAAAATGGTGATCTATTCTCGTCTGTTGGCGATCAATGAGAGCATTCATAATCGCTTCGCGGTTTTCAAAATATGTGTAAAAAACCATATGCGAAACGCCTATCTTTTCTGCGATCATGCGGATGCTTATTTTTTCTGGGCTAACTTCATCCAGCAATTCGATGACTGCATCCATCATCTTATTACGCATCAATTCAATTTTCTCTGGTGAATTTTTTGGCCTGGCCATTTTTTTATCCTTTTACTTATATAAAATATTCTTTTGTACAATTTATATTACTTTTTTCGTTTTTTGTCAATACGAAAATCTATATACATTTATTAACATTTTACGCCTTTCGACACACCTCAAGATATAATTTCTTGGAAATGCGAAAAGAATTAATACTAAGAGTATCCCAACTTATCCTTTCGTTCATGATTCTGATTTTGGTCATTACGACAAGCAACTGGTATCCAATTGTTTCTTCGGATAGTATTCGCCGATATACAAGATCATTCGAATTTGATTACATTGGATGGGAACTTGTTGCTGGATGGGAGAAATTTTCGCTTTACAGTATAGGACCAGCGCATCATCTAAATAATTTTCAGCAACGAAAAATCATTGGGGATTATTTCGTACTTTTAAATTCATCAAATGAATTACAAAAGATGATTTCAGAAATCTACAGCGATCCGCAAGTTTCCTCACCAGAAGAAAAAGCCATGCAGTTTGAAGATGAATTATATAAAATATCTCTCTTATTAAATTTGCAAAAACAAATTGCTGAGTCTGTCCTACAACATCAAATTAGCCAGACAATTAAAACACTTGGCATTACGGAATTCGGAACACCTTTTCCGCCTATTCTTTTCCAAACGACAAAACTACCCAAGCAATTAATTATCTCATCCCGAGGAATCATCAAGCAAGAGAAAAGCATTTCACTTAAAGCAGACATAACACT